>ERZ791871.44-NODE-44-length-174228-cov-6.572287_pt1 | contig 174228 bp, 141 predicted proteins | sample MGYA00510280_ERZ791871 | MGnify/ENA primary metagenome ERZ791871 (study PRJEB30046, sample SAMN00792111) | human gut metagenome | study: EMG produced TPA metagenomics assembly of the A metagenome-wide association study of gut microbiota in type 2...
TGATGCAACCGTAGAGAGGATTGTCCGGGAGTTGAAGAACATGCCCCTATATATAAAAGATGTGTTGGGACTTGCTGACAAAATCAAGAACTTGTCGAAGATATACACCTATGCCCGCAACTTCCTTTATCTCGGTCGTGGGTACAACTACCCCACCGCCCTTGAAGGTGCGTTGAAGCTGAAAGAAATATCCTATATCCATGCGGAGGGTTATCCTGCTGCGGAAATGAAGCATGGACCGATTGCACTTGTAGATAGCGAGATGCCCACGGTGGTCATTGCTCCAACGGACTCGCTGTATGACAAGATAATCAGTAATGTAAGGCAGGTGAAGGCGCGTGGCGGTACGGTTGTCGCCATCATTACCAAGGGCAATGACGCAATGAAGGACATCGCCGACCATTGCCTTGAAGTGCCCGACGTACCCGAATGCCTTACACCTCTCGTTGTTTCCGTCCCATTGCAGTTGCTGGCCTATTACATCGCCATCAACAAGGATAGGAATGTTGACCAGCCAAGAAACCTTGCTAAATCAGTTACCGTAGAATGAATAGAATATTATCACTTATTGTTACCATCCTCTTTGCGTTGTGCATTGAGGCTGGCATCTTTATGCTTATTGCCCACTGGTGGGGCATGACTGCGGCCATTACCGTGATAGCCATTGAATGTGTGTTAGCCTTATGGACAGTTTACGAAATGAGACATGCGAGTGATGAACCAGTTGATGAATAACATTGCAGGCTGTGGTTAGAACGAAAAAGGCTAAAAACAAAAGGACGGGTCGATGATTCGTCCTATTTTTGTGTCTTTTTGGTGGCAAAATGTAGCGATTTAGCAAAATAAACATAAATTCCAGTGATATTCAGCATGAAAATTCGCCCATTTAAGTGAAAATGTGTAATTTTGCAACGCAAAATTGTGCCTAAGCATTTGCATCAAAACAACAATAGTTCAATCGAGGCTGATATGAAAGTAGAGATTAACAAGAAACGTTTAGAATACCTGCTGGCATTATACAAGATGTCGGTGGATGACTTGTTGTCTCTTCTGAACAAAGGCAGGAAACGGATAACAGGAGCCGCAGACATCAGTGGAGATTCTATTGATTTGGGGGTGTTGAAGCGTATAGGTGAGATATTCGACAAAGAAGTCAGTTTCTTTCAAGACTATTCTAAGTTGTCAACCAATGCAAGCAGCAGTATCTTCTTCCGCAAGACCTCATTCGGAACAGAGCTGAACTTGGAGTCGATCCGTACTGTAAACCGATTCGAGAGTCTGAAAAACGCTTTGGATGCATACAACAAACTGTCGCAACTGGATGTGAAGTTTGACATAGAACACTACACCCTACAAGATGACCCTAAGACAGTAGCCGTACGTGCAAGAGATTTTTTTTATCCCGGGGAAACTGTCAATCATAGGCAGTTTCTTGTGAAGATGATAGAAAAAATCGCCGATCATGGCATTTTTGTCTTTGAATACATAGAGACATGGAACAAGAAAGAGAAAACCAACATTGACGGTTTTTACCTTAAGCCCAATGTGATAGTGCTTAAGCATCATAAGCATTACAAGCGAGAAATATTCACTCTGGCGCATGAATTGGGGCATTGTCTATTGGGGATTGAAGAAGTGGAGTCGGTGGACATGATGGACATCTCGGCACAGACTTCATACAGTGATGTCGAAAGATGGTGCAATGATTTTGCATATCAGTTCATTATGGGACAAGAAGCAGAAACACTTGCTAACATAGCATGTGTAGATTCCCGTAACGACTACTGCATTGACCTCTTCAAGGCTATCAGTGCACGGACGCACATTAGCCGTCTTGCCTTATATACAAGGATGTATATCGACAGGAAAATCAGCTATTCGAGCTACAGCAATGTCAAGAGTGAATTGGCAGAGGAATACAGAAGAAGAGAGGAACAGGAAAAGTTGAAAAACTCTGAGAAGAGAGGCGGGCGAACACCAAAGCCCATCATTTCTCCGCTATTCTTGAAAACCATGCAATATGCCTATTTCAATGGAGTGGTCAACGAGACCACTTTCTGTTCGAGACTCAATGTCAAACCAGCAAATTTTGAGAGGGAGTTATGGCGATAGTTGTTGATACATGCTCATTGGTGATGATTGCCAAGAATTATCTTCCCTTGGATAAGGACGGACAGTTGTACTCATTCCTGGAAGAGGCGTTCTCCCGCAAGGATTTGATGCTACTTGATGTGATTCTGGATGAATCAAAACGCACCTCCAAAGGAATTGCAGTTGAAAAGATGCCTTTCCTCAAAGACAAGAAATTGGTCATTCCGACAAAGGATCTATTTCCATGTGCCCCAGAGAGATTCAGCAACATGATAGACAACAATTTCTGTGTAAGACTGAAGAAGCAGGAACTGACTGAAGAAGAATACATAGAGCAAAAGGAAGAATACCTTAAAACAGGTGATGCTAAGATTATCATTTATGCACTGAATGTACGACACTCGGACGCTATCCATCTGGAAGAGATGCAAGTAATGACGGAGGAAACAAGGCAGCAGAATGACGGTAAGTTGTTCAAGAAACTTCCTTTGTTGTGTGAGCAGATAGGGATTGGAACACTAACCGTTTCAGAATATCTGCATAGAAACGGGTTCTTTATTGACAAATAGCATAGATATTAGTATCATCTTATGACATCTTTCACGAAATCATATTATATTCGTGAATAAAACACTTGTTTTTCAAGAATAGAAATTGTTGAGGATTAGATATTTAAGACATTATTGCAATGCGGAAGGGGTGATGTGAACGACAAAAGACAAGGCGTTCTATTAGAGTGGATGCTTGATAAGATTGAGAAGAATGGACGGGTCGATGGCTCGTCCTTTTTTTGTGTCTTTGAGTGTGAGGTGCAGGTGGGGACCAGTACTGCGACCACTGTTGCCTGTCAGCGCGATGATGATGCCGGGACGGACGTGGGTGCCTTTGGTGACGAGAGTTTGGGAGAGGTGGCAATAGCTGACGGTGAAGTCGCCGTGACGGAGGGTGACATAGAGGCCTGAACGTTTGTCCTTGCCTACCTTGATGACCTCGCCGTGCATCATGGCGTATGTGGGTTCGTAATTTGCCTTCAAATCAAGCCCGTTGTGTAGGGCTTTTCTTTTTGTAAATGGGTCTCTGCGGTAGCCGAAAGGGCTGGTGACAGAGATATGACGGAGTGGACTGACAAGTGCCGTGTGGCGGTCGGTCTGCTCCGTTTGGGTTTGTAATGGGGCAAAGGCAAGAGAGTCTCGCCGCTGATGCGGCGAGCACGGAGGCAGTTGTTCGGATGTTGCGGACTGCGTCGTTTTTGGCACAGCCTTGCGGTGTACCTTAGTCTGTGTGACGGTATTGAACTGAGCGCATACTGTTGCTGATGAACAGAATATTGCTGCTATTGTGATGAGTAGAAATCGTTTCATGGTGCAAAAGTAACAAGCAATTCTTTGACTGGCATAAAGAACAAAGGGAAGACAAGAAGATTGTAACATAATATAGCAATCGAGTTTGATTTTTGAGCAGAAATCAAACTCAAATAATAATAATCGTCAAAAATAACACGCATTATCTTATGCAATTCTGCTTGTCTCTGAATAGGTATATAACTTTGCATGAGTTTAATTTCAAATTCAAAGTTAAAGTATGAAGCAAGTACGATTTGAAGAGAGCGAGGTGCCTTATCAGACACTGGCTCGTTTTGGTCTCACACAAGAGAAGATTGAAGACCTGCCCATGTGGGCGTTGGAAGATATTGGTCAGGGACGACGTTCACCGTTGCTGCCCATTCAGGTGAATAATGATGAGGGCGAGACATTGAAGAGCCGCACCCGATTTGCGTTGGTCCGTATGGAGGACGGCAAGGTGGATGTGGTCTTCTATCCGCAGTTGGAGAAATCACCATTGGAGGCTTTTACTCAGGAACAGCAGGAGGACTTGCTGGCTGGAAAGGCTATCCTTGCCGATGTTAAGGATGCTGATGGCAGGAGCAGCAAGGCTTTCGTGCAGATTGACACGGAGACCAATCAGGTGATGTCGGTACCTACGCCTGTCATCGGGCGCAACTTGGAGGTGCTGAAGGATGAACTGAAACTGAGTTCGGCAGAACTGACCGTGATGCAGAAGGGTGAGCCGCTCACGCTCATCATGGAGGACGAACAGGTGACGGTGGGTATTGACCTGAACGATAAGACCGGCATAAGGATTAATCAAGGCGACAGTCAGAAGTGGAAGGAGAACACCAAGCGAGAGTGGGACAAATACACCTTCGGGTGCTATGGCTGTTGGGTAATGGGCGATGACGGTAATCTTGACTATGTGCCTGAAGAGGAATACACGGAAGAACTTTGGAATGAGCAGAAGAAGAATGGAGAGCGCAACCGCGCCTCTTTTTCCATGCACAAATAATCTACACATAATATAATAAGTATATGGCATCAAATAAATATTATCCAGAGGATGTGCTCGTCGAGAAGATACAGAGCGGCGAGTACGGTTGGTTGGAGTATGTCAACCATCATTCTGCTGAATGGCAGGAAGAATATGAGAGCTATTGTCTGAACAACGGACTCTGCATTTGTGAAGAGAGTGCGGAGCAGTTTGTCCATCACAAAGATGAGGAACTGGAGAAGGCAATAGAGAACGGTGAAGCATGATAAATGAAGAGTGAAGAATGAAGAGTGAAGAATAAGTATGGCGATAAGAAAGAATACGAATCCCCAACAGATGGACCTGCAACCAGAGATGCGTGACTTGCTCATGCGCAATGGTATGCAGGCTCATGTGGTGAGTAATGGCAGCGGCTATCAGCTTGTGGTGCAAGGGCATGACAGTCCGCTGCTTACCTATAACATCACCGAGAAGCAGATGTTGGCTCTGACCGACTGGGGTACGAATCATGCCAACAAGTTAGCCTACAATACCTTTACGGGCATTGTGGGCAACGACTTCTATATGCCCAAGAACTTCGTTCATGCACGCAATGCCAACGGTCGTGTAGCTATGGGGCTGCACGGCTATCGTGTTGGTATCGGCGAGTATGGACGGATGGGGCGCATCGATATGCCACCACCCTTTTTAGGTTGGACACCACGCAGTCAGGAGGGATTCCATCTTCGCAGAGTTGGAGGACGATTGTTCTTCCCCGAAGCCCCGATTGTGCCTGAACGTTGGGACGGCAGAATGAAGCCTGGCGAATTGCAGAGCGGCGGTTATGGGTTCTATTATAAGGGACAGCAACAGAGTTATAGCCCTCAGCAACAGGATGTGCTGAAAGATTTGGAGGGAATCATAATGCCTTCCATCAGCCGCACGAGAAGCACGGAGCCAGCCAAGCCTTATAAGGAACTGATTACCTCGCCTGTCTATTTCACCAATGAGAAGTGGCAGGAGTGTCTGGCATCGCATGGCATCATCATTGATGAGAATGCGAAGACGCTGACCATTCAGTCGAACAGCGTCAATGCCGACATGGTGTATGACCTGACAGATGAGGAACTGAAGAAACTCACCTCCAACTCCATCAAGGAAGTGCCCGTCGTTCAACGCTTGGAACTGCTGAATGGCATCATCAAGGACGACTTTGCTGACAAAATCCTGATGGACACACTGAATAGCAAGGAGCGCATCGACCTGCATCTGCATCCCGAACTTGAACAGGAGTTGCAGCAGCGTCAGCAACAAGACGAGGAACGGTTGCTTCCGTTGGAAGAGGACGAGACTGTCAGACGTGACGTGTTGCAAGGCGATGCCATGGTGAGAGGTGAAGACCTTGCCTTGATTAATGAGAACAAGGGTTGGTATCGTGAGGGAGCGCATGGGCGTGAAGTGAAAGTCGGTGACATCATGGTGGAGAAAGTGCCTCCGATGGAGGGAGATAAGAAAGGCGAAGATAAGTATCGCATGACCGCCATTATCAATGGAGAAGCCATCACGCACGAAATCAAGCAGAAGGACTACGACAAGTTCTTGGCGGTGGATGACTACCATCGCATGAAACTCTTCTCCAAGGTTTTCAGTGAAGTGGATATGAAGACACGCCCCGAAACCAACGCCGGACTGGGCACGAAGATATTGGCGGCTCTGACGGCAGGAGCAGTCGTTACAGCAGAGGTGGCGCATGACATAAGCCACCATCATCACCATCCAGCCCCGGAGTTCTATGCAGAGCATCATGGCGGTCCACGTCCTTACTTCAAACCGGGAGTGGATTCGCCACAGGAGATTGCGGCAAGGTACTTTGAGGCAGAAGCAAATCATGTTGCCACGGAGATAAGGAGAGGATATTAACAATGTATAATTTACAATTTATAATTTATAATGAGTAGTGAACTGACATACGATGACTTTCTGGACAGGTTGAGCATACAGGAAGTACTGGTGGACGCAGGGTATCATCTGAACAAGAGAGATGGCTTGCGTTATCCGTCGTATGTGCGTACTGACAGTGAGGGCAGACGGGTGCGTGGTGATAAGTTCATTGTCACGCAGAATGGGAAATGTTGCTTCCAACCACCGCAGCAGAAGGTGTATAATGTCATTTCGTTCATCAAGGAGCATCCAGAAATGTTTTCAGAGAACAAGGTGGGAATGTCTCCTGACCGACTCGTCAACCTCGTCTGCAACCGACTGCTCAACCAACCCATAGAGGACAGACCATCGAAGATTACAGAACCAAGAAAGGACGGAAAGCCATTCAACCTGAATGACTACGACATCCACAAGTTCAATCCGCAGGACAGGGAAACGCAGAAAAGGTTTTATCCCTATTTTAAGTTCCGAGGCATCGACCTCTATACGCAGTATGCTTTTCATCGGCATTTCTGTCTGGCTACTAAGCATCGGACGGATGGACTTACCTTTGCCAACCTTGCCTTTCCGCTTGTACTGCCCAAGACACCCGACAAGACTGTGGGCTTTGAGGAACGAGGACGACCGAAGATGGACGGTAGCGGCGGTTACAAGGGCAAGGCAGAAGGAAGCAACAGCAGTGAAGGACTGTGGATTGCCAACCTCACGGGCGAGCCGTTGGATAAAGCAAGCGAAATTGTATGGTTTGAGAGTGCCTACGATGCCATGGCAGAGTATCAGATAAATCCTGTAAAGATGGTGTATGTATCTACGGGCGGCACACCCACCGAGGGACAGATGCGAGGACTTCTGTCCGTTACTCCCAACGCACGGCACTATTTGGGTTTTGACAAGGACGATGCAGGGCGGCAGTTTGTTGCAAACTTCAGGAAGGTGGCAGCAGAGATGGGCTTCCGTCACGAGCATGTGCAAGCCTATCATCCATTGGGTTGCTACAAGGACTGGAACGATGCGCTGCTCAACAAGAAATCAGCAGAACTGATTGCCAAGGGCGAACCAGATACCTTCGACTATGCCGAGTTTATCGCAGCCGGCAAGGCAGAGAAACAAAGGGAAAAAGAAGAAAAGAACACATATCATAGAAGCGTATGAGACAAGAAGATAATAGCATCATCACCTTGTGCCCCAGCATCGGACAGTTTTTCATCAACGAACTGCCTCTGTTGCTGTTGTGCGTGGCAATGCTCCTAATCGGAGGATTGCCCGGTTGTGCATATAGTACCCTGTTGCTTGTCTTCAGCCTCCTGTTCTCCCTCTGTTTACTCTACCGATTCATCTATCTGAGGAGTATCCGCTACCATATCGGGAGCGAGCAACTCATCTGTGAGCACGGAGTGTTTCAGCGGAGCGTGAACTACATGGAGTTGTACCGAGTGGTGGACTTTGCCGAGCATCAGACATTGATACAACAGTTATGCGGACTGAAAAGCGTGACCGTGTTGTCGATGGATAGAACGACACCGAAACTGGAAATGACCGGCATCAGCAACAGCTATGACGTGGTGAGTGTGATACGAACAAGAGTAGAAACGAACAAACGAAGAAAGGGCGTATATGAGATTACGAATAGATAAGATTTGGTTCATTGTCGTGGCATTGGTACTGAGCGTGCCGTCAGCCCATGCACAGATTGTGACTGCCAACCCTTTGGAATGGATGGCATTAGCAGAGGGCAACGAAGCCATCAACGGTGAGATAGAGAAGGAAATCAAAGGTCAGACCAAGACTGCCCTGTTGCAGAATACCATCGCCGCAGAGTTCACCAAGATACACGAATGGGAGAAGAAGTACAACAGTTATCTGAAAACCGCCAGTGGTTATGCCTCTTCCCTCAAAGCCTGTACCTATCTGTACGACGATGGAGTGAAGATATTCATCACCTTGTGTAAGATGCGCAAGGCCATCAACAATAATCCGCAAGGCATCGTTGCCACCCTCTCGATGAACAACCTGTATATGGAGACCGCCACGGAATTGGTGTCCGTCTTCACACTGCTGAAAGATGCAGTCGCCAAAGGAGGCAAAGAGAACATGCTGACTGGTGCGGAAAGGAGCAAGACGCTGTGGGCACTGAACGACAAGCTGAGTGCCTTCAGCAAGAAGCTGCATCGTCTTTATCTGTCTATACGATATTACACCATGACCGATGTGTGGAACGGCGTGACGGCAGGGATGATAGACCGAAGCAATGGAGAGATAGCCACCCAAGCCCTTAGCAGATGGCGCAGAGCAGGACGTATGACCATCAGTGATTAACGATAAAGGAATCAGTCATGAAGTATTTCATATCAATTGCCATTTTTATGTTTATATCATCTTTTGCAGGAGTGCGGGCGCAGAACGACCCGACTCTTGCGGGGATGATTCTGATGTACACCAACAAGGCGGAGAAAGAACTGAAGAATCAGGAGAAAGTGATGCTGCTACAATCCACCGGCCATATCTGGACCAAGGAGGAAGTGGAAGCCACTACCGACCTGCAGCGGGAGTTCAACAACTATCTGGACTCCTTCCGTTCCATCGTCAGCTATGCCGCACAGATATATGGTTTCTATCACGAGATAGGTCAGTTGGTGGACAATATGGGTGGATTGGTGGCGCAGTTGGATGCCCATCCTGCCAACGGACTTGCCGTAGCCCTGTCAGCCAAGCGCAACAAGATATACCGCGAGCTGATTATGAACAGCATCGAGATAGTTAATGACATACGCACGGTATGCCTGTCGGGCAACAAGATGACCGAGAAGGAGCGTGTGGAGATAGTCTTCGGCATCCGACCCAAACTGAAGAAGATGAACAAGCAGTTGAAGCGACTGACGAGGGCGGTGAAATACACCACCATGGGCGATGTTTGGATGGAGATAGACGAAGGGGCAAGACCCACCAAAGCGAACAAAGCCGAGATAGCAGCGGCTGCCAAGAGGCGGTGGAAGCAGGTGGGCAAGAACGTAAACTGATGGAGCAGCGAGAGCAGAGCCGAACTTGTTCGAGTTATGCCGAGTCGTGACAGAAGAAGACGAAGTCAAACCGTGATTAAAAAACGATAAGATATGGGATTTTGGAGTTCATTATTGAAATATGGTGGCAAGGCGGCACGAGGTACTGGCCATGTCATCGGAGTAACTGGAAAGACCTTAGGCAGTGCGGCACTCCACCCGCAACGCACCCTTATGGGAGCCGGCAAGGCTATGCAGACGGCCGCAGTGGGTAGTGCCGCAGGCTATGTGACATGGGAGAAGCTGACCACAGACAAGAGCGTGGCACGCATCGTAGGTGATGCTGTCATCGGCGAGAATGCCACGGAAGCGGTGGCACAAACCGCCAACGATGTGCAACGTCTGACGGGCAAGGCTGGTGAAGCCGTTGATGCGGTGAACACTGTAGCCGGAAAGATGGACACCCAGTTCAGCGGCATCAGTGATTTCTTTAGGAATATGTTCGGAGGCGTAGGATGCGACATGATAGGCAATCTCTTTGGCAATATCGGCAAGGGCAACGTGTCGGGTATGAGCATCGTCGGACTGGTGGCTGCCGCCTTCATGGTATTCGGACGCTTTGGTTGGATGAGCAAGATTGCGGGTGCCCTGCTTGGAGCGATGATCATCGGGAACAATTCTAAGGTGGCGCAAACTCTGCCTAACAGAGGCGGTACGTCTTCACATGGGCAGAACATGAAAGAAGCAGAGACCCAAAGCAGAGGGATGAAACGATAACCAATATACAGTGATATGAGATATACAGAAGAAATGATACTGCGCTCATCGAGCGGCTACTGTATGCCGTTTGAGGAGCCTATAAAGCAGGACGTGCAGATGTCCTTGGGTTACGGAGAGCAGAAAAATCCCGTGACGGGAGAAACATTCTTCCATCACGGCATAGACTTCTCAGTGAACCATTACCTGCTGTCGGCGGTGGCAACGGGAACCGTCTCTGCCATTGGGTCGGACGCGGAGCATGGCATCTACCAGACCATCCGCTACGGCAAATACGAAGTGACTTACAGGCATCTCTCCAATGTCTTCGCCAACTTCTCCCAAAGCGTCAAGGCCGGTCAGACCATCGCCATCAGTGGCGACCTGCTGCACATGGAGGTGAGGTTTGACGGAGAGGAAATCAATCCGTTGGAGTTCCTCACCATGCTCTACGGCAATATCAAGGCATTGGAGCACAATTCCCAAATGGGCATCAATGAACTGGACATGAACATCCCTTCACCCTACGACACCGACCGTCAGGAGATAGAGGCATTGATGCTCCGCTTCCTTCCCTCCTACTTCGAGGACCTTCAACAAGGAGCATACTCTCTGCCCGAACATACGGAGCAGTCGTTGAGAAACATCTTCTCGTTGGGAGCGAGCAAGCATTATTTCTACGAGACCATGCCGAGCATGGCTAATCCCTTGGGCATCGGCAACCGCTGTATGCCTTTGGCGACTAAGGTGCAGAACCTGCTCATTGCCGACTTTCTCAACTATCTTGCCATGCGACATCAGGTATATCTCTCCACGATGGACGAGGTGTTAAAAAAAAACTCCAAGAGCAAGCCCTGACGCATGACGGCATCATCGACCCTCTTGCCGACTTGGACGTGGATATCCAGAGCTTCGACATTCCGAGGATAGTGAGCGTCTATCCCGACCGGGCTGGCGTGAGATGGTGGACAAAGGCATGGTTCAATGGTAAGGAAGAGGGGGAACCCTCCGTGGAGATTGAGGAACGTATGGCCGTGCAGTTCATCCACTGCCAAGTGGACAAGGACGCATGGTTGGAGGAACACTATCCTAAGCAGATGGAGATATATCACAATGCCATCGAGCAGACAAAGGAACAGATATTACAGCAGTATAATATATAAACAAGGTATATGGCAGTTAAGAACAGTCAGCGATTCGCAGAGATAGAGCGTCTGATGGGCGACTACTTCGGGTGTCACCTTGCCCCCGTGATGGGCAGGGTGCAACGGGACTTGTCCAACAGACAGGCAGACGAGATGCGAGCCTACTCCAACAGTACGGCTGGCATCCTACGCTCATTGGCCACTGCCAATATGCCTGGTGATGACCCATACGCCACGCTGAAGATTACAGGCAAGTGGAACAGCAAGACCACCGAAGACTATCTGGCGATGTGCAAGGAGGCTATTGTCGGCAACAAGGATATGCAGCGTGACCTTGCCGTGATGGCTGAGGAATGGCGCAAGGCGGTGGTGACGGAGATAGGACGAGAGCGGTACGATGCACTCTCTAAACAACTCGGTTGTGATTTGGCATACGCCTATATCGATCACCGCATGGAGCAGCTGATGATAGAAAAAATGGTGAAAGACCGTATGCCAACATCTTCTGCCGACTATATCATCCGCAAGGCGGCACAAAGCAGTCTGTTCGGTCTGCCCTACGAACTGAACAAGTCACCCCTTGCCGCAGAGATAGAAGCCAAAGGAGAGGCAGCCTATAAGCCCTCTCGAACAGAGAAGGCAGCGGGATGGGCAGCCGGAGCGGGTGCCGATGTCGTGGCCATGGGAGGGATTGGCTCATGGGCAACCTTCGCCAAGTTTGTCGGTATCGATATGGTGATGAATGTCGGCATGGAGCACCTAAGCAAGAAAGGTAGCAGCCAAGAGGTCTGTGTCGAGGAGTGTATCAGCAAGGGAGTTTTCGGTACGGGCACCAACGTCTTCGCCTCATTCCGCAAACAGGCAAAAGTCATCAAGAACCACGAGAACAGCTATATCAAGGCTACCAACAGCCATTTCAAGAACAAGATTCCCACGAGCAATATCACTTTTATGGATTGGACGAAACAAACCGAGCAGACCTCTTTTCCTTGGAACAAAGGTACGTTCCTTGACCCTCAGAGAAACGAAGCAACCAAACGTACAGGCAAGTACAAGGATGTGCCCTTGATAGTTGCGCCTGGACAGGAAGACGAGTATCTGGAGGTTAAGGCGAGACTGGATGCAGAGGCTGAGAAGGAGAAGAAGGCAGAACCGAAAGAAACTCCTGATTCATCGACTGAAGAGGCAACACCATCTGTAGTCCAGCAGGAGGAAACAGCCTTACAAACAAACGAAAATGGATGGGACGGGCTGTTGCAGAGTTTTGGACTGAACGGCTTTTCAGACATCGGCAAGAACCTTGGTTATGTGTTGGCGATGCTGCCCGATGTACTGGTGGGACTGTTCACTGGCAAGACAAAATCGCTGAATATGGACAATAGCCTCCTTCCTTTGGCCTCTATCGTGGCTGGAATGTTCGTGAAGAATCCTATACTGAAGATGCTGTTGATGGGTATGGGAGGTGCCAATCTGCTCAACAAAGCGGGACATGAGGTGCTGGGCAGGAAACAGCAGGAAGGCATTGCACCTACAGTTAGTCCTGCTGCATCTCGCATTCAGTACCGCCAATATCCTGATGAACCACTCAATCCTCGTATCAGCAACCCGATGCTGCAAGGGCGGTGTCTCGTTGCCAACATTGACCATGTGCCTTGTACCATTCAACTGCCTGACAGTGTGATTGGGGCGCATCAGTCGGGGGCATTGCCGCTGAATACATTGGCTAACGCCATACTTGCCAAGAACGACCAGATGCGACAGATGGCAGCAATGCAGTACGAAGAGCAGGCACGGGAGAGCGTGGTGCGACCGAGGGGAATACAGTGAAGCCCGACAACAAAATTGTCGGGAACGGTGGCTTGGTAAGCCAATTATAGAATGTGATTGAGATAAACAAAAAGATAAAAGCATGAAAGAGAAATCAGAATTTGAGAAGCGGACGGCGGAGAAGCAGGTGTCGCTGCTCACTGAGGCACTGACGAGTGCGGTGGATGCCAAGGGACATTGGTTGAATGCAAGCGGCAAACTCTATCCGAAGCTCTATCCCAAGGGCTTTTCGGTCAGTCCGTTCAATGCCCTTGTCCTTGCCCTTGACTCCGATGCCAAGGGTTGCAAGAGCAATCTGTTTACGCAGTTCTCCGAAGCGAAGGCACGGGGTGAGAGCGTGAGGGAGCATGAGAAAGGTGTGCCGTTCCTGTATTACAATTGGAATAAGTACGTCAACCGCAACAATCCCGACGATGTCATCACCAAGGAGGCATACGCAGAACTGTCGGAACAGGACAAACAGCAGTACAAGGGAGTGAAAAACCGTGAGATCCGTGTGCTGTTCAATATCGACCAGACGCTACTGCCTATGGCTAACGAAACAGCCTACACTACGGCATTGAAGAAGGATGGCACGGTGGAGGATAGAGGTTATGGCGACAAGGAGGACAAGCAGCTGCATGGGTGCGTCAACGGATTCCTTCAGAAGATGAAGGACAACCTCGTGAATGTACGTCAGGACGGCACGGGTGTGGCGCACTACGACACCGAGAAGGATGTCATCTACCTGCCACGGCAGCGTGACTTCGAGCACTACAATGACTATGTACAGGAGATGATGCGTCAGTTGGTGTCTGCCACCGGTCATCAGCAGCGGTTGGCACGTGAGGGCATGGTCATGAAGAACGGCAAAGCCCCGTCGGAGGATGCCGTGAAGAAGGAACGACTCATCACTGAGATAGCTTCGGGCGTGAAGATGCTCGAACTGGGACTGCCTGCCCGTCTGTCAAAGGACAGCCTTAGCATGGTGGACTATTGGACGAGGGAACTGAAGGAAGACCCTTGTCTGATTGATGCCATCGAGAGTGAGGTGAACGGTGCGCTGAAGGTGTTGAAGAAAGCCGAACTGGGTGAAAAGGTGGAGTATGCCACCGACCAGCATCAGCGAGAGACGGCGCAGATACAGGTGCAGTTGCCCAACCACTACTTCGTAGCAGACGAAATCAAGCAGCATCCCAACGAGGAGCAGCGTACTGTGGTCATCGTGCGTGATGATGCCAGCAAGACCGCCGATGTGGTGCTGCCACAGGGTGCATCGTTGGAGGTGAACAACGAGATCAAGGGCATGAACAAGCAACGCTTCACCAATGCCTTGCAGAAAGAGGGTTATGACAACGTGCGTTTCTACAATCCCGACGGAGCCTTGGGCTTCCGTCCCGACGACAGTTATTTCGCCGACAAGAAAATCACGGTATCAAGACTGCGCAACTGGTCTATCGAAGACCTATCCTCGTTGGATGCTTCTGAGGCCGTAACCCACAGCCGTGACATCGGTTTCGACAATGTGCAGTTGGTAAAGGATGACAAGGAGCGGTGGGCATTGTACATCAAGCCCGAAGGTAAGGAGGGCTTTGCCGTCTATCCCGACAAAGGAGACCTCAATCATTTCTTCACCACCTTGAAGCAGTCGATGGACAACATCGAGCGTGTGCGTGAGGAACTGGCACAGAAGTATTATGCTATGGCAGAGGCGAAACCCGACCTGAAGGTGGACATCTTCGGAGGTAATGAGCAGGAGGTTGATTTGAACCGCATCCAGCGTGTGGCAGTATTCCGTGCCAAATCGGGCGAATGCCTGTGTGCAGCCACTATTGACGGCAAGAAGTTGCAGCCGAGAAGTGTCAGTCCGTCACAATGGCAACGATTGTGGGTGGCTCCTGACAGGGATTCCTACAAGCAGAACCTTGCCGCCTCGCTGTTTGCTGATGTATTGCAGAAAGACAACAATGTCGAGCAAAGTACACAAGAGAAGCAGGAAGAAGCGACGGAGGTGAAGCAAGCGGAGACGGCAATTGTCGATAAGCATGATGAACAGAAGGAAGTGGTACTTAAGGAAGATAAAAGCTCTGAACAAAGGGAAGAGAAGAAACAAGAGGAAAAGAAAGAAGAAAAGAAGGATGAAAAGGCTGTCAAGGCTGCTGTCTCTCCCCTTGTCCAACAATATCTTGACTTGAAGAAGAAGCATCCTGATGCCATTCTTTTGTTTCGCTGCGGTGACTTCTATGAGACCTACAAGGATGATGCGGTGAAGGCATCCAAAATATTGGGTATTACGCTGACAAAGAGCAATGGGCGCAAGGATGATGAAGGCAAGCCGTTGGCAATGGCAGGATTCCCATATCATGCCCTCGACACCTATCTGCCGAAGCTCATTCGTGCTGGTGAACGGGTGGCCATCTGTGACCAGTTGGAAATGCCGAAGCAGACAACATCATCGAAGCGTGGAATTACGGAGATGGTGTCACCTGGAAAAGAGACAGGAAAGCAGATGGCACAGGAAAGTCAAGAAACAGAACAACACACCAGTCTAAGGAGATAGGCTTATGGGAAAGAACGCAGCGTATGCCGCACAATATGCGGAGGAAGCCAAAGAACAGATGCGGATGTATGGGATTCCTGCCTCCGTCATCTTGGCGCAAGCCATACTGGAGAGCAGCAACGGACAGAGCCAACTGTCGCGCGAATGCAACAACCACTTTGGCATCAAGGCTACGGCATCGTGGTTGAAGAATGGCGGAGAGTATGGAGTCTATACGGATGATAGGCCCAACGAGAAATTCTGTAAGTACAAAAGCGTGGGTGACAGTTATGAGCATCACTCGCAGTTCCTGAAGCAGAACAAGCGTTATGCGCAGTGCTTCACGCTGTCGCCTGACGACTACAAGGGATGGACGAAGGGCATTGAGCGTGCCGGCTATGCCACGGGCGGCGGTTATGCTGCAAGTCTGCAGCGCATCATTGAAGCCAACGGACTGGACAAGTATGACAGTGAGGTGATGGCTGAGATGCGGGCAGAAGGTCGGTCGTTCGGGGTGGAGAATAATCCTCGTAGAGAAATGCCTGCTGCCCATGTACCGCAGTCTGCCGGGTATTCCTTTCCTGTGGAGCGAGAGGAGTTTCTCTTCATCACCTCGCCTTTCGGCAATCGCCAGGATCCGATGGATGCCACCAAGCAGCAGATGCACAAGGGCATTGACATCAAGACGAACCATGAGGCGGTGTTGGCCACGGAGAACGGCGGCAAGGTGGTGGCGGTGAACCATAATGCGAACACGGCAGGAGGGAAATCCGTCACCGTGGAATACAGCCGTGAGGATGGCAGCAAGGTGCAATGCTCCTACCTGCATCTGTCTGACATAGCAGTAAAGGTAGGTGACGTGGTTAATGCCAGTCAGAAGTTGGGGGTGTCGGGAAATACCGGCACCAGAACCACTGGCGAGCATCTGCATTTCGGAGTGAAGAGTGTATCGGCTGACGGCTCAAAAAGGGATATGGATCCAGCCGCTTATCTGGCAGAAATCGGACAGAAAGGCAACATCAAGCTACAGGCCCTGCATAACGGCAATGACCTGTTGGCAAAATACAAGAGCAATGCGCCACAGGAGCAGAAGGTTTCGTCGGAGGACTGGATGAAGAAAATCCTTTCCTCGGAGGACAGCGGCGTGGGCATTTCGGGAACGAATGACCCTATACTCGACATGGCGATGACCACCTTCATGTCGCTGATGATGTTGGCAGCGCAGATTGACAGCAATGATGAGGAACGACAAAAAGGACTTATCTCTGCCATGGCAGCCAACCGGCTCGTAGATTTGACCTCGCTTGTTCCAGGCATGAGGCAATGCACCATTACTGTGGGTGAGAACGGCAAGACTGTGCTTCATGCAGAGAGCGGTACGGTGAAGATTGACCGTGAACTGACCTCCTCGGAGATGAACCGCCTGTCGCTCATTTTGGGCAATGCCAATCTGTCGGAAGAAAGCAAACGGACGAAGATTGCGGGAATGGTGACAGGCATCGTGGCGACACAGCAGGCTTCGCAGAACTTCGAGCAAGGGATGGAGGCTGAGAGTCAACAACAAAATCTGCAAAGGAAATGAAAAGGATAGCAAGTCATCTGTGTACATTGCTGGTGGGTATGGTAGCTGTGGCAGGACACTTCATGCTTACCCAATGGCTTTTCGGTCAGACCGTGGCCATCATCTATCTCGGCTTCCAACTTATCATAGCAGCGTGGATAGTCTATGAACTGATACGTGCGCTAGTATATGATGATTGAAAAGAGATTATTGTCATTGCTAAGACATTTCACTTGGACGATGGATATGTATAATTCAAATAGTATCGAGCAATGATCAAATGTAATGTAACAGTGTGCGGAACGGTCAGCAAGGCTGCGACCTGCCGCACGAACAAGGAGGGCAAGGCATTCGTGAGCTTTGCCATGAACGTAGTCATTCCAGCGAAGAGCGGGATTAACAAGACCATCGAGGTGTCGGTCATCAAAGATGGGACACTGACGGAGGTGGGCAGCTGCAACATCGGCGAACGCATTGAGGTAGCCGGTGTATTGGTACCAAGAAAATGGGGCGATGTCCTTTATTTCAACCTGTCGGCAAGCAGCATCAGCCACCAGCCTGACGAGGCAGAGGACTGCATCAAGGGCGTGATGGAGTTCCGCGGCAAGGTGGGCAAGAGCATTGAGGACAAGACGGACAAGAATGGTGTGCCGTACTGCCAGTTCTCCGCTTTCAGCGCAGAGAAAGTACAGGACGGATTTGAATACATCTGGGTAAGTTTCTTCCTATTCGATGGCAAATGCGAGGCATGGCTGCAACCAGGCGTGAAAGCGAACATCAAAGGGGCATTGTCTGTCAGTGTCTTCAATGACAAACTGGACTTCTCCTGCCGAGTGTCTGAAATGAGCGAATATGTTCCGCAGCCCTATAATGGTTAATTGACTATGGGAAAGCCTTATGCTAAGGAAGGTCCGAGTGCCGAAGACAAGGCACTCGACCTGTTTGCCGATATGATGATTGAGCGTATTCAGTCGCTGTCGGGCAAAGACGGATGGAAAAAGCCCTGGTTTACTGAAGGTGCGTTGCAATGGCCGAAAAACCTGAACGGACGAGAATATAATGGCATGAACGCTATGATGTTGCTCCTGCATTGCGAGAAGGAGGGTTACAAGATTCCTCGCTTCTGTACCTTCGACCGCATACAGCAGTTTAACAAAACTGGCAAGAAAGACGAGGAACAGAAGCCCCGTGTGTCAGTACTGAAAGGTGAGCATTCTTTCCCCGTGATGCTCACCACGTTTACGGTGGTCAATAAGGAAACAAAGGAACACATCAAGTGGGAGGACTACAAACTGCTCTCTCAGGAAGAGCGCGAAAAGTACAATGTATATCCAAAGCTTCAGACTTACCATGTCTTCAATGTGGCGCAGACCAACCTGAAGGAGGTCAGACCAGAGTTTTGGGAGAAACTGGAACAGGAATACTCGATGCCCAAGGTAGAGAAGGACGAGCAGTTTGCCTTTGAACCCGTGGATAGGATGATAGCGGACAACCGTTGGATATGTCCCATCAAACCGATGTTCGGTGATTCCGCCTATTTCTCCATCAGCAAGAATGAGATTGTGATGCCTGAGAAAAGGCAGTTCAAGGATGGGGAGTCTTTCTACTCGAACCTTTTCCACGAGATGGGACACTCCACGGGTGCGGAGGGACAGTTAGACCGCATCAAGCCCGCTACCTTCGGCTCGGCAGAGTATGCACGCGAGGAACTGGTGGCAGAACTGACGGCTGCGCTGACCGCTCAGCGGTATGGCATGACAAAGCATCTGAAAGGAGATTCGGCTGCCTATTTGAAGTCTTGGCTGGATTCGCTGAAGGAGTCGCCGCAGTTCATCAAGACCACGCTACTCGATGTGAAAAAAGCTACCTCAATGCTCACGCAGCATATCGACAAGATTGCTATGGAGATAGACCAGGAGAAAAAGGCTGAGCAGGAAAACGGGCAAGGGAAAAGTTATCTATCCATAGATGACGGCGACCATGCAGTCTTGGCATATAATGGTTCTGCTGTATATATCCAGCATCATGAGAAGGAGGACTCTGTAAAGATTGCTGTGCCGACGAGTAACGGTCTGGAAGTGAAACTCTCTGTTCCTTACGACCACGGCAAAGACCTTGACACCAATTATCAGGAGGCTTTTGCCCAGTACAAAAGCCTGACAGAGCCTTCACAATCGAAAGAAAACGTCTATTATGCCTCCATCGCCTATCTCCAATCAACGGATGACACATCGGAACTGGATAAGCTAAAGGAGAAAGGTGACTATCAAGGACTGCTGACGCTTGCCAAGGAATACTATGACGGGAACGGCATGGACGAGGAGCAGACCTACAGGAAGCCGTGCCAGAACAGAGGCGATGACCTGCTAATAGAGGACAAGGACTTTGCAGTGGTCTATAACGGGAGTGTCGGCGGTACGTATGAGGTGTTCCTGAAGCATACGGAGCAAGAAGTGCGTGACCATATCACTCGCTATGGCATAGGACGTGCCAGTGAGGACGTGAAGGCTGTGGCGAGGGAGATGACCGCCGAAGAGTTTTCGGAATTGGCGCAGCGAAAAATGCCGATATTCCAAATGCCGAATGGTGGTTTGCTGAACCTGCAATATAACAAGGATAAGGATAGCCTGGATGTGGGGACTGTGACCAATGCAGGACTCTCTGTGAAGCATACCTTCCCTTTCAGCCACAACCATTCTATGGACGCAAACATCAGCTCTGCGTATGAGCAACTGCTTGACATGGAGGAGTACCAGAAGGAAGAGGTACAAGAGGAGCACGTTGCCAAGTCCGCTTTCCGAAGATGAGAGTAGTATCGTAGTATATACTAATCGTAGGCTTTACTACTCATAGTAGGTACTAACAATAGTCAGCCGCAAGGAGTAATGTCCCTGCGGCTGATTTAATTTGGGGTCATTCCATATTATGAAGGAATGCTTGTAAATCCTCGTCTGGAATGCTCTTCAGTTTCACCGGCTTGAAGCCGTCCAACTGCTCCACTTGAAATATCTCGTCCACTCCATATTTGGAGCCATCCACCTTTACGCTCTCCATTTCATTGACGGAGGTATAGCCATACTCCGTTTCATGCAGACCGCATACGATGGTGAACAACGTGGTGTCGTTACCTTCCGGCTGTCCTTCAAGTACGAACCAACGGACGTGTCCGATGAAGAATATTGCCACACAAACGGCATCCTTGCCTTTGCCGTCCTGTGAATACAGAGGATAGGATTTCAGTATCTCCTCCAATACGGGTGTAATCAATCTGCTTGCCATAGTCAATCGTTGTTAAGTGTTCTGTAATACATTCTGTTCTCTACAAGGTGTTCGATGGCCTCTGCTGCCAATCGGCACACCCACTCGTCACGCTGGTCATAACGACCTTTTTGATAGTCGTTGGCAAGGCGTTCCAAGAAGGCAAACACCACCTTGCCCTTTTCGTTGATAAGATAGCGATGGTCATCTGCAAGGGCATTGCCTACCTTGGCGGCTGACCCCATCTGACCGTTTACGAACCGTGAGAAGCACTCGACAAATGCCTGCTCGTTTTCTGATAATCTGTGTAATTCCATACGCAAAGAAATTATTTGTTCAACTTGTTTTTCTTCCCTCCTTTTGAAGCCTTTCGGCTCCTCTTGTCGGGAACTGATTTTTCGTGCATCAAAAGACTGCGGAATGAGGGCGATAAGGCAAGAAAACAGACGGAGGAGTTAATGAAATACCCAAATCTTTGATTTGCGGAAAGCTGTCGTTCAGTCCTCTGCCTGTTAGCATGGCGGTACTTGACCATTCGCCCGGGCAGTAACTTTGCAAAGAAAAATGGGCATCGGCAAGTGGAATAGACACTACAAAACAGGAAAATCATTGATTTTTAGTGCATTTTTCTTTATTTCTTTCTTTGATTTAGGATAAAATATATAACTTTGCCTCCGAAAAAGTGTCACAAGTGACAGTTTTTCGTAAAATATGATAGTAAACAGATATAGATACATAGAACAGTTGAGCCGTTCAAAGAACAACGGGCTCATAAAGATAATCACAGGATTGCGACGTTCAGGCAAGTCGTTCCTTCTGAAGAAACTCTTTCATCAGCATCTATTGGATGAGGGCGTGAGAGAAGACCATATTCTCGTCATCGACATGGAGAGTAGGAAGAACAGAGAGTTCAAGAACCCGGACTACCTGTTGGACTGGGTGGAAAAGATGATGATTGACTATGAGACTTATTATATCATCATCGACGAGGTGCAGGAGGTGGAAGACTTTGTAGAGGTGCTCTCTTCCTTGTCAGTTACCGAAGGGGCGGATGTGTATGTCACAGGCTCCAACTCGCGTTTCCTGTCCTCTGACCTGGTGACGGAATTCCGAGGCAGAGGTGACGAGATACATGTGTGGCCACTATCCTTCAAGGAGTTCATGACGGTGTATGATGGTTCGAAAGAAGACGGTTGGGCTGAATACAGACTGTACGGAGGTTTGCCGCAACTACTTACACAGGTTGGGGATGAGAAGAAGGCTGATTTCCTGCGTCGCCTTTATCGCACGGTATATCTACGTGACATCTACGAGCGGAACAACATAGAACTGAGACCTGAATTTGAAGAATTGTCGAAGACCGTAGCATCCAGTATAGGAGCACCTGTCAATGCACTGAATATAGCCAATACGTTCAAGTCCGTAAGCAATGTGCAGAGCATAACCGACAAGACAGTGTCGGCTTATCTGGAATATATGCAGGATGCTTTCCTTATCGAAAAATCCGAAAGGTTCGACATCAAAGGACGGAAATACATAGGTTCGTTGTCCAAGTATTATTATCAGGACGTAGGTCTGAGGAATGCTATTCTGTCGTTCCGTCAGAGCGAGCCGACACATATCATGGAGAACGTCATCTACAATGAGATGCGTATGCGAGGATGGCTCGTGGATGTGGGTAACGTCTATCATCGAGTGAGGAATACGGAAGGAAAGCAGCAGAGGGTGACATTGGAAGTGGATTTTGTCTGCAACAAAGGGAGCGAGCGGATCTACATCCAGTCGGCGTGGCGTATGCCCGATGCAGAAAAGATGGAACAGGAGAAACGGTCGTTGCGTCTTGTAGATGACTCTTTCCGCAAACTGCTGATCGTGGGAGAACATACCAAGCAGTGGAGCGACGAAAACGGCATACAGATAATGAGTATATATGACTTCCTGCTTGACTGGTCAAGTACTGAGAAACACGGATAAAAAAAAGATATGCGCATAGAATATGCGTTAATACATATATGATTAAGGGAGGGCCTATCCATCACGGACAAGCCCTCCCTTTCTAAAATTTATCAATGAAAAAAAAGTTTTAGTGCTCTTGTTCGGAGCTGTATGTCTGGCTATAGATACAGCAGGATTCTGGTATGGCGGTTCGCCTCATTGGGCGAGTAATCGTCAATGCCGCCATCGAAAATCTGAGAGATGGTGCCATTTTCCATACCACGTTTCATCAGTTCCTCTGCAATGAATCTGGCACGGGAACGGCTGAGGTTATCATTGATGGCTTCACTGCCTGTGGCACTGTCGGCAGCGCCGATGACCTTAACTTTCAAGCCATATTTCTTGGCGATGCGTGCTACTTCGTCGAGATTGACGAGCTGTGACCTGTTGAGCAACCTGTCAGTGCCAAGTTCAAAGAAGAAATAGATGGGCGCACCTATGCAAGCCTTTCCTGAGTGGATGAGCGATAGGTAATCGTCTTCCGGCTCACCTTCAGCATTGCCATATTCTTCTGTACAAGAGGCGGACTCCATGACCTTTGTCTTTTGACCATTACCATACTTGTCTCTCATTCTTGCACGCAGCGAGTTGAGACCGCTGTAGTCGTTTCGAGGATAGCCATTTGTGACGGAAGAAGCGGCATCGTCAGAAAAGAGGTGGCCGTACTTGTCCAGAAGTCCCTCGATGGCAAGAATCTTGCGCAGCTGCTCCAGAGTCTGACAATCTCGATCGTGCTGGGCGTGATAGCGGCTGTTGCTGTCAGAAAGGGATGAGGCGTATGCCGAAAGCCATTCGTTCTGTGCGATGTACGGGCGAGCGTCTATCACTCGCTTCCAGCCAGTCTTGCCGATGCGGACAGAGAGGCCGAGGGATGCGGACAGCAGATGGTCGCCAAGGCGGTGTGCCTTGCCATAGCCGTCAAAATCCTGCATGGTGGTCATGTTGCCTATCTCTGCCGTAACAGCAATGCGTGGGGAGAGATGATACTGCCCCTGTATGCCGTAGGAAATGGCAAAGGGCTTGTGGGCATTCACCTTGTTGTGCAGCATACCCACGCCCACGTATGGAATGACACTCCATCTGGCAAGAGTGTGTACATCGTCCTTGTAGAGGTTGCCGAGGACATTCCACATGAAATCAGCACGCAGGTACTGGTAGTCCTGCGAGGAGTTGTTGCAGTCGTTGAACTGCATACCGCCATAGTTCAGACGACCGCCGACGGAAGGTGTGAACCATTTGCCGATCGACACGGAGAATGCCGGTTTCATGCGACCGAATAGGTCGTTGCATCCGAGCGGTTTGCCGAGGAAGACCGTAGTTCCTCCTGCCGCTTGGACAAACCAGTTGTCCGTCCATGGCGAAGCTACCAATGCCCCTTTCATGTAGGAAGGTTTAAGCGGACGAAGCATACCGTCTGCCGAAAGTCTGCATACAACGGTGGTGGTGTCCGCCGTGCGGTGATAGTCTTTGGCTTGCGCACCCAATGAAAGGGCGAAGCCAAGGGATAGAATAAGTATTTTTCTCATGTTGTTCAATTTAATCTGGTGAATACTATAACAGGTGATACGTGACAGTGCCGCTTATCGTTTCTTCCTTTTGCCGGAAGAGGGGCGCATCATGCGTGCAGCTTTCATCATGCAACGGCGTGCCCAAGCGCGTTCATCCTCGTCATCGTCACGTCCCCATTTGAGGTCGGACGAACTGCCGCCACCGCCATGACCTTCGGCAAAGGTGGTGGCATCATCGACGTAGCCGAGGAATAGAAGCGTGGCACAGTACATCACCTCCGTTCCATTCTCCGCAAAGGCCTGAAGCAGGGAACCGTCAAACACGTCCTTGCCCTCATTGGAAAGCCGTGCCACACGTTCGGAGAACTCGCTGACCATGTTTTCGAGAAGGGCATTTCTGAGAACGGTGTCCGCACCTTGTCGGATAGTATCGGAATATCTGTGTGCCTCCTGCCGCAACTCCTCCGTGCGCTCCTTCATGGCGGTCATCTCCTCACGCAGGGCATCGAGCTTGCGGTCAGCCTCTGAGAGCTTCTCCTGCTTGTCGTCCAGTTTCGACTGGATAGCGGACAGTTCCTGCTCCAGCTCTTGGACTTGCTGACGGAGAGCATCAGGATTGTCGTGACCTGCAAGAATCTGCCGATGCAATTCAGCAAGTGCCGCCTCCTTCTCAGCCTTCTCCTGCAAGAGGTTGTTGACCATTGAGGTGAGTCCTTTTACTCTCCGCTCTGCCAGACGGATGTCCGATTGGAGCGAGGCGAGTGTCCGCTGATGGGTGGCGACGGACTGCTCAATGGTGGTGCACTGTTCTGACAGCTGGCGGCGGTATTCTTCGGTGGTGCGGTGGCGTGCTCCCGTCTCTGAGACGGAAGTTCCGCGCTCCATGCCCCAACGCTTGTTGACATCGGCAAATTCGCTGTGCAGGGCTTTCATCCTGGCAGAAAACTCGTACTTGTCCTTTCCGGCGAATATCTGTTTGTATGCAAACTTGCCGTCCTTGATTGGCAAGAGGGTGCAGTGAACGTGCGGATTGGTTTCGTCCAAGTGTAAGATGAAAGCGACGATGTTCTCCTCACCGTATTTGTCCGCAACAAAGCGGTAAACATCCTTTGCCCATTCCTCAATGTCCTTGCATCGGGTTAGATGCGAATTGTCCGCTCCGTGAGTGAGATTCACCTTCTGGTCACCGAATGCCAATTCTGTCATACGTTCTCGTGAGCCTCCGAAGATGAAATTGACCACTGTGCGGAAGCGTGGCTCTGCCAGTCCCTCGTTGGGGTCTTTGATTCCACGGCTCCGCAGGATGTCTGCCATGCGCTCCGGGATGCTTCGGCTCTTGTCTATAGGACAAACCTTGCCGCCCCGAACCTCGAAGTTGAGCCGCTCACGGCTGCGGTCGTAGTTGCCTGTTGATTCAGCGGATCCCCAACCCTTTTCCGTCCAACGGCGTTGGTGCTCGTTGCTCTGTGCTGTGGTGATTCCCTTAGATGGTCGGAAATCCATAACCTGTTTTGGTGTTGCCATAACCTATTTCCTTTTATGTGTGTACAACTCTCCTGTCTCCAGCTTGCTGCTTGTAAGGACAGCCTCCCGATGGTCGGAGACCAAGAGGGGTATTAGGCTACCCAAATTCCCTCATTTCCGACCAACGGGCAAGCCCGATTATTTTACAGCAATGGCAGACGTGTAAACACTGTGCCAGTAGAAAAGAAGAAGCGTTGTACGGTGATTATTAGAGGTTAATACAGCCTTTTGATGGACAGGAGCCCTCTTGGTTGGCTACAATGGCAAGGAACGGTCGGCAGAGTGACTGAAACTGTGACTTGATGGCTGCGCTTTCCTGATGCAAGGCTGGTGAGCTGCCATCCAATGCCAATTCTGATATTGCCTTTGCCGCCTCGATGAATGAGAGCCAGTCTCCTCCCAGGTCTTTGTAAAAGAAGGGAAGAAGGGAGGTAACGAGGGCGTTATCTGTTTCCTGCGAAAGCACCTGATGGAAGGTGGCTTCGCAGACAGCTGTGAGTGCAGTCATACAAAAGGCGTGTCCTACAGATTCGGGAATGTTTCTTCCGCATGGCACCTTGCCAATTGAATTGCCATTGTCGGCTTTCTGCAAGATAATGGCTACTTCCTCTGTTGCATCTTCGTAGAGTTGTTCACATTCCGAGGCGCAAGCCGATGCGGACATCTTGCCGCTTCGCCATTCGTCCAATGCGGTACACATCTTCTGGCGGAACACATCCAAGGCTGCGTCAATCGGAGAAACGGCAGGTGTCTCAGCCAACATCGGGATGGTGATGATTTGGCTCTTCGTGAGACGGGTGACGGAAATCTGGTTCATCTTCTCCAACTGCTCGATGAAGGTGCGGACAGTGGCGCGGTGCCAATGCCAGCATCCTGCCAGTTCGGTAATGGTGATTACAAACTGCCCGTTGGACAGGCTGAACTCCTGCTTGCACAGATCCTTGGGGATGTACTGTACAGAAGCCTTGTCTACAAGGTCAAGGTAGGCTTCGAGCTTCGACAGCCTTATCCCGGACCTCTCTTTCAAGAACTCCAACAGGGACATCCGTTCAGACATCTTGCCGGAACTCGTTCTATGTTTCTGTTTCTTCATTTCAATAATCTGTTTGGTGAATACTGTTGTTTGTCGCCAGCTCCATTATACAAAAGGAACGGCATGATACAGGTGATACTTAATAGTAGTATATGATGAGCATTTCTGTGTCTTCGAGGAGCATCTTGCGGTCAGCCTTGTTCTTCCACAGCGATATGACTATGCGCGAGGGATAGAACAGTGATGCCAGAAGGACAAAGGAGATGGTGACAGCAAGCGTGAACAGATGAGGAGTGAAGACAAACACCACTGCCGCCAACGCGGCGATGCAGAAGGGTGTCCGCTCCTCGTGCAGACGCTGTAGCCACCTCTCCACATCCATAAAGACAAAGAATATGGCAAACGCTATGGTGGAAGCCACTACGCCTATGTCGTTATAGTGTACACAGAGGTAGAGGAAGTGGAACACGTACAGCAGGATGAGCAGCATCAACCGGTAGAGCTTCCTTGCTGTCACAAGCGCGGTCATGCGCAGATAGAACCGTGTCATAAACTGTCTGCGGCTTCTGTGCAGAATCATCGTCACAAAGAAGAACGCTGACATCAGGATGAGAAACAGTATCTTACTTGTCATAATATGTATAGCATGTGAATAATGGAAGTGGACTCAGGTCGGGCTGGACGACACCGTGTGTGGCAGTGGATATGATACGCTCCACATCCTCCAGTGTCAGTTCTCCCTTGATTATTCTCTGACGGAAAGCTCCGTCGGTTGTCCGAAGGCTCTTGATAGCCTGTTCCAAGTCGTACTCGGCTATCTGCCACACTTGCCCTCTCGTGTAGGGGAAATGATGGTGGATGGCCTTGACCACAAGCACACGGCTGAGGATGTCGGTCATTCTGCCGTTCCTGACTATCGTGTGGTTGCGGACAGTGGCGATGCTCTCAATCTCCAGCCATGTGCGGTGACGGTCGAGAAGATGGATAATCTTCATGTAAAGCGTTTCCTTCATCAGATGGTCGGGAGCTTGTGGCATGACTTTGGCCTTTGTTGTGGACAACAGAATGGAGCGTTGTTGCGGTAGAACAGGACTGTCATCTGGCAAATGTAACTTTCAAATGAAGTCGAGCAGGACTTCCTCCTTGGGCTTCATGTATTTGAAGAACCCGTTCTTGCAATGCAGACTGAGGTCGAGGCATACATCTGCCGACATGTGCTCCAGCGAGTCATAGATGGTCACTTTTATCTGGCTGACCATGCCACGCTCATCTGTGGAGCCGTTGACCTTGAACATCCGTCCGAAAGAAGGGTTGGAATAGGCACAGCAGCTGTGTCCGAACTCCGTATGACGGCTTGGAATGTGGTGATAGAGGATTATCATTTCCATCTCGTCTTCGAGCATATCCATCACCTCCTCTATCGTGAAAGGGGTGTTCAACTGGAAAGTAAGAAGCACGTAATCGTCATACTTGACAGGCTTCTCCATCTTGCGCTTGTCCAGCAGTTCTGGCAACTGCAAAGGCACGACGGCAAGGAAATCATCGCAAAACTGTTCTAACATAATCGTATTCTCTGTTTGGGGTGTTTATAATCTTGTGACATAAATCTTCATCATGAGCATGGGCATATCCGACAGGCGTTGCTTGTCGAGGTGCAGTTTCTTGGCCAGACCGTCCATCTCCTTGGGGAGCGCATCGGCTATTTTGTAGAGGTCTGCCTTGTCCTTGTCGGAGAGCACGCTCACGGAAAGGTCATCCATCGTCATGAACGGCTGCATCATCATCAGGAGGTAGGCGTGCATGGTGTGCTCGTCCTTTACCCTGCCACTATTCAGATCCTCGATAGCCGCTTGTGCGTTGCGCAGCAGACGGTGGTTGGTGCGCATGGAGAGGTATATCATTGCATCCTTGTGGGACAAATCCTTGCGGTCGGCGGCACGGAGTATCTCCCGACAGCAGTGTTCGGTGTTTCGTCTGATGTCACCGATGTCATCGTCAGCAAAATCCGGCAGGTATTGCAGGAAGGATTTGAAATACAAATGCTCTTCCTTGATGAAAGCGAGCAGGTCTTCCTTGCCGTGAATGCCTTGCTTGGCGGATTTTTGCAGGAACAGCAGGTAACGCTTCAGTACCGCCTGTTTACCACCTTTATTATATATAGGCAGGCTATCCAAGGAAGCGAAGAATGGCTGTGCTTCCTTCACGGCTTGCTGTAGTTCCTCATCACCAACATGGGAAGAGGTCTGTTCTCTGAGATAGAGCAGGTCGTGAAAGGTGCGTTGCTTAGACATCGCCATACGGCACAGCTCGATGTGGATGGAGTCGTTCAACTCATGATATACCGTGAACGGGTATGAGTGGGCTTTCCTGACAGTGTCACGTGAGATGCACGATGTCACGGAATCGTCCAACACGCGCCATTCGTTGACAATCTTAACTAATGTCTGAATTGAGACCTTGCCGTTCTGTCGAAGAGTGGTCAGAAAGCCATGATACTCTCTGATGGCTTCATCGCTCGAATGGAACGACTTCGTGCCGTTTCCGTCTGAACATGCTGTCAGCATGACTACGGCAAACGCAGTGGCAATACAAATGGCAAGTCTGATACAGCCATGCGAGTTTGATTTTGCATTATGCAATATTTGCTTCATGCAATGGAGGTTGGTTTGTCCTCCGAAAAGTTGGGTTTCATATTTCATTGTTGTCATTATTTTGAGTCTGATTTTGAAATTGACGGTGCAAAGTTAATGCGTTTCAGCGATATATTTGCAAGAATGACAGTAAGTTTAATCTTATTTGTGTATCATACTTGCGAGTATGATTTTCAATGAAATCAAGTGAAAAGAAAATGGCAAATTATCGTGTTTAAGTATGATTTTTCGTTCAAGTATGATTGTTTCTCGGAAAAATAGTGTACCTTTGCACTTGATTTCATTTAATAGCGTACAACAGTATGGCAAAAGTAGGTTACATCTTTATCGCCACCAATGGCGAAGAGTATGCAGAAGACAAGGCTTGGATGCAGCAATACGGCTGTGTTCAGGTGATAGAGGAACTGTCCGAACACGAGAGGCTGCGCCCGATGTGGAAGCAGCTCATATCGAGTCTGGAGCGCGGCGACGAGCTGGTGGTGTCGAGGTTCAGTAACGCACTGCGTGGCACCCGTGAACTGGCTACATTCATAGAATACTGCCGTGTGAAGGTGGTTCGCATCATCTCCATCCAAGACCGCATCGATACGTTTGACGAACTTTTCCCCGACACCAAGCCCTCACAGGTCATCCGTATGTTCGGGTCACTCTCTGAGGAGTGTGCCGTGCTGCGCAAGGCATCGGCACACATCATCCATCTGCAACAGAATATCCGGCCGCCCAAGAAGTCGGAAAGGGCACTGTCGAAACTGGAGCGTGAGAAGAATATCGTGAACATGTACAACGAGGGGCACAGCATAGATGACATCTTTGCCATCAGCGGCTTCACAAGCCGAAGTTCCGTGTTCCGCATACTCAACAAGCATGGTGTGACGCTGAACCGTGGACCTCATAGTGGACCGCTGAAGAAAAGGAATAAAGAATAAACAAAAAACAGATACAATGAATAAGACATTCAACATCTACTGTGATGAAAGCACCCACATGGTGCATGACGGTCATCCCTACATGCTTTTGGGATGTACAAGTATAGCATACACACAAATCCGCATGGCAAAAGATGCCATAAAAGATATTAAGAAGAAGCACGGCTATAGTGATGAGCTGAAATGGACAAATGTCCACGAGGCCACGTATAAAGTCTATGCAGAGCTTATAGACTGGTTCTTTATGAATGACATGGAATTTAGGGCTGTGGTTGTTGACAAGAGTCAGATTGACGAGAAACGAGAAGACTATACGTTTAATGATTTCTACTTTCGCATGTACTACCAATTGCTGCATCACAAGATGGACATGGATTATACATATAACATATATATGGATATCAAGGACACATGCAGTAGCGATAAGCTGGAGAGGCTCAGAAAAATAATGGAATACAACTCTTCCATTGGCAGGTTTCAGTTTATACGTTCACACGAAAGTGTCTTCATCCAATTGGCAGATGTTCTAATGGGAGCCATCAACTACAACCTTAGATATGAAAAGGGAGAAGTTGAAGGAAGGGTGAGAGCCAAAATGAAGCTGATTGAAAAGATAAAAAAACACAGTAATATCAGTCTCAACACCACAACTCCCAAATTTAGAAAGAAGTTTAATTTGTTTTTTATCGCACTGAAATAGCCAATGAGCAGTTTGAATATTATCAAGAAATACCCTGAGCTGCTGGAACTGGCATATCTCAGTGAACGAGAAAGAGAGCATGATCTTCATGCAATATTCAAGCGTGATATAGAAGATAACTGTCAATTCTCATTCAGAGGGTGGCGCATCTATCCTATAAAGACAGATGGCGAGATTGACATGGCAAGATTGTTCAAGCATCTTACCTGTGAAGAAATCATGGTTGAGAACGAAGACGGTACGACTTATCCAAAGCGAGTATTCGAGATGGCTCGTTCACAAAGGCTTCATTGGATAAATCACCATGTGAGAGAATTGACACCAGACAATCTGGATGTATTTACCATAGAAGAGAGGGACGGCAAAAAGCGTAAGGTCAAGAAAACATACATCTATGATAAAGTGGAAAAGTATGTTATTGTCTTGGAACAACAACGTAGCAACGGATTCTATCTGTTGACAGCATACCATCTTAACAAAGAGTATGGACTAAAGGCTTTGGAAAAGAAGATGAAAAAGAGATTGCAGACACCACTATAAAACGCAAGACCCGAATTGCATCAAAGGCAACCGGGTCTCGAAACTCCTTCTATCTATAGATGAGCGCTGCAAAGGTACGAATATTCTTTGAAATAACGAAGGTTTTTCATTGAATTCTTCTCGATTTTAACATTTGCAGGGCAGTATTGTAAGATAACAGGAAAGAAAATAGCATAATTTTACAGAAAATCGTAATGGAAACATTCAAAGACGTTATATCAAGTGACCAACTTGTCTTGGTCGATTTCTTCGCCACCTGGTGCCAGCCATGCAAGATGATGCACCCCATCCTTGAGCAGGTGAAGGAAGTGTTGGGTGACAGAATCCGCATCATCAAGGTAGATGTGGACAAGTATGGGGTGACTGCAAGTCAGTATGGCATACAGTCTGTGCCCACATTGATGCTGTTCAGACGCGGCGAAGTGTTGTGGAGGACGAGCGGTGTGATGCAGAAATCAGAGTTGCTGGCAACGATTGACCCGTTTTTAAGATAAAAGAGCAGAAATGTCAAAATCTAAATTAAAGTCTGTCCTCATGTCCATGGACAAGAGTGAAATAATAAAAATGGTATTGGAACTTTATTCTGCACGGAAAGAGGCAAAGGAATATCTTGACTTCTATGCAGAGCCGAATGAGGGCCAGAAGCTGGAAGAGTATAAGCACATCATACGGGAAGAGTTCTATCCGAGCAGAAACAGAGAGCCAAAGACACGCTTCTCAGTGTGCCGCAAGGCATTGTCCGACTTCAAGAAACTGAAGCCTTCGGAAGATTCAGTCGCAGAATTGATGGTGTTCTATATGGAGAATGCCTGTCAGTTCACTTATGACTATGGAGACATGTGGGAGCAATTCTATGATTCTGTTGAGAGTAATTTCGACAAGACATTGCGCCACATCGTGCTTTATGACCTTTGGGACAAGTATGATTCCCGAATCAAGCAATGCCTTCGTTGGGCAAGCCCTTGTGGATGGGGATTTCCTGACGCACTGAATGATATGTATGAGGAAATGAAGGCGCAAAATGAGGAACTCCGAAAGAAATACAGGAATTTCAAGATGCCCATCAACGCTGATTATTAAACGAATATACTCAAATGGGGAAACCAAAGAAAAAACATAAGAAAGCGAAACAACTGCCCTTAAGCAAAGAAGAGCAGATTTTTCAAGCGGCAAGAGACCTTGCAGCTGAAATTGGCATATCCTATTCTGAGGCATTAGGGTTTACTTTGGGCATAAAGGACGTAACGTATGGTTGGGAAGAAGACTATACGGAAGAAGAGTTTCAGGCACTGATTGACCACGCTGTGGGAGACACTGATTATGAGCACACCCTCTATTGAATCATCTACACGAGAGGAACGTTTGGATTACGTTCTGAATGAATGGAGATGTCTGCACAACTGTGAGCTGTGCGGTAAGTGCCATATTCTGAAAGGCAGAAGCGAAGAAATACTCTATGCAGACTATATAGACGGCAAGCGGTCATATATGGATATAACATTAGAAATCAGAAGCAACAGATAATGATGTCACAGAAATACATATATCCATCGTTGTTCCAAGAGGAAGAGCCGCAAGAAAGCGTTCCTGGTGATAAGAAAGAGTATGACCTGACGAATCTCTTTGAGAGATTGGCAAAGTCTGATTTTCGCAGCCGGTTCCATCTGTCCAAGCAAGACAGGGAGTATGTAATGGAAAAGGGATTGCCGACGATACGAAAACACGCAGAGGACTTTGTGGCAAAAAGACTTGCTCCGGCTGTCATACCGAACGACGGCAAGCAGACTCCCATGCGTGGGCATCCTGTTTTCCTGGCTCAACATGCCACTGGCTGTTGTTGCCGGGGATGCTTCTTCAAGTGGCATCACATCTCAGCAGGCAGGGCACTGACCAAGGAAGAACAGGAATATGCTGTTGCCGTATTGATGGCATGGATTGAAAAACAGATGAATAAAGGATGAAGATAGAAGAAGCCATAGTATATGTGATGGTAAAGCGAAATGGCGGCATGACAACCGACCAGATTGCCGATGCCATCAATCGTCATAGGCTGCACCTGAGAAAGGACGGTCAGCCTGTGACAAGCAAGCAGGTGTATGCAACAATCTGCCGTTTCCCTGAAATGTTCACAAAAGAAGCTGGCAGAATCATGTTAATGATATGACGTAACGATATGACAATAGATACAACCAACATGTGCTCACACCTTCAGAAGAAGTTGTTTGAACCAGAAGGTGTGTATTATCCTATATGGCAAGCCATGCAGGATGATGAGACCTTGACAGCAGTGGTACGAAGCAGACAGCTGCACATCTACAGAAACGGGAAGAAAATTCTCGTTCTGGCAGGTAAGGCACAACCGAAGATTATAAGGGAAGACAAAATACAAGAGTTAATAACAAGATTATAAACAAAACATCAAATCATCAAAACAATGGACGCAAAAGAAAAAGTATTGGCAACAATGAAAGAGGCTGGTCAGCCTCTCAACGCAGGTAAAATCGCAGAACTCAGCGGTCTCGACCGCAAAGAGGTAGATGCAGCCATGAAGCAGCTGAAAGCAGAGGGTGCAATCGTCTCTCCTGTGCGTTGCAAATGGGCACCTGCAGAGTAAGGTTTATACTGCTGTCTTGAAATATAGGCAGCAGTATCTTTATTTTTATCAAAATGTTAAGGTGAGGAATCTGAATATCCTTGCCTACGGACACAATTATCCGCTGCATCTTTTTGGGGTAAGGTGCAGACGTATGGCTGTCAGCGTATCTTGGTTTAAAGACGCTTAGCGGTCACGGCGGAAGTCGTTTCGTCTCTCTCCGCCGAACAAAGCTCTGAGCACATTGCCCAAAGCTCCGAACACGAAGTAGCAAACGATGATTGCAACAATATCGTCCATAAGCATTTTCTGTTTTATGGGTTATACACTATTATGAAGATTCACTATGTCCAATCCCTGCCTCTTGGCTTCTCTGACGGTGTAGAACGTGCCGCCCTTGGGATTGCCATCGAAGTAGGCTATGAGACGTGAACTGCGGTTGACCATATAGTCGTTGCGCCTCAGAAGGCAGCCATTGTAGTATTGCTCGCTCAATACGACCACGTCATCCACGATGCGCAGGATGGCATCATACTTGGCTTGCTCTTCCTTGCTCCACCGGTCAGACTGACCACGGAACGGCACAACGGCTATCACCTGCAAGTCCTTCAACTCGCATTGCAACGAAAGGGCGGCTTCTGCCGCCAGCAGGTCAAATCCCATTGCCATGCCACAATAGAAATACCGGTAGCCGTCGGCATACGCCTTGGCTATCTCCGATTTGAGACATTGCTTCAACTCCCTCCGCTTGGCGAAAGGTACGCTGCGGTGTCCGCTGAAGCATACGGACACTGCCTTGTCGTACTTTGTCATACTTTACCTTACTTTATAATGTGTGCGTGCGAGGAACATACCGCCAATAACACATGCCCCGAGCCTTTCGAGTTGGTTGGCATACTTGGCATAGCTGAGACCCTTGGTTATCACATCGTCAAAGACCAACACCATTTTGTTGTCGAAGAACGGCTCATCAAACTCAACGACATTCGCCTTGCGGACTTCATCCTCGTTCTTGCGGTTATCGTGGATGGTCTTACGCTCTCCGCATACCCTCACGTGCTCGTAGCCGTTTTCCGCTCCTGTCAATTCACACACCCTGTGGCAGAAAGCCTTGTAGCGGAGTTCGTTGCTCTCGCTTGTGGATGCTGGAACGGGGGCGAAGACGATGTTCACGCAACCCTTGCCGTAGAGTGTCAGCATATTCTCTGCGGTGCGCTGCGCCACTTCCTCGTAGGCTCTTCCGTCCTTGAAGTCAAACACTAATTGTCTGTCGGCAATCTCCTTCTCACCCACATTGCGGATGCGTGCGGGATAGTATTTGCAGAACCAAGTCTGAGGCTTGTCTAACTGCTTTTGGATTTGATAGTCATTCTTGTGTGCCATTGCTCTTATGTTTTTTCTTCCCTTATTTCGGAGGCTTTTCCTGCCTGCCCAAGGGATATTTTTTGCTTTCCAAGAGTGATGGCGATCAAAAAGCCAAATCGGGAGCGAAAAATACGCTCTGCACGCAGAGGAAGATTTTTCGGTCAAATGCAATGGACGATTTGGTGTTTGAACAATCGCCAGCATTACCTTTGCAAAACAATATCCGCAGCGGCAAGGCAGGCGAAAAGAAATCTGTTATGTAAAAGAGGAAACGGGCGGGATGGCGTGGGGCGAAGCTGTATATGGGGAAGGACGATAGTTGATATGAGGGAAAAAGAGAAAATCTTGTAATAGGGAACGACATTGCCTTTTATCAGCATGGAGACAGTCCTACAAGCAGAGAAAACTATTGCCCTAAAAATGAGTTGGATAGTATTTTCTAAAAGTAGTATCGACTACGAATAGTATAATAGTCGAATAGTTTTTACTACCATACTACGGATAGTAAAGTCTGTTTATAGAAGAGATAGCGGTATCATCGTCTGTTCGGCGATGATACCGCGCGGCACTCATGTGTCATGCCGCTTTAGGTATTCTGTCATTGCCTCATTGACAATATCACGCAAGGACATCCCTTTCTTGATGGCGAGGTACTTCATCCTCGTGTGGATGCTCTTGTTGATAAGGAAATTGCAATGCACCGGCACTTCGGTAGTCTCAGAAACAGACACAGGTGGTGCTGGTGTAGTTTCTGTGACTATCTGCTCCTTACTCGGCTTCTTTGTGGAAGAAAGGAGTCCGTTGAGACCGCCTTTCATTCCCTCTTTCAACATACTGCTCTTGCTCATGGCTATGCTATTTTAAGTTTAACACTTCTTTTGCCAAAGACATATAATCACTGGCACCATTGGATTTGGGATTATACTCAAAGATAGTCTTGCCGTTGATGGGTGCTTCTGCCAAAGCCACATTATCACGGATGACGGTCTTGAAAACCTTCTCGTGAAAACTGTCATTGACGATTTCCCTCACGCTTCGGTTCAACGTCTTGCGGCGATCGAACTGGGTGATGACGATGCCGCCCACTTTAAGGTTGGAGTTGAGCCGCTCCTGAACGATGCGGATGATGTCCATCAACTTTGCCATACCTCTCATGGCAAGGTATTGCGCTTGAACAGGGATGATGATGTAGTCGGCTGCGGTGAGGGCATTCAAGGTCAGCAAGCCCAATGACGGTGGACAGTCGATGATGATGTAGTCGAAATGCTCTTTGGCGATGGCTTTGGTGATAAGTCCCTTCAAGATAAGCTCCCGTCCCGGCTCGCTGATAAGCTCTAACTCAGCCGCAGACAGGTCAAGGCATGAGGGTGAGACGGTGATGCCGTTGTGCAACTTGACCAACGGCAAGGTGTACTGTCCACACATTGCGCCATAGACTGTCTGTTCTTCCTCGATGGACAATCCCAAGGCTTCCGTGAGGTTGGCTTGTCCATCCATGTCAATAGCCAAGACGTTCTTCTTACTCAGTTGCAGAGCTGCCGCAAGGCTTACTGCGGTCGTACTTTTCCCTACACCACCCTTGTGATTTAATACTGCAATTATCTGTGTCATAACATGATACTACTATTAGTGAATACTACTTTACTATTCTACTACTGATAGTACATACTAACCATAGTAAAAGCGGATTTACTACGATTAGTACGTACTACTCTCAGTTGATACTACCCTCAGAAGGGAAGGTCTTCGCTCTTGTCCTGCGGTGCATCGGCTGGCGGTACGGGAGCCTCGCCCTCTGCCTTGGCTGCCTTGCGTGCCTTTGTTGCAGGTGTGTCGGTTGCATCCTTCTTCCCTGCATTGACAAAGGCGATGGAGTCAGCTATGATGCTATGCTGTATGTGGTTCTCTCCGTTGCGGTCTGTCCAAATGGAAGAAGTCAGTGTGCCTTCCACAAGCACCATACGACCCTTGGTGAGGTATTCAGCCAAACGGATATGGTTCTCCTTGCTGCTCTTCACCCTTACCCAAGTGGTGATTTGCTTGCCCTTACTGTAGTCGTCCACTGCGATGTCAACAGCCATGAATGTTCCGTGTGTACCTGTGATGACGCGGCAATCCTTTGCTCCGATGCGTCCGATAGTGTGAGTGTAAATCATAATGTGAAAATGTTATAGTGGCAAGTTGGTTAGACTTGCCGTTACCTTGTTATTTAAATGACTTTTCTTGTTGATTGAACATAAGCTATTGCTTCATTCATAATTTCTGCTCGTGACCTACTCTTGTTATCTTGCATCCACTCATCAATTTCAGATTTGAGGAACATGATACGTTTCCCCTTCTTATGGAATGGTATTTGTTTATTGCTTGTCCAACAATAGATTGTGTGTTCAACTGGATGGGTAGGGAGATACTCACTCAATTCGGAAACACTAAGCCATTCCAATCCCTTATCGGGCTGAATTTGAGTCATTAGTGTGGAAAACTTTTCTTCTAAAATCTCCAGCTTGTTTATTACTAATGACAATGCTGATGGCAAGTCATTAAAACTCAATATTTGCTTTTCCATATCAATATATGTGTGGCAAGTTGGTTAGGCTTGCCGTTACCTTGTTATTAATATCCTTTCTTCGTCTGCCTTGTATTGGCGACAAAAGACTTGTTGCTGCCTGTGAGACTGATAGAGCCGCAATTAACAAACTCTCCGTCGGAATAGACTCTGTACTTCTGTCCGCTTACCTCATGCTTCTGTTTGATGCGCTCTCGCATCCACTTCTTGGCTGCGGTCAATGAGCAAAAGGTCTCGCTCTCCTTGGTCGTCTCGTCATATACGATGCACTGGGTCATACATGCTCCTACTTCATCCATGCACCTATACTCGACGTGACATAGTCCAACTGACCGCCAAATATGTCGCTTGGCTCTATGTCGTATTGTCCATCCCTCACTTCCTTGTCCTCTCCAAGAAGCGACAAGTTTCCGTCGGCATCCAAACGTGCTGCGTCTATGACGATGTCACGAGGCTCGTCAAAGAGATAACCTGCCACGATGGGCTGCTCTCCCTCGAAATGCACCTCAAAGCCTCCGTCCACCTCCGTGCCGTACTTGCGAAGAGCCGCTTTCAGCTCGTCCTGCTCCCGGTGCTGCAATGCCTGGAGTTGTCCGTGGATAGTGAGGTCTTGCAGTTCTGCCTCTCGTTTGGTGTGGGTTGCCTCGCCGGTCTTGCAGTCGATGTCATACTTGTGGTAAACCACTGGGATATGGTCTGCCGATGTGACAAGCCATGTGATGTTGTTCACTGAGAAGCCCTGTCTGGTGAGGAACTCCTCGATGTCTGAGCCGAGAAGGTGGTCGGCTACGTCAAGATACTCGATGCGTGCGTCAGCATCATGCAGGATGATAATCTTCATTGCCTTTCTATTTTTAGTGATACAAATAAGTTTGTCGCCCATGTCGCTGGACTTGTTTAACTACGTTGAAGAAACTTACGCTCAGCATAGTGAATAAATTCCCTCTGCGTTCGCTTAACCGTTTCTTTCTCTTCCCTCCTTTCGAGACCTTTCAGCCTGTGGAGGGATATTTTCTGCTCCCACAAGCCGCAAGAAAAGACATAAAGACAAATTATGTGTGAAGAATACTCTTTTCCGAGGAAAAGGAAGATTGTTCACAGTCACAAGACCTCAAGCAGAATTTGACGATTGTCTCAGACGCGGCTAACTTTGCAGGAAATATGCCTACCACTGCGCTGATTGGAAGAAGATTATTGATATTGGCTGCAAGAGGAATGATGTGTTATATATAAAGAGGTAAGAAGAAAGATTGAAACAGTAAGGGTGGGCAGTGAAGTGTTTGCAGGTCTGCTGTACCGACATAAAGCGAGTGTGTTGGCTGACCGGGATGCAAGTCATCAAAGCTTCAGCCTTGATAGCTTGTAGCACGGACAGACAATTCTCTCGCGTCGGTACTTCGGCATACTGTCAGCTTTGGCTAATAGCAACGTGTTGCCATCAGCCAAGGATGTCTGTATGACGACAGACCATGTAACGCTTCGCAAAGGCGTGGGGCAAAGCAGTATAATTTAGAAGTAGATAGTAACGTATATCAGGCAAGAAGAGACAGTTGCGCAACGGACAAATCGGGCACTCCTGTCAGCATGACAAATGTGCCTTGTCCTTGCCGCAGGACACTGAGGCAGATTGGACGTAGCAGACATGTCTGCCACATTCAATATGCCTGAGTGGACAAGAACTGCCTCTTGTATAGCAGAAGAGAAATTGTAAAACAGTTGATTAGTGGTAAAGGTGGTATGGGTGGGCAGAATGGCATTACACGGACATTGCCGAAGCCCGATAATGGGACAGCCAGACAGCAATAAAGGCAGTTATCAGAAGTGTCAGTTTCTGATAGTGACATTGTTGGCTGCCTGTCACATGGGATTCGTGCGGTGTCCGTACAGTAATGCCGTTCTGAAGGTGTGGGGCGAAGCGATACAACGCACTTGGACGAAACCACCGCTTATAACAGAAAATATTTTGCAGTCAAAGAGAAGAAGAATAGTAAAGCAGGTGTGGGTGGGTAGTGAAGCTGTCGCAAGATTGACGGTCTGAATATCAAGGCGAGTGGATAGCCAGTAAAGGACACAATTATCAGAAGCCTCGGCTTCGGCATCTTGTGGCATAGATGGCAGTCCTCTCGCGTTCAGACCTTGGCATACTGTCTTTCTTGGCTAATAGCGACTTTGTCGCCATCAGCCGGGAATATCTGTATGCCAACCATCTTGGTGACGTTTCGCAAATGGTGAGGGACGAAGTGGTTAGAATAAAGGAAGACGGCGTTGCCGTTATGGTTAATAAATGCACATGGTTGTTATTAGAGAAGATTATCACACGCTATAACAGCAGATTGATGTCCCTGAGCAAAACAAAAGCGACCCGAAGGTCGCCTTGTTATGGAGAGGAAAGGCTATTTCTTGCCTTTCTTGGTTGCTGGCTTGGCCGGCTCTTCCGCAGGAGTCTCCTCCTTGTCGGGACACTCGTAGAACTTGGTTGCAACCATGATGATTCTGGAGTGCTTCACGCCATCCTTGTCTGTCCACTCCTCTGGCTTGAAGAAACCCTCGACGGTGAGCAACGTGCCCTTGGTGAGCTTGTCGAATGATTCGGTGTGCTCGTTCTTGCGCCATGCCTCCATATTCATGAAAGCCGATACGCGGTTGGTTTCCTCGCCGTTCTTCTCCTGACGGCCTACTGCCAATGAGAAGCGTGCTACGCTGGCGTTTGCGAACTGACGGATTTCTGCATCCTTACCTACGAAACCTGAAACTGTGAAGTTGTTCTCGATCTTTTTCATTTTGAATTGAATTTAAAAGTGAAACTTAATTTTTACATGCATTCAAAAGCAGGGATGTGGCACCATGTGGGAAGCACCATGAAAATCGTTCGCAATACTCTTTTTGTCGTTGGCGGTAAGGGAGAAAAAGGAAGATTACGCACTATTTTATTGGTCACAGCGATAGCGGCCACACAAGAAGGAGGAAGTCCTTCGCAGCATCACGCTACCTTTGCATGGTAAAAATAAGTGGCTTTCAAATAGCTCAATTCAGAAAAAGACGGGGCCAAACAATGGAACAAAGGTTGTAAGCAAGGAGGCAATCCGTATGCAACAGACAGGGGCACTGCTATGGCTGTATGCCTGGAGAAACGAAGCGGGAAATCCGACCTTACAGCTGTATCATCAGAAGAGTGAGGAGCATGAACACTGATGCACGATGAACGACAAGCCTAAGGGTCAGCTTAGCAATAGAGGCATCAAGCCAAAAGAGGACAGACATCAGAGGATTGGCGATAGCACTGTCATCATGCTAAGACCAAGTTCTGTGTCCGACAAGGAAGAGTCGCAAAAGACAGACGAGTAAAACCAAAAGGCGAAATGACCATTCCTATAACAAGGTACAGAGACGCTTAAAACGGCGAAGGGACTTTGGCGACGTATCGCTATACAGGTGTCGAAGCATCGCTTCTATAACAGGACTGGAGCAAGTGAGCAAACCGCACAACTTGCTCCCAAGGTATTTCAGTTACAACAGCCATAACCTCATTGGAGGATTGTCCTAAAAGAGTTTTTGCAGTCAAAGGAAGAAAGAGTCTGCAAGCCACATAGCCAACAGACTCTCTCCTGATTATTCACAGATGACAACATCATCCTTGTACTCCGTCACTTCCTTGCCGTTGATGAGCTGGACAATGACCTCACAACCCAAGTCCTCGACAATCGTTCCCTCTGTCTGACCTCTTCGGGGATAAAGCAAGGTGCAGAAACACCCTACAACGCCGTCCAACTGCTCCATGTCTATCGTTGCCATATCCGTTCCTCCTTGTTAGCCGAATGTGATTGGATTGATGCAGAAATTCGTGTCCTCTGCCTCATACTCGTATTCATTGATGAAGTCAATCATCTTCTGTTCGCTTCTTCCGTCCTGTGAGACACCAGTCTTCTCACACCACAACTTGATAGCATCACCAAAGGTGGAGTAAGCACCCTCACAATCCTCAAAGAGTTCTCCGTATGCAGTGACGTAGCACTCTTCGGGGAAGAAGTCGTTCTCATCGTGCGTATAGAAGATGTCGCAACCTGGCTCAACCTCTCGCCAACTGATTGAAAGTTCATCGCCAAGTGCCTTGTTCACCTCCTCAAAGAACAAGTCGCATGAAGACCAAGCACTTTCGGTGTCAAAGGACAAGAGGGCATAATCGTCTTCCACGTTCTCCTCATACTCTGCCCAATAGATGTGTCCTCTCACCGAGATGCCTTTCTTCTCGTAGTCAATGCCATAGTGTTCTGCCAAGAGATACAGATACACATTATTACTGTTCACCTCCAACTCTTGGAGTGTGTTCCAAAGGTCTGCCACGGCTTTGCGTGAGCCTGTCACCTTGTACTGAGTGTCGCAAATGTTAGCCATAAGATAAAATTTTTATTTTCTTCCCTTATGTAGAACCAACTACCATCGGGATTGATTAAAGAATTATGTTGCCCCAAAAGGTGTTATGGCTCATCAATGCAAGGTTTTGCCGTCAAATACTACCTCTGCCACAATCAGAGCGTGGAGATTTCACGGACAAACCACAGGCACCGACCTTGCAGGATGAACGCCATGACAGGTACCTTTGCAACACAATTCTTATCAAAGCCCGATGGGGTGGTACATGGCAGACTGCATGGTACAGCAGTGTGAAGTGACGTTATAGGTGGAGATAAGGCTATAAGAGGTTTTTGCAGTCAAAGGAGAAAAGAGTCCACAAAGTGCAGTATCTACAGGACAAAAACACTTTAGTTTACCTTGGTTAGCTCTTATATATATGCTAACCTAAAGTAAACTGTATATATGTCCGTCTAAAACCCGAAAACCGTACGGGTCAGCTTACGTCAGAAACAGAAGTATAGAACCATAGAAGTGGTTCAAGAAGTCTTTCTTCCTTTGACTGCAAAATATTATCTTTGCACGAATCATAATTGCCCTGTAGGATTTAATATAATTTAACACTCTTTGTTGAATGCAAGGAAGAACAGCTTCAATATGCTGAATATCAGTAGTATAACATTGTGTTAACCCTTAATCTGTAGAAAAGGATGTTATCATACAAAGTAATGTCCATTTGTACTTTTTCTATATGGTTTTATACTTACATTTGCATATCATTTGTATCTTGATAACAGTAACTAACTGATTATCAATATACTTTATATTTGAGGAGGTAACTTACCATTATCCTCTTGGTTGCTCTGTTACAGCTTTAATGATGGTCTACTCTTATTTTGAACCCAGTATAAAAGGATACGATAATGGAGAAGAAATGATTATTGATTGGGCTTATTTAAAGGAAAACCGAAAAATTATAAACCCAGAATATGGTGTACCGGGAGATCCTGAAAAAAAATTACGAATGATTTCAAGATTGGGATTTTGGATTTATAATGGCACGAAAACCACTACACACCTAACTAATAGCGTATATCAAAGTGAAACCGCTAGAAACGAGATTGTGGATGATTTAGACACATATAAAATTGCTCATGATCCAATAAAAAACCTGAATAAAACTAAATGGGGAGACTTGAGTAAGCTCATAAATGACGTGCAAGACTATCATATTGCAATAATGGGAGCAACAAGAAAAAATGCTGGACCCAATTCTCCTACAGCTACAGGTAACCACGTTTGGGTCCTCGATGGACATGGGATGGGATATAAAGTAATATCAGGAACCACATACTTGTTTGACTACCTACACGTTAACATGGGATGGAATGGTAGTTATAATGGATGGTATTATATAGATACGACCTTAAGCTTTGAAACTGGGAACGGAGATTATGACACCGATTTTTGGTATATATCAAAATTAAGAAAGAAATAATTAAAGAATTTGCATCATGAAAAAGTGGCAATTTATACATGTATTTATCGGCTTATTTGTTATCATCTGCTGCAACAATGATGATAAACAAATAAACAATTTTGAACAAGAACAAAATAATAAAGAGTATCTCACAGCACTAAAACTTATACAAGGGTTCTCAAAAGAACAAAACCAAGATTTATCCCGAAATGCAGCAAACAAACTAATCATAACAAATATTGAAAAAGGTAGTATAACCTGCACTGATAAACAGATTATTAGCCGTTCAAAAGAAAACATAAATAGTAACGTGAATATTTACACATTCACTATTAAAACAAACGGCCAAACAGGTTTTGCTATTGCAACTGGAGATAAACGCATTGCACAAGTTCTTGTTTATGTAAAAAATGGAGCAATTTCAGATACGACAGAAATTCCAGCGATGGCCTTTATGATCAGAGGTATTAAGACAAGCTTGAAGCGTGACCTGAAAGAGTATTACGATGGAAATGACAATTTATCAAGGAATGATCAAAATTGGACAACCGTATCTACTACAGAATTCGTGAAAACAAAATGGTCAACCAAGTCTCCTTACAACAACAACTATGATCTAGGAAACTGTAGTACAACCACAAACAAAAAATACAGAGCAAGCACTGCAGCTGTAGCCTTCGCCAAGCGATTACCGCAAACAAAAAAAGACCTGTCAATTTCCCGTTCGAATATTGCATATCAGAATGGAAAAGAGAACCCAAAATCGATGAAAAATATAATCTTTATGTACCACAATTAACGGAATTTATAAAATCACTTGAACCAAGTAGTGTTAAATTACAATGCAGTGAATCAAGTTGGAGTGATATACAAGCATTACTTACAATGAGCAACTATTATGGCTACATACGGGATCAATCTTATACTTATGATATTTCAGCCAATTATGCTAAAATCGCAAAAAATGCACAGGCTGGTTATTGTACGCTTTTTGGAGGTCACAAATCCGTGCCATTTGTATCGGGGAGTTATTATGTTTGGATAGTTGATGGTTTCAAAGGTAAAGTAAACCCTGACAAAACTCAAGCAAAAATGGCTCAAATACACTGCGTGTATTGTTATGAAGGTAAAGGGGATGGCTGGTATTCCAATCCTTTTGGAGCAGTCTCTGGAGAACAACCAGGAATCGCAGATCAATTCCAGTTTATGTATTTTAATGAAATATAGCAATAACATAAGTATCCAATAAAATACATTCCCCTCTAAAAATCAGAAACCGCCAAGAGCAATCCTATTAAAGTGTCCTTGGCGGTTTCAAATTTTTATCGTTGTACTTTGGATTTCCATTAGATTTCTTTGTTTTCCAAATATCAAAAAGTAATTCCATCGCGTCTTTTCTTGATCCCTTTTCCTGATAACAGAGTAAGCGCACGACCGTATCATTGAATCCTTACCCGGGAGTCATCTTTTACGCTTTACAAATTAGCAGCAGATGATAACTATATTTTGCCAACGCATGATTAGCACAAAAACATATAAAAAAAGAAGAGAGCCTAGCATCATAGCCAAGCACTCTGTTACTTTCACCGTATAATCAGCACTACTTCTTCTTTGCCGCTTTATTTGGAAATGCAGGGATAGACGGAATCTCTTTTTTCTCAGTCTTCAACTTTTCCAGTATCACCTGGATCGCTTTATTTAATTGCTGATCTTCGCCATTATACTCCAAATAAGGATCATTTTCAATATCAATATGAGGTGCGACTCCTGTCCCCTCGATAATAAACTCGCTACCGTCTGCCGCAAACGGTGCGTATGAAGGCGTCACGATAGAACCGCCATCAACCACCCGAATCGAACCGCTATATCCCACGACACCGCCCCACGTGCGACGACCGATAATCGTTCCCAAATGATTATACTTGAACCGATAGGGGAAAAGATCCCCGTCGGAAGCCGAATACTCGTTCACCAGCAACACCTTCGGTCCCAAGAACGTACCAACCGGACTTACTGACCCGACGGTTTGATTCGTGTGCATCGTGTAGAAAGTCGGTGTACGCATCAAACGTTCGGTAATCATCGGGGACACGTTTCCCCCACCATTTCCCCGATCGTCAATGATCAAGGCTTTCTTATTCAACTGCGGGTAATAATGTTTCACGAACTCGTTCAAACCGTCAACACCCATATCCGGGATATGAATATACCCTATCTCCCCATTCGTGGCCTCGTTTACCTTACGGATATTATTCTGCACCCAATTGTAATAATATAATTTTGATTCGTCAGCTAACGGAACAACCAGCACATTACGGGCACCCTTCTCGGCCGGGGTCGTGTTCACGGTCAATTCAACCGTCTTTCCTGCCATATCGATCAACTCGGAGAACAGGTTATCTACCTCTCTCAACGATTTTCCGTTGATGGCCAGAATATAGTCACCCGTCTTCACCTCCACGCCCGGCATGGTCAAAGGCGAGCGGGTAGAGGCGTCCCAGTTGGCACCCTCGATCAACTCGGTCACTTTAAAATAACCGGATTTATCTTTCACGAATTTAGCACCCAACAACCCCATATCAATTCTTTCGGGCATCGGGACCCGTCCATTAATGGAGTAAGCATGCCCGACACTCAATTCCGCAATCATCTCCCCGATAATATAAGTCAAGTCCGTACGATGATTCACGTAAGGCACCAGCACTTTATATTTCTCGTACACGTGATCCCAGTCCACGCCATGCATATTCTTGGCATAGAAAAAATCACGCATCTGCCGCCAGCTCTCGTTATAGATCTGCATCCATTCCTGATGGTAATCAATCACTCGTTTCACCCCTTTCGTGGGAACGGGAGAAGTCACGTTAGCGGAAAGTACCGGAAGGTCCTCCACCTGGAACGCGGAACCCGAAGAAACGATTGCCTTTTTATAACCGGGAGAAAACTCGATGTCCCCACCCATGTCGGTTTCTTTCTTCCCGTTCAGGTCATAAATCAGCGTGCGGCCTCCCCGGTTATAATACACCCGGTTCCCCAACATATGCACGTTACCATAGTAATTCGATGCCAGCACGGGCAACTCAACAAGACGGCTTTCCAAATTCGTGAAATCATACACGACACCTTTGTCTTCACTCTCTTCCTTTTTATTCTTTTCTTTCACGGCTGTCTCCACCCGGACAACATCATTTTTAGGAGCGAACAATACCGGGGCATCCTTTGCCAAAGGCAAGATGTACACCTTATTCATATCATTGTACACGTGATTCCATTCCGTCCGTCCATACGTCGGGGAGAAAGTGCGGGCAGAAACAAACACCAAGTATTTCCCGTCCTCGCTGAAATTCGGCGAACTGGAACCGAACCACCCGTCGGTAACTTGGTGTTTCTCGCCACTTTCAACATGACACACGATGATGTTATCCATCGTCGTTTCCGGACGAACGTAAGTGATATATTTGCTATCAGGTGACCAGTTGTAGGACGTCATGGAACGGATTCCCGATTTTTCCACAATCTTCCGGTTCCCGCTTTCCACGTCGGATATATTCAACGTGTTCCCTTTTTCGCTCCAGAGAATTTTCTTGGAATCCGGGGACCATTTATAATTGAAGATATAACTTTTCAGATTCTTGATCAGTTTCCGTTCTTTTCCCGTCACCACATCCCGGAGATAAATATTGAATTCCCCGTCCTTGTCGGAAACGTAACTGATGTATTTTCCATCCGGAGACCAACCTGCCTGCATATCGTTAGCACCGGAAGAATTGGTTAAGTTATAGGTAATCCCCTCTTTCACGGGCAAAGAAAAAATATCCCCACGAGCAGCCACGACTACCCTCTCTCCACCGGGAGCAACCGCAATACTCGAAATCTGGCCACTTACATCAGTCAAGGTCGGACGAGAATAAACCTGATCGTTATCAATGTTTATCGTGATCTTGGATTCCTTGCCACTCTGCAAATCATACCCGTAAATATACCCTCCTTGCTCGTACACGATTAACTTGTCACCAATCGCGGGAAATTTTATATCGTATTCTTTATAAGATGTCAGTTGTTTATCCTCTTTCGTGTTCACGTTGTAGGCGTAAAGATTCATGATATCACCCCGGTCGGATATATAATATATAGTATTCCCGTCCGGGGACCACATCGGGAACACGTCCTGCCGTACGTTGCCGGTAATCCGTTCTGATTTCTTCGTGTTGAAATCAAACACCCGGATATCATCCGCCATACCACCTTGATAACGTTTCCACGCCCGGAATTCCCGGAAAATATAATTATAAGCTAATTTCTTTCCATCCGGGGAATAAGAGGCAAAACCGCCATTCTTTAAAGGTATTTCCTCGGACATCCCTCCCTCCACGGGAACCGTGAACAGTTGCCCGGTAAAATCGTTAAAGGTATATCTCCGGGAACGATAAAGAATCCGTTTACTATCCGGGGTCCAACCGATCACCACGTTGTTCGGACCCATGCGATCTCCCAGATCATCCCGTTTCAACGTGGCAGTGTAAGTCAAGCGACGAGGTTCACCCCCTTCCACGGGGATGACAAATACTTCCGTGTTACCGTCATATTGCCCGGTGAAAGCGATATATTTTCCATCCGGGGAAATACGAGGAAACATCTCGTACCCCACGTGTGAGGTCAACCGACGGGCCGTTCCTCCCCCGGCTGAGACCAGATAAAGATCCCCGGCATACGAGAATACCAACTTGTTCCCCACGCTATGCGGAAACCTTAATAACCTTGCTTCCCCGGCCTGTACCCACAAACCGGCTAACAACACGCCTAATAAAAGAATAAACCTTCTCATAAAAATTGAAAATCGAGAATTAAAAATTGGGAATGACCCACTGGATCTTTCATCTAAAATCATAAATTATCAAGGACGTCCTTGATCACACGGGGGAAATGCTCGTATTCCAAGGCATGGACTTTCGTTGCCAGAGTCTCTGGCGTGTCCCCCGGAACGATGTCACATTTGGCCTGAAAAATAGTTGTCCCCTCGTCATAATGATTATCCACGTGATGAATCGTAATACCACTTTCCTTTTCCCCGGCAGCGATCACCGCCTCGTGTACTTTCATGCCGTACATACCCTTGCCCCCGTAAGAGGGCAACAAGGCCGGATGGATATTAATTACCCGGTCTGGATAAGCGTCGATGATAGCATCCGGCACCTTCCAGAGAAAACCCGCCAACACGATCAGATCAATATCCAATCGTTTCAATTCATTCAAAACCAGATCAGAACGAGAGAACTCTTCCCGTCCGAAAACAAATGTCGGCACACTTAAACGTTTTGCCCGTTCCAAAACATAGGCATCGGGTTTGTTACAAAACACAATTTTCACGACATTTTCGGTGTCATTTTTAAAATAATTAATGATATTTTCAGCGTTAGAACCTGAACCAGAGGCAAATATTGCTATTTTTTTCATCCTGTAATCTATTAAAAATCAAACGCATAAAGATAAGAAAACTTTATTCATGCCAAAAAATTTTCTAGGAAAAATAAATTCTCTAACTTTGCCCCCGAACTTAGAGAGTTATGTGCGTCTCTTGTAGACGCAAGTGTGAATTTAAAAAATGTCTAATTAAAATTTAAAGTTATGTCTGACATTCAAAACAGAGTTAAAGCTATCATTGTTGATAAATTAGGAGTTGACGAAAGTGAAGTTAAACCTGAAGCAACGTTTACTAACGACTTAGGAGCTGACTCTTTGGATACGGTAGAGTTGATCATGGAATTGGAAAAAGAATTCAACATCACTATTCCGGACGATCAAGCAGAGAAAATCGCTACCGTGGGCGATGCTATTGCATACGTTGAAGCTAACGCTCAATAATTTAATATTTTATCTATGAATTTCAAACGAGTAGTAATAACTGGTCTTGGAACTATTAATCCCTTGGGTCATAACGTGGCCGAATTTTGGGAGAACTTGAAAGGTGGCGTCAGCGGCGCCGGTCCTATTACTCGTTTTGATGCATCTAAATTTCGCACGCAATTCGCTTGCGAAGTTAAAAACTACGAGCCCACGGAATACTTCGACAAGAAGGAAGTCCGTAAAATGGATCTTTACAGCCAATTTGCCCTGATTTGTTCCAGGGAGGCCGTGAAAGATGCCGGACTCGATTTCTCGCAAGAGGACAGAAAGAGAATCGGTGTAATCTGGGGTGCAGGTATCGGTGGTTTGGATACGTTCTACGAAGAATGCAAAACTTTTGCATTAGGAGACGGAACTCCCAGATTCAACCCGTTCTTTATACCCAAGATGATTGCCAACATGGGTGGAGCCATGATCGCCATAGAAGAAGGCCTAAAGGGTCCGAACTACACGACGGTTTCAGCCTGCGCATCATCCGCACACTCGTTAGTAGATGCATTAAATCTGATCCGATTAGGAAAAGCAGACGTGATTCTTGCCGGTGGATCTGAAGCAGCCATTACCCCTCCGGGTGTAGGTGGTTTCAATTCCATGAAAGCTTTATCCACTCGTAATGATGATCCGAAAACAGCATCACGTCCTTTTGATGCTGACCGTGACGGATTTGTTATCGGCGAAGGCGGTGCTTGCTTAGTCGTAGAAGAGTACGAACATGCAGTAAAAAGAGGTGCTCACATCTACGCAGAACTTGCGGGAGGCGGAGCCAATTGCGATGCTTACCACATGACAGCCCCGGACCCGGAGGGAGAAGGTGCAGCTGATGTTATGTTACTCGCATTGGAAGATGCCGGACTAAGCCCGAAAGATGTTGATTATATCAACGTTCACGGAACGTCTACCGGACTGGGAGATGTGGCAGAACCTAAGGCCATTCAGAGAGCATTTGGTGAACACGCTTATGAACTGAACATCAGTTCCACCAAATCAATGACAGGACATTTATTAGGTGCCGCCGGTGCCTTGGAAGCAATCGCTTGTGTTCTGGCTGTGAAAAACAACATTGTACCTCCTACCATTAATTTCAGCAACCTTGATCCGGAACTGGATCCCAAGCTGAATTTCACGTTCAACAAGGCTCAAGAGAAAGAAATCAATGTAGCCATCAGTAACACTTTCGGTTTCGGAGGACACAATGCTTGCGTTGTATTCAAAAAGTAATCACTAACTAAAATTTTGGGGAAGTGATTAGTAAAATAATTCAATCCATAAAACTTTACCTTCACAGGAAGGAAAAGTTTTATGGATTGTCTATTTCGGAATGGGGATTTGTTCCCGGTAACAAGGGATTATACACCCTAGCATTGCTACATAAATCGGCGTCCAGATACACGAAAAGCGGAACCGTCTTGAATTACGAGCGTCTCGAATTCTTGGGCGATGCCGTGCTGGGAGCTATTGTCGCTGAAATCTTGTACAAATTTTTCCCTAACAAGGACGAGGGATTCATGACCCGCTTACGCTCCAAGATCGTGAGCCGCGAATCATTGAATATCATTGCCATCAAAATGGGGTTGAGCGAAGAAGTAATTGCCAAATCGGATATTTCCAAAAACAAACATATCTATGGTGATGTATTCGAGGCTTTTACTGGGGCCATCTACCTAGATCAAGGATACGACAAAACCAAAGCGTTTATCGAGAATTACATTTTCCCTCACTACGTGAACTTGGAAGACCTCGTGTACGTTGACAAAAACTACAAGAGCCGCTTGATTGAATGGGCTCAAAAACAAAAGATTGACCTGAATATCGAAACGATTGAAAGTAATGCCCGTCGCTCTAAATTCGTCTGCACGATTTCCATCGGTGAAGACATCATGGCTCAAGGCATTGGCGCATCAAAAAAAGAAGCGGAGCAAAACTCCGCTGAAAAGGTTATCCAAAAACTCCAAGTTGAAGCCCAAGGAGAAATTGAAATCTAATTTATTCTTTCACACGTTCCACGTAAGTACCATCCTCCGTTTTGATACGGATTTTCTCGCCGGTGTTGATGAAAAGAGGAACCATTACTCTTGCTCCGGTTTCAACCTCTGCCGGTTTCAATGCCGTAGAAGAAGCGGTATCACCTTTCAATCCCGGTTCCGTGTAAGTTACTTCCAAAACAACAGTCGGCAACAACTCAACGTATAACGGGGTTTCCGTGTCAGCGTGTACAACCATCTCAACAGCATCACCTTCTTTCAAGAACTGGGGTGCATTGATTAAATCTTTCGCGATAGGAATTTGCTCGAAAGTTTCCGTGTGCATCATAATATAATCCTCTCCTTCCATGTACAGGAATTGGTACGGGCGTCTCTCAATTCGCACTACATCAATTTTTACCCCTGAAGTAAAGGTATTTTCCAAGGTACGACCGGTTTTGATGTTCTGCATTTTTGTTCTCACGAAAGCGGGACCTTTACCGGGTTTCACGTGTTGAAACTGTACAATTCTGTATAAATCGTCTTTGAAAACGATACATAATCCATTTCTAAAATCAGCCGTTGTTGCCATTTATTTTATTTTTTTAAATTTAATATTTTCATTGAGGGTGCAAAGATAAGGAAATCAGCACAAATCACCAAATACATATAAATTTTAGATTTATGATTTATGATTTTAGATTCTAATCACCCCAAATTCCGTCTCCGCAAAATACAGATATAACAGGATCAAGTAGCAAACTTGTAATTTGCCGAAGGCAATTCTCATCGCCACAACCGATAATAAACTCCTAACGGCAACGACTTCCCGTATGAATCGGTAAAATACAACTCTCCGAATTGTTCCCCGGTACAATCTCCGACTAGCTGTCGCACGATACTTCGGGCTAACAGTGCGGAAAGTCCCATGGAATACAGGTTAAGCACAAGGAAACTATTGGAACCTTCCAACAATTGCCCACACAAGGTAATCAACTCGTTAATATTTTCTTCCAACACCCATTTCTCGCCATTCGCCCCACGCCCATAAGCCGGAGGATCTAAAATAATCCCATTGTACTTTTTCCCCCGACGCACTTCCCGTTGCACGAATTTTAGAGCGTCATCCACGATCCAGCGAATCCCATCCAAGCCGGAAACCTCCATATTCTCTCTCGCCCAAGAAACGACAGGTTTCACCGAATCCACATGAGTTACATCCGCACCCGCACTCTTCGCAGCAAGGGTGGCACCTCCCGTGTAAGCAAATAAATTCAACACTTTCGCTCCCGTACCAATTCGTTTTACCTGATCCGATATAAAATTCCAGTTCTCGGCCTGTTCCGGAAATACCCCCACGTGTTTGAAAGAGGTTAATCCCAACCGCATCCGGATATTCATATCTCCATACCGGTAATTCACGAACCATTGCTGCGACATTTTAGGCTTACAAATCCACTCGCCCCGGTCTTCGCTCTTCTTGTCCTTCTTGAAATAAGCATCGGCCCGTTGCTGCCATTCCGCATCGGAAAGCGATTTATTCCATATCGCCTGTGGTTCCGGTCGAGCAATCACGTAACGTCCGAAGCGTTCCAATTTCTCGAAAGCACCACTATCAATTAACTCGTAATCTGTCCAGCATGAAGGGCTTAATAATTTTATATCCATCTATATCTTCTTTATTAATCAATACAGCAAAACTACAAAACTTTTCGTTTGGGCACGGTAGCCACAAAATCTTTCAAATAAAACGGTTCAAAATAGGCTACATCTTCAAATTTTCCAATTTCAAATTGTTGTTGAGCAAGCCCAATCATGTTTGCCGCAGAAGTCGAGACCCCGTTAATGAACACGGCATTCGGATGTTTCAAGACTTCTTTCACTTTATCACTCCCGTTCCCAAAGAATAACACCTTTCGGGCGGATAATAAATCAGCAAAAGGATTTTCTTCAATCACTTCAGCGTGAATATCCCGCACGACATTTCCTTCCCGATCATATATTGCCGTATAGACTTCCATGCGACGAGCATCAATCATAGGACAATAAAAAAACTCTTCGCCCTCTCTTTGAGCCACGGCGTTTGCCAGTGCGGCCAACGTACTAACGGCAATCAAGGGTTTCCCGGCACCAAAACATATTCCTTTAGCTAAAGAAACCCCGATGCGCAAGCCCGTGTAGGAACCGGGTCCCATACTCACGGCCACGGCATCCAGATCATTCGCCGTCAAGTCGTTCTCCTTTAATAAATCATCCACGTACACACCCAGCAAAGTAGAATGATTAAATCCCTCGTCATTCTCTTTTAAAGCAATCAAGTTTCCATCCCGAGCAATCGCCACGGAACATACATCTGTTGAAGTATCTATATTTAAAATAAGAGCCATAATACAATTGAAAATTGAAAATTGAAAATTGAAAATTGAAAATGTGGGGACACTTTCGACTTCAATCTTCGGGTTATTACTTTCTGATGATTTGAATCTTGCCACCAACATCTAGTTTGATAATACTGGAGGGAGCGGGATTCGTTGTTTCTTCCTGGCGGAAATCTACCACGTAATCAACAGCGGCTTTCACGACCTCACTGATCTCGGCAAAACACCGGGGAGAAGGTTCCCCGCTGATGTTGGCTGACGTCGAGACAATGGGTTTACGGAAACGGTAAAGCAAGGCTTTCGTGAAAGTTTCCGAGGTAATCCGGATGCCGATAGTCTGATCTTGGGCAATCAGATTCTTCGCCAGATTCTTCGCATTCGGGTAAATGATTGTCATGGGTTTATCGTTCACTTCCAGCAGCTCGTAAGCCACGTCCGGAACCTCCACGTAGGATGCAAGCTTACCCACGTCGTCCAATAATACTAACATGGCCTTACTGTCCTCCCGGAGTTTCAGCTCGTACACCCGTTTCACGGCTACCTCGTTCGTGGCGTCACACCCAATGCCCCATATTGTGTCTGTGGGATAAAGAATTATCCCCCCATTTTTAAGAATTTCGCAAGCCTTACGAACTTCTTCCTTTAACTTTTCATCATTCATTATAAGTCATCTATAATGGGGACGAAAATACAAAGTTTACGGCAGGATGTCAATTTTTAAGGTATCTATTTTTATTCTTCCAAACTTTCATTCAAAATGTCAAGATAATATCCATATAGTTATAATTTCATTATATTTGTCCCATAAAATAAAAGGACGGTGTCTCAAATTCTAGGAATATGATGAATAACAGCATATCTTCTCCTATATTTTGGATGTATTTTTCGTACGTCCTTTCTTTTATCATTCCCCTATTTTGCGGCCTCACGCTATTAACGGTCAAAGGGGCCATCTCCAGTGAACAAGCCGGAATGCATCCGCGGCGGCTACTGGGAATTATTTTCACATTCTCGGGGCTGATCTTCATCCCGAACATGATACAAGATATTCATAAATATATCACGGGTGAACTGGGCTTACCAATCTTTGATATTGCCATTAACTTGTTCTTAGTTCCCCTGCATTTTTTCTATTTCCGCAAGCTCTCGAAACCGGAAAAACTGACATCCCGAAGAATTTGGCCACACTTGATGCCGGGAATTTTAGTGCTGATCATCAGTTTCTTTTTGTCCCCTCTGCAAGAAAAGGTTGCGGAGAACGACGTGTGCTTTAACACCAACTTACCTCTAATTATTTTCCGTTGTACCAGCCTAATCCTTCAAGCCATCATGATCACGATATACACGCTTCGCATTCTACATTTAAAACGAAAACACATGCAACGATTAGAAGAGAATTATTCTTCCATGGAAGACATTGATTTACACTGGCTAAACCAAGCCATCCCTCTGGCTGCATTTTTCGCATTCGTAGCTCTTTTCGCATCTTGTTTTCAAGCCATCTGGAGCAATTATCTATTCCACATTAGTTCCATATTATTCACTTTTTATCTGTTTATCCACGCTCTCAACGAACCTTATATCTGTTACACGGAGCAACACGCAGAGATTCATGAAGAGGAAAGCATTCCCCCTAATTCCTGTCCAGAACCACCTGTCATCACTCCAACAAGCGAAACGGAATTATCCCCCGTTTTTCCCGCTTTACCCGAAAAGTATTTAAAAAATCTCGGGATCAAAAGAGAAAAGATGAAGAATGAACTCGTCCAACTTTTCGATGAAAAAGAAATATACACTAACGGAAACCTAACCATAACCGACGTGGCCGCCTTACTGGGAACAAACCGCACGTATGTCTCGAACGTTATCAACAACGAGTTTGGTTTCAGTTTTTACCAGTTCGTCAACAAATACCGGATACAGAAAGCCACGATTCTATTCATTCAACACCCGGATATGCAAATCCAGGAAATAGCCAGCCTTTCCGGCTTTAATTCACTTTCCTCGTTCATCTCTGCCTTCAAACTCAACGAGGGCATCACCCCAAAACAATGGAAACAACGTTACGTGGACGCTCTTTAATAATTTCGAATACGTAAAAACTTTGGAATTCGTACAAGTCACGACCGAAAAGGTAAAATTATAACAGAATTTTACTTTTTACTCATCCCTTTCGTGACAAGTCTCTCACATTTGCAAAAACTTAAATGCTCACGATATGAAAAAATTTATTCTATCTATTTTTGCCATAGCAGCTATGACAAGTTGTACGAAAACATCCGAAGATGACGTTGATCCTAATGCTCCGGTAGAGATTAAACTAAATGCTGGAATCGAAACAAGTGTTTCTATTGGAAGAAGTGCTGTTAATAATCTGGATGAAGCAACACTTGGAGATTTTGTTTTCTTTAAAGGAGATGGAGATCAAACCGGAACAAATCTTACGTGGAGTTACACCCCCCTTACTTCAACGGTTTCTGCAGACGGAACAATTACTTTCAATCCAGTTCTATATTATAATCAAGATCCTACAAAATACACTTATTTCATTGGGATGTATCCCAAATCCGCCGGGACAATAACCGACAACAAACTCGAATTTACTCCTACAGAAGTAGAGAAAGGGCAAACAGATATTATGTATGCTCAAAAGATTTCCGGGAATAAAAACACAACGACAAATCTCAAAATTCAATTTACACATGCTTTATCTCAATTAAAATTCAAATTCACAAAAGGAAGCTCTTTTGAATCTACAAGTGCTACCGTTACATCAATCACCATCAAAGGGACAAACATCCCGACAGAAATTGATCTTTCAACAGGAGCTATGACTTACAGCTTAGACACCAAAAATATCAAATTGGAATTCACCACAGATAACACGATTGGAGGTTCTACTGCTCCCAAAAATGTCATAATGATTAACCCTAGTTCTTCCAATATAAAAGCAGACATTACAATACAAAATGGAGAAAAAGTTCTCACGTTCACGGATATTGATATTACAGTTACCCCACAAGCCGGAGAATCTCATGAAATTGAACTTACATTTGAACAACAAGCAGTCTCGGGACAGGCGAGTATTACAGAATGGACTGACGGAACCGGAGGAACTGGAACTGTAAAATAGAATGAAATCACATAAATTTCAAAAATGAGGAAGAGTTTCTATTCTCCCTCATTTTTATCCTAAAAACTATACCAAATGCTTGATCAACTCCTCCCGATCCCCATACAGCATATCGATCACCGGAATCTCGATTAACGTGTAGCATCCCGGCTGTTGTTTCATGGATGCACGGGCTGTTGCCACGAGAATTTGTCCCGTTAAGGCCGGATTATTGATCTTCATATCAAATTCGAACAACTGGTTCTGAGTCTTACCGGAGACACCCTTGCGAACAAGATTCACACCGTGGCCCATATCTTTCAAGTTATCAACACACGCCACCTGCATCACGTGCGTCTCGTCATGCACGAAATAAGGATCGGTCTTGATAGCCTCGGCCACTTGTTTAAAATCATACCCCTCTTTCAGCTCCACGTACACCATTCGGCGATGGATCCCCGTACCTACCGGAATAGTCATGGATAATGCGGCTTTCACACCTTCAACGGCTTTCACGGCAACCGTGTGTCCCATGCTCATGCCGGGGCCGAAATTCGTATAAGTAATCCCTTTCGGGGCGCAAGCCTCTAACAAGGCACGAACGACAGAATCACTTCCCGGATCCCATCCCGCGGAAATAACAGATACTTTCCCATGCTTTTTGGCAACCTCTCCCAGACGTTTATGCAAACCGGAAATCTCCGTGTGAATATCGAAACTATCCACCGTGTTAATCCCCATAGCCAGTATTTTCGAGGCATACGACTCCACGCTACGGGTCGGGGTACACAAAATTGCCACGTCTACATCCTTGATTTGAGCAATATCCGACACGACAACATAGTCCTTCAATTCGGCCGGCACGTTCGTCGCATCCCGGCGTACTACTCCTGCTACTTCAAAGTCGGGGGCAGCTTGCAATGCCTCAAGCACGTAACTACCTATATTTCCATACCCGACGATGGCTGCTCTAATTTTCTTCATCTGTTTTTGTTTTTTAAATTAACATTGCAAATTACGAAATAATTTTTTTTCTTACAAAACGCAAGCGTAACGTTTTCACCCATTTGTTAAACTTTCAACATCTATTTTTCCCTTACTATTAAAATACAACATGTACCACAGCATCTTTTTACCTTCTCTTACACCGGTCCTGCCAAACCCGTTTTATTCCTTCGTTATCTCTTCGTTCCCTAGAACAAACATATATCGAAACCATATCGAAAGGGTAACGGCTGGATGTAAAACTATCTATTGAATATCAAATCATTATCCTTTACCCTATGCAAGATAATATTCCTGCAATATTTCTTTAAATATCTGTCGTTCCATAATCCCCCGATAATCCATAGAACATTCTATTCACAAAATCCTTAAAAAGACTTATATTCCGATTCACGAGGCGAAATAAAGAAGAATTTCTTTTTTTTATTGTCAAAAACGGCTAATTTTGCCTTTCGTTTTTAATAACAAACAGTTACAGAATAAATACATAAAAATCTATTATGGCAGAGAATGTAAACGAAAAGCTTTTCAGTGAATTTGCTCCCAACACCACCCAAGAGTGGAAGGACAAAGTCATTGCAGACCTAAAAGGGGCTGACTTCGATAAAAAGCTGGTTTGGAGAACAAACGAGGGATTCAACGTACAACCGATGTACCGGTTGGAGGACATGAAAGACCTCAAGAACTTAGAATGCTTCCCGGGAGAATATCCTTTCGTGAGAGGTAACAAGAAAAATAACAACGAATGGTTCGTTCGTCAAGACATCGTGGTAGAGGATGTGGCTGAAGCGAACAAGAAAGCGTTGAATGTTCTGAACAAAGGTGTTGACTCACTCGGATTCGTGCTTACAAATTGCAAGAACTTCACGAAAGCCGACATGGCCACCTTGTTGAAAGATATTTGCTTGGAATGTATCGAGATTAACTTCGTTGCATGTTGCAACAAGGTTGCCATCTTGAATATGTTCAAAGAGTACGTTGCAGAGAAAGGATTTAACCCTGAAAAAATACAGGGAGGTATCAATATCGATCCGATCAGCAAACTCGTTTTAGAAGGAAAATTCTGTGACCCGAACCCGTTCAGCGTGGTAAAGGCCACCACGGAAAGTACTGCCGAACTGAAAAACTTCAAAACCATTGAAATAGGTGGATATGTATTCAACAATTCTGGAGCATCCATCGTGCAGGAATTGGGTTTCAGCTTGGCTGCCGGAGTAGAATACCTTGACAAATTAACCGATGCAGGAATGGACGTGAAGGACATCGCTCCTCGTATGCGTTTCCACTTTGCTACCGGTTCCAAATACTTCATGGAGATTGCCAAATTAAGAGCAGCTCGTTACTTGTGGGCCCACATCGTGAAAGCTTACAATCCTTGCTGTGACTGTGTTTGCAAGATGAATATCCATGCTGAAACATCAGAATGGAACAAGACGGTGTACGACCCGAACGTGAACATGCTCCGTACTCAAACGGAAACCATGTCCGCAACGATCGGTGGTGTTGACTCGTTCACGGTTCACCCGTACGACTACATCTACGAGTGCCATCCTTCAGAACTGGGAGAACGCGTGGCTCGTAACCAACAATTATTATTGAAAGAAGAATCACATTTCGACAAGATCGTTGACCCTGCCGGTGGTTCATATTATATCGAGGAATTAACCCAATTCATCGCCGAGGCTGCTTGGAAACTCTTCTTGGAAGTACAAGAACAAGGTGGTATGGTGAAAGCTCTTGAATCAGGATTCGTACAGGCTGCCGTGAAAGCTACCGCACAGAAGAGAGATCAAGACATCGCTAACCGAAAAGAAAACTTCTTGGGGACGAACCAATTCCCGAACTTCAACGAGAAAATGGATAAAGAGCTTTGCGCTTGCATCCTAGAGCCGGAAGACAAAACCGCTCCCGACGCTGTTGTTGAAACGTTAAAACCTTACCGTGGAACTCAAGCTTTCGAGGCTATGCGTATCAGAACCGACTTGTTTGCTAAAGAACAAGGTCGTCGCCCGGTAGTTTACATGTTCCCGATGGGTAATCTGGCTATGCGTAAAGCAAGAGCTCAATTCGCTTGCAACTTCTTCGCTTGCGCGGGATTCCAAGTGATGGATAACAACGGATTCAAGACTGTTGAAGAAGGTGCTAAAGCATGTATGGACAACAAGGCTGACATCGTGGTAATCTGTAGCTCGGATGACGAGTATGCAACCATCGCACCGGAAGTTTACGCTGCATTAAAAGACAAAGCGATCATCGTTGTTGCCGGTAACCCGGAATGCAGACCCCAACTGGAAGAAATTGGCATCAAGAACTATGTTCACGTGAAATGTAACGTGCTGGAAGACTTGAAAGCATACCAACAAAAATTGGGAATTAAATAATTTTAGATTTTTTGATTTTAGATTCCAGCCACACAAATCAAGGCTCTTTTTCCGAATCGTAAATCAGAAATCATAAATGAATTGGATCATAAATCAAAAATTGAAAGATGAAACCAAATTTCAAAGATATAAATATCAAGTCAACAGAGAAAGCTACCACTGCCGCTGCAGAATGGGAAAAAGCTAATCACATCGAGAAGAACTGGTTGACACCCGAGCTGATACCGGTAAAACCCGTGTACACGGCTGAAGATTTAAAAGGGATGGAGCATTTGAATTATGTTGCCGGTATCCCTCCATATTTACGTGGCCCGTACTCCGGAATGTACCCGATGCGCCCGTGGACAATCCGTCAATATGCCGGATTCTCTACCGCAGAAGAGTCAAACGCATTCTATCGTCGTAACTTGGCTGCCGGACAAAAAGGTTTGTCCGTGGCATTCGACTTGGCTACTCACCGCGGATATGACTCAGATCACCCGCGTGTAATCGGTGATGTGGGTAAAGCCGGTGTTGCCGTAGACTCTATCATGGACATGAAGATTTTGTTCGATCAAATTCCATTGGACAAGATGTCTGTATCCATGACGATGAACGGGGCCGTACTTCCGATCTTGGCATTCTATATTGTTGCCGGCTTGGAACAAGGCGCTACTCTTGACCAGTTGTCAGGAACAATCCAGAACGATATCTTGAAAGAGTTCATGGTGCGTAACACTTATATCTACCCACCGAAGTTCTCTATGAAGATCATCGCTGACATTTTCGAATATACTTCCAAGAACATGCCGAAGTTCAACTCAATCTCTATCTCCGGATACCACATGCAAGAAGCAGGTGCTACCGCAGACATCGAGTTGGCATATACCTTGGCTGACGGTTTGGAATACTTACGTGCCGGAGTTAACGCTGGAATGGACATCGACGCATTCGCTCCCCGCTTGTCATTCTTCTGGGCTATCGGTATGAATCACTTCATGGAAATTGCCAAGATGAGAGCCGGACGTTTATTGTGGGCTAAGATCGTTAAACAATTCAACCCGAAGAACCCGAAATCTTTGGCATTGCGTACACACAGCCAGACTTCAGGTTGGTCATTGACCGAGCAAGACCCGTTCAACAACGTGGGCCGTACTTGTATCGAGGCCATGGGAGCTGCTTTGGGACACACGCAATCATTGCATACCAACGCATTGGATGAGGCTATCGCCCTTCCAACCGACTTCTCTGCTCGTATCGCTCGTAACACCCAGATCTATATTCAGGATGAAACCACCATATGTAAATCAATCGACCCGTGGGGAGGTTCTTACTATGTTGAGAGCTTGACTCAAGAATTGGTTGAAAAAGCATGGGCTCACATCCAAGAAGTTGAGAAATTGGGTGGTATGGCTGCCGCTATTGAATCCGGTATTCCAAAACTTCGTATCGAAGAGGCTGCTGCCCGTACACAAGCACGTATCGACAGTGGAGCTCAAACGATCGTGGGAACCAACAAATACCGTTTGGAAAAAGAAGACCCGATCGATATTCTTGAGGTTGACAACACCGCTGTACGTGAAGCCCAAATCCGTCGTTTGCAAGAATTGAAAGCTAACCGTAACCAAGCTGAGGTTGACGCTGCATTGGCTGCAATCACCAAATGTGCAGAAACAGGAGAAGGAAACTTACTTGAATTAGCTGTTGATGCAGCTAAGAAGAGAGCATCTTTAGGTGAAATTTCAGATGCATGTGAAAAAGTTGCCGGACGTTATAAAGCAGTTATCAGAACCGTGAGTGGAGTATATTCAAGTGTCGCTAAAGAAGACGAAGACTTCAAGAAAGCGAAAGAACTGGCAGACCAGTTTGCAGAAATGACAGGACGTCGTCCGCGTATCATGATCGCTAAAATGGGTCAGGACGGACACGACCGTGGTGCTAAAGTTGTTGCTACGGGTTACGCAGACCTTGGCTTCGACGTGGATATGGGACCGTTGTTCCAAACCCCGGAGGAAACCGCAAAACAAGCCGTTGAAAACGACGTTCATGTTGTCGGAGTATCTTCTCTAGCAGCCGGTCACAAAACGCTTGTACCTGCCGTTATCGCAGAATTGAAGAAATTGGGACGTGAAGACATCCTCGTTTACGTGGGTGGTGTTATTCCTCATCAAGACTACCAATTCTTGTTCGACGCAGGTGCTATCGCCGTATTCGGTCCCGGTACCAAAGTGCCGACAAGTGCTATCCAAGTTCTTGAAATTTTGATCGACTTGGCTAAGAAATAATAAAATGCCATCAGGCAGAAGAAGGGAGTCCACGGGGCTCCCTTTCTTTTTGACCATACTTCTCCCCTGTTTATTACCAAATCCTACCGTGATAAAGAAGTGATCTAACCCAAATAATCCCCCACCTTCAGAGATCATTCGAAGATCACTCGTGACTCATCCAACACGGGACGAATAAGCTCCGTGGAATCATCGAGAAAGTTTCGAACAAGGAGGATTATCTCCTCTAATTCTCTTTAGGTTTTCCTCTAATCTCCTTTAATTATATTCACGGAAACAAACATTTCAAACAATAATTTCTTTTAAAATTTGCATCCGTCTTGGAGTTCATTATATTTGTAAGTACAAAAAAGTGTGCATGAATCCGTCAGAATCCATATTAGATTTACTCAAAAAAGACGAAAGCGGTGCATTCCGACTTCTTTTTGACCGGTACTATGATAATCTATTATTATATTGTTATCATATATTGGATGATTTGGAAACAGCCGAAGACATTGTACAGGATTGTTTCGTCAACCTGTGGAATAGCAAGCGCCTTCATTCATTCTCGGGCGATCTGGACCGATTCATTTTCAAAATGGTTAAAAATCAAGCTTTCCTTTTTCTCCGGGAATACAAGAAAAGATACAATATACAAGTTTCATTCTCCCAAGAAAGTGAAATCTCTCATTATGACACGCTTGACGAGTCCTCCAAAGAGATCGAATTATTATACCAAACAATAGACAAGCTCCCCGAAAAATGCCGGAAAGTCTTCCTCATGGCCTGTCTGAATGACAAAACCTACCAAGAAGTGGCCGATGAACTAGGCACAAGCATTAATACCGTGAAGACTCAAATGAAGACAGCACTCAAATTTTTACGGGAAAACTTACAAGAAGAATTGTTTTTTACGCTTTTACTTTTTTTAACAGAAAAAGATTAATTTCTTATCACCCTTTTTCTTCCTTTTAGCAATATATAAAAAACAAAGGGAGAGATATGAAAAAAGACATTGATGACATCCTAGCTGCCTACCTAAATAAAGCTCCATTGACCGAGGAGGAAAGACAGGAATTCGAGGCATGGAAGAATTCTTCCGTCCATAACAAGAAAGTAGGAAAACTGATACTGAAATTAGAGAAACAAAAACAGATATTAGCCCGGCATCAATCACATCAAGTCGTATTTAACAAAGTTCAACACCAAGTCCGACAAAGCAAAAGAAAACGTCAATTGATCTTTTGGTCATCCTGTGCAGCAGGAATTATCCTATTTATCGGTTTTTTCTTCCTTCTCCGGACGGAGAACACCGTCACGAGAACACAAACGATCAATCAAACGTATATCTCCGGTTTAGCACTTAAAAGACCCGCGGCAGAATTGATTTTACCTGATGGCAGAAAGCGATTACTTAGCCAAGAGAAAAAAGCGGTTATTGTCTCTGACAGTAACAGGGAAATGCGCACGGACCAACAAACTCTAATTGTTGAATCCAATACCATTAAAACGAGAGAGACCGAGTATTACACTATAAACATACCCTACGGGGCAGAATACAATCTAGTACTTTCGGACGGATCGAAGATATATCTCAACGCTGGTAGCACATTGCGCTATCCGGATCAATTTATCGGGGATAAGAGAGAAGTATTTTTAACCGGAGAGGCCTATTTCGAGGTTAAATCTGATTCCCTCCACCCATTTATCGTTCATGCATCGGATGTTGCAATTCGGGTATTGGGAACTTCTTTCAATGTAAACGCTTATGCTGAAGGGACGTGGGTAAAAACGACCTTGGTAGAAGGGCGGGTGGAGGCCCATTGTGGAAATAAAAATATCATCATGGCTCCCGGTACGCAAGTTGCTTACAATAAAACTACACAAGAATCGGACTATTTTCCGGTAAATGTACAACAATTCATCTCTTGGAAGGAGGGTTACTATGAATTTGAGGATATGTCCTTGGAGGAATTAATGCAAATTTTTACCCGATGGTACAATCTTAATATCGAGTTCGCAGACCCAAAAGTCAAAGAGATAAAATTCAGTGGACGATTGAAACGTTACGAGGATCTCCGTCCATTATTCGAGATGCTGGAATACACTCGTGACGTCAATTTCATCATTGCTGAAGACAAGATTATAATACAAAGAAAATAAAAATATAACAGGTTGAAGACTTGATCAATCCTCAACCTGTTCCTATTCTCAATACTTTCCGGAGTCCTTGCAAGAATCGGAAGTATAGATGTTTAATAAATTAATTTACAAATTTATGAAAAAAAAGCGAGACTATGCATTGCCAAGATGCTGGAATTCATGGCAGAAGATGTTAATCTTTAAAAATTTTCTAGTAATCTTGTTGCTAGGTGTGTGCTTTGCCCTCCCGACAAATGCACAGGCCCAAAAGAAAACAAAGGTTACTTTAGATTTGAAAGATGTCACGTTAAACGAAGTCATCGAGGAATTAAAAAAGCAAACCGACTATGACTTTTTCTACAACAGTGAGTTGGCCAAATCCAAAGGAAAAATTTCAGTAGAGGCTAAAAACAAGGAGGTAAAACAACTTTTAGACGAGATTCTTCCCAAGCTGGGATTAGAATACGCCATTTCACAAAGCTTGATCTCCATTCGAGAGAAAAAGATCGTAGAATTAATCAGACTTAGTGGTAAAGTTACAGATGATAAAGGAAATCCTATTCCCGGAGCCACAGTAATTATCCACGGGACAACCCAAGGAGTTGCCACAGATGCCAATGGACGGTACACGATTCCTGTTAGACCTGACGATGTTTTACGAGTTTCTTTCATCGGTTACAAACCGGAAATCGTTGCTATCAAAGGAAAAAAGACCGTGAATGTAACATTAAATCCAACAGCCGAAAACATTGAAGAAGTTGCCGTTGTTGCCTTTGGTACACAGAAGAAAGAAAGTGTAGTATCTGCAATCTCCACGGTACGCCCCATGGATTTAAAATCCTCTAACAGTGACTTAACAACAAGCCTAGCGGGACGTGTCCCCGGTATTATCGGTTGGCAAACGGGAGGAATTCCGGGAGCATTGACCGAAGAAGAGATGAATACGAAGTTCTATATTCGCGGGATCACGTCTTTCCAGACAGGAGCAAATATTGACCCACTAATCTTGATCGACGGGGTAGAATCGTCAAAATTGGAACTAGCCAGAATTGCACCCGAAGACATCGAGACTTTTTCGGTATTAAAAGACGCCTCGGCAACAGCGATGTACGGGGCTCGCGGGGCAAATGGAGTAATCATGATTACCACGAAAAAGGGGGAAGAAGGCAGCGTGTATGCATCTTTACGTTATGAATCCATATTCTCCATGCCCACCAAAGAAATTGACGTGGTAGATCCCATCACTTATATGCGAATGTACAACCAAGCATTAATGGGACGCTCACAAGCTTCAACACCCAAATACAGCGAGGAAACAATCAACAGAACCCTCTCGGGAAAATATCCTTCTTGGCTATACCCTCAAAACGACTGGTACGATGTTTTATTTAAACGTTTTAACGTAAACCACCATGCCGGGATCAGTATTAGGGGTGGTTCAAAGGTTGTACAATATTACGCTTCTGTAAATTACAACCGAGATCAAGGTATGCTAAAAACAGATAAATTAAATGATTATGATTGTAACATCATAAACAATCAAACCTCTTTCCGGGCAAACCTGAACATTGATTTAAAGGCGGGTATCAAATTATTAATCAACTCGTCCACCACTTTAGATAAATATAATGGACCGTTGTATGATGTAACCCAAGCGTACCAATTAGCCTTTAATGCTTCCCCTGTCGATTTTGCACCTACCTATCCGGGAGATGATACATACAACTGGCCCCATCTTCGTTTTGGAACAGTAGATAAATACACGACAAATCCATACATGGAGATTCAAAAAGGATACATGAAACGTACCCGGTATTCTACCACAAACAAAGCAGAATACATCCATAATCTTTCCTCTCTAATCAAAGGTCTTGAGATTAGAGCCAGCGTATCCATTGTTCAATCCGGATACTACACAACTGGTTTTAAAACTGCACCTTTTTTATATTCTCTTGAAAACTACAATTTCGAAACAGGTAAGCATACCCTACATGCTATAAACCCGGTATCTGCCCGTAGAACACTAGAAGTCGCATCTAACAGTTCTACAACCAACACGCAAGTGACTTACGAAGGGCGGGCATTACATACCGCAGCATGGGGAGATCACCAGACTTCATTAACAGGAGTCTTTCAAATGCAAGAACGAACCTACACTCCCATCCAATCCGTCCTAGACGGTATGCCCCGACGCAACATGACATTCTCCATGCGCGGAAGTTATGGATTCAAAGATCGGTACTTCATAGAAGGTAGTTTCGGGTACAATGGCTCCGAACGTTTCGCGGACAAGAACCGAATGGGCTTTTTTCCAGCCGGAGGAATTGCCTGGGTTATATCCAGCGAACCATTCATGCAATCCACTTCAGAGTGGCTACCCTTTTTAAAATTCAGAGCTTCATATGGGAAGGTTGGAAACGACGGAATCATTTCAACCCCTCGTTTTGTTTTTCTGCCACTCATCGAAAAACCTAATAGCCTTCAATATAAAGATCCAATGCCCTATGGACAAAATATTAATCGTTTCCGAGTTTCTTCCTATGCTAATGAAAATATAAAATGGGAGATTGCAGAACAAGTAAATTTGGGACTAGAGGCTAAGTTATTCAAAGGTGTTGTTGAATTTACTTTAGATGCTTTTCAAGAAGTACGCCATAACATTTTGGCCAATCGTACCACAATCCCCTCTTCCATGGGTGTAGAGCTTGCCCCCTTAGATAACATTGGTAAAGCACGAACGCGCGGGTTAGACTTTTCTGGCAAAATCCAACACGCTTTCACAAATGACTTGTGGGTCATCTTAAACGCCACGGCCACTTATTCCGAATCAAAATATTTGGAAATTGAAGAGGCAACGGATAAACCAGTATGGCAACGTAAGGTTGGTCATGAAATCTCTCAACAAGTAGGATATATTGCAGAAGGTTTGTTCCGCGACCAGGCAGAAATAGACAACTCTCCGGTTCAAGGTGGGGATGTAATGCCCGGAGATATCCGTTATCGCGACCTGAATGGTGATGGAGTGATTGACGTGGAAGATGCGACTTACATCGGATTCCCAGAAACTCCTCGATTAATTTATGGTTTCCAAGGCTTTATCAACTACAAGAGTTTCGAATTCAGTTTTGCATTCCAAGGTTCCGGGAAACGAGGATTCTTTATGGATCCTAAAAAAATATCTCCATTTGATAATGACCACGCCATGCTAAAGGCTATTTACAACGACCATTGGTCAGAAGACAATATGTCAAACAAACCGTTCTGGCCACGATTATCAACTTACAACTTAACACAACACAATCCACAAGAAGATTGGTATAATGAAAATAATGCAGAAATTCGTAAAAGTACCTACTTTATGCGAGAATGTAGTTTTTTACGTTGTACCTCGTTGGAATTAGCTTACAATATGCCTCGAAAATTGATGGATAAATGGAAATTGCAGAATGTCAAACTCTTCGTCCGGGCAAATAATCCATTCTTAATCACCAACTTTAAAGTATGGGATGTAGAATTAGGTGAAGACGGTTTTAATTATCCCATACAAAAGACATATGCTATCGGTTTAAATTTCAGTTTCTAATTCTAATAAATTACTATTATGAAGCATTTAATTATATATAGCACGATTGTCACATCAATATTCTTTTCTAGTTGTAGTAACTATCTGGATATAGTACCCGAGAATGATATTGAGACAATCGAGACCATTTTTGAAAAACGAGAACAAGCCGAACTATGGTTAAAAAGCTGTTATGTTCTCATGACCGATCCGGTTTCTTCCGTCATCGTAAATCCCGCTTTTACCGGGACAGACGAAGTCGTTGCCGGAGAATATACGCGACAACTTCTCACAACTCAACATAGATGGCAATGGTACGGTTTATTTATCGGCGACGGTCTACAAATGGTTCAAGAACCATATGCCAATATTTGGAAAAAAGACTTATTTTATGCTGCCATTCGTTATTGTAATATCTTTTTCGAAAAGATCGGTGGAGTTTACAATATGCCTGACAACGAAAAAGCTTTATGGGTAGCCGAATTAAAAGCCTTAAAAGCACAACTGTATTTCGAACTCATGCGCCGGTATGGACCAATCATTTTAGTTCCTGAAAATATTGAAGTAAATTCAGATATTGAGATTATGCAACAACCACGTTCTCCTATTGACACTTGTGTAAACACAATTGTCAGGCTATTGGATGAAGCGATGAAAGTATTACCTCCTTTCATGCAAAAAGATCAATCTCGTTGGACATATCATAGTTTAGAATCCGCAGCAACATTAAAAGCACAAGTTCTGCTATATGCCGCATCACCCCTTTTTAACGGGAATCCTGCATATACCAATTTCAAAAATAAAAAGGGAGAACAACTGTTTAACACAACATATGATCATGAAAAGTGGAAACGTGCAGCAGAAGCGACAGACGAGGCGATACAACTTTGTTTAGATGGAGGAAGACAACTTGTCACGGGAAATATGTCTAAAAGTACAGAATTGCTCAATACCATGATGGATATTGAAAACTCAGTGGTAGCGCCAGGTTATGCCAACAACGAGGCTATATACATGATTCGCCCACAAGGTCAGAGCTTACACTTCTGGTATTCTTGGACGTTACCCTATTTCAAAAGTACTGATTATGCTAATTATAATGCATCAATGAAAGGTTGTATCTCTCCAAGCATAAAAATGGTCGAAATGTATTACACGGAACATGGATTACCAATTGATGCTGACAAAGAATGGGATTATTCTTCCCGCTACCAAATGGGAAAAGAAAGTAGTCCTCTATATCGAGATGTCATTCCGTTAAACTCTGATGTACTGGGACTACATCTTCGCAGAGAACCTCGTTTCTATGCAAGTATCGCCGCCGACCGCTGTTACTGGCAAAGAGGAAAAGATGCAGCGCAGAATCTTATCGTGAAAGCTTATCGGGGAGAACAATTCGGTACGCACACCCCCATCATCAATAACTCCTATCCGCAAAACTTAAGTGGTTACTGGTTGAAAAAGGGAAGCTACTCTAATGTCTCAACACGTGATTATTCTTCAGCTATCGATAATCGTGAAGAAGGTGCTATTATTTTCCGTTTAGCAGAACTATACCTGATGAAAGCAGAAGCTTGGAATGAATATTTAGAAACACCTGATGCCGAACACGTCTATAATCCTCTAAATGCAGTACGAGAACGCGCAGGAATTCCAGACGTAGAATCCGCATGGACTAATTACTCAAAAACCCCAGACAAGGTAAAAACGAAAACAGGAATGCGAGAGATCATTCGTCAAGAATGGAACATTGAATTTGCATTTGAAGGGCGTCGTTTCTGGAATTTACGCCGTTGGTTAACCGCTGCTGATGAATTAAATACAGATCTTTATGGATGGAATATTTTAGGAGAAACAGCACATCAATTCTATAATAACTTTGATGGACCTATCGTTGTATGGTCAAAACGGGAATTCGTCGCTCCTAGAGATTATCTTTTCCCCATTCGTAGCGAGGAAGTTATGGTTGCCGGTTGTGTTCAAAATCCAGGTTGGTAACAAATAGTCTAATACATAAATATAGAATTATGAAAAAACTTATTTATATACTATTGACATTAAGCATATTTTATGGCTGTCAAGAAGACAAAGAAGTCGGTTTTGACATTACCATACCACAAGAAAATATTTCTTTTCAACCCACGGCCGGGGGGGCTATTATGCGTTATCGATTACCAGCAGATCCGGACATTCTATCCATCAGAGTCCGTTATCAAGATGCGTTCGGTAAAGAAATACTACGAACGGGTAGTTATGCTTGTGATTCTTTATTTTTAGTCGGATTCAACGAAGCCCGGCAAGGAGTTCTGGCGTCGATCACTCTTTGCAATCGAAATAACGTGGAATCGGCCCCGTTGGAGATCGCTTTTGACACGAAAGATTCTGGCCCTGTTGCCTTTTTTGAACAACTGGAAGTAAAACCAAGTTGGAACGGATTCATGCTCACATACGATGTCCCCCAAAATGCAAACGGTATGGCTCACGTATTTTATATCGGTAAAGATCCAAAAACACAAGAACCGGACACATTATTGATAAATAGTTTTCAAATCACGGCCGGAGCAGACACCTTAGCATTCCCCCTTGAACAATCCGCCGCCACGAACACGGTTGTAATTCGTACGGAAGATTTTCGAGGTTACATGGTAAAACAGCAAGTTTGGGAAAATATCGAAGCCTACAATACAGCTTTATTATCTCCTTCAAAATTTGACTTTTTAGATCCAGAAGGACTAGCCATAGAAGACGCAGAGGCAAAATTGAGTAAATCATATTTATTCGATGGGGACACGAAAGGGGAAACATCTTTCGGGACAGACAAGAATACCTATGGAACTTATCTAGCCGGACCAGATTGTTTCGGTAAGCCACTATTTATTCTTGACCTTCAAGAGGACAAACTAATATCGGAAGTTCGACTATACAGCATGCTATACACGAAGAAAAGTTTCCCATCAGCACCTTCAGCATGGGATCCTAATCCGGGAAAGTACGGTTACGTGTGGGCAGGAAGAATTTTCAACAAGCTTCCTTGTAATGTCACCATTTACGCATCTAATAATAAAGATGACGAAAACTCGTGGAAAGAACTTGGCCATTTTGAACAATACAGGGAACTTGTTAACAATCTCCGCTGGTGTTCCAAGTGTCCTTTGTTGAACACAGTAGATGAACTCAATAGCTTGGAAGAAATCAAAGCGGCCAAACCGCAATACATTTCAATCCCATTTGCCGCAACCGGAAGTTCCTATCGTTTCATTAAGGTTGTGATAAACGATACCTTCGGACTATTTTCCGGCTGGGCTGGAGATATTAACGCAAGCCAATATGTAACATTTCATGAATTCGAGGTTTATACCAAAAAAGACTAAGTTATGGCAATAAAAAAATATTTATGGATACTTATATCTCTCGTCCTTGTCGCTGGTTGCGAGAGTTTGGAAGATACATATAGTGATTATGCAGGTGATGGAGCCATTCGTTATCTAGGGAAATGTACCAAAGTATCGATAGCTCCGGGATGGAAAAGATTAATCGTGAAATGGGTAAATAATGTGGATCCCGTTATCGATAAAATTAAAGTCCGCTGGCAAGTAAATGATATGAAAGATTCTATTCTTCTAGCCCCAAATACAACAGAGTATAGTATTCCCGATTTAGAAGATGGAAATTACGAGGTTACAGTATGTGCTATTGACAAAAATGGCAATGAGTCTTTAGCCAACCCAATTTTTGGACGTCCTTATACACCCACGCATGAAACAATAATATCCTTTACTCGATTGATTTCCAAACATTACTTTGTAAAGAAGCGTTTAGTGCTTTTCTTTTCAACTTGGCAAGAGAATATTTCTTCCGCCCAATTGAATTATTATACTGCAGACGGGAATGTCAAAACCCTGGAATTAACATCCGAATTAATGCAAAAAAAGTATTACTTGTTACCAGAAGAAATTGACCCCGACAAGCCGGTAATTCTAAATCGGGAAGGTCAAGTCGAAGGATGTGATGACCTAATTGTTTTTGACCCGTATCAACTTTCCCGGGATAAATTGTACACCAGTGATTTCAAGCATTGGCTTAAAGCAAAATACGGACAAAGTGAGATCTCGGAAGAGTTCATTGAATCTTTAAGAGAACTTGAATATGATTATTCGCTCTCTTCTTTTGAAGACATCTTGAATCTCCCTAATCTAGAAAAATTAGTTCTAGGAAAAAATCGTTACTTGCGAACAGACATGGCAGACCAAGTTCCTCAATCCGAATTATATGATCTGGAACGTAGTCTTTTTGTTCTGGATGTAGCCAACACGGTCTGTGGACTAGCTGTCGATCGCTATAACAAGCATTATATTCCGGATGAAAATTTATCTGCTTATGTAACGAAAAAAAGTAATCCCACGCAACCAGCATTAACGTGTTTGGATGCCAGCACTTGGGAATATACTTGTTCGGAAGAGGATAAATATCCCTACAACTCAAATCTTGAAAATCTATTTGACGGACAACTCGATAACTGGTGGCAACCAGAATTAATTTCAACTTTAGCTCGTACTTACGAAATCACGGTAGACATGAAACAAGTTCAAACCATACACGGCATTAAAATTGTGCAAAAAGCTTTTGACAAAGCAGATTCTCAAAGTGCGAGCCTAATGCCTGGCATGATAAAAGTTAAAGTCTCAACAAACAAGATCTCTTGGGAGGATGCTACATACGTGGAAGAAAACACTATCGGGGCAACGAATGGAGAAACAACTATTCTTTATTTCCCCAATTCACCCGATGTCCGATACTTCAAATTCATTGTTAATGACCAAGTTTATGGACAAAATTTCTCGGTATCCCTAGCAGAAATCGGGGTATTTTAACTTTATCAAGTAAAAAACACGCACTATTTTCATTAGAAAAGGATTATCCGGTTTAGCCCGGATATTCCTTTTCCATGTACATTTACAAATCAAAGAAATCCCATAAAACACAGAAAAGATGAAACTTTTATTACTAATTGTATTGGTAATAGGGACTTCTATTACCACCATAGCTCAAGAAAATTACAAAATAAGCGGAAAAATCGAGGGGATGGCCGACGGAACCCTTTTATTAATAAGTGAAGAACGAGGGGTGGTAGATACACTAGGAATAACCCCAATAATAAACGAGGCTTTCGAATTCACCGGTACGACCGACAAACCGATCGGGGCTTACATCACAACAACCGATCAACAAGGAATCATTCCTCTCATCCTTGAAAATGCAAATTTCACCATATTTGCAGGGACCTCAGGAGTAATAATACAAGGAGGTTTTCAACAAGAAATCTATAATCGGTTCTGTAAAATCAATACAGAGATCATACAACTGCAAACACAAACAGAACTTCAACTTACAGAACAAAAAGGGAATAACTCGAAAGTACAAACATTAATCAATCAATTCAATCAGTTTTTGGAAAATGCACAAGCAAAAGAAAAAAAACTATTACAAGAATATGCCGATACTTATGTCGCTGCCTATGTGATATTTTCCAGTATGCAACAAATGGAATTAGAAACACTGAAAGGTAGGTATTCTTTGCTAGGAGAGAATGCTAAATCAACAATCCCCGGACAAGCAATAGCAAATCTTATTGCTCAACAGGAAAAACTCACGGAAGGAAATGTTGCCCCCGATTTTACAATAAAAAAAAACGATGGAAACTCTATTGTTCTCAGAAATACTAAAGGAAAAGTAAAATTAATTCATTTCTGGGCATCATGGAGTATTCCTTGCCGCCAAGAAAATATAAGCCTGTTAAAAATCTATCAGAAATATCATACAAAAGGTCTGGAAATCATTAGTATTTCTCTAGACAACAATAGGATGGAATGGCTTAAAGCCGTAGGAGAGGATGGAATGATATGGGAAAACGGCTCGGACTTGAAAGGCCAACAGTCTGAAATCGCTCGCCTGTTTTTCGTGAAAAACCTCCCTCATTCTCTCTTGCTAGACGAAAATAATGTAATTGTCGCCAAGAATCTCCGAGATGATGCCTTACGAGAGAAAATCGCGGAACAACTGAAAGGCAAGTAAATGAATAAAATTATTTATGAATACGAAATATATATTATTTTGCCTGATCTGTTTACTTTGGGGATGTCAATATTCGGAAGAAATAATTCCAGATAAAAACCTCCATTGGGGAATAAAGGATGAAAATATTATTCTCTATTCTGTTATTGCAGATATTCCTATTAAAATCGAATACCAAAATGGTCTTGAGAGCTACACTCCCAAGCTCAATGAAATATTAAATAATATTTACAACAATCATTTAGGTAAAAAACTATTTGATAAATTAAAAGGTTTCAATAAAACATTCTATATTAGTGTTGATGTCGACCTTCAAAACTACGATTTCGAGACAGATGGAACGACAATATATGTAAGCCGCAACTGCGCTCTATTACTTGAAAATGATATTAACAATATTAGTTTAACTTGGGCTGGTATTCTAATGCATGAATTTGTCCATATATTTCAACATTCCACGGACACGTCTCCAATAAATCATGAAATTGACGCTTTTATGGCACAGTTAAGTCTTGGAAGTTTTGTTGGTGATTCAGAAACACAACCTTTTTTTGATGTTATATACAGTATGTTAGAGATGCTCGACTCAAATTTAAACTTAAAGAATCCTAAAGATACAAAAAATCTTGAACGACTTTATTTAGAAGCAGTTGAACTATTAAAGAAAATGCCTAAATACGGCGGAAGAACAGAAGAATGGACATTGCGTGGATTCAAAACATTAAAAGATATATTACAATGAAAGCTTTTCTCTTATCATTACTATTTTTTCTCTCTGTAGGAAAACTCTTGGGCCAACAACCCTATTACAAATATGGCGAAACTACACACGGGAAAAAAACAAGTTATCACGTCTCTCAAGATTCATTATTCGTCATAATGGAAAAAATTGAAGGGCACCCCATTATGAAGCCAGTTCGATTACAAAATATAAACAACAAACATGATTTATTTGACAACAAAAAATTCCAACGAAAAAATGGACGAAGGTTACTCGAATATCCAATGACTACCGCAGAAATTGTATATCGACATTTGAAACAAGAAATGGAAGAATTAGTTGATGCAAAATTGACTATATTTATTCATATGCTTGCAAACAGACAGGGTGACATTGTAGAAATTAGTTTTTCAATCTGGGATCATCCTGCTTGGCAAACTATTCCTCCTGACACGTTCTACATGATAGAGCAAGAGATTAAAAAGAAAATAAAATTAGCCGATCCTGAAAGTTTCAATGAAGACTATATATATGCTATGAAGAATGTTTCATTCTTCGGCACCCAAAAGGAACTATTTAAACGGGAGAAAGAAATGAAAGAATTAAGTAAAGAATTTTACATCTATGAACAAAACCGAAGAAAAACGAGAGAAAAAAGAGAATCACGAAAATAACTTGGGACACATTAAAAAAGTAACTTTTTAAAAGAACAACAAAGAAAAAATCTACAGAAAAGGACAAACAGAAAGCAAGAGAATAATTTCACCCTTGCAACTTTTCACACCAGCGTCGTCAAATGCCGGATAAACAACTCTTCGGCAGATTGCACCCAATCCCGAAAAGCTCCCGTATCAGCATTGTGGCTCGGAATATATTCCACGAGGCGGGAAACATCGAAAGTCGTACTCTCGATTCCCGCCCCGGCTCCAACTGCATCGGCGGCATTGATTTCCTGCTCCACGTGGGTAGGAATCATCATCACCGGTTTTCCCCAATACATTGCCTCACAGACGGATTCAAACCCGGCAGTCGTGACATATCCCGAACAGCCTTGCATATACTCCAAAAACTTGACATCATTAATCCGGTGGAAAGTTAAACGATCGTTTACCCGAAAAACCGGAGGAGCAGTTTTCTTGTCCCAAAAGAAGTGAGCCTCCTGATCGGGATGGGATTTATGCCACTCTTTTACCTCATCGGCATACCCGGGATTCAGCATATACCCTAAAATATATCCCTTATCCTCTGGAGTAGTTTGTAACACCTTTTCCCGTAAAAGTGGCGGTACGACAGCCATTCTCTCCCGGTAAAAATCTTTCAAAGGGTAGAACGAAAGAGCCAATGTCTTCGTCGCCCCGATACAACACAACGTGTTATTCAAACGCAATAACATTTCTTCTCTTCCGGTCCCGTTCCCGTACTGGAAGTCGGGATGTTTCATCAGAAACTGGTGAGCGATACAGACAAAAGGAACATGTTCCCGGAAACGCAGGTTCATCAGCCCGGCCAAAATCTCGTAAAAGTTAATTACCACATCCGGCTCCGTCTTTTGAATGTGACGATGAATCAAATTCACGCTCTTCCTATATTCCCGTAATTTCTTCACCGTGATATTAAGTAATATACTTTTTGTCAGTTTCACCTTCTTGTGATCTTTCCCATAACAAAAACTCGGGCTGGCAAAAGTCTTTACCTTTGCCCCAATTTTCTCCAAAAAGAAAGCGGGAATCTCCCGGTTACTACTTTTCCCAACCAGCACTTCCACGACCTCATGACCATGGCGACGTAACATTTGCGAGAGCGAAATGGCCTGCGTCAGATGGCCTCTTCCCTCTCCTTGAACGATAAATAAATACTTCATACCGCTAATCCCGTGTGTAATACAGTTTCAGATTCCGAATCTCGTACCTCCGTCAAAGCCTTTTCTTCGATATACACGTTCCAGTTTCCATCGTAATCCTCGGTCAAGGCAGAGAGAGATTCCATCCAGTCTCCCGAATTCAAGTAAAGCACGTTCCCGATCATCTTCTTCTCCGGATAGTGGATATGCCCGCAAATCACCCCTTGACAACCTTTCTTCCCGGCAATATCCACGATGTGTTTTTCGAAATCGCTGATATATGAAACCGAAGCTTTCACTTTCAACTTGATTTCCCGGGCAATCGAATAATAGGGCAAACCTTTCTTCAATCGACGGCGATTGTAAATCTTGTTCGCCCACAACAAGAAAGAATATCCCACATCCCCGACTTTCGCCAACCAACTCATAGAGGAAGTCACTTTATCAAACACGTCCCCATGCAGCACGTAATAACGTTTATCCCCACTCGTGTAGATGTAATCCTTCACCACTGAAATATTCGAAAAGGTCAAGGGGATCACCCGATCCAGGAAATCATCATGATTTCCCCGCACGTAAATAATCTTCGTGTCATGAGAGATATCTAGTAACACCTTGATAAAATTCGTGTGGCGCCGCCGCCATTTACTGTTTTTCCCTCGCATAAGCGACCACCCGTCGATAATATCACCACATAAGATAAGGGTATCGCAAGAGTGTTGTTTTAAAAAATGGGTAACCTCTTTCGTCTTCGACCATTTAGAACCGAGGTGGATGTCCGAAAGAACGATTGTTTTGTAATGTTGCTGTTTCTTAGGCATATATTCATTCCTAAATTACTTATACAAAGGAAGAATTGTATTGTTAAGAAACGATTACCAAAATATGAAATAAATGTTTCGACATTTCCCGTCCATTCCCGTATAAATATTTAAAAGAGTTTTATAACTTGCTACTCGATTAAATAAAAAAAGTATGTACAATTTTGATCAGATAATAGACCGTCGGAACACGAGTTGCGTGAAGTATGACAATCTTGCAAACGTGTTTGGTAGCACGGATATTCTACCCATGTGGGTAGCGGATATGGATTTTCAGGTAGCCCCCGAAATTCTCGATGCCGCTCGTGAATGTTGTGAAAAAGGAGTTTTCGGATACACGTTCCGAAGTGATAAAGCCAAACAGGCATTCGCCGATTGGGTGGCACGTCGCCACGGTTGGCAAGTGGACACCCGCTGGCTATTAAGTAGTCCCGGTATCGTCACGGCCCTGGCATTAGGGGTTCGAGTTTACACGGAAGAACATGATAAGGTCATGATTTTTACTCCTGTCTATCCTCCATTCTATGCCGTGGTGAAAGATAACAACCGGGAACTCGTATGCAGTACCTTGAAAGTAGAAAACGGACATTACCAGATTGACTGGGAAGATGTTGAAAAGAAACTAAAAAACGGAGTAAAATTACTGATAATGAGCAATTCTCACAACCCAGTGGGAAGAGTATGGACCAAGGAAGAACTTACTCGAATCGGAATGTTATGCTTGCAACACGGGGTCACGATTCTCTCTGACGAAATCCATTCCGACCTTGCTCTTTTCGGACACAAGCACGTGGTAATGGCCTCCCTCTCACCGGAGATTGCCGCGATCACCGTGACCATGATGGCTCCGAGTAAAACATTCAATATCGCCGGGATGATGAATTCCGTTGTCGTGATCTCGAACCCGGAATTACGTCGCCCCTTCGAGAAAGAACTTCTATGCCTTCACTTGGATTTGGGCAATATCTTCGGGCACGTCACTCTAGAGGCTGCCTACAAGCACGGGGACGCCTGGTTGGACGAAATGGTTCGTTACCTCGAAAAGAACATCCTGTTTACCGACCAATTTCTCCAAGAAGAGTTGCCCACGATAAAAATGATACTCCCGGAAGGCTCTTTCTTACTTTGGCTTAATTTTCGGGCGACAGGATTATCCCACGAACAAATCCAGGAAAAACTACTCCACGAGGCGAAAGTCGGTTTAAATAGCGGCATGGATTTCGGCCCTGATGGAGAAGGCTTTTTTCGTATGAACATCGGTTGCCCACTTGAAACGGTAAAAGAAGGATTCGAACGCTTGAAAAAAACATTCAAATAGGACTTTTCCACAGTAATATAGCCTTGCTATCAAGGCTATATTACCTTATATTACATATCATACTCTCAAGGTAAGATTTATAAACAATTATTCTTGTTTTTTAAATACCGTCTGTAATATTCATTACAAAGTTCCCCTGTTTTCACGTATATCTTTGTCCTAGAACAAAAAACAACTGACTATGAAACGGACAATTATAAAAATAGACGAGGAAAAATGTAACGGTTGCGGGCTATGCGTGCAAGGTTGTCACGAGGGAGCTTTACAATTAATAGACGGAAAAGCCGTCATGATAAGTGATTTATATTGCGACGGGCTGGGTGCTTGCATTGGAGAATGTCCCGTCGGCGCCATCAAATTAGAGGAACGAGAAGCGGAACCGTATAGCGAAGAGGCTGTTATGGAACGTATTGCCCCCAAAGGAGAACACGTGATCTTGGCCCATCTGCGTCACTTGAAAGACCACGATGAAAAAGAATTGGTGAAACAGGGAGTGGACTATCTAAAACGCCATAACATCCCCATAAATCTCCAAGAAATACATCCCACTCCGAAACTAGGATATGGATGTCCCAGTTCCATGGCAAGAGAATTAAAACCCATAATGAAACCCGCAGCAACCCCATACTCTAGTAGCTCAGAACTCCGGCAATGGCCTGTACAGTTACACCTGCTAAACCCACAAGCCGGATATTTCCAAAGAGCAAACGTACTACTAGCCTCCGATTGTTCTGCCTTCACTGCCGGGAATTTTCACGAACGCTTCCTGAAAGGTAAGATTCTGGCTATTGCCTGCCCGAAACTGGATCATAATACCGATTCTTACGTGGACAAACTTCGTAGCATGATTGACGATGCCCGGATCGACATGCTCACGGTTCTCATCATGGAAGTACCTTGTTGCGGTGGCCTCCTGCAAATGGCTTTAAAAGCGAGAGAAATGGCCTCCCGTAACATCCCGATCAAAAAGATCGTACTTTCCGTGGAAGGGGAAGTGAAAAGCGAAGAGTGGGTATAAAAATAGGTTTATAAACCCTATTATCATGCTGTAAAACATCAAAATACGTGGCGAATGATATTCCTTTATTATTAGCTTTGCAGGCTCAAAAAATAACAGGAATATGAATATTGATTTTACTACAATCATTGATTACATCGGTACATTCGCATTCGCTATCAGTGGAATACGTTTGGCATCAGCCAAGCGATTCGACTGGTTCGGGGCATACGTGGTCGGAGCCGCAACAGCCATCGGGGGCGGAACGACACGAGATTTGATGCTGGGGTTAACTCCTTTTTGGATGCACCAACCCTCCTATCTGATTGTTACAGGGCTGGCCTTGTTATTCGTGATTATGTTCGGGAAACAAGTGATCCGGCTGAATAACACGTTTTTCATCTTTGATGCCATCGGATTAGGACTATTTACCGTGGTAGGAATTGAAAAAAGTTTACTTGCCGGATTTCCCATGTGGGTAGCTATCATCATGGGTATGACTACCGGAGCTGTCGGGGGTGTGATCCGGGATATATTTATCAACGAAGTACCCCTAATCTTCCGCAAGGATATTTACGCCATCGCCTGTATTCTAGGAGGATTAATTTACTTCGCCTGTGACTTCTTTGCCGTAGGCCATATCACCACCCAAATCATCACGGCCGGAAGCGTCATTTTAGCCCGGATTGTTGCCGTAAAATACCATATCAGTCTTCCGGTATTAAAAGGAAATGAAAATCAATAAGTAAAAATAGCGATAGAAAGACATGAAGCTTTCTATCGCTAACACACACAATCACTCTAGTTTAAAATATCTAAAAATAAAGCATATCGACAACATTTCCTCCCTCTTTACCATCCCGAAGCCATTTCTGATACTTAATTTTCACATCCACGGGAACTCCAGATATTCCTTCATATTTTTTTACTAATTCTCCTGTTTTTAGATCTAGAACCAACACATCCCCTTTCAATCCTTCAGACATACCTTCCGTATCATCCCCATAACGAGAAACTCCCAAAAGTATTTCCTGTTCTGTCCTTGAAACACTCATACAAGTGATTTTAGCTTCCGCATTATACCCCCATTTCGACAACTCCACGAACACGCTCGAATTCCCTGGGGCAACATTATTTTCCAACTCGCGCAAATTATAACGATACAACTTATCATTCGTGGTAAACAACATATAAGCTTCATTTTTCATCGGATAATAAGATGTTGTCTCGTTAATAATATTACTAGGTACTGCAAAATCCGCAAGTACCGATTGCGTTCCATTCGAAAGATTCATATACAACATCCGATAACCCGCCCCATCGCTCAACACGGCCACGGCATGATCTTTTGTTGCCGTATGGGTTCCAAATAATAAAGAATAACCACTATAAGTCCCAAGTTCTGGAACTCCAACATTATTAGCGGACAGCAAATTATTATACCAAAATTGACCGACCGTTTCATCAAACATATACATATTTGCCACTGTATAATTTTGTCCTCCAGACTCAACTAAAGAAGACAAAAACATTGTCGGGGATAATGTTCCTTTCCACGGACTCCTTATTTGCATAAATGCAAGTTTTAACCACATATTCATAGAAGGAACACATGTTGATTGTATCGTCCAAAATTCATCTCCCGCTATTGTACACGTATAATTCGTATTCATCATCCCTTCCATTGTTGTAGCCTGATGATTAAAAGCTTTCACTTCAAAACCCGTTATATCTCCGGAAGGTAAACCCTGAGCCTCTTTGATATAATAATTATGATCCAAAATGGCATTCCCCTCAATCTCCTGCAACGTCTCCTCACTCAAACATTTTATTTGATGATCCGTTTCTATTTTCAACCCGGAATTTACATTATTTGCCTCGGGAAGATAATCTCGGTGTATCCTTCGTGGATTAGTCCCTAAATAATTTCCGGTTAAAGCTTCATAAAAATTAGGGGTAAAAACACTTCCTTCTTTGTCCAAACGCTTAAAAGACAACTCTGCATGCCCTTTATGTTTGCTTAAAACCAAAATACAGTCACCCGCCGTGGAACTGGACACATTGATTTTAAAATATTTAAATGCTTTCGTGCCAAGTTCTTTATCCGTTACCACGAAACGAGCCTCGTTTTCTCCTAACGGGAAATTAACATACACGTTCAAATCTTTGGCCGTGGACACTATTTTACGATTAATTTCCCAAAAATACGTGAATCGATTCGTATCGGCATACTGCGTCCCTTCCAAAGTGACCGGAATATGTAACAAATCCATCTGATCACAACGAATCAAACTATCAATCCCCGAAATCGTAATTTGATTAATATCGTGATAATCATAATTCCCCTTATCATCGTAACAAGCAAATAACAAGCCTGTCAGACACACAAAAAATAGTATTGTTCTCATACAAATTACTTTTCCAAATATTAAATTTCAACAAGCCCGGTTTTTGTTATACGCATCCCCGTTTCATCATCAATAATCACATTTTTATCCAGCCAATCATTCAACATACCACTCTTCTTCTGCATATCAACCCCAGTACCGACAAAAGCATCTTCAACAGCGAACATAGAATCCCACTCTATCAACTTCCGCCATTTCTTCGGGTGATAAAAACCAAGTTGCGTCTCATTCGCCGCCCACCAAGACGGAGGGAATAAAATATTATTCACAGACAACTTCATTTCATGCCCGACATTAATACCCAACAAGAAATCCTCACCCTCTTCAAGAGTCAGCATCAAAGTTTTTGATTCCGGATTTCGCAAACTGGTACTCAAATTCTTACGATACACCAAAATTCGAAGAGTATCCTGAAAACGATTAGGCCCAAACACCTGCTCTTCGGCAATAGGAGCATAATCTTCACCCTCAACCATAGTTGTCACACCATTTAATTGCACCCCCTTTTCCAGCACCTTCACCCGATATTTCCGAGGTTGTTCTGAAACATTCCCCATAAGTTGCACGACGATCTTAGCCGTATCAGCAACGACCTCTTCTGGCAATTTCCCAAACGAGAAAACAACCGAATCTACGCTTACATTATTCCCCAGACTATTCTGAACCTCGTACTGGAAATAAATTCGATCAATATCATCATACTCGTATTCCGGATCTTGCTCACATCCCTGCAATCCAAGACAAAACGCCCAAATAATATATATTAACTTCTTCATAAAACAAGTCTTATTTAATTTCTATATCCATATTCTATCTCTTCTTCCGGTAACGGTAACACGAAAACACTATTACTTGCTTTTACCCCATCTTCCGAAGTATTACCGATAATATCATGATTTAAACGCTTATACACGTAAAAAAGCTGTCCCTCCCCAACAAACTCTTTCCGCATTTCCAATAAAATCATCTCTTCCGTCACCGTTTGCTTATTCACGATTGATTTCGTCCTAGCTTGCTTTAAAGTTTGTAATAATTCGGCCGCATGTTCCGGGTCATCCTCCATCCATCCTTCAGCAGCGATCAAGTACATCTCTGACAAACGAATCATAGGCATCTTGGGAAAAAAACGTTCACTATTATCGGAAGTATATTTTATAATATAAAAACTTTTATACCAATTCAATCTATAATCCTCTAAATCACCCAAATATAATATAGACTGATAACCACTAGCCATTTGCACGTTTCCATCCGTACCCGTTATTTGCTTATGTACACCTTCCGCATCAGATTTCACGTTTTGTCCCCGCAAAGAAAAGATATGTTCATCAGAAAAAAGTAAATCTTTATTTGCCTCATCCGTGTTCAAACTCTTTTCATAATTCACCAAAGCAAATTTACCACAATCAATTACCTCCTCGGCCAGACGACGGGCATCCTTTATTTTATCCCCTCCCATGCTCAAATAAACCCGGGCTAACAAAGCTTTCGTCGCATAATAATTCATTCGAGCGACATAAAGGTCAGCTCCATCTTTATTTTCATCATCACCATTCCCCAACTGATAAGGTTTCACTTCCTTAATCGGATCATTCTCCAAATATTTTACCGCATCCTCCAAATCACCAATCACCAGATTCAAATAATCCATCGTGCTATAAACAGGCGGCGTTTTTACTCCAAACTTCGTTTGATAAGGCAAAACACGAGCCTTTGGATCCAGTTTAACGTCAGTAGCAAACAAACGATAAATATCAAAATGCAACAAACCTCGCAAAGCTAATGCCTCACCCCGTACCTGATTCCGTCGCTCATCAGATAAAACAGAAGCATTTTTCTCACTCCATTCCAAAATATTATTCAATGCTGCGATATTAGCATAAAATGAGCTCCATAACAGATAGATATAACTTTTCATATCCTTATTCTCGTAATCATAATCCCGGAATATTTTCATCTTATTCGGGATCTGAGAATAATCATAAATACGAGACATTATATCAAGCATTCCGAAAGACAATGTTTGTCCATACATATTAGAAGCCGCAATATCGCAATAGACACCGGCTAAAGCCTCGGAAAAACCACGCTCGGTACTGAAAAGATCACTTTCTTCACTCTGGTTGATCAAATCTACATCTAACCATGAATTACAAGAACACAACATGAGCGTCAACAACAAACTTCCTATACAATTTCTTAACCTCATAACTCTTTTCATTAACAATTAAAACGTAACATTCAAACTCAGGTTAAAAGTTCGGGCAAAAGGATAACTTGTCCCTCGCTCTTGCTTTATGGTTGACAAACGAAATACGTCCGTCGTACTCAACATCAATCGAACTCGATCTGCATAAATCTTCTGACTGATATCCCGGGGTAATTCATAAGATAAAGACACACTTGACAGAGAAAACAAATCATTATCAAAAACCAAACGTGTCGTCTGGTAAGGAGAAGTCCGATCATCAATACGTCTGAATTTAGCATGATCCCCCGGTTCTTTCCAACGATCATACAACACCCGCTTATCTGCATTCTTATAAGGGTTAGCACCTTCCACTTTAGAAGCTAAGGTCCCATTATAAGCCTTGGCCCCAAACTGATATTTAAAAAGCATATACAACGTAAAACCCTTCCACGTCAAATTCGTATTCACGTTTCCTTCGATCGTAGGTTTCATATCTCCACACTTCACTTTATCATTTGCATCATATTCAAATGTCAACTCCCCGTTACGTTTAATATAAACCTCGTTTCCCGTTGCTGGATCGATTCCTCCCGAACGAACCATCATCAAGGCTGTTTGCGAACGCCCGGCCTCATATTGCCGGTACACGACAGTTCCTTGATTATACCAATCACTATTAGCATATTTATTGATCTCTTCCAACTGATTAGACAACTTCGTGATCTTGCTCTTATTATGGAACGCGGAAAGTGTTACATTCCATCTTAAATCTCTTTGAGTATCCCGAATCAAATTCAAGCGCAAACGGCCCTCAATCCCAGTATTCCTCAATTTTCCAATATTTTCCACATAACTACTAAAACCGGTCGACGGTGCAACCGTCAAAGGCAACAATAAATTTTCCGTGTTTTTAATGTAAAAATCTCCATTAAACGTAACCAGCCCTTTCAACAAAGTCATATCCACACCCACGTTATAAGAAATAGTGTTCTGCCACTTCAACTCCGGGTTACCGTATCCGGCCAAACTGACACCAAACACACCATTATATATTTTAGAAAAATCATAATTATAAGTTGTCAACGCTTGAGTCGAAGAGAAATTAGTCGTTCCCGTACTACCCACGGAAGCCCTCAATTTTAAAGAACTCTTCTCGTCTCCCGACCAAAACGCTTCTTTATGCACATTCCAAGCAACTCCTACTGACCAGAACGGAGCAAAACGTGAATTTCTCCCGAATTTGCTGGAACCATCCGTACGGAAAGATAAATCCAAGAAATAACGATTATCATACCCATAATTCACGTTACCAAAAAATCCGACCAACCGGGATTTATCATAACTACCATTAGGACTCGAATTTTCCTCAAAAGAGATCGCCGCTCCTATAAAAACCATATCCGGATTAACAAAACCGACCCCGGTATAAGAATCTCCTTCCTCGGTCGACTCTGTTAGATTGCTTCCCACACCCACGTTCAACGAATGTACTCCCAACACTTTATTATATTGTAATGTCAAATTCCCGTCAAATTTATCACTTTGTGAATTGGAACGAAAATAAGTTCCTTTCTTTTTAGGATCTGTTTCCGTGCTATAATCCAAAGATTCCGGAGACTTGAATAAATCCCTTTTATCAAATTGTCTGGTATAACTAATACGTCCTTGTAATCGCAATGCCGGAATAATTCTCCAATCAATATTAAAATTATCTTGAATAGATGTATATGTACTCGTATTCTTTTTCGCCAAATGAGCATTATACAAAGGATTCCAATCTCCTGAAGAAAGCTTCTCAACAAACTTTCCATTCTCATCATAAATACGATCGTACGGATTTTGATTGGCATACAAATAAAATTCATTATAAGGAGAATTTTTCGCTTTCACATTATCCACGGCCAAATCATTCCGAATAAAGAAATTCGTCCCGATGTTATAATTAAATGTCAAGTTAATACCCAACCGATCTCGGCCGGATTGCTTCATAACCCCTTTATCCGTGTCATATCTCAAATCTATCCCGTAACGGAAATACTCGTCTCCACCCTCGAAATTAATAGAATAACGTTGATTCAATGAGGTTGTTAAAGGCTGAGACAACCAATAAGTATTCACGCCCTTTCTCACCTCTTCCAATCGAGAATTATAAAGTTCATCCAGTTTACATTGTTCTAAATAATCGGTATCCTGATACAAACCAGCTAACCGCTCATATTCTAACTTTTCTTCAGCATTCATCAAATTATAGTCCCGCAAATCCGGCACCGAAATATTATAATTAGCATTCAAGCTCACTCGAATCTGCCCGGACTTCGGGCGAATCGTCGTGATCACAATAACTCCATTGGAAGCGCGAGAACCGTATAAAGCCGTGGCACTGGCATCTTTCAAGATAGTTATAGACTCAACCCTATTTACATCCATATCATAAACACGTTCAGCCGAAACTTCTACCCCATCCAAAATATAAAGAGGAGCATTAGGATTCGTGGTCGCATCATCTGCATTCGCCCGCAAATCAAACCCGTTTTCACCCCGAATGGTAATATCAGGAAGCACGTTGGGGTTAGAACCGTTTGTCAAGCTTTCCGCCAAACGAATTGAAGGATCAAAAGCACTCAAAGCTTGCGTTATACTTAACGCTCCAACTTTCTTCAACTCTTCTGTTTCAATCGTCACTTCCGAACCGGTAAAACTCTCTTTTGCCTTATTAAAATAACCTGTTACAACAACTTCTTCCACGTTTTCAACTTCTTCCTCCAGAACAATTTTTAATGTATCAGAAGGAAGTTTAAACTCGACCTCTTTCGTTTTATAACCCACAAAACTCAAGATCAACCTCCCATTCATAACAGGCAACCGAAACGAGAAAACACCGTCAAAATTTGTTGCCGTTCCCATATTTGTATTTTCTAACCTAACCGTCACTCCTGGTAACGGCTCTTTATTCATGTCAAGTACTCTACCGACAAGCATATGATTTTTCCCCAAAGAATCATTTACAACAACAGCACTTCGAGCATTCAAAATAACCACGTCATTCACGATAGTATAGCTCAAGTTTGTACCCCTCAAGATTTGTGACAAAACATCCTCCAATGCCATATTCTTAACATCAACCGAAATGCTTGTCATTTTTTTGATATCTTTACTATCAATGTTATAAAAAAAGCCATAATCCGTTTGAAGTTTTAAGGATTGAATTACCTCTTCCAAACTTACCCCTTCCAGATGAAGGGTCACCATCTTATTTTGAGAGTGAAGCGCCGCCGATACGTGCAGCGAGGCAACAAAAACAAAAAGAAATAGAAACCTTGTCATAATCCACAATTTTCGTAAACTATCCCTCCATATAGGAATAGAACACCGATTTTTTTTCATACATTTGTAATTATAAGTGAAACATACGGGAACAACACCCGCAAAATGTTTGTTCCCTATTTATTTTACTAAAAGCAGAAATTGCTGGAAACAATTTCTGCTTTCATTTTTTTAATCCCGAACTAACACGACTCGCCCGTTCACGTCAAAATGCACGTCCCCAGCTTTTGCAATCACGTCCAACACCTCCTGCAAACGAGTCTGCCGTTTCATAATACCGAAAAATCGTTTTTGCTTTAACTCAGGATTCTGGTAAAAAATCTCCACATCAAACCAACGTGCTATCTTCCTTAATATTGTCTCAAGATTATCATTTTGAGAAACAAAAAGACCGTCTTTCCAAGCTACATAAGGAAAAACATCTACTGTAACAACTTCTGTTTTCCCCGTTTTTCGATTTAAAAGAAATTGTTCTCCCGGAACAATCTTTTGAAATCCAATAGCCTCCATCCCTTTCGCTAACACCCCGACAGAACCTTTTACCAAGGTTGTTTGTAATTCTTTTTCATCTTCATATGCCATCACGTTAAACTCTGTCCCAAACACTTTCACCTCTTCCAAAGAGGTCTCCACGATAAAAGGACGCTCTCCTTTAGCCACCACGAAATAAGCTTCTCCGGCCAATTTCACTTTTCGTTCTCCAGGCGGAAACACCGTAGGATAATACAAACTAGAAGCCGAATTCAAATAAACCTTTGTCCCATCCGACAGGACAATCATATATTCCCCAGAAGGAGGAACATCCAACTGATTATAAACCAATTCCCCGGTTGCAACAGAATCCCGGTCATACTCCAACACGCCAACACCAACACGCATAACCACGCAATCTTGACTGATCGTTTGTGCCACTAGAGTCGAATCCAACACAATTCGCTTTCCCTGCCCTAAACGAAGAGTCACACTTGCTTTTTCTTGTTCCGCTTCAACAACCACCGGGCAGGAAATATCATTTTTAGTCCAATACATCCAACCAATGGAAAACAAAATCAACACGGTAGCAGCAACACCACACAATTTCCACCAATTAGAATGATATTTTACACGTCTTTTGAATTTTATCTCCATCAATCGACGCTCTACATCCACAACCGAACAATCACGAGCCATAATCTTTTCTTGCTGCACACAAAAACGTTTATAATACAAACGATGTTTTTCCGACTCGTTGTACCACGCATCAAACTTTTGCTGATCTACATCAGAAATCGGTTTACCTACCGATTTCCTATAAAGAATAGATACAGATATCGACCTAGATTTCCACATTTTTCATAACTTTAGACCTATGACGTAAAAAAGCGAAAACAGGGTGAATGAAAAAACAAGAAAAATAACGTTAATAAGACTACAATAAATGCTTATTCTTTATTTCTAACAAGATTAAAGGTAAAAGTAAATTCAAATGTTGCATATAAAGTCTCTCCCTCAGATCTTGATATGCCTTTTTCATATGTGTTTTAACCGTATTGATTGACAAACCTGTCACTTCTGCTATCGAAGGATAACTCATTCCATCATAAACACTCATTTTCAGTATTTCCCGACGCTGTTCCGGCAACTTCTCTATCTCTTCTTCCACTTTCCGAATTAACTCCTCCTGTTCCAAAAGATTAAAATCCCCCACATAATAAACAGCATCAAATAATTTTATATCCAACGGATCTACAACTTTCAACTTTCGTAAATAATCCACACATCCGTTCTTTACACAACTATACAAATAAGAACGGGAATATTCGACTTCATTAAAATCCGACCGTGACAAAAGAGACAAGAAGACATCCTGTACCATATCTTCTGCTGTTTCCAAATCTCCCACATAACTCTCAGCAAACAGTACCAAACGTTCGTAATACTGATTAAATAATACATCGAATTTCCCCTGTTCCATCACATTATAGACATTTATTACTTCCGTTAATGACAAAAATACACAAAAAAACAACGGTTCAAAAATATTTTAGAAGGAACACCATTTTTCATAACAATAAACACCAAGGAAATATCATTAATCAGAACTGTTGTTCCTCCGTGGAATCAATCCCAATGGCTATTTCCTTGATAATCCCCTTTTCAATATAAATGGGGCGGGCATGTCTACGCACCAAGGGACGATAATACTCGAAAACCAGCGCAGCCACAAAACAACAAATTCCGGATAATAGGATAATCTTTTGCAATCCAATCCATTTTTCAAGCGCCCCCAGTACCATACTTCCCACGGGAGCCATACCCGTGAAAGACATTGCCATATATCCCATCACCCGACCTCGTTTATCCTCGCCGGAAAGGGTCTGCAACAGCGTGTTGATGGAAGCCACGGCAGCGATAATCGTGAAACCCACCGGCAGACATAACACGGCTGCCACCCAAGGGATCGTGACAAACGACATCACCGATAACCCGATTCCCAGCAAAGCCCCGGAAAGCATCACCACTTTTCCCAAACCCAGTACACTTTTCCGGGCAGCCAGATACAAGGCCGCAATGAAGGAACCGACACCGATACATGAAAGTAGTAACCCTAGCATCTCGCTCTCCCCGTGCAGGATCGTTTTCACGTAAGCCGGGATAAACGTCATCAAGGGCAACCCGAAAAAACTGATCGCACTCATTAAAAGCAACAACGTACGGATCGGTATATTTCCAGCCACATACCGGAAACCATCCCGCATATCTTCCCACACCTTTTGTTTCACGGCTCTCTCCCGTCTGGGTGCTATCCGCATCATCAACAAGGCAATAATCACGGCAATATAGCTGATACCATTCAACAGGAAACAAATACCCTCTCCCAACAAACCGATCAACACGCCACCCACTGCAGGACCGATCAAACGAGAACCGTTAATCACGGCAGAATTCAGTGCAATAGCGTTACTCAACTTATCCTTCGGAACCAAACTCGGGTAAAAAGATTGTCGAGTAGGATTATCCAAAGCATTAATCAAACCGATCAACAAACTCAGAATCATGATATGCCACACCTGTATCAACCCTGTCAACGTGAGCAAGGCCATCAACAACGCCTGTACCATAGACAGTGATTGTGTCAGTACCAACAATTTACACCGATTAAACCGATCAACAAAAACACTCATGTAAGGCGTTGCCACAAGAATCGGGATTTGCGCCATAAAAGTAACGGTTGCCAGTAGAAGGACCGATCCGGTCAACCGGAACACCAACCAGCTCATGGCAATCTGTTGCATCCACGTCCCGATCAGCGAAATACATTGTCCCCCGAAATAAAGACGGAAATTATAACTTTTCAAGGAAGCGAATACCTGCGTGAAAGCCCCTAAGTTATTCGGCAATAACTCCCGAAGCCCCCGCCAACCACCCAAAAACCTATACCCGCTCCTATCTTTATTCATCTTATCAAACAAAATAACCTTATAAACTCATAACCTACCCACCCGTAACCTGCAACGTGGCATAGCCACTTCCCCCACAAAAATACTTACATTTTGTATCATTTGAATCACCAGCGAATAATTTTGCCTATTTTCGCGATAAGAATACGGTTATGCCATGATAGAACAAACAGAAAACAGACTCTCGGTTGCAGAAGCGCAGAATATCTGCCTACGGAATAACATCCCGTTTTACACGTACCGTTTACCCGGTTCTCGTGAAGTTATTTTCGGGGCTCAACTCTCCAACGATACCCGAATATTCAAGGGATTCGAAAAACATCGAGGAGAAAAAGGTTTTGTTATCACACCCTTCAATCACTCCTCCTGGAGTTTCCCCTTCTTCATCAAGGCCGATCTTTCATTTACGGACTACCTAACTGACGGAGAGGCGATTCGGAATTTACAAAACACCGTTTTCAATACCCCGGAACGTATTTTCACCAAGCAGGATTGCGAGCATTTTGAGTACTTGGATGAACTGCGCACGATGATCGACACGCTGAAACGGGAAGGGATGAAAAAAGCCGTTCTATCAAGAACCATCACGATTCCCTGCGATTCACTCCGGCTATCGCCAGCAATCTTCGAACAAATGAAACAATACCACCACGCCTTCCTGTTCTTTGCCGCTATTCCGGGTAAATGCGCTTGGATGGGAGCCTCACCGGAAACTTTCCTCAAATACGACAGAAACGGATTCTTCACCATGGCACTAGCAGGAACTCAACCCGTGGCAACAGCAAAAAATCCACCTGAATGGGGAGACAAGGACATCGAGGAACAACAAATCGTGACCGACTACATTCAAGACACGTTAAGACATTTCTTTACCCGCCATCTCGAAATCGAGGGACCAATCACGTTACAGGCCGGGAATGTCTTTCACCTTTGTACCTTTTTCAGAAGTGATGAACAACTCCCAGCCGACCAGATTGACGAACTGGTAGGACAACTTCACCCGACTCCAGCCGTCTGCGGTTTACCCAAAAAGAGAGCCATGCAAATCATCACGGAGATCGAGAAACGGGACCGGGGATATTATGCCGGATTCCTAGGACCATTGCAAGCCTCCGGGGCATTTGACCTGTTCGTTAACCTACGTACCATGGAAGTATTCGATGATGCCCTACGGTTGTATGTCGGAGGTGGTATTACTCCTCTTTCCGACCCGGAAACCGAGTGGCAGGAAACTTGCCAGAAAGCCGATACTTTACTAAACCTCATACGTCAAATGAATTATGGAAAAATTACATTCTGATATTAAAAGTGTTCGAATTCTTATCTGTCTACTCGTCCAAAAAGGGATCAAGGAAATCGTTCTGTCACCCGGTTCCCGGAATGCACCTTTACTCGTGTCTGTTGCCCGGGAAAAAAGGTTGAAACATCATGTCATCGTGGATGAACGTTCGGCCGCTTTCTTCGCACTGGGAATAGCACAACAAACCGGACAAACGGTTGCCCTCATCTGTACGTCGGGAACCGCCTTATTGAATTACTCCCCTGCCGTGGCGGAAGCCTATTACCAAGGCATTCCCCTTCTCGTGATCTCGGCAGACCGTCCCTCCGAATGGATAGATCAAGATGATAGCCAAACGATACAACAGCAAGGGACATTATGTAACTTTGTGAAAAAGAGCTTCCAGCTCCCGACAGTCATCACGTGCAACGAGGATCGCTGGCATACCAATCGTTTGGTAAACGAGGCAATCAATTTATCCCAACACGGCCGGAAAGGCCCCGTTCATATCAATGTTCCCTTGAGAGAACCCCTGTACGACTTTCAACACGAATCCATAACCTCTGAACGGGTGATCAAAACTCTGAAAGAATCTCCTTCCTTAACCGCAGAAATCTCTCAAAGCCTGCGGGAAGAATTTTTCCTTTGCCCCAAGGTCATGATCATTGCTGGATTTCATGAACCCGATCCGGTTTTGCAACAACACATCAAGCTACTGGCAAGCCTTCCCAACGTGATTATTTTAACGGAAAGCGTAACAAATCTATCCATTCCCCTCGTGATCTCCACGATAGATAGGGTAATTTCCACTATTCAACCGGAAGAGGTAGAGACTTACGCCCCGGAACTACTCATCACGTTCGGGGGAGCGATTGTTTCCCGCATGATAAAAGCTTTCATCCGGGAACATTCCCCACATTCTCATTGGCATATTGACGAACGGCCGACACCTCCAGACACGTACAAGTCCATGACCCTCCACGTCCCAATGGACACCCGAACATTCTTTGATCAACTCCAACCTGCGGAAATAAAAGCCAATAGCCTGCCATCCAGTTACGCCCACCAATGGCATCAACGGGAAGAAAAAGCAGCGCAAATACACGATAACTACCTGAAACATATCCCGTGGTGCGATCTGAAAGCCTTCTCCATGCTCATTCCCGCACTTCCTACCAAGAGCCGTTTACAACTAGGCAACAGTACCCCAATACGTTACGCCCAACTCTTCCGGTACACGCAGGTGGACCGTACCGATGCCAACCGGGGGACAAGTGGCATTGATGGTTGTACCTCGACAGCCATGGGTGCCGCCTCAACATTCGACGGGATTACCACGCTGATCGTGGGGGACAATAGTTTCCTGTATGACTCTAATGCTTTGTGGATCAAGAACTGTTCCCCGTCACTACGAATCATCGTTATCCAAAACGGGGGAGGAGGCATATTCCGCTTTTTGGCAGGCCCTTCTGGCCTAGAAGAAGTCGAGGAGTACTTTGAAACCCCTCACGACGTGGATATAGAACGGTTTGCCGGAGTTCATCGTTTCAAGGTGTACCGGGCAACGGATGCCCCCTCGTTAGAATCAGTACTATCAGAATTCTACCAACCGGGACAACAACCAGCCATTCTCGTTGTTCACACACCCGGAAAAATAAACGGAGAAATATTAAAGGGATATTTTCAGGCGTTGAAGGATTAATTGAAAAATGACTACTCTCTCATTTTTTCTTCCCCAGAAAGTACACTTATCCATTTATTTACTACTTTTGGGATAGCATTTGATTATTCTTTTTGTCTTAATTTATGGGGATAAGTTATTATTTCATGGACAAGGCCAACAAGCAGGTCGGACCGCTCTCGTTAGATGAACTCAAACAAAGAGGAATCACGCGAGAAACACCCGTGTGGCGTGAAGGTATGCCGAACTGGGTACAGGCAAAAGATATTCCCGAATTACAGGCATATATTGTAACACCGAAACCCTACATCAACGAGGTACAGCTTATTTTGATTTTATGCGCAATCTTTGCCTCCATTTTATTCTTACTCGCAGGTAGATTTGTTTCCGCATTTGTCGCCTCGTGGTTTGACATTTACCCTTATGTCCCGGGAATTGCCATCCTCATCATCGGGGTACTAGGTATCGCCTTTTCCCTGTTTTACAAAAAAAGAAAATACCTACTGAATACAACACTGGTAGTTCTACCCTTTTTACTATCTTCCTTATTTTCCATTTTCTATTATGGAATGCTAAATCATGCCTACCGTTTCCGGCATGATCGCTGTATCGTGGAAAAAAGATCCGGTGTCGGGGTCATGGATAAATTCGGTTTGGAGATCATTCCCTACATATACGATAATATCGCACCCAATAGTTACTGGTCACCCGCTTACTACCGGGCCACCTACAACAATCAAGAAGGTGTACTCGCCCTTAACGGGACTGAAATTATCCCGTGTATATATGATGACATTGATACCTGGCTCACAACCGACAATTTCATGGTTAAATCAGGTAAACTAAAAGGACTATATACCCCAAGAGGAAAAGTAATCGTTCCTTGCGAGTACACGAAAATTTCTCGCTGGCGAGAAACCTCTCTCATCCACGTGAAAATAGATGATCAAGAAGGGCTCTATTCTCCAGAAGGACAAGAGATACTACCCTGTCAATTTATTATCTGTAAAGAATTAAACGGAATATCCTTGATCAATCGAGGAGGATTTTCGAAAAATGGTAAAGTTCAGAATGGAATCTGGGGAGCGATCAACAAAGAGGGCAAAATCATCGTCCCCTGCAAATACAATGACATCACGCCCTACGCCGGTTCTGAACGCATCGAAGCCGACGGGGGATACATCAAGGATATTTACGACTTTAACGGAAATTATTTACGAAGCGAATATAAATGGTAAATTATTAAACTATGGAAAATTATTTTTACCTGAACGAAAAAAATGAACAAAAAGGCCCGATCTCTCCCGAAGAATTAATCAGCAACGGGGTAACGAAAAACACCCTTGTGTGGAAAAACGGTATGGCTCAATGGCTCCCGGCAGGAGAAGTTCACGAACTTGCGAAATTGTTCACGAACGAAACCTCCACCCCTTCAACACCCCCACCATTCCCTCCCACACCACCCCAACCACCAGTAACCAACAATCCCAAACCGGACAACTGGTTAGTATGGGCAATTTTATCGACCATTTTATGTTGTTTGCCGCTAGGAATTGTCTCCATCATCTACGCCACGAAAGTAGACAATCTTTGGAACTCCGGTCAACAAGAGGAAGCATTAAAAGCTTCTAACATGGCAAGATTATTTTTCTTCCTGGCATTAGGTGGAGGTGTACTCGCCCTGATCATCGGGTTCATCAGCGGATTAGCAAGCATGATGATAGGAGGAGGAGGTTATTATTAATATTCGAATGAATGTATTCGTTCGGACATTTTAAGAAAATAGGCCTTATATTAATTATACTACTCGGGATCATCCTCTTTTTCGTTGATCCCGAGTATTCGGCATTCATACCCAAATGCCCTTTCCGTTGGTTCACGGGACTCGATTGTCCGGCATGTGGCAGTCAAAGGGCCATCCATCAGTTATTACACCTGAACATCAAAGGAGCCTTCGGGTATAACCCGTTCCTCATGCTCTCCTTTCCCTACTTGATCGCTCTCGTGATCACGCAATGGTTTGATCCCCAAAATCGATTGGCACAATTGAAAAGAATATGCCACCATCGAATAACCGTCAACACGTACTTAATCTTAATCATCGTATGGTGGATTGCCCGGAATATCCTACCGATCTTCCGTGATACAACCCTATCAATCCTATAACACATTGGAGTCATTCCCCTATCAAAGACACTCGTGAACGTCTTTGAAACGTCTTTGATTCGAAAGTGATACGCCTTTAATCCCTAAGATCATCGAATACACACCGGAAAATGAACGGATTTTTCACGGTAAAAGAATTCTTTATAATGATCTCACGCTAAAATAAAAATTATCACGTACATTTGCGATTGCACTTTACAAAACTAAAAAATAACATACCGGATATGTCAAAAAGAGAATGGACTACAATCAAAGAATACGAAGACATTCGATTTGAATTCTTCGAAGGGATAGCTAAAATCACCATTGATCGTCAGGAAGTTTACAACGCTTTCCGCCCGCAAACAAATTTCGAAATGCTGGATGCCATAAATATCTGCCGGGAACGGAGTGACATTGGTGTTGTTGTACTCACGGGAGCCGGGGATAAAGCATTTTGTTCCGGAGGCGACCAGAAAGTGAAAGGAATAGGAGGCTACATTGATGAAAACGGCGTGCCTCGCCTCAACGTGCTCGACCTGCACAAGGCCATCCGTTCTCTCCCGAAACCCGTCATCGCCATGGTAAACGGGTACGCTATCGGTGGAGGCCACGTACTTCACATCGTGTGCGACCTCACGATCGCTTCCGAGAATGCCCGTTTCGGGCAAACAGGTCCCAAGGTCGGTAGTTTCGATGGAGGATTCGGTTCCTCCTATCTCGCTCGCCACGTCGGTCAGAAAAAAGCCCGCGAAATCTGGTTCCTCTGTCGTCAGTACACCGCCAAAGAAGCCGAAGAGATGGGGATGGTGAATAAAGTGGTTCCTTTCAACCAACTGGAAGATGAAACCGTGGATTGGTGCAAAACCATCATGCAACGTAGCCCGATGGCTATCCGCATGATCAAGCGGGCATTAAATGCCGAGCTGGACGGACAGCACGGATTGATGGAATTCGCCGGAGATGCCACCTTGATGTACTATCTCATGGAAGAGGCACAAGAGGGTAAAAACGCCTTCTTGGAGAAACGAGACCCAGACTTCAAAAAATTCCCAAAATTCCCGTGACAAGAAAATTCGCATCTTTTTAGTATCTTTGTTATCACAAGGGATTTTCATAAAACATGATGCAACATAATTTCGACATAACAAACAACGGGAAAATCGTTGATGCACTTATAAAAGGAGATGAAGCAACTTTTGCCATGGTCTACAAAAGCTACTTCATCTCCTTAAGAAATTATGCCACCTCCATCCTCTCGGATCAAGAAGCTGCTTATGAAATTGTTCAGAATCTTTTTGTCACCCTGTGGGAAAACCGGAAAAAACTAGACCGGGAAAAATCTCTCCGCAACTATCTTCTTCGGGGAACTCACAATAATTCACTACGCTACCTCAAAACCCACTCCCTTCATCAACTGCATCACGAACAGATAAAACAGGAGATAAGCGAAGAAGAACAAGAAAATATCATCAACCACGATCCCCCGACGGATCCCGAAACTCAACTGGCTAACATCCTTAACGAGCTGCCGGAAAGAAGTAAACAAGTGGTCATCATGAGTCATATCGAGAATAAAAAAAGCACGCAAATCGCCAAAGAACTGGGCATTTCTGTCCGGACCGTAGAAACGATTCTTTACCAGGCCATGAAAAAACTTCGGGCAAAAGCAAAAAAATAACATTTTCGAATACGTAGTTTCGAAAAGTCAAGTATTATATAAATAGATTAGATAGAAACACGCATGAAAACAAATGCAGGGAAATATTTGGAACGCCCCATCGGGGAGAACGAGGAAGAGTTACTAGAAAAAATATGGAACTCACTTCCCCCCGTGGAAAACGATGATCAAATGTTGGATGAAAACTATCGGAACGTGAAGCAAAGAATACATAAACATACCCTCAGACGCCATGTCATCTACATTTCAAGTAGTGCAGCCGCAGTATGCTTATTTATACTTTTGCTATTCAGCCCCGAATCATCCGAAAAGTCTCCTGTATTTGCACAATTAAATGATATGGGCGTATCTATCAGCGAACAAAAAGTTCAATTCATGATAGGAGATTCCATCGTGGCCAACTTGAACACGTCAGCCAAAATGAATATCAACCCAAATGCGAAGACGACCTTACAATCCGCCACGGGAGAGGAAATTGCCCTACAAGAAGAGACTCCACTCAAGATATACGTCCCCGCTGGAAAGCGTTTCGATCTAGAGCTGACGGACGGCACTCACGTGTGGTTAAATTCGGACACATGGCTCGAATACCCGGCAACATTCGCCTCGACCAAAGAGAGACGGGTAAAAATCGAGGGAGAAGGATTCTTCGAAGTCAAACCGGATGCCACGAAACCCTTTCACGTAGAAATTCCCGGAGGAGAATCCATTCGGGTATTGGGAACCAGTTTCAACGTTTCAGCTTACTCGGATAACGAAGAGAATATCACGACATTGGTTACCGGGAAAATCGAATACTCACTCCCCACACGAACTGAAGCCATCGCCCTCTTACCCAATGAACAAGTACGGGTAAACAAAACAACGAAAGGAGTCACGAAAAACGAGGTAAACACCTCCGAATTCGCCATGTGGAAAGAAGGAATCCTCTATTTCAACAATGAAAAATTACCTACACTGGCAAAACAACTTGCCCGAATGTACGGCATTGAAATAAAAGTAGCAGAAAAATACAACGATACTTGTTTCTCCGGCATGATCCGGTATGAAAGAGGTATTGATTATATCACGAAATTATTAACAACAACAAGTAATATAACGTGTAGCATTGAAAACGGTATCATTCATCTGAAATAAAAACAAAGGAATAACATATTGAATATCTGACCGAGGACATTATCAAAACATAATGCCTGGGGAATTGTATACTCAAAAAAATAACACAAAATACAAAACCTAACGATCAAATAATATGAAAGAGAGAACATTACCGGACAAAAATACCTAGAAAACAGTAGCAACATATTAGCGAAAAAATATCGAATGTAGATAACAACTCAAAAAAGGGAAGACTTTATCACGGATAAAGCCCTGGAGGTTGTAACCCTAAAAAAAAGGTTTATCAAGCAAATAAACAACTAAAAATCAATCAATAACAGTAACATAAACATCATGAAAGAAGACACTTCAACCAACCTTAGACAAGTAATTCCCTGGACGCTGTTCACGGGAAAAATGATCTTGCCTCTTTTCTTGATCATCGTATTTTGTAGCATGACAAATAATTTACATGCTCAAGATACGCGTCTCAATCTTAAACTGGAAAATACGACCCTTCTGGACGCTATCAAACAAATCAGCACCACCACGGGAATGGAATTCTTTTACAATACAGGACAGGTCAAGGCTTATGACAAACGCATTTCTAAAGAATTTTCTGACACCCCGCTAACACAAGTACTGGAATTTTTGTTGGACAAAACACCTTTCACGTACAAACTGGAAGATAAAACGATCGTTATCGTACAACGTCCGGTACAAGCTAATACACCCCAGATAAAACTTATCGAGCTAAAAGGTGTTGTGTTTGATAAAGATACCCGTGAACCTCTTCCCGGCGTGACCGTCATGATCGAAGGAAGTCAGCAGGGTACTGCAACCAATGCCAACGGAGAATTTATTTTCCCTATCGATTCGGGGAACTACAATATCATATTCTCTTTTATCGGTTACGAAAGATTAGTAAAAAAATTCAACGGTAACAATAGTGCGGAATTCCGGGAAATACAGCTTGCCCCCGCCGTGGAAACCATCGAAGACGTCGTGGTGACCGGAATATACCGAAGAAAAAAAGAGAGCTTCACGGGATCGGCAAGCACGTACAAGGTAGAAGACTTGAAAGCCGCCGGTACGCAAAATGTACTTCAAAGTATCAGGACACTGGACCCCTCTTTCAAGATTAACGTCAATAATCAATTCGGATCAGACCCGAACCGGTTGCCGGACGTGGAGATTCGAGGTAAAAGTAGCGTCATGGGATTGAAAGAAGAATACGGAACCGATCCGAACCAACCGTTATTTATATTGGACGGATTCGAAACGGATTTACAGACAGTCATGGATTTGAACATGAACCGGATAGCCTCCGTAACACTTTTAAAGGACGCCGCATCCACGGCAATTTACGGTTCAAGAGCTGCCAACGGTGTATTGGTTATTGAAACGAAAATTCCGGAAAAAGGAGTACTTTCGCTCTCGTACAAAGGAGATTTCAGCATAACCATGGCCGACCTGTCGGACTATAACCTCATGAACGCACGGGAAAAACTGGAGTTCGAAACCAGAGCGGGAAGGTACACCAGCACCACAAACGACCCGATGGACCAAATCGCAATGGACAATCTCAGGAACCAACGTTTACAAGACATCGAACGAGGCGTTAACACCTACTGGCTCAGCGAACCGATTCGCACGGGTTTCGTGCAGAAACACAACCTTTATGCCGAAGGAGGCGAGGAACGCATCCGGTACGGGCTGGGATTAAGTTACGGCAACACGCAAGGAGTGATGAAAGGTTCCGACCGTCAAACGATTAGCGGAAATATCGACTTGGTTTACCGTACGGGGAAATTCCAATTCAGCAATAAATTTATACTGGATTACATGAAAACGAATAATCCTGCCGTTCCTTTCTCGGAATACGCAAAAGCCAATCCTTATTTCAGAAAATACAACAGCGAAGGCGGTATCGACAAATATTTATACTACACGGAAGATCCTGAAGAATATTCCGTACCCAATCCCTTGTGGAACGCTCACCTGAATAATTACGACGTGCAGGATCAATTCGGGTTCACGAACAATTTTATCCTTGAATGGTTTGCCACGAATGATCTACGTGCAAGAGCAAAATTCGGAATTAGCAAAAACAGTTCGACAGCCGAGGTACGTCTTTCTCCGCAACACAGTGATTTTGATGAGATGAGCGAGACAGAAAAAGGACTTTACACGAATGCTCAAACGAAAAACCTGAATTACGAAGGAGATATTTCCGTTACCTATGGACACCTATTCGCAGGAAAGCACATGATAAATGCCGTGGCAGGATTTAATTTTAACACCAAAGAAAATTCCAAAAACGGTTACAAAGCAATCGGTTTTACAGAAGATGAATTTGACGCCCCGTCTTTCACCAACAGCTACCCGGCAGGCTCTAAGCCGACTTACACGGAAAGCAAAACACGTGCCGCCAGTTTCTATATCAACGGGGGATACGCTTATGACAACCGTTACCTGTTTGATTTCAACTATCGCAGTGACGGTACTTCCGTGTTCGGGACGAACAACCGTTTCAGAAACACGTGGTCTGTCGGTTTAGGCTGGAACATTCACGCCGAGAAATTCATGGAGAATTGCGATTTCTTCCAACTATTAAAACTTAGAGGCTCGGTCGGAAACCCGGGAAACCAGAATTTCGCTTCTTATCAAGCATTCTCCACCTACGCTTTCACGCACTGGATGAGCAATATTTTCGGAACTGGAGTTATTCTCGAAGGCTTGGGCAATCCCGATCTGGCATGGCAGGAAACTATCAATTACAGTTTGGGAACCGATGTCACGATGTTCAACGAACGAGTGAACCTCACTGTAGATCTATACCGGAAAAAAACCGACCCGTTAGTAGCAGCCATCACGACACCGAGCTCTATCGGGGTGAAAAGTGTTATGATGAACATGGGACAACTGAAAACAGACGGTATTGAAGTAACGTTAAAAGTTTCACCCATTTACCGCCCGCAAGATCGTTTCGTATGGAATATCAGTCTCAACGGGACACATGCCAAATCAAAATACTCCAAAATCGGAAATAGATTGCAGTCGATGAACGAACAGAATCAAGCAAACTTGAACACCACCAGATACTATGATGGCGGCAGTCCTACTGATATTTGGGCGGTAAGATCGGCAGGAATCGATCCGGCGACAGGTCAAGACTTATTTATCAAGAAAGACGGGACTTATACCTTCACATATGACAAAAATGACGAAGTGGTGGTCGGAAATACCGAACCCAAACTGGAAGGAGTACTCGGAACAACCCTTTACTATAAAGGTTTATCGTTCGGATGTTACCTACGTTACCGGTTAGGAGGTCAGGTTTTCAATAACGCTCTCTACGAAAAGGTGGAAAATATCGACCGGGAAGGGATCAATTATAATCAAGATAAACGGGCTTTATACGACCGTTGGAGTACTCCGGGACAAGAGGCTAAATTCAAAAGAATTTCCCTTTTCCAAACGACCGAAACTTCTTCCCGCTTCGTGATGGACGAGAACACGCTGAGCGGAGAGTCTTTCAACATCGGTTACGAATTTACCCAACCTTTCATCAAGCATATCGGGTTGTCCACATTAACCGTGCAAGCTAACATGAACGATATTTTCAGAGTGTCTTCGGTAAAGAGCGAGCGAGGCATTGACTACCCGTTCGCACGCACGATGTCATTCTCTATATCTGCAACCTTTTAAACGGAAGAATTATGAAAAGAAAAATACAATTAATAATGCTTATATGTTGCACCCTTATTTTCGGGGCTTGCGACAGTTGGTTGGACGTGAAACCTTACGACCAGATAGCGGAAGAAGACCTGTTGAACTCGGAAGCCGGTTTCCAGAAATTACTAAACGGCGTGTACATCGAGTTGAACGACGAGAATCTTTACGGAAGTACCCTCATGGTGGAAATGCTAGAACTCATGGGCGGAGCCTACAAGATCGGCGACGACCAAGGGAAATGGGGGGATTATATTGATTTAAACAGCTATAAATATAGCACTGAATACTGGCGGGGACGCTTGGATAAAGTTTGGGAAAAAGCTTACGCCCTGATCATGAACTGTAACAAGATTCTTGATAACATAGAAAACCGGGAATCACTCTTCACGGGTATCAACTATGACATTATCCGGGGAGAAGCCTTGGCTTTGCGTGCCATGTTGCACTTCGATATGTTACGCCTGTTCGGACCGGTTTACATGAACAACCCGGAAAACGAGTGTATCCCCTACTATCTGTACCAATCATCGAATGTAAACGATTTATTACCAGCAAACAAGGTAATGGAATATGTCATTCATGACTTGCAAGAAGCGGAGAAAGCGTTGGCAAATGACCCGATCATCACGAAAGGTACTTTAATGGAATCAGCCGGGAATGAATCCAATTTCCTACGTTACCGGGCATTACGTATGAATTACTACGCGGTACAAGGACTCATGGCACGAGTTTATCTCTATGCGGGGGATAAAAGCAACGCATCCATCTACGCCAAAAAAGTGATCACGGCGGCAGAAGCGGGGACATTCCCGTTCACGGAAAGGACGGAAGCAAAGAGTGACCGGATTTTCTCGTCAGAGGTATTGTTTGCCTTAACGAACACGAATCGAGTTTTGTTATTCAAGAATTACTACGACCCGTCCCGTAACCCGTCGTTTATATTTACCATGGATGAAAAATTATTGAATTTCCTGTACTCGGCGTCGGGTTCCTCTACCACGAGCGACACTCGTTTTGAGGCCAACTGGGAACAAGCTACACTCCCCGGATTGACAAGCGGTGCCCGGTATTTCTATAAATACAATGACATGAGTACTACCGGATTGATACAGAATACAATGATTCCGATGTTAAGGTTAGGGGAGATGTATCTGATCGCCGCAGAAAGCGAATCGGAAACTCTGAATGACGGACTTCCATATATCAACACGTTGAGAAATAAAAGAGGTATCTCGAATCTGGGTTCACTAACCGTAACGGATCTGACCTACGAATACATGCGCGAGTTGTATGGTGAAGGACAATTGTTCTATTTTTATAAACGGACGTTTACCACAATCTTAAACAGAACGAACAGTAGTGGAAGTAGACCTGCAGGCCAAGCGGCATCAACCCAAGTTTTCGTGGTGCCTTTACCCGACACGGAAATCAATAACAGACAATAACACGTAAATTATGAAAACAAGAAATATATTTATATGGATTATGCTGCTCATCATGGGATTAACCGCTTGCTCTGAAGAAGAGGTTAATACTTACAGTGCAGATGAAGGAATCTATTTCAATCAACGTATAAGAGTGGGAAATATACTGACGGATAGCACGAATTTCACGTTCGTGTATATCGAAGAATCACAGAACGAGGCAACCGTGTCCATTCCGGTTCAATTAGTCGGGAGGGCTACTGATGAACCTCGCCCAGTAAACATCAAAGTTGTCGGGGGAAGTGCAAAGGAAGGGGACGATTTCGTGTTACCCGTCAACCCGGTATTACCCGCGGGAGCCAGTTCGTTCAATTATGAAATTACGTTGAAACGTTCGACCGCCCTGCAGGAAGAAGCAAAAACGATTGAGCTCGCCATTGAAGAGAACAAGTATTTCAGACCGATCATCACGCACGAGATCACGGATATCCAAAGCGGTACGGATGTCACGACCATGCGTCATAAAATCGAATTTTCCGAATTGTTCACGGAAGCGCCTGTTGCTTGGTACACTTATATGTACCCATTTACCCCTCAACGTTTCTTTTTGACTTGCCGGGTAATGGACATCCCGCGCTCTGACTTTAATGATGCGTCAAAAATCCCATCCGCCCGCTTCCAATATCTCATATCTGAAATGAGAAAATATGTAGCGGACCAATTGTTATTGGAGAATCCCGATCCGGAAATCTTTGACGAGAACGGAACCCCAATCTTTTAACAACACAAAAAAGACAGATCATGAAACAGATATTATATAGAATAAAATCACTTTTTTTACTTGTTGCAATAGCAGGTGGAATTAGTGCTTGTGCGGACGATAAAGGCAATTACAATTACCATGATATTCCGGAAGTAAAAATTGAAGGTATCGGTAATTCCATTACGGCTTTGGCTTACCAGAATTTGTCTATCCCCGTGCAATTAGACGGTTTGCAAGCCGATGAAAACCGATATGAATACGAGTGGTTGGCAATCCGGCAGTTCGAAGCGGAAGACGCAAATGACACCGCAAGCGAAGTGTTGGCAACCACAAAAGAATTTAATGACATTATATCTTTACGCCCCGGTCCTTACAAATTGATTTACACGGTAAAGGACAAGCAACTGGATGTATTTTACCAACAACAAGCGAATCTTTCCGTTGTCACGACAACTTCCGAGGGATGGGTTCTTCTTTGTTCCGAAAATGGTAATGTCCGTTTGGATATGATTTCTACCGTGTTAGGAGAAGAAGTACACTCCAAGGATATGCTCGCCGATTCGGATATGCCGTTCAAGAAAGGGCCGCTGGCACTCATTGCTCTTAGTCCGGAAAGCACGGAAGATATGAGTGCCGTACAACAAGTAGATCCTACCTCCCCGTTCTATCTGGTTACCGAAGAAGGAACTACCCGGTTGCATAAAGACGCTTTCGAATGGAAAGAAGAGTATCTTATGAAATACGAAATGGGAGATATGAGCGATGCCAAACCCACTCATATCACATCTGCATCTTATTTCCGCATGATGGTAACACCGGATGGTACACATAGCAGCAATTTCGGTTCCGGAACCGATGCATTATGGGAATCAAGGTTAAATTATCTTCGTAATGACGATAACACGAAAGAATATATACAAGTTGCACCATATGTGGGATGTAACATTACGAACCCAATGCAATATGCCCCGGTATTCATGTTTTATGATTTAAATCACAAACAATTTGTTTATCATCCGGGAGGTATGTACGGCGGATTAACCGGAGATCTAACTGTCGGATGCTTGAATATGAGCGATGATGAAGCCGGAGGTGACGCTTTCTCATTTCCGGTAGGATATAACTACGTTTACATGGAAAATAGCGGACGCAAATATTCCGAATCTGCCATGATGCCCGGCTTCGGCTTCTTCAATAACATCACTTTCACGATTTTGGAGAATAATGGAATTTATCATCTTTATGGAATTGCATTAGATGATTATTATATGGCATTGATGGGAATGCCGCCTTACACAAAAACCCATTATGCGAACCTCTCCAACTGTACCGATATTACACAAGCAAAACATTTTGCATTCAGTCCTTTGAACGACCAAATGTTTTATGCCGTGGACGGAAAGGTTTACCGAGTGAATCTGGACACGAGTACCCCTTCTGCCCAATTCCAGTTTGACGTGCCGGGAGAAATTACTTGTCTGAAATTCTATCTATACAGGAACGCAGAAAATGCCAGACGTTCTTACGATTTGATCGTGGGCAGCGACAAGGGCGGTACTGACGGAGGTGAACTCAGAGTGTACGAAGCCATTGATAACCTTGCACAAATAACCGATTACAAAGAATATCATTCCGGTTTCGGCAGAATCGTGGATATTATCTATAAAGAACCCATAACTCAAGAATAAAAAATGAAATACATTTTATTTATCGCATTCATTCTATCCGTCGTCAGTTGTGCAAAACACGACGGATATACCCTCACGGGACTCGTCCCCGAAGCATGGGAAGGGAAACCTGTTTTTTTGGTACTGGATGATACGAATCAACCTCATTTTATTGACAGCACGAAAATATCGGGAGGTAAATTCAAATTCCAAGGTAAATTCGAGGTTCCGCGTTATTGCACGATTAACATTTACCTTGATCCCAATGACCGACAGACCCGTAGTAAAATTATAAACTTCTCGTTATTTATCGACAGCACAGCGGTAGAAGCCACTTGCAACTATTCCGGCAAACACCCCGTGTTCCAAATCTCCGGAAGCGGCACACAAACTGAATACCAGAACTACCTGAGCGAGATACAACCCATGGAAGATGACCGGAGTAAAACGTTCCACGCTTACGGGGAAGCCTACTACAGTACGAAGGATTTAGCGAAAGCGATTGACCTTGCCAAACTTGTCACGGAAAAAAGACTCGCGATCAGAGAGGCTAAAATGAAATACCTGAAAGCACACCCCGAATCCGCCATCAGCGTTAAGATAGCGCAAGAACTCTCCGACAGAAATTCCGACCTTTCCCTGAAAGAAATTGAAGGATTGTTCACTAGCCTATCGCCCGAAATGCAAAATTCGGAAATGGGGCAGGCTCTTCGGGCAACAATTCAAGGTAGACAGGTATTTATAGGAAGTCCCTTTATAGACCGGGAACTCTCGGCACCGGACGGAAGTAAAAAGAAAATATCGGATTTCGTAAAACCCGGATGTACTACATTAATCGAATTCTGGGCATCTTGGTGCAACCCCTGCCGTGTGGAAATTCCTCACATGCGTAACACGTACAATAAATACCATCCCAAAGGGTTAAATATCGTGAGTATCTCCATTGACAGTGATCCGAAGAATTGGCATCAAGCCATGGAAGAGGAAAAAATGCCTTGGGGACAGCTTATTGATAATACCAAAGCAACCTTTCGAGCTTATAACCTGACTGGAGTCCCTTCTTCAATCCTTGTAGACGACAAAGGAAAGATCATTAACGTAAACGCAAGAGGCGGATGGCTGGATGCCGCCATGCAGGAAATCTATGATTAATTATTAATATTTACTTGACATGAGAAGCTTTTTATTTATTATTTTACTCTCGATCGCCTGCTCTTGTTCACAGAAGAACAACGACGATATTGTCGTGGACTTCAAAGTGGAAAACATGACCTATTCCAAGGTCGCTATTGTTGTCAGCCCGGAAATGATCAAGGAAATGGAACTGGACAAACACGGGAAAGCCACCTGTACATTACAGGGTGATGTGATATACGCCCGTCTGTTTTATGGCGAGGAAGCCAAGAATGTTTTTTTCCGGAAAGGCGATCGTGTAACGATTTCTTTTGATGCCAACAATTTTAAGGACGGCATGAAATTCGAGGGAAAGAACGCCCCGGTGATAGAATATCTTAATTCTATCACTTATGCCCCGATAAATCCCCCCGACTACGAGCGTTCACTGAACGGAATTATCAACCTTGCCAACGAGAAGATAGACGAGGCTACCGCCTTACTAAAAGCCCGGAAACTAGAAACAACGAATCCTGAATTCGTAAAACTGGAAGAGGGACGAATTAAATATTCATATCTGGTCAGTCTGGTCATGTATCCCATGGGACATATCATGTTCGACACGACTTATCGCCCGAACGAGGAGTATTATTCAACGTTGGAACAATATGTACAAGAGGACGAGAGTCTGATTGACCTCGACATTTACAGGGAATTTATTATAGAGTCTGCCCTTATACTTGGAAGCAAGGATAAAGAAATCTCCGGCATTTACAATAAAAATGTTGCCCGAATGAAATATATCGCTCAACATTTCAAAAATGACAAGCTAAAACAATCTCTTCTTAACGAAATTGCAGTCAGACAGATAAAGAAAAACGGTATTAATAATATCACCGAGCTGGAAAATATTTACAATACCTACGTGACTGACCCGACTTTACGGGCTGCCTATAAAACAGAGTACGACAAATGGAATATTGCCGTTGCCGGAAAACTTTCCCCGGACTTCGAAGCAAAGGACATTAACGGCAAAACTTACTCCTTGAAGGATTTCAAAGGGAAGTATTTATATATCGATATGTGGGCAACGTGGTGCGGTCCCTGCAAAAGAGAAATGCCCTACCTGAAAGAACTGGAAAAGAAAATGGAAGGAAAAAATATCACCTTCCTCGGTCTTTCCACTGACGAGGACAAAGCGGCATGGGAAAAAATGGTCAAATCGGGAGAACTCTCCGGCGTTCAACTTTTGCTTGGGCGAGGGAGTCAATTCCAACGGGATTATAATATCAACGGCATCCCTCATTTCATTCTTATTGATCCGGATGGCAAGATTATTAACCCCAAAACTGTCCGTCCTTCTTCCCCGGACGCCGAAAAGATTTTAAACGCTCTTCCCAATATTTAATCGAAATATCTTACTTTTGTTAATATAAACAAAAGTAAGATATGTTACGAGCAACGTACACGAGATACATTCTGAAATTCAAACAGCCCGCGGGAACCTCCCGCGGCATTCTCACGGAGAAGGAAACTTGGTTTGTCAAAGTCTGGTATTCGGAACAACCCGAAATATACGGACTGGGAGAGTGTGCTTTATTTCGGGGATTAAGTGCAGACGACACGCCCAATTACGAGAAAAAATTGGCATATATCTGCCAAAATATCAACACTCTCATGCTTTACGAACTTAAAGGATTGAGTTCTATCCTATTCGGCTTGGATACCGCCATAGCAGATTTAAATAATGGTGGCAAACGCATCATTTACTCCACCCCCTTCACCGAAGGGCAAACAGATATCGAAATCAACGGTTTGATCTGGATGGGCGACAAAGACACCATGCGCCAACGGATTATAGAAAAACTGGACGCCGGATTCCATTGTGTCAAACTGAAAATCGGGGCTATCGATTTCGAGGAAGAACTAGATTTATTACGCTATATCCGAAAACAATTCAGCAAAGAAGTCGTCGAGTTGCGAGTGGACGCAAACGGGGCTTTTACCCCGCAAGAGGCTCCCCGTAAACTGGAAGAACTGTCACGTTATGATATCCACTCGATCGAACAACCTATCCGCCAAGGGCAGTGGGAAGAAATGGCTATTCTATGCCGGAACACTCCAATCCCCATCGCCCTGGACGAAGAACTGATAGGGATTGAGGTTTCTGACAAAAGTAAATTACTTGACATGATCCGCCCTCAATACATTGTAATAAAACCATCGCTTTTAGGTAGTTTTTCGGGTTCATGGGAATGGATTGCCCGATCCCAAGAACGCAACATTGGTTGGTGGATCACTTCCGCCCTGGAATCCAATATCGGGCTTAATGCCATCGCACAATGGACAGCTTATCTTCAAACTTTCCTCCCCACGGGTATGCCCCAAGGCCTTGGAACAGGACAACTCTATACGAATAATATCCCTTCACCCCTAGAACAAACCGGCTCAACCATCCGGTACAACCCACAGGTAAATTGGGATTTATCTCAAATTTCATTCTAAACGTCATGGAAATCAATATCAAGCTTAACGGAATTCGACACAAGAATCTGGAAACGCTTAAAAATAGCGTTGATTCCGATATCACCACCTTCCTACAAGAATGGTATGATCCCAAAGACCACGTCATCGGACACACATCCGGCTCCACGGGAACCCCGAAAGAGATTCGATTACTGAAAAAAGACATGCTTGCCTCGGCACGCCTCACGAACGAATTTTTCAATATCTGCCCATCATCCAACTTATTGCTTTGTCTATCCCCGAACTACATCGCGGGAAAAATGATGATCGTCCGAACAATTCTTTCCGGAGCAAACCTGGTCACAGTAAAACCCAGCTCTTCCCCTTTACAAAATATCGAAGAGGACATTGATTTTGCGGCAATGGTTCCCATGCAAGTCATAACAAGCCTATCTTCCCCGGAAACGGCTACAAAACTAGCTCACATTAAACAGATCATCATCGGAGGGGCCGCCGTATCCCCCACACTGGAACAACAACTTCAACAAATCCCAACAGCCTGTTACGGAACCTACGGCATGACGGAAACCGTATCACACATTGCCCTCCGGCAAATAAACGGGGGAAAAAGATCCCCTTACTACTTTGCCCTGGGAAAGGTCACGTTTGAAAAAGACGAAAGAGAATGCCTGATCATCCATGCCCCACACTTACAACAGCAAACCTTTGTCACGAACGACATCATTCAACTCACGGACGCCACTCATTTCGAATGGCTGGGACGCCATGACAACGTGATTAATTCCGGTGGCATCAAATTATTTCCCGAAAAAATAGAATCTCGCATCGCACCCCTCATCCCCCAACGCTTCTTCATCACATCCGAACCCGATTCCCGTTTGGGACAAAAAGCCGTCTTGGTCATAGAATCCGCATCTTGGAGCGCAACCGAATGCCAAAAACTACTTAGTCAATTAAGATCATGCCTATCTCCTTACGAAATCCCCAAAGACATTTATTTCCAAGAACATTTTAGTGAAACCTATTCCGGCAAAATTGTTCGAAAAATAAAATAAACCCACACGAAGAATTCAGATACTTTCTTATCTTTGCCCCGCTTAAACAAACGTTTGCAATGAATTACAAAGAAGTCATCGACAATATATACAACGAGGTAAAACCCTTTTTCGGGAAAGGCCATGTAGCCGACTACATACCGGCTTTAGCTAATATCGACCCCAAACAATACGGGATTGCCATAGCCACCCTCGACGGCCAAATCGTTGGTACGGGAGATTACCAAACTAAATTCTCCATCCAAAGTATTTCAAAAGTCTTCACTCTTGCCATGGTCGTTCGCCACATGGGGGGTGATCTGTGGAAATACGTGGGACGGGAACCTTCCGGAACTCCATTTAACTCGCTGGTTCAGTTGGAACATGAACAAGGAATACCGCGTAATCCGTTTATCAACGCCGGAGCTCTCGTGGTTACGGATAAAGTAATGAACCTTTACCACCGACCGAAAGAAGCCATCCTGCAATTCGTGAGAAGTGTAGCCGGAAACGATGACATTTACTATGATAAAACGGTGGCCCAGTCCGAATTCGAACACGCCAGCCGGAATCAGGCCCTGGGACATTTCATGAAAAGTTTCGGGAACATCGATAACGACGTGGACTCGCTGATCGACGTGTACTGTAATCAATGCAGCATCGCCATGACGTGTGAGGACCTTGCAAAATCATTCCTATTCCTAGCCAACCACGGGATCAACCCACACAACAACGAGAGTATTCTCACCGTGAGCCGCTCGAAACGCCTCAGCGCACTTATGCTGACCTGCGGCTTCTATGACGAGTCCGGAGAGTTTGCTTTCCGCGTGGGAATGCCAGGAAAAAGCGGTGTGGGCGGAGGCGTGGTAGCCATCATCCCGGGCAAACTTAGTATTGCCGTATGGAGTCCCGAACTGAACGAACACGGGAATTCATACATGGGAATCGAAACGCTCGAACGATTTACCACGAACATCGGGATTTCCATTTTTTAACGAGACTTTACCTTGCTAGAAGTTACAAGTTGCAGGTTTACCAGTTACAAATTCAAAAACACAATGAGAAAAATAATATTTTTACTGGTAATGCAGTTTGTACTTTTTTCATGTCAAAAAGACAAAGCCATGGAAGGGCAGGGGATACAACTCCCGCTTGAATGCAACGCTTCCGAGGAATTCTCCATACACTACTACCTGCACCTGTTTGCCATTGATCGGGATAATCGCATCGCCCGTCATGAAACGTTTACATCGTCGCACATCCATGACAACACGCTTCACGCCATTCTCCCGCTGGGTAGGTACAGGTTAGCCCTCGTAGCCAACGCTCCCGAGGAAAGCATTGTTATCCCGGAAACCGGAGAAGCACTTGAAAGCTTGTTCCTCTGCCTGCCACATGAAGAGAACACGAACCAAGAAGCCAACGACATCTCCACGGCCCTGCAAAGCGTCAGTATCACGGAAAGTAAAAATACCCTTCCCCCTATCCGGCTCTTCCGAAGAACAGGAGTAGTACTATTCTCTCTCCATGCAATTCCCGAGGCAATATCCAATCTAAAACTGGAATTATCTTTCGTCCCGTCCTCTGTCAGCTTTTCCGGATCGACCACCAACACGTTCGGCACGATCACGAAACCCGTGGATCATCAAGGAAAGGCAATGATTCGAACCTTCCCGACCAAAAAAGGAGAAGCTACGCTTTCTATTACCTATGATGAAGACAACAAATCAAAAAGAAAAATCATTCCTTTCTCGGAGGCTATCGACACGAATCAAATAATTCATGTAGACTGTAACTTCCCGGAACTAACTGAAGGTGGAATACAGGGGAACGGGGAAAATCTGCTACAAAATGGAGATTTCGAAAAATGGAGTAACCCGACAATAGAACCCGACCATTGGCATTTTTATAAAGACGGGAAAGACAGTGTCGCCCTTAAGATCACGGGGCCCCAAGCCCGTTCCGGTCAATCCGTTTACCTGCAAGGCAAAACTTACCTGTACCAAGATATAAACATTGAAGCTGGTAAACGTTATGAAATAAAAATGCATGTAAAGGCCCCTTCTACCTCTTTCCCGTGGAAATATTACTGCTATTGGCGTAAAACCAAAAGTACGGCACTCCCGGCAGAACACAACAAACCTATACAAGCCCAAAGTTATTTGAAACAAACAGATGGCTGGATCAACGTATTCAATGGCAAATCATTCATCGCCCCGGAAGGAGCAAAACTTTTACGGGTAGAAATCCGTACCTATAGCAAAGAGATCACACCCGACGAGGGAATATACATTGACGATTTCTGTGTAGAACTCGTGGAATGAAACTCATTCTCAACACAAAATCGCTGAATTCCTTTTTTGTTTTAAGTAGAAAAACTAAATTCGCGTCTCAAATTGTAATATAAATAAGATTCAATTATATGGGAAGAGCGTTCGAATACCGTAAAGCACGGAAGCTAAAGAGATGGGGCAATATGGCCCGTACGTTTACCAGAATAGGAAAAGAGATTGATATCGCCGTAAAAGCCGGAGGCCCGGACCCAGCGAATAACACGCGTTTACGAATACTTATCCAAAACGCCAAGGCTGAAAACATGCCGAAGGAGAACGTCGAAAGAGCTATCAAACGCGCCGTTTCAAAAGATACTTCTGACTACAAGGAGATTGTTTACGAGGGATACGGTCCTTTCGGCATCGCCATCGTGGTAGAAACCGCAACCGACAACAACACCCGTACCGTTGCCAACGTACGTCATTGCTTCAATAAATACGGCGGTTCTTTGGGAACAACTGGTAGCCTCGATTTCTTGTTCGACCGGAAATGTGTGTTCAAAATTACCCGCCCGGAGAACTTCGACCTAGAAGAATTCGAATTGGAAATGATTGACTACGGTGCCGACGAAATCTTCGAGGACGAGGAAAATCACGTGATCATCTACGGTTCTTTCGAAGCGTTCGGGGCTATTCAAAAATATTTGGAAGATAACCACTACGAAATGGTCAGCGGAGAATTCGAACGTATTCCACTTGATACAAAAGAGTTAACCGAGGAACAAAGAGAATCAGTGGACAAGCTGCTAGAAAAATTGGAAGAAGATGATGACGTAACCAACGTTTATCACAACATTAAAGAATAATTTTCTTGCAGATTAAAAAATATTGTTGCATATTTGCACCCGCAAAACGGTTAAAACCTCTTGCAACAAGGAAGACTTCGTAGCTCAGCTGGTAGAGCAATTGACTCTTAATCAATGGGCCGTGGGTTCGAGTCCCACCGAGGTCACAAAAGAAAGCCACTTACGAGAGTAATGGCTTTCTTTTTTGGGGTAAAATTGGGGTGATTTTGAATAAATGTTTCAATAGAGACGTTAATAGTTAACAATCTTTACCATGGAAATTAATCCCAAGTATGAACCAAAGTAAAAGTTCCACCAGGGAAGTCTGATGGTAGAGAAATAACAATATTAGGATCATCTCCCCACTCGACAACACTTTTGTCACCTCTATTTAAAACCAACGGTTTAAATTCATAAGTTTTACCCTTTAATAAATAGACAGAGGCAGAATGATAATTTTCTTGATTTGCGTCTTCTAATAATGGAATACTATTTGCCGGAGTCCAATTTCCAAGTTCTGCTCCATCACCAGTGATTGCAACATATTGTCCAAATGATACTTGTTTGCGAATCCAAATAGTGACTAATACACTCGGTAGTGCTTTTGATTCTAAATTATTTATATGAGTTTCAGAATTAGTTTCGAACATTGGATTTGAGTCTTCTTGCGAACAAGAAGAAATAAACATACATATGATAATTACCATACATAAGTAAATAATATTACACGTATTTTTTATAATTCATTTTGTTAATGGTTAATAATTCATACCCATAATACAAGATATATAATTTTAAATAACGTCTCTACAAAACAAAGGTATGGAATATTTCATTCCCCGTGTTTTCTTTTTTCATTTATTTCATAAATTAATACACATCAACTAACCATCATTTAAATTAATCAAATTTGCCTCATGTTTCAATGGGAAAGTAGTATATATTCAAGTTCAAAGTTATCTTCATTTTCACCAAATCATGCAGAATTCCTTGTAAAACAATCATTAACATTCGTTTTCACATAAAGAAGGTATGCCCAACAAGTCGTAACATCGCTTCCCGCAACAACGAATAGTTATTATATATTAATAAACATACTTATAATCAACACCATAACTTACATATTGTCGTTATATATTCGTTATCCTTTCGTTAAAAAAGGCTTCTATAAGAACGAAGAGATAACGAAAAGATAACGAGGACATAACAACAGGATATAAGCTTTGGTAGGGAGAAAGACAAAACTAGGAGAAATCCTAGGGAGAACCTAGGGAAATAATCCCCCTTATTCGAAGTTCATTCGAAGCTTATTCGTAGCTCAAACATCACGGAATGACTAAGCCCTGAGTAAACATCAAATGATCTCTGAGGGAGTGAGATTATTTGGGTTAGATTACTACTTTATTTGAGTTGAATTAGAGTAATGACACGAACATTCAAATTTCGTCATTTTTCCTTCTCACTTTTCCTTTCTTTTCCTTTCTTCTCCTTTTCTTCTCTTTTTTTCCGTCCTTTTTCCTCCGCATCCTTTATCATCTTTTCATTCCTTATTCTTACTTTGGGATGCAAATCCATGTATTCTTCAATAGTATCCGTTTCCACGTAAGGAGAAGGCATAAAATCAGCAATCGAACATTTGAAAATTTTAGCAAGTTCATTCAGTTGATTCAAATTATATTTCACAGTATATTTTGGACTTTCTGCGTAAAATACGTAAGTAGGACTTAATCTCAATTCCATGCAGAGTTTTCTTTGACTCATTTTCGCAGCTATTCTATATTCTTTAACTTTATTGATGACATAAAGTTCTATTTCTGTATTCTTAATCTTTCCTTTATTTTCCTGTTTTGTTGTCATTTCGAAAAATTTAATTGATAAAGAAAAGATTTTTGTTAAGAATATTTGCTAATATATAATTTAGCACTATATTTGTACATAGAACCTCTCAGAGGGTTATTCAGAATGCTAATGCATGAAGGCAGAAATGCAAGAAGGGAAGTTACACCTTTAATAAAAGGTTGCTGTATTGTTAGTATATTGAATAAGCGTGGAGTAAAATGCATATTTTTTAACCATTTAACAAAACAATTATGAAGCAGAAAGTATTACCCTTATTAAGAAATGAGCCTCATCAAATCAATACGGACATATTAGACTTGCTGCCAAATAGAGCATCCAAATAGATTTGTATTCATGTTATCATAGTTGTACGTAGAATTGAGTTTCAAGGTCTCAATTTTATGTAGGGGATTTTATATCACTTCAATTTCTCCTTATACACATATTATCATACTTGCAAACAACAACTTAACACATATATATATAAAAAAACTAGAAACTATGTTACAAAATAAAGATCTCAACAAATTCAATATAAAAACAGGAGTGCATTCTGGCTTCAGACACTAAGAATACACTCCATCACGTTAATTAATTCACATTCCTAATTAATCAACAATCAAAATTATGAAAAAAAATCCACAAACAAAAACGAGGCAAAAAAGAGTCCTCGTACCAGTGAAAACGAAATCACCCCGAAAACGAAAGGGATGGGGACTTATCGTATTACCATTTTTGTGTTGTTTACCCTTATTGTCGAACGCTAACCCCACAAGGCATCACACGGGAATAAACGAACTTTTCATGTCAGAAAATCCAGTAAATGACACGCAAAAAGAAACCATCGTCATCCGAGGGATCGTGAAAGACAAAGAAGGTACTCCTTTACCGGGGGTTACGATCTTGATTAAAGGTTCAACCGTCGGTGTATCCACGGATGTGAAAGGTGAATACGTGATAAACGTAGAAAAACGGGATTCTCTAATCCTATCATTCTCGTTCGTGGGAATGAAGACGAAAGAGGTAAAATGGAACGGCCAACAAACACTGAATGTAGTATTGGAAGAAGAGGTAAGCGAAGTAGAAGAGGTTGTCGTTATCGGTTACGGAACAACAACCAAAAAAGATTTGACCGGATCAGTGGCAAGTTTTGACTCCCGAATTATCGAGGAATCGACAGCAACAAGCGTGGCCCACATGATGCAAGGCCAAATTCCTGGCTTGAGTATTTTAGCAGGAGACGGAGCTCCCGGTAGTCCTGCCCGGTTAGAAATTCGGGGAGTCCCATCATTAAGCGGGGCCACCTCTCCTTTAATCGTGGTGGATAACGTCCCGATGACAAGTGATTTTGACATCAACGAATTAAACCCGGATGATATTCAGAGCATCGACATACTGAAAGGAGCCTCTTCCGCAGCCATTTATGGTTCAAGAGCCGCAGCCGGGGTCATCATGATTATGACGAAAGGCGGTAGACGAGACCAAAAACCGGTAATCAATTACAGCTATGATTATAGCACAACGAGCCTCGTTTCCGATGTAAACACGTTAACCACGGACGAGTTCAAAATGCTAGTCATGGAGGCCGTTCGCAATGGAGCAAAAGCAGAAGGGTATGACGATATTACCAAATACTCCAAATACGCAACATTTGCCGCATCGGATTTCTTTGGAGAGGCAAATACCCCGTGGATGAAATATATCATGCGGGACGGTTCCAAACAGCAACATAAAGTCTCCATCCGAGGGGGCGGTAGTTCCTTCGGATATAACGCCTCTTTGGGATACACGAACGAGCTGGGACAAGTGAAAGGAACGAATTATGAAAGATATACATATGACATCGGTTTCAACGCCGATATTAATAAATGGATCCGAGCTACCGTGAAAGTTTCCGGAACAATATCCGACAGATTAAGCAATAATGCAGGTCTATCTACCGCAGCGAAAGCCCGTCCTGATATTAAAGCTTATAATGACGATGGTTCCCTGTATTTACATTCATATCTCTATTCCGGACGTACCTATTATGTCGTAAATCCGATTATCGAAATGGAAGAAAATACCACGGAGAGCGAGGACCACAATGTACGCCTCACGGGAAATCTGGAATTTCGAATTTTACCCGAACTGAACCTGATCACCCAATACACTTACCAAACCCGAAAGGGGGAGCGTTACGCTTATCAATCCAGCCGCACGCAGGCAGGTAGCGGGTACTGGGGAGATCAAAAAGGCTACGGGAGAAAAACACATAGCAAGACCGATAGTAAAGAACTCGAGATACGCTTATCATACATGAAAGATTTCGGTGAGAATCACAAATTAACCGCCATGCTGGCAAGTAATTATAATGACGAAGAACAGGAGTATTACACGCTATCCATGACTGATTTCCCGGATGACTACGTGCAGAATGCAATATGGCAAGGAGCTAACCCCTATAAATACGGGGCGGTAAACGGTAGTGCCAGCGGGTCTGTACTACTATCTTTCGTGGGAAGAATCGAGTATAAATTCATGGACCGTTACCTAGTGACCGGGACAATACGTTCAGATGGTTCATCCAAGTTCTCCCCGAAATACAGATGGGGTACTTTTCCGTCATTCGCCGCAGCATGGATCGTTTCCGAGGAGAATTTCTTGAAAAATTCCCAATGGCTATCTTTCCTAAAAATCCGTGCCGGATGGGGGAAAACAGGTAATGGCTGGGTCGGTGAATACGGGTGGAGGACCTTGTATTCCTCAACCGATTATCAGAATATGCCGGCAACAATACCGAGCCAGATCGGGAATAATGAATTGAAATGGGAGTCGACCAAACAATATGATCTAGGGTTAGACTTCGGCTTTTTGAAGAACCAGAGAATAAGAGGTTCTTTAGGTTTCTACAAGAAAACCACGAAAGGCCTGTTATATCCTTTCACCATGGCATTGAGTACCGGAATGGGATCTACCAGCGTGAACTTCGCCAACATCGAAAACAAGGGGATAGAATTTGACATTTCAGCCACAATTATTCAGAACAAGGATTGGAACTGGTCTTTGGGTTTCAATATTGGGAAGAATAAGAACAAAATTACCGGGCTTGACGCAGAATACATCTCTGCTCCCGGACAAACCTACCTAAGCAACACGGTTATTCGGGAAGGAGAATCACTAGGATTGATCTATGGGTTTGAAACCGACGGGGTGTTCCGTTCCCAGGCAGAAATTGACTACTACGAATCACTAAACCCGGACTATCAATATCAAGAGCAGTATTCTTACCGAAAAACCATTCCCGGAGACTTAAAATTTGTCGATCAAGACGGTGATGGGCGAGTAAATAAAGTATATGGAAATCATGAGGATAAAATCGTGTTAGGATGTTCTCGCCCCGACTTTGAAGGTGGATTCAATACACGTTTAAGCTGGAAAGGCTTCACCTTAAGCGTACAGGGAACATTCAGTTACGGGGCACAAAAGGCATGGACGGCAGAGGCCAATCAATTCTGTTTTGCCTCCACGGGTACGGCGAACGTGCTGGACGTCGCTCTGAAACGCTGGACCCCGGAGAATCCGGATAGCAATTACCCATGCGTGCGATTGGATTTCTACAACAATGATTTCACAGACTTCTCCGTCTATAATGCCTCGTACCTTAAGATACAAAATGTCAACCTAGAATACAAGTTTCCCAAATACATCGTGGACAAGACAAAGATATTCGGAAACATCAGCGTCTTCGCCTCCGCAAATAACGTGTGTACCTTCACCTCCTATCCCGGCCCTTCTCCCGAATCATGGAGCAGTGATGCTATCCAAGGGGCTTCCGTAGACACGGAGGCTTATCCCAAAACCAGAACATTCAATTTCGGAGTGAAAGTAACCATTAAATGATTTAATTATGAACAAGATATTTTTATGTAGTTTATTGTTTCTCTTTGCAATAACGGGATGTGACAACATGTTCGACGATGAACTTCCTCCACATGATTTAGTTGGAGAAAATGCAATCACGAACGAGACATCCGCAGAAACGGCGTTAAATGGCATCTTCTCGAATTTACAGGGTTACGGGACGATGAGCGCATATTACATCTGCGACAACGAGTACCGCACGGGATTACTAACCGGAACTTACCGAGGTACATTCGAAACAGATGGTTTGTTAGGTTTCAAATTGACCGAAGAATATTCATACGTTGCTGATCCATGGGAATTAGCTTATAAAATGGTAAACGCTGCAAATAATTTCATCTATTACGTGGACAAATTATCCGAGAACCTGTTTGGCGAGAACCGGAAAACAGAAATGTTGGCAGAAGCCAAGTTCGCCCGTGCATTCGGGCATGCATTTCTACTAAGGAGATACGGGTATTTCTGGGATATAAACAGCCCTCTCGGTCCGATTATTCGTCTAGAACCTTCATCCATCTCAAATAATAGCATGGGACGTAGTTCTGTAAAAGAGAGCTATGAAAAAATATTCGAGGACCTAGATTACGCGATACAGTACGGTCCCCGGTTTTATTCTAAATACCGTTCCTGTGCTACAACAGCAAAAGCTTTTAAAGCGGATATTTTAATGAATCGAGGAGAAGAAGGAGACTACGCGGAAGCGATTCGATTGGCAAATGAAGTGATCGCCAGTGATGAGTTCGGATTGGAAGATAAATATGAAGATATTTTTACCAATGGGTACTCTTCAAAAGAATTGATGTTTACAAGGCATATCAAGACCCCACCCAGTATGGATGATAACGTGGGGAGCCTGTTCAAAATGTTCGGTGGTGCAACCTATAAACCGACAGAGATGTATTTCGAGATTCTGTCCCAAGACGATAAACGTTATGAAGCAACTTTCGATTCCATGATGCTCGGCAACGGAACGGCTGCACGAAAAACACAGGTGTGGAAGAAGCATTACGTCACATCCGGCGATTGTCCGATGTATTATATGCGTGTGGCCCAGATGTACCTGATCAAAGCAGAGGCGATGGCTCGCACGAATGCTTCCATAAAAGATTGTCTGGACGTGCTGAATGTCTTACGCCTTCGTTCCGGTAACACGACTTTTAATGCGGCCGATTACAGTTCCCTGTCAGACGTACTGGAAGAAATATTCCGAGAGAATGTACGGGAGATCGGAATGGAAAACGGGGCTATATTCTATCTCGCCGTGAGATATACCGAGGGCGGTCATCGGAAGTTGAAAGACATGAACCCAAACTTTGAACATGACGATCAATTATGTTTCCCTATCCCGAAAGCCGAATTAGAACATAATTTCGTAGTAGAACAAAAACCTTTATAATACTAGACAACATGATGAAAATGAATATATTGAAAAACGGATTTCAGGCATTAATTATTATGTCTCTGATGGTTGCCTGCTCACTCGGCGACGTGTTGGAACCCTCCGATGGAGTGAGTATGGCGTTAATGGAAACGGTCGATACGGTGGTGGCCCTACCGGGAGACACGATAAGTTTCAAATTTATTGCGTCAACCAACGGGGCTGCCTTACGTCGCATTGAAATCGTGGAAAAGAGCCATGATTTCAATGAATTGAAGGATTCTATCCGGTTCGCTTTAGTGGATGAAACACTGGAACTGACGGTAGACGAAGAGGGGTATTTATCCCGTCCCGTTTCCTCCGTGATGATGATTTATCCTGTTATCGTACCCAATGACAAAACAATCGTGGGCGAAGTACTTAGCATGGCCTTCAAAGCGTATAATGACAAAGGAAAATCCGGAAGTATAAAATCCTCGTTCAAGATCGTAAACTATGTTCGGAACACGAGCTGGTTATGGTTGTATAAACTTGCTGGTAAAACCCAAGGAAGTATGTTTTTTAATCCCGCAAAATACAAGGTCTATTCCAATAGCAGTTTCGGGACTCACAAGGACGAAATAGACGTGGCCGCTTACACGGCAAGCGATGGGAAACACTATTTTCTGAATCCAGCCCACAAGGAAACACAGGCCTTGTACGTGGCAGATGGGATGGATTATGATGCATCAACCATGAGAGCAACAAAATTTATTCCATTGGATAATGTCAATTTTGACCTTGTCGGGGATACGGAACTGGAACAAATGGACTTCTCGAAAGCCATGGATAAAGTCGAAGTAACAACCGGAAGTGTCATCGGTTTCGAGAACCAAGACGGGCGACGGGGAATCCTGAACGTGAAAATATCATCTTCCATTTACCCGACGATCCAATGTAAATTTCAAGCGGTAGCTAAAAACAAGAATGATTTTAACTCCCAAATATCATGAAGAACATATTTATAATCATTATTTTAACGTTCTGTCCTCTCGCCAGTTTATTCGCACAAGACAAGTACGAAATATTCAGAAAGGAGATGTTTCTTATCGAGAAACAAGAGAATGAATATCGAAAAGTAATTTGGGGTGAAAACGATTTTTCCCAAGACTACAAAGACAGCGTTTATAAAAAACATCAAGTACTGGTGAAAGAAAAAGTCGAGTTTGCCAAGAACACCATCCGAGAGAATAGAGATGACGAACGATTCCTGAAAGTATTGGATATTTATGTACGCAATTTCTTATCCCTGGATGAATTTGAAGCGGAGTTGAAAATGTTTTCATTTCAGGTACAAAAAACAGAAGCTTGTCAACGTTATTTCGAGTTTATCAAGTATGCAAGGATCAATACTCCCGGCAAACAATGTATTGATTTCGAGATGAAAGGACATGATGGGAAAACAATAAAGTTCTCGGATGTATATAAAAAGCATAAACTTGTTCTCATCGATTTTTGGGCCTCCTGGTGTGGCGCTTGTCGGGCAACAATGCCCTCCATTAAAAAGATGTATGAAGTCTATCATGAAAAAGGCGTCGAAGTAGTCAGCGTGTCGCTAGACGACAATAAAGAGGCGTGGGAAAAAGCTTATAAAGAAGAAAATATTCCTTGGATAGACGGTAGTAATCTGTTAGGATGGAAAGATCCTGTCACTCTATGGTACGCCATTCGGGGAATACCACACAAGGTGTTAGTGGATCAGCATGGGATCATCATCGATAGTGGATTTTATCAATTAGGCAGCTTGGAACAGAAAATAGACGAATATCTTCATTCGCATAAAAATTGATACTTAAAGGGGCTGTCCCAAAAGTAAATAGACAGCCTTTTTTCCTTATTTTAGAAGGTTGTTCAAAAAGTGCTTAGATGCAAGACTCTGATTTACAAAGACGAGGAAGCGTACTAAAGTACGTGACCGAATCTTTGGGAAGCAGGAACGCAGCAGATGAGTACTTTTTGGACACCTTCTTTTTACTCGTTCAGTTTATATTCCACCTCGATAATACAGACGACAGTCCATTACGACATTCTTACTTTCGGAGCCTGCAGCTCTAATTCATTCGCTTCATCTACCTTTCCTAACACTCTCAATATACGAGCTTTCACTTTCATGTATTCAGACTTGTAATAACCAGAAGGAGCTGATTCCATCAATTTATCCAACCAAGCATTTGCCTCGTTCATGAATGTTTCATTTCCACAAGTTTCAACATGACGCAAAAAGTTTCGAATAAAGTCCAACTTATCCTGCGGGGTATAGAAAATACCGTATTGGAGGGAGTGATACATTTCGTCCAACATACCACGAATGTCTCCTGTTTTCAAATAAGCCGCAGCATAGAGGGATGCCACATACTGGGGGACTTTGGGCAGGGGTTGAGTAAAAATGTAAGCAAGCAGTTCGTCATAGCGTTGCTGATTGAATACACCCTTATCAGGCGTCCACCAAACGAAACTAGATACGGCACTTTTCAAAGTGTAATCTATAAAAATATCAATGGTATCACGGGAAACAATATGAGAGAAACGGTAGCGGTTTGCAGCCACTTTTTTCAATATCGGAGAAAGAGGGTCTGAAAGATTTCGAATAATAATATCCCATGTTTCTCGAGTATAAAACTCGGCATCGGAAAGCCTATTGATATACTCCGTGACCACCTCTTTTTGCAACTGTGGGCGATATGCTTTGAACAATACATCAATGTACTGTTTCACGAAAGCACGGTCACGCTCACCAGCATCATAACGCCTTTGGAAGTCAAGTAAAGTTTGTTCGCCTTTCAACGCTTTTTCTCCATTTCGGATTAATTCGTGCGCCTGCTGGTTGCCCACCACACAATGTTTCAACATCCCGTCTTTATCCACATACAACAAAGTTGGAAAAGCGGCAACGCCATATTTCCGAGCCAATTCCGGACCTTCACCTTTTTCCATATCAATTTGGAAACAGATAAAGTTTGCGTTATAGAAGTCTGCTACACTATCTTGTGTGAAAATGTTTTTCGCCAACATTTTACAAGGGCCACACCAAGAGGTGTAACAGTCGACAAATATCATTTTCTTCTCTTTTTTTGCCATCTTTAGCATTTGTTCCCAATTTCCTTCCCGGAACTCGATGGAGCGGTTCTGCGCCCCTGTCTCCCCGAAGAGACAGAGACTGCAGACCAATAATATATATTGAATTATTTTCATTATTGTATTGTACTAATTTCGTTCACGATATATAACATCTTTCACAACACCGAATCCATCGTAGGAACGGTAAACAGAGGCATTCTGCGAAGAGGTCGCAGGTAATTCCAACATCCGGACATGACCTTTCAAAGCATTATCACCAATAGTTTCCTTACTACCGACAATTAAACGGTATTGCATTTCTCCACTACCTGCCGGTTTCGAATAATCTCCCATTACAAATATATTGAACTTCAACATGGTTATTTGCTCTCCTGAAAACTGATTAACAATTTCGCCACTCTCCATCTTGATGGGTAATAAACGACATGCTTTCGAATTAATGTTATAGCAATATATTTTGTTATCAACCGCATAATACAAATCGTAATCACGCGGATGTACGGCAAAAGCTGTTGCACGTTCGATCTCTGGAGCATTTAGTTGGTAATAATGCCCATCCACTTGAGCAACGTAATTATAATTACCAACCTCTATTCCATATAACCAAAGCTTTCCGGCACCGTCCTTTAATATTGTGTATGTTTCCCCTCTACTACCATGCATCGTGTTAGATAAATGAACAAAACTTTTGCCCGTAGTAAAGGAAAATACTTTTTCCTCTGCCGACGGCTTTTGCACCTTATTCATATCACTCGTGACCTGTACAAAACGTTGATTTGTCACGTCATACAAAATTGCCGTACCACCATAAGTGTTATAATAAATACCTGACATTCCTATTGCCGGAGCAACATCAAAATAATCCGTCTCTCCATCGAGTTTATTTAAACGCATCCCGTATATTGCTCCAATTATTGTTCCTTTTCCATACACGCCATCCTTGCCTATACAAAGGCGACAATCTCCATAAGTTCCAACCATACAGGTAGGAACAAAACCATCACGCCACTCTGCAAACTCATACCTCAAATCGTTTTCATAATCATAGCTGAAATCATCGTCATCCAATTTTGCTTGTGCTTCTTCGGCAAGGAAATAGACGGGACGAGGCGCAGACATTCCTCCTAACAAATGAAGCGACTTCGGTCCCTTAAATTCCCGCAACGGACTATCAGCCCAAAGGTTTCTGATTATTTCTTCTTCAGGTGTAGAAGTCGAAATCATGTCCAAACGTGAAAATCCCTCTGAATCCTCTGACAAAATCAACCAACCTTCATAGGTGGCAGAGGTCACTTGTAAATCAAATCCTTGGCGCCAAGTGACTCCCGATGTTTTATCTTCTACCAGCAAATAAACGGTGTATTTTGCTTCCGGTAGTTGCACGAAATAGTTCAAATCTAACCGATTGCTGTCCAAATCAAAAGTTGTCGCACCATCCACCGAACCGGATTTCACTACCGCTTGCCATTTAAGCGAATAATTATTTAAATCTTTTCCCTCTAAAGAACCTTCTATCACAGGGGTTACCCGCACAGTATCTACCAGACGATAGGCATATTGCATTTCTTCTGGGAAACCGGAAAAGGTCACTTGATTAATTTCCGAATAATCATAATTCCCCAAATCCCTGTAGCAGCTGGCGAATGATAGTACACCAAGCACGAACAAGAGAGCATATTTCAATTTTTCCATCATATTCCTATTTTTTTATTGATACAAAAAGTCTCCCATTCTCATCTCCTTATCTCCATCCATTATTGGGTGTTCATCCAAATAGGCTTTCATGTAATTGGCGATGTAGCTTATACGTCCGAATCCCATATAAGAAGTGGAGAGGAAAGAAGTACGCGGGATTTCCATAACCGTACAAATAGTCTCGAACTTGAGAGGAGAAAAAGTCCCAAAGTAATACTCATTCCAAGTGTTGGGAGCTTCTTTCATCACGTTATTGAACAGAATACGGTGTGTAGTCTTCGAATAGACAACTGCCGAACCGCTCGTAAGCACATCATCCTGATAGTACAAATAAAAGTCATCATTTTCCACTAATTCTAAAATCACTTCCTTATCCGATTCGTCATTCGGGCGTTTCACCACAACGGGTACCACACAAGAAGTTGTTCCACTCGGCACTTCATAGCGTTCAGCTAAAGTTTCATAATCTTCTCCCGCCATGGCATTCTTTTCTACTAACTTCACTTCCACATAACGGCTCACACCTTCTTCCACATCACCCATCACGGCAATCTCTACCGATACCGTATCCACATCCTCATCCAGATAGGCAAAGGAAACTACTGTAGAATCTACCTCCATATTTATGTATGCGACATTTTGTCCAGACCAAGTGTCGATCTTTTGTTCACAACCTACCAAGCTTAACAAGCAAGTCAAGGCCAAACATAATAATATAGTCTTATTCATAATACATTACGTTTTAAGTCATCTAAAATCCGTTTCACTTTGCGGCAAAGGCACAACATATTTAGTATCGTTCATATTCACATTACCACCGGAGAACGCTGAAAAGATACTTGAAGCATTCATCCGTTTGTAATAGAAAAACAACTGCCCTTCTCCCCAAAATTCCTTTTGATATTCGTTCAGCAATGTACTCTCCAACTGGGAAACGGAAGTCAACAATTCGACGCCACGATTGTCCAGTACAAGATTGATACTTGCCAATGCATCGGTTTCATTTTCGGCTGTCTCAGCAATGATATAATACATCTCCGACATCCGAATCATCGGTAGTAAATCAGCGTAATAGGCATCGGTTTCCAAATCAGAATATTTATAGAAACATCTATTGGTATGTCCTGATGCTACTTTCCAATTAGACTCATAACGCCAATCATTCAACGCTAGTGTACCGAAAATATTTTCCAAATAGGTAGAAGGGGTAAGCCACATTTGGTCATCTTTCAAATCCGGAGTGAAATAATCGGTAAAGATTTTATTACGGTTCGGATATTGTAAAGCAAATACCAATTCAGAAGAGAATATCCTATCAGGTTTCTGACCATCGGTCACTTGCGATTTTGTGGTAAAGGGGAAATATTGTTCCTGCACTGCCACAACTTCACGAGCTGCCGCCAAGGCTTCGCTAAACATTTCCGCATACAAATACACTCGTGCCTGAAGAGCTTTCACCGCATAATAGTTTAGACGAAATGTCCGATAATGCCAAAAATTCTCTTCTTCCGTAGACCCTTCCTCCAATAGCGGGCCCTGTTCAATAATAGGATCATTAGCTAGACGCCTTTCAGCTTCCTTTAAATCATCAATAACATATTCCAATACTTTCGAAGCTGACAACAGATCCGTACCGGACAATACAAATTCTTTGTTATAAGGAATGGCACGTCCTTCTTTGTTGGTTTTGTAGACAGGACCAAACAAGCGTAACAAATCGAAATGCAACATGGCACGTAACGCATAAGCCTCACCTGTAATCCAATTATATTGATCACCCGTGAACAAATTCTTTTTCTCATCGGCATTTTTCAATAATGTATTCACGTTGGCAATCAAAGCATATCCTTTTTCCCAAATACCGGCAAAATTAGATTTCGAGTAATCGGTCGTGTAATCAAATTGTCCCAAACTATTCAAGTTCTGCATAGTACCATAATTGGCAAATTTATAACGCTGCGCTAATACTTCCACAGTACCTGTCAACAGATCTCCTCCATACAGACTGGAGCTACATAATTCGACATACACACCATTCAATCCTTGACGGAATCCTTCTTCTGAAGTAAACATTTGTTCCTCCGCCACTTGATCCACCGGTTGTACATCCAACCAATCTGTACATCCAGTAAGCGACCACAAAGCGATACCCAAAACACCGATTTTAATATATTTATCAAACTTCATAATCATCCTATTTTAAAAAGTTACAGATACAGATGCCGATACCATACGCGCAAAAGGATATTCAATACCTCGTTCCTCTTTCACACTTGATATCCGGAACACATCATTCATATTCACCTGCAAACGCAAGGCTGAAAATCCGGCTTTCTCAATCCATTCTTTTGGAAAATCATAACCGGCTGAAAAAGACTCACCTTTCAGGAAATTAGAACGCTGCACAAAACGCGAAGACATTTGTGTTGTTTCAGTTAGAGAGATTCCCTTGAAGCGGGCGTGTTGTCCGGGCTTTTCCCAACGGTCATACAATGCACGCTTATCTTGGTTGTATTTCAAGTTATCTTCAGAAATATTTTCCACTTTGGTATACAATGCCTCGTTGAAGACATCACCTCCCAAACTATAGCGTAGATGTGCAGAGAAGGAAAATCCCTTATAATACAGCGTAGTACCAATAACTCCTTCCAAATCAGGTTCTGTATCTCCTACCTGAACCTCATCTTTTGTCTCATATGTATAAGTATATGTACCGTCTTTTTTCAAGAATACTTCTTTACCATTCGCCGGGTCGATTCCCAAAGAACGTACTGCCCATAAGGCTGTAGGACTACCTCCATCGTAATAACGCACCAAGCTTGTATTTTCATTTTGTGCATTAAATTGACTCAAGCTATTGCCAATATTCCGGTATTCAGACTTTTGGTGACGGAAATTCAAACTCAGATTCCAATTGATACCTTCCTCCGGGCGGTAAATTGGTGAATATTTAACTGTAGCACTGTACCCCGTGTTCCATTGCTCACCGATATTTGTGGCTATCGTTTTTGTACCAACTGAGGAGGGCAAACTGATTACTGCCAACAAAGGGTCGGTTCTTTTCTGATAATAGTCGAAGTTTATATTGAAACGATTCCTCAATAAAGCAATATCAGCACCCACATTCATATCTAATGTTTTTTGCCATTTCAAGTCAGGATTACCAAATGCATCTACCAACAAACTTGTTCCAAAGTTATTAGAGCTCCAATTATTAAAAGAATACGTAGTATACGATTGATAAGCATCAAAATTCTGATTACCAGGATTACCGATTAATGCCCTCACTTTCAATAAAGTCATCCATTCGGCATTTTTCAAGAAGTTTTCGTTATGAATATTCCATGCCACCCCTACCGACCACGTTTCGGTATAACGTTTATTACTCCCAAAAACCGAAGCACCATCTAAACGAATATTTGCATCAAACAAATAGCGGTTGTCGAAAGCATACCCCATATTCAAATACCAACTGTTGGAGCGGGTGACCGTTTCCGTGTAATCCGGTTTACCGCCATTCGGAAAACTGGTAGCAAAAGACGGACGGGTAAAATCCCCTACAGGAAAGCCCACTGCCTCGAAAGCTTCTGTCTTCAACTCAAACGAACGGAAGTTAGCACCTAATACAGCATTTAATTGATGTACGTCATTAAACAATTTACCATAAGTCACAGTTAACTCCCCGTCATAAATCCAAGTATCGTAATCCGTCGATTTATAACTTCCCCGTTGGGTTCGTGCCACTTCATCGAAAGAAGTATGCTCGGGGGACAGAAAATACTCAGCTTTTTCTGATTTTTTCTCCAAACTGATACGCCCCCGCACCATCACTTCTTCCACCGGGCGGTATTCTGCATTAAATTTATTGATAAAACTCGTGCCTTTTTGACGATCATAACTGTTCAAACTTGCATTATACAAGGGATTCTCAACCGTATAGTGTTGTTGATTAACAGTATAATATTCTTCTAAATAACGGGTAACATTACCATTTTCGTCATACTTTTCAAAATAAGGATTTGCTTTTGCATACTCTGAAAAACTTACCGTCGGATTTTCTTTTTTCGTATAATCAAATGACATCTTGTTGAAAAAACGGAATTTCCCTTTTCGATAATTCAAATCAAAATTCATACCGATAACGTCGTTTCCCGAATTCTTCATCACTCCATCTGTTCCATTATAGGTAACACCCAAACCATAACGTACAGCATTGTCACCTCCTTCTGCATAAATATTGTGTTTATGTACCAACGCTACTCGTAACGGCTCACTTAACCAATAAGTATTAACACCTCTTGCCACATTCGCACGATGAAGATTATACAAACTATCCAAAAATAATTGTTCTTGGGCATCATATGTATAATCCGATTTGTAGAAACCAGCTTTCTGTTCAAATTTCAATTTCTCACGTGCATTCATCAAATTATAATCCGACAAATCGGGGATAGACAAAGAAAAATTACCATTGTATGACACTCGGAATGTTCCTGGTTCCGGCTGTTTGGTCTCAATTACAACAACACCGTTTGCAGCTTTCGAACCATACAAAGCCGTGGATGCAGCATCTTTCAATATTGTTACAGATTGCACACGGTCCATATTCAAATTTACCACTGTTTGCAAATCAGTCTCGAAACCATCAAGGATAAACAACGGCTGATTCGGATCGGTATCATATTGTTCTTTCAATCCTACAACACTACTTTTACCACGAATTTCGATATCCGGTAAACGATTAGGGTCAGAACCGTAATCGTTATTCTCCATAATCACGAAAGAAGGATCTAGTGTCTTTAAACTCTGAATCAGGTTTTGCGTTCCAACCATCTTCAACTCTTCTTTCTTGAATGTAGCAGTGGAACCTGTAAAACTCTCTTTTTTACGCTGGAAAATACCTGTCACGACCACCTCATCCATCTCACTCACCTCATCTTCCAGCGTGATGTTAAGTTCTGATTGACCAGCCCATTTCACTTCCTTCGTTTTCATTCCCACAAACGAAAATATCAGAGTAACAGTATCCTGTTTTAGAATATTCATGGAATAATTTCCATCCATATCGGTCGCAGTCCCCACACTTGTCCCTTTAATCATAACTGTCACCCCAGGTAAAACGCCACCTTTTGAATCTTTCACCACTCCTTTAAGAACCACGCTTTCCTTCTTCTCCGGTTCATTATTAACCTTCTTGACAGAGATCAGGATTGTCTGATCTTCAATCTCATATTGTAAAGATGTATTTCGTAAACACAACTTTAACACCTCATCTACCGAGGCTCCATTTACTTTCAAACTCACATTTTTTACCCCCTGTACATCCTGTTTATTATACAAAATATAATACCCAGATTGTGCATGTAACTCTTTTAACACCTGTTCCAAGCTTACATCTTGAACCTCCATCTTAATTTGTTTCTGACTATAAGTCGGCATTGCAAACGCAAACACCGGCACCAACACCATAAGCATAACAAGTTTCATCACTAGCATTTTTTTTCCACGCCATCTCCATGGATGGAGAATTAATTCATCTTTTTTCATACATTTGTTTAGTTTTTACTTAAATACTCGCATCAAATGCCAATCCGAGGCGAGTTTTAAAATTACAACAGTCCGGTAAGTCCTTAAAACTTAGCGGACTTCTTTTATTACAATCTTTTTACCTTCTATCAAATAATCAATATTTTGAGTTTTTTTCAACATATCCAATATCGTAGAAATATTCTCGTATTTCCGAATTACCCCGTAAAATACTTTTTCTTTCAATTCCGGTGTCTCAATAATAATATCCACATCATACCAACGGGCCAATTTATTCATTATCGTGACCATATCTTCCTCGTCAAACATGAAGAGTTTATCTTTCCATCCGATATAATTCTCAACATTTACTTCACGCATAGTTATCTTTCCACTATTTTTATCCATTTCCGCTTGATGTCCCGGCGTCAGCAAAACAGTTTTATCAGATTGATCCAATACTACTCGTACACTACCCGAAACCAAAGTTGTCTGCACTTTAGATTCATCCCCATAAGCCATTACATTAAATGAAGTTCCTAAAACACGCACACACTGTCCTCCCCCATGTACTTCAAAAGGCTTATCGGAATGAGAAACTTCAAAATAAGCCTCTCCCTCAAGATATACCTCTCGTTTTTCCCCGATAAAACTAACCGGATATCGTAAACGGGTATCAGAATTTAACCATACCCGAGAACCGTCGGATAAGATCAGTTGATATTCGCCTCCCCGGGGGATAATAATGGTGTTATATTCCAGTGTAGATGAGTTACCCGAGTGATTTTGTTTATAAGCAAGACGATTGGAATCATTTGTTACTACAGTTCCTTCCAATTGTAATTGCCCTAGATTTTTCCCTAGACCCAATTCCACTTTCCGCCCGTCAGCCATCTCCAGCACGGCACATTCTTTACCAGGAATAATATCTGTAGCTAACGGAGATATTTCTTTCTTCTCCACCATGAATAAAAATACACTTCCGGCAATAAGTGGTATTAATAAAATTGCAGCAATTTGTTTTATACGCCGAATAAGACGAATACGCTTTCCCTGTTTGCTTACCGAAAACATCACTCGTTCTTTCAATGCTTCTAATGAATAATTTTCATACTCTTGCAACCTCCCCGTCAAATAATCCCGCTCTACCAGTCGTTCATAGAATAGTCGATGCTCGTCATTCTCATGGATCCACTCCTCCAACATCTTTTCCTCCTCTTGCTGAATAGTACCATTCAGCCGAGCTGCAATCCATGAGGCTATTTTCAAATTATTATCATCATGCATATCCTGTCATTTTATATTCTGCACAAAGAACGACCACCCTTCTCAAAAAGATGACAAGAATCAGATTTTTTTAAGAAAAAAATTCAATTAAATAAATCCATCATTCCAAAAAGTACCAAAAGAGTACCCATGCTAAAGCGTTTTTTTAATACAATCATAGCTCTCTGTTTCTGAGTCCGAACCGTATTGATCGATATAGATAACGAATCTGCTATTTCCTGATTACTTAATCCTTCTAATCCTAATCGGAATACTCGTCTACATTCTGGAGGTAATTCGTCAATTGCCCGATAAATTTCCCCAAGCACCTCTTCTTCAATCATTTTCTCATCCAAAGAATCTTCACTTAACTCTTGAATCAACGCCGCTTCATGTTTATGAACAACCTGCTCATGCTTTAATAAATCCAAACATTTATTACGAGCCGTCTGGTAAAGAAAAACCCGAATCGGAAGTAAGGACATAAAATCTTGACGTCTCTCCCACAGGGTTACGAAACTTTCCTGCACAATATCTTCAGAGAAAGTACTATTTTTAAGAATTGAATTACAATAAAAATAAAGAGATTTCCCATATGTATCCAAGAAAAAAGCAAAGGCATACTCATCACCATCCTGTAATCGCCTTACAAGGTAGTCCACATTGTGCCTAAACTTTCTATATCGCATCTCCTTATCCATCAAACACTCAATTTCTAATCATGGATAAAACAAAGATGAGAAAAAAAATCATATAAAAAAAGATTGTTCAAAATGAACACAGACAAAAACAAGACAATAAAACATTATGAATCAAGACTATTCCCATATCATCAATAACAAACGATTTCTCCTAAATATACAATTTAGGCACTAGTGAAATACGTTTAACAAATTAACACGTCGGCTTTCTCTTTATCGGGAGTTTCGGGAAAAGTTTCCTAAAACGTACTAAATAAGTCGTGACGTTACTTCCAGCGACAATAATCGTCACGGCAAAAACAATCATCATGATCCCACACCCCACTCTCACGGTGAAGGGCTCTCCAAAAATCGTCACCCCAAAGAATACCGCTGTCAAGGGCTCCAAAGCCCCTAAAATAGCCGTCGGGGTAGAACCGATATACTGGATGGCTTGAGTGGTGCAAAGAAATGATATGGCAGTCGGGAATACGGCCAAGGCAACTAAATTACCCCACAGATACCACGTATCAACCACACGCAGACTGGCCCCGAAATCGACACGAACCAAAAACAACGACAACCCAAAAACTAAAACATAAAATGTCAGTTTCAGTGTCGCAATTTCCCGCAACAAGGGACGATTTACAGCAACAATATAAATGGCATATGACAAAGCAGAAGCGATAACCAGCATTACTCCTGTCAGACTCAGCACCGAACCATCCTCACCTTTATAAAGTAAAGCAATTCCCCCCAAGGCCAGCATGATACACAAAATCGTTTGTAACGTCAGCTTCTCTTTAAAAAGAAAAGCCATGATCAACGCCACCATGATCGGATAAACGAATAACAAGGTCGATGCGATTCCAGCCGCCATGTAATTATAACTTTGGAACAAGGTAAGAGACGAAAGAGCAACTAATAATCCCATGATAATTAACGGAAATATTTCTTTTCGCTTCAATTTAAAATCTCTTCCCCGTAGCTTAATCATCATCCCCAACACCGGAATAGCAAATAAATATCTGAAAAAAAGAACTGAATCCGGATTCATACCCGCCTCGTACAGGGGAAGAGCAAACAAGGGATTCATCCCATAGGTTGCTGCCGCAATGACCCCTAACACGTATCCTTTAGCTTTTACATTCATAATTGCAAATGATTACATTAAATTGGCGACAAAGATAGAGTTTTGTTCATCATCATGGACTTCCATCTTAACCAAATTATTTTTCTTTCAAAATACGACATTGCAAAGCTTTAAGACAAATATTACCACTTTTAACAAAAAAGCACTATCTTTAGATTCTAAAATCTCAAACCACATACAAAATGAAAAAACTATTTTCCACGATTATCTGTTGTTTAATCTGTTCTACAGCTTTCATGCAAGTGAAACCGGAATGGCAAGATGAGACCATACCTTTTGTCGGGAAAGAATATCCCCGGACGGCGTTCATGACCTATAGTGATGTGGATAAAGCCCGGAGCAACGATTTCAACACGTCGTTCGATTATAAATCGCTCAATGGGAAATGGAAATTCAACTGGGTTTCCTCCTACAAAAAACGCCCGGTAAACTTTTATAAAACAAATTTTGACGATTCGACATGGGAAGAGATTGATGTCCCTGCAAACTGGGAAGTAAACGGTTACGGAAATGCACTCTACACGAATCATCCTTACGAATTCTGTCCCCGTAACCCGCAACCGCCTCTTTTGCCGGAAGAAAACCCTGTGGGATCTTATCGGAAATATATCGAGATTCCCGAACAATGGAATGGGAAAGAGATATTCCTGCATATCGGTGCGGTAAAATCAGGATGCTACCTGTACATAAACGGCACCAAGGTTGGGTACAGTGAGGACTCCAAAGATGCCGTAGAATATAACATTACCCGCTACCTAAAACTGGGACGTAACCTCATCGCTTTAGAAGTATATAGATGGTCAACGGGAAGCTACCTGGAATGTCAGGACTTTTGGAGAATCAGCGGAATCGAACGAGACGTTTACTTATTCGCACAATTACCCTTGCATCTTCGGGATTTCTCAATCCGTCAAGATCTGGACAGCACGTACAAGAACGGACTTTTCGGACTAGATTTATTCATGGAAAACACCAATCCCCGGCAACCGGGACAGGTCACCGTGTTCTATCAACTGGAAAACACCTCGGGAACACGAGTGGCAGAAGGGACACAAACCATTAAAATAGATTCTGCAACAACGGTTCATTTCGAGGCGAAAATTCCACAAGTTGCCCCGTGGACGGCAGAAACTCCAAACTTGTACCAATTATTTATCCGGATCGAACAACCGGGGAAAACCACCGAAGTCATTCCTTTCCGGGTTGGTTTCCGAAAACTGGAAATCCGGGGTAACCAATTCCTAGTAAACGGTCGTGCCGTACTGATTAAGGGCGTGAATTACCACGAACACGACGAGCACACGGGCCACGTTCTCAGTGAGGCGCACATGCGTAAAGATTTCGAAAACATGAAACGTCACAATATTAACGCCATACGCTGTTGCCATTATCCCCAACAAAGACGCTTTTACGAACTTTGTGATGAATACGGATTTTACGTATGCAATGAAGCGAACATAGAATCCCACGGTATGGGATACGATCTTCGCAAGGGAAGAACGTTAGGAAATAATCCGAACTGGCTGAATGCCCACATGGACCGGACCATGAATATGTACGAAACCGGGAAAAATTATCCCTGTATTACATTCTGGTCCTTAGGAAATGAAGCCGGGAACGGGTATAATTTTTACATAACTTATAACTGGCTAAAATCCAAGGACACGACACGTCCCGTACAGTACGAGAGAGCCCTGCTTGAATGGAACACGGACATCTACTGTCCGCAATACCCGGGTGCAAACACGCTGGAAAAATGGGGTAACACCCAAACAGACCGCCCTTACATTATGTCAGAATACGCCCATGCCATGGGAAACAGCACCGGAAATTTCATGGATCTCTGGGATGCAATCTATCGCTACCCCAATTTACAAGGCGGGTTCATCTGGGATTGGATTGACCAAGGCATCCTTGTGAAAGACGAAACGGGAACCCCGTTCTGGGCTTATGGTGGAGATTTCGGAGAAAACTCCCCGTCAGACGGGAATTTTTTGTGTAACGGAGTGGTTGGTCCCGACCGGGAACCGCATCCCGGTTTAACCGAGATAAAAAAAGCCTACCAGTACGTGTGGTTTCAGCCCGTTGACCTAAGAAAAGGAATCATCCGAGTAGAAAATCGATACGATTTCACGAACTTGAATCAATACACGATCGAGTACACGATACAGGCAAACACGGAAACCGTGCAGTCCGGAATCCTTCCCACGCAGCATCTCGCCCCCGGGACAAACAAACAACTCACGATTCCACTCAGAAACGTAAAGAATAAACCCGGAACAGAGTATTTCCTAAATCTCTACGTGAAGTCCAAGCAAGCGAATCTCTCCGTCCCAGCCGGCTACATCGTGGCCTCGGAACAATTCAGATTACCGGATTACACCCCGGCACCCGTGTTCCGTCCTACCCCCGAAAAAACGCTGACCATGGAAGAAAACGGACCGGACATTCATATATCCGGCTCGAATATCGACTTCGTATTCAACAAGCAAAAAGGATACGTGACGTCCTACCGGACCAATGGCGTTCAATATATTGCTGAAGATTTCGGGTTCCAACCCAACTTCTGGCGAGGTCCCACGGATAACGACTATGGTAACGGGATGCCGAATCGGCAACAAGGCTGGAAACAGGCAAGCAAAAATTTCAAGATTGCCGGAATCAGAACCTCTACTTCCGTAACAAACACGAACCTGACCATCACGTACAGACTTCAGGAAACCAACAGCAAATATCACGTGTCCTACACGTTATACCCATCAGGCATGATCCACGTGGCCTGTCACCTAGAAACTCAACCGGATGCGCCAGAACTTCCCCGAATCGGGGTACGTTTCAGGGTTCCCACGGACGTGAATCAACTGGAGTATTTCGGGCGGGGACCCGAGGAAAACTATTGTGACCGAAATAACGGAACACTTATCGGGTACTACAAAAGCACTGCCGAGCAACAATACGTTCCCTATGTACGCCCACAAGAAAACAGCCACAAAACAGAAACCCGCTGGCTGGCTCTCACGGATAAAAACGGGGAAGGCCTCCTGTTCATTGCCGACTCGAACTTCATGGAGTTTAACGTTTCCCGGAACCGGATAGAAGACTTCGACTCCGAAGAATCCAACCGCCCGTATCAATGGCAAAACTTCACGAAAGACGAATCCCATGACCCGCTCATGGCGAAAAACCGAAAACCCAAACAAACGCATATCAACGACATCTTCCCTCGTAATTTCGTGGAAGTATGCATAGATCACCGCATGATGGGAGTTGCCGGGGACGATAGCTGGGGATCTCAACCTTACCCCAAATACAAGCTCCCAACAAACAAAGATTACCACTGGAGTTTCACCATCCTACCGATCAAAAACAACATGGAGATCAGCGAAAAACTAGGTTATCAATATCTACCCTAGAAGAAAGAGTGTCAAAAGTTCGTAATGTCTAGGGACTTTACGAACTTTTGACACATTCTCCTCACACGATTCTCATGATCTGCAACCAGAAAAATAGACCTCCCAGGCGGCTTTTTAATCGATAAATAGCCTCCCTTTTACAAGCTCGCACGTCTTTTTCCGGAAGAGAAAGAATTTCTGCAATTTCCTTGTTATTCTTACCTTGAAAGTATAACCAAAATATCTCCCTGCAATCTTCAGGTAATTCCGTAATAGCTAAATATAACTCTTGATAAATATCTTCCCGTACCAAATTATAACCCTTTCGTCCAAATGATCACGGACAAATATAAAACATTCTTTCCAACAAACAAAACCCTATATAGTGGATAAAATTTATAGACCAATAAAGAATGTGAAGTTAATCCTAGAACGGGAAAAAGTTGAAAAAAATTAAGAGGGATCATCAAAATTTGATCATCCCCCAAATCAATAATCTCTACTGAAAATTATTTAATATTTATCCAATTCATTTAACGCAAAAGCATAAGCCCCAAAAGCAATAGCCTTGCTTGTTCCCAATTTGGTCGTGATCACTCCCATTCTCTTCACCGGATCGTACTCAATCGTTTCCGTCGTCCCTGGAACTAAAATTTGTCTAGAGGTTGGAGCTAAGAATGCAGTTAGTCCCGCCGGGTCATCCAAAAAAAAGGCTTTCATTTCCATTCGGTCTGCTGGTGCACCCTCGTACATTACTACCGTTCCGTTTAGCTCACGAATAACCGATGGCATCAAGTATTTATGGGCAGCAACAATACCTCCGCCAAGAACAACGATACCATCCACGACAGCGTTTATTGAAGCGATCGCCTCACCAAGCACTTCTCCAGCGTGCTCGAATGTTGTGCGAGCGGAAGCCTGATCTCCTTCTAAAGTACCCTCTGCAATATCGAAAATATCTTTTGGCGTTAATTTGCGAGGATCACCAGAAAGACGAGCATATTCACGTTTGATAGCCCGGATAGAGATACCCTCTTCCACACTGTAAACGGGTTCTCGTTTATCACGCAACACCCAAACTTCCGCAGCCGATCCATTGTCTCCAAGAAAAAGCTCCCCATCACGAACCACTCCACCACCGAAACCGGTCCCTAGCGTGATCCCAATTAGATTTTTATAAACCTTACTCTTACCTGCATTCCCGAGCATACGGTTTACCTCTGGTAAAGCTCCCGCCAATGCCTCTCCGTAGGCAAACAAATCACCATCATTATTAATAAAAACCGGTATTCCGAATACATTCTTCAAAAAGGCACCAAGTGCCACACCACCACGAAAAGCTGGCAAGTTATTCAAGTCTCCAATTATCCCATTCACGTAATCAGCCGGACCAGGAAAGGCAAAACTGATAGCCACCGGATTATCCGGCAATTTCAACTTGATCGCCGAGAAACCTGTCACCAAAGTCTCCAGACATTTTTCAAGGTTATCCCCATTCGAAGGCAACACAATAGGTTCAACTATCTCTTCATTAGACTGGATTGCAGAAAACACAAAGTTCGTTCCCCCAGCATCCAACGTCATCACGATTCTTTTATCAAACTGATACATGACAAATTTATTAGTTCAAAAATCACGAGTTTAGAATTATCTCTCTGTCTTTATTCCCACAGAACAATACAAGAGGTAGAGCAAACAACCAAGGATCACCACCAGCGAACCGACCTGTGTACCGATCAAGTCCGTGCAATAACCCATCAGTGGAGGAATTACCGCTCCTCCAAAAATTCCTGTTACCATTAAGCCAGAGATCTCATTCGCTTTCCTCGGCTGAGCCTGAATTGCCATCGAGAAGAGCAACGAAAATATACTCGAACACGTGAATCCGATCAAAGCAATCGACACAAGGATCGGATATTGACCCGACACAAAAAACAAAACGACTAGTGCAGCAATTGCCACTAGGACGTTCACCCGAAAATACTTGCTACCTGACACCCGTGCTAGGAGAAACGTCCCCACAAAAGCACCAATCGTTCGGAAGGCAAAATAAACACTCGATCCGATACCAGCCTCAGCAATATCAAAGCCACAACGTTCCAGCAATAACTTCGGAGCCACTGTATTCACTCCTACATCAACACCCACAACGAAAACGATCCCGAGGAAAAGCAACAAAATCGTCCGGTCTTTCAACAAACAGAATGTTGCTCCCCATGAAGAGGTCAACTGTCCCGAGGTTTCTTCCGGAATCGGCACAAACAATAACCAACACATCGAAAGCAAGGTCAATAAAGCAAATACCGGGAAAAGATACTGCCAATTACCTAGCATTGTCGCTGCAAATGCAGCTATAAAAGGGCCACAGAAAGATGACACCGCTTTCAACACCTGACCTGCCGTCAACGAGCTCGCCAGAACATTACCCTTCACCACATTCGTTAACAAAGGATTTAATGATACCTGCAAAATCGTATTACCAATACCCAACAGGGCGAAAGCTAGTAAGCACGTGTAAAGATTGTAATGAACAAAAGGAATAATCATACCAACCAGCGTCACCAACATACTCGCCAAAACCGTTTTCTTACGCCCAAACCAATTCATAAACATTGCGGCAGGAACTGCAAACAACAAAAACCATAAAAAAACCATCGAAGGAAGAAAACCGGCAATAGTCTCGCTCAATCCAAAATCTGACTTCACGTAACTCGTCGATATACCCACTACGTCACAGAAACCCATGATAAAAAAACCGAACAACACGGGCAACAAGGCCTTAACACTCGTAGAATTTTCTTTCATAATTCGTTATAATTCAAAAAATGATTTTATTGTCATTTACATTTTTTCTCAGAGATGGAAGGAGGGACTGTATCATCTGAGATGCCACGTTTGTAATTCGGACGAGCACTCATCACAAAATGTAAATCCATCCCGTCTTTTATATCATTATAGGTAATATACGATTTGTTATATTTCTCTCCATTTAAATAAATCTCTTTCACATATACATTCTTCTTCGACCAATTCTTAGTTGTCACCCGAATATGTTTACCATTACTCATACACATATCTACCGCCGGTAACCCCGGAGATCCCAAATTATATACATTACTTGATGGGGCAGTGGGATAAAATCCCATTGTATTAAAAATATACCAAGCAGACATCTGACCACAATCATCATTTCCACTTAAAGATCCCGGTGTATTCCCATAAAATGTATCCATAATATAACGTAACTTCTCCTGACACTTCCATGGTTGCTTCAAATAATTGTAAAAATACAATATTTGATGACAAGGCTCATTTCCGTGCCAATAAGCACCAATACGCCCTTGAATATCATGAGCACCCGGAATATCATCGGCCATCTTCGTCACAAACATAGAATCCAAACGTACTCGCAATAACTCTTCCCCTGCCTCATTAATATACCCCTGAACATCATGAGGCACATACCAAGTGTACTGTAAAGTAAACCCTTCTGTAATATCCCCCCAGCCATTTACAGACCCTGGGCCCTGATAAGCTATCGGAGAAAATGGCGAACGCCAATTCCCCTGACTATCACGCCCACGCATATACTTTGTTTCCGGGTCTATCAGATTTTTATATGACAAAGCACGTTTCATAAAAAAATGATAATCATCCATTTTTCCCAATTTTTCCGCAACCCGAGCAATACAATAATCATCATAAGCGTATTCAAGACTCTTAGATACAGATTCCTTTTCTTTGTCAAAAGGAACCCATCCCAACTGAGTATACTCCGGCAAACAATCATAATTAGGGTTTGTAGCCGTTGTTTTCATTGCCTCGTAAGCTCGTTCATAATCAAACCCTTGCACATCTTTCATGATAGCATCAGCTATTACCGACACAGCGTGATAACCAATCATACACCAAGTCTCATTCCCGTAAAATGACCAAATAGGCAACATATGTTCCACACTCTTATCATAGTGTACCAACATCGAATTAATAATGTCCGCATTAATATCCCGCTGTACCAAATTAAACAAAGGATGTAACGCACGATAAGTATCCCACAAAGAAAATACGGTATAATTAGTAAAACCCTTCGCTTCCCCAATATTTTTATCCAACTCCCGGAACCGCCCATCAGCATCCTGGAATATAAAAGGATGTAAGAAAGTGTGATACACAGACGTATAAAACGTTTCTTTCTGTTCTTGAGAACCTTCAATTACAAATTTTGATAATTGATCTTCCCACAATTTTTCTCCCTCCACCTTCAAGGTTGCAAAATTCTTCCCTTCTAACTCTCGTATATTGTTTACTGCCCCTTGAGTACTAACACTAGAAATAGCCACTTTTATCGTAACAGTCTCCCCTTCACAAGTCGGAAATTGCATCCAAAAACGCAAGTCTGCCCCCCAAGCTTCCAAATGACTCCGGAAACGTTTTGTATTATAAACCACGGGAATTGTATCCTGCATAATCCCAAAATTCTCGAAAGGACGGGAAAATACTGCCGTAAAATACACGTGACGCTCTGGTCCCCATCCTTTCACAAGCTTATAGCCCGTTAAGGTGGAATCATTCTCCACCCGAATATTGCTCCACGGGCAACTCTGCCACAAAGTATGATTCAAATCCAACAATATAAAAGAACTATCAGAAGCCGGATAAGTGAACTGTAACATTCCACTTCGAACCCCAGAGGTCATCTCTGCTTTTACCCCATAATCCAGTAATTCGACCCCATAATAATTCGGACTTGCCCACTCCCGTTCATGGCTATAACGAGAACGATAACCCGCATCCGAATTCTCATGTGTTCCCGGGGTGAAATAAATTTTTCCTGTTCCGGGCATAAACAAAAAGTCTCCTAAATCCGGGATGCCCGTTCCACTCAAATGTGTCAAACTAAAACCTAACAGAGTCGTATGATCATACTTGTACCCGGCCGCTGCATCATAATAATCAAAATCTGTATCCGGACTTATCTGGATCCCACCAAAAGGAATTTGCGAACCGGGATAAATATTCCCGTACCCGGAAGTCCCAACCAAAGGTCGCACGTAAGAAATTAAAGGTTGTTCTTGAGCATTTACCGATCGAAATGCCAATAAAACTAAAACAATAACAATATACTTCATCGTTCAACATTTAACGGTTATTATTCTCATCTGACGTCATGGAATAAGGTTTCTGATCATTGGTAAACACCCGTTTTTTATTCGGACTACTACACATCTCGAAATAGATTTCCCCTCCACTACAAATATCCCGGTGCGTCAAATATGCTTTATCATACTCCTTACCATTCAATTTCACAGATTTCACGTAACGATTTTTGGCACTTACTTTTGGAGCCTTAATAACCAAATCTTTACCATTTTCAAGATGTATTACCATTTCCTTAAAATAAGGTGCTCCAAAAACATATTGGTCTGATCCCGGACAAACCGGATAGAAGCCCATAGCCGAGAAAATATACCAAGCCGACATTTGGCCGCAATCATCGTTCCCGCAAAGCCCATCAATATTATTCCGGTACATCCGATCCATGATCTCCCGTAAGCGATACTGCGTTTTCCAAGGTTGTGAAGTCCACATATACAAATACGGAATATGTTGGCTTGGCTCATTACCGTGTCCATAATTTCCCATCAATCCCTCTTGAGTAATATCTTCCGTTTTCTCGTAATATTTAGCAGGCAAATCCATGGTAAACAAAGAATCCAAACGCTCTATAAAACGCTTATCTCCTCCCATAAAAATTTTCACCCCGTTCACATCCTGAGGAACATAGAAAGAATAATTCCAAGAATTACCTTCTATGAATCCCTGCCCATGAGTATCCAACACATCAAAATTCGCTTTCCATTTTCCTACTGAATCTTTCGGACGAATAAATCCCAAATCCTCATCTACCAAATATTTATAAGCAGCCGCTCTTTTCAGATACTTGTCTGCAACCTCTTGTTTACCCATCAACCGGGCCATATTATATATCGTCCAATCATCATAACCATATTCAAGCGTTACGGAAGCAGAATTACCACTTTTATTCATCGGCACGTATCCCAACTCCATATATTCCTTCAAGCCATCCAAATAAGGGATCGTCGAATTGCTCATCACGGCTTCCAAAGCCAATTTTTCATCCATCTCTATTCCTTTCACATAAGCATCTGCCACCACGGAAACACCATGATACCCGATCATACACCAGTTTTCGTTAGCCATATGCGACCAAATCGGTAAAGCCCCGTGTACACTCTGTTGATAATGTTTCAAAAAAGAAGCAATGATATCTTTACTACGTGACGGATAAAACAAATTAAACAAAGGATGTAATGCCCGATAAGTATCCCATACCGAGAAAACCGTGTAATTTATAAAATCATCGGCATGGTGAATCTCATGATCCAACCCACGATAAGCCCCATCATGATCCATGTAAAGTGAAGGATTAATCATCGTGTGATAAAGCGAAGAATAAATATTACATGTCTGATCATAATCCCCCTCTACCTCCACAACACTTAACGCATTCTCCCACTTTTGTTCTGCCAAGTCACGCAATTGCTCAAAAGACCTCCCTGCTGTTTCCACGCGAAGATTATTCAACGCCCCACTAGCTCTCACCGGAGAAAGTGCCACTTTTACCTCTAATGGCACTCCATCCGACAAGTCAAAATCAAAATAGGCCACAACATTACGTCCTCCGATTTCCGGAAAATCCCGGTAAATATTAAATTTCCGCCACATACCGTTATAAGCCATCGGCTTCATCTCCTGATACCCATAACCCTTGATCGGTTTAGAAAAAGTTATCGCAAAATATGTATAATTTACCCTTGCCCAACCATTGGTAATTCGATAACCTGTCAATAATGTATCATTCTCCACCCGCAAATTAGCCCACAACACTTTACCGTCATAGTTATAAATGCCATGTTTCAGATCTAACAATATGTGTCCTTCACCTTTCGGGAAAGTATACTTATGCACCCCTACACGTTCGGTTGCCGTCAACTCTGCTTTTACATCATAATCTTCCAACACGACAGAATAGTATCCCGGAGACGCTTTTTCCGTGTCATGAGTGAAACGAGAACGATAACCACTATCCGGATCCTCTGCTGTACCGGGATTAAACTTCACGTCACCCGTTATCGGCATTATCAGAATATCTCCCAAATCAGAATGCCCGGTACCATTAAAATGAGTATGACTAAATCCCACGATAGAACTATCACGATGTTGATAACCGGCACAATACTCGTAAGCCCGAGGCTGATACGTCCCATTCACATTATGCGGCACCGTATCCGTATCCGGACTTAACTGCACCAATCCATGAGGGACACAAGCTCCCGGGAAAGTATGTCCCATACCATTCGTCCCGATCATTGGATCCACGTAGTTGATCTTTTTCTGTCCGATTGCCGACAACCCGCACATCAATAATACCACGATAAGTAACTTTCTATTCATCTGTCAAAATTTTCAATTTTGCTTATTATTATTCTTGTAAAAGTCCAAACAAAGCTTGATTATCTTTTTCGTTTCACAATCTTCCATTTGCACATACAATTTTTCACCCACAGCAATCCAGCGTTCCTTATCCTCCGGGGTTCCTTCTTTCATGATACGATCATAAAAATGAATATAGGGAACTTCCAACGCTTTAATCTTGAAAAATTCATTCTCGCAAACAAATACTAAAGAAGTCAAATTCTTCATCTCGCCCCGTGCAATCTTCACATAAGACTGCAGGTCTCCGTTATTAGGTAATTTTAGAGCATCAATTTCACGTCCTAGAGCTTTCAATTGTCGCTCGGTCATGATTTCTTCTTTCTTGAATATTCTCATCAAACGTTCCATATATCGTTTTTCCACCTCTTTAGAAACTTCCTCTTTGCCTATTGACTTGCAAAAATATGTATAATTTTTCAATAAATACTTCTCAATATTAGATCCTGCAGGAGACAAATTCTGATTTGTAAAAAGAAACCAATAGTCTTTGCTCATTTTTTCTTTATCACTCAATTGGTCCATCAATTCTCCGGCAACAACAGTCTCCAACGGATCATAAAAACGAATCAAAGTCTTCAGATATTTCAGCAGAAACTCTTTACCACGCTCTCCAGCTTGATAGCTCGCCTCCATTGCACCGGAGGCTTTGGAGGCATCAAAAGCCTCCTCTACACCCCGAATAATTCCATCAGCATCACGTCCGCCTACCAATTTATGAACAAGCGTTCCATCCGTACGCAAGACCAGAAAAGTAGGATAAGCTCGCACTCCAAAGCGTTTACCCAATTCAGGCCCTTCCCCCTTTTCCATGTCATATTTCACACAAACAAATTTCGAATTAAAATAATCTCCAACCTTCTCTTGAGGAAAAATATGTTCTGTCATGTTCCGACAAGGACCACACCAAGAAGTATAACAATCCACAAACACCAGCTTATTCTCTGCCTGGGCTTTATCCAATGCCTCCTTAAAGCTCAAATGCTCAAAATTCACTCCATCCTGGGTAAATCCCACTATCCCCCAGCACAATAATATCACGAAAAGAAATATCTTTCTCATCACTATCAACTTTACAATCATTTTACAATTATAGCAACGCTCTCCAACTCATATTCTTCACTTTCGTCAATCCTTTCCAAACTGCCTTCGGATCTGATTTTAACTCTACTTTATCCGGATTATTTCCCACATAATATTTTCGTAAAGAACCACCCTCTATTGCACTATATGTCGCAATATACAAAGCATCTTTCATAGGTTCCATGGTCAAATCAAACTTCAACATGGTAATCTCATCCGTTGTTTCCAAAGGGATCATATCCACACGCTCATTACCTATATCATAATTATAAGCATACAACGTGTTATTCTTCACGTAAAATAACACAGAACGAGTAGACGAGAAAGCGTAAAAATCAGCACTTAATACATCAGTTGCTACACTTGAAGAAATTCGATAACAATTCTTTGCTTCCAAATTATTCACATAGAATTTATAAATAAAAGCATTCGTTCCATCCCCCATAAGAGCAAACGAATTTCCATCAGAAACCCATGCCTTTGCTTCATTCCAAGTATTCTCTCCATAGATCAACTTACGCCCTGTTTCCTTTTGATCCCAAACAAATGCGTCCGAAATCTTCGGTACAATCGTATCGGAATAAGGATTCAAATACCCCTCAACCTTATAGAAACGATCAGTTTCTTCTGAATACCATATAAACTTTTTTAACGATTGAATACTATAAAAAAGATACTTGCTTGCAGGAATATACTTACTCAAGTCATCCTGTAAACAATTCAACGGGAAAGAATAAGTCCCATATGTTAGCATGTTCAGACCCGTATAGAACAAATAGCCATTATTACAAACAACGATTCTATTACCTTCAACTTTACCATTAATATCCCTTTGCTCTGGAGCGATTGCAATAGGCATCATCGGTTCGCCATAATCCTCTAATAAAAAATTCTGGAACACGTCCGATTCAGTCCCTTGTAACGTCTGCCGATCCAAATAATATGATCCGGATTCAGAAAGCACCCATACTTGTCTATATTCTTCCCCTTGATTTCCTGTATGGAAAAAAGAAATAGGCCCTTTGAGGGCTGGTAATCCACTAGTTGCCAATACATTTTTAATTACCACGGTATCTAAACCTGACATAGAAATCATTTGCGCATCAGCATAACCATTCACATCCTCTCCTATCAACATGATTCCCCGGGAATAAGGAGTTCCTACTATTACCGTAAATTTTTTCTTCCAATGCACATCTGTTTTTTTATCCCAAATTTTTAAATACAAATCATACGTATTAGGTGCCAAAGAGATAAAATAATTTAACACACGCTCCGTAGAAATTGTATCTTTTTGATTACTCGTATTTATAGGAGATATTATCCACGCATACTGAAAACGACTTGCGTCTGTTTTATCTCCTGTCGACATTTCAACAAGAGCATCTATTTTCAAGGTATCGATATTTAATAAAACGTTATATGTCGTATTAACATCTCCAAATGTTATCTCATTTATATCATGATAATCATAATTACCCTTGTCATCATAACATGAAACTACACTTAAAAGTATAATTCCCAACCATATATATATAAATTGTTTCATCGTTTCTATATTTTATCACAATCAAACTTCTTATTTATTCCCTTCCGGATAGGAACCTTGCCCATATACACACCCCTTCACCCACATCAACTGTCCATTATCCTCTAATATAGGACTACCATCGTGATAGGCTTTATTCAACACTTCTGAAAATTTCCTTGAAATAACCGTCTGTTGCAAATAAGTTATCTTTTTGTCATTTTGGAAATCGTCATAAGTATATCCAAAGTATTGACATATTAGATTCAATTTCTTAGGCGTAAAAGTTCCAAATTCAAAAGCAGACCATTGTTTCGGTTTAGGCATAATATCAGTCATACAAATTTTATGCATCGTCGCATCGAAAGAATCATAAACCACACTACCATTTGTGAATTTGTCCATCTTATCAAACTCATCAAAAGTCAATGAGAAATAATCATTTGCAACCAGCTTCAACCCTAAAGTCACCGTATCTGTTTTCATTTCAGGTTGACGATAAAGTAAAACAGGAATATAAGCGTAACTACTATTTGCTTCCACAACATATTCATCCGCTAATGCTCGATAATGAACTCCTTCTCTTGCTGTCGTACTATCCGGGTTTACCACAACTTTAAAAGGACGCGGGTAATCTTTTTCCTCTCCGGTAATCATCACTTTAATCTTAACGGTCAACGTATCTTCTAAAATATTCCCGAATTCTGCCAAAGAATAAGGCATATAAGGCCAATCCTTTTCCGAACCCCATGAATGACCATCTTGCACGGCAAAATAAATGGCTTCCTCTCCCTTGTATGACATCAAATCCCGCTCACAGGCGACACAAGAGAAAAACAGTATCCATATATATATCAATCTTTTCATAATCCATCGTTTTTAATTCAATCTCATATTAATCTCACTATCCGGAAGTGGCACAACATAATTATTCATGTTCATATTTATCGTCTGACTTTCCGAATCTTTTTCCCATTTCCCATTCGGAATTTTTTGCATAGCTTTACGCTTGTAAAAGAAAAACATTTGGCCTTCGCCCAAAAACTCCCGACGACACTCTTTCGTAATTTCATCCATTAAAGTAGTTTCCGTCGCGGTAGAACTGGGACAATTTCGGTTGTTTCGTACCTTATCCAAATACCCCTTTGCCATTTCAAAATTACCAGAACATTCGGCAGCCAATAAATAGATTTCACTCAAACGAATTAAAGGCACCATTTTGTTGAACTTGCTCGCATTACCCCCTGATACATCTTCGTATTTCCGGTGATAATTAATTTCTGTTCCCGCATTACTATATTTTGCCCAGATTGCATAGCGATAATCATTCTCGGAAGCATAAAAAGAATATTCCCTTCCCATCTCCAAACGCCTGGAACTAAAAGTATATATTTGATCTACGGTCGGAATAAACAATTTGTCTTGTATCTCCGTTCCCCGGTAAGAATCATAAAGAGAAAATATCACTTCTGTGGAAAACACCCGATCAGGCACAGAAGGATCAACGGCTGCAGAATGTTCCACGAAAGGAAAAATCTCAGCTCCCTCTACTTGTACTTCCCTCAAAATTTCTTCTGCAACAATCAAAGCATTCCTTCCATCATGTCCCCATGCATACGCCCGGGCTAACAAAGCTTTCACTGCATAATAGTTCATCCTATATTGACGATAATACAAAGAATTATCTCCCCCATCATTATTTGATTCGTTACGCACACCTTCCGTTAAAATTGGATCTACACTCTTCAACAAATCCAAAGCCACTTTCAAATCCTCGATCACAAAATTCAGAATCTCTTCAGCAGAAAGTAAGGGAGAAATTTCCGAATCGGAATTCGTCACGTACGGGATACTTTTTTCCGTTTTAGAAGCATCATCATAAACAGGACCGAACAAACGCAACATATCCAGATGTAACATGGCTCTCAAAGCAATTGCCTCACCTTTGTACAAACCGTAATAAACATCAGACAACACCTCTCTTTTAGCATCACATTTCTCGATAATTATATTACAATTCACAATCAAAGCATAAGCCTTCTCCCAAGCACTTTGGAAAATTGCCTTTATTTCATCCTCCTCGTAACGATAGGCTCCCACCATCGAATTCATATCACTACCGCTACCATAAGTATAATACTGCGCCATAAAATCAATTATCCCAGCACTTAAAGTCCGCCCATAAAGAGCCCGATCAGTCAACCCGACATACACCCCGTTAATCGCTTTCTCGAATCCCTGCCTATCTTCAAAAAGCATACCTTCAGACAGACGATCGGATGGTTTTATATCAATCCATGAACTGCAAGAACAAAAAGCCAACAAACACAAAAGCCAGCAATGTTTTATTTTCGTTTTCATATCTTTATCTATTAATTATTTACATCTAGAAAGTCACTCCTAATGAAAATGATACAGAACGGGCGAAAGGATAGCTCAATCCTCGTTCATTCTTCACCGTAGAAACACGGAAAATATCATTCATGTAAGCTCTAAACGACATGGAAGAAGCCCCAATACGACTTAACCACTTTCCCGTACTCTCGTATCCCAACGAAATAGATTCCCCGGACAACACGTTATTATCTTCCACAAAACGAGAAGAAATCGGCGTTACTTCACTATCAGCAATCGACTTGAATTTTGCCTTATCTCCGGGTTGTTTCCAACGATCGTATAAAGCTCGCTTATCTAAATTTTCCCATTTCTTCACACTGGAAAGATTCTCTACTTTATCATAAAGTGTCTGCATAAAAATCTGTCCACCTAAACGATAACGCAAATTAATGGAAGCTGAAAATCCCTTGTAATAGAAAGATGTACCGATCACTCCCTCTACATCCGGATCACTATTTCCAACAACCATCTCATCATCATAATCATGCACGAAAGTTTGTTTACCTTCCTTCGTCAAGAAAATTTCCCGACCGGTTGCCGGATCAATTCCGCAAGACCTCACGGCCCACAAATCGGAAGGACTCCCCCCGTCATAATAGCGGGTTAAATTACGATTACGGTTATCCAGATTGTATTTGGTCAAAACATCACTAACATTCCGGTATTCCGAAGTTTGGTGACGCATATTCGCATTCACGGACCAAAACATATCATCTCTACGTATAATAGAATAATTCAACGTCACGTTTACACCTTGTGTGATTTGCTTACCCACATTGCGAGGAATCGTCGTCGCACCCGTAGAAGAAGGAGTTCCGATATGTACTAACAATGGATCGGTCTTCTTATTAAAGTAATCAAAGTTCACTCTTAAACGATTGTCAACAATAACGAGATCAAAACCGATATTACGATCCAGCGTCTTTTGCCATTCTAATCCCCGATTTCCCAAGTTGGAAACGATTGCACTAGAACCGAAAATATTCATATTATTCGTGTTATAGCTATAGACTCGGGTAGAAATATAATCATTAAAATTCTGATTTCCAGGATTACCAATAGAAGCACGCAATTTGAGTAAGCTAATACCCGATACACTTTCAAAGAAAGCCTCATTGTGAATATTCCACCCCAATCCAACAGACCAAGTATTCGTGAATTGTTTATCTGACCCGAACACGGAAGAACCATCTGCCCGGTAATTTAAATCCAATAAATAACGATCATCATAAGAATAACCGAAATTCAAATAATAACTCAACGCACGATTCTTGGAATCCATATAAGTTGCCTTTCCGTCCTCTTGATAACCCAAAGCAAAGGCCGGATTAGAAAACTCATCATCGATAAAACCTTGCACCTTATACCCGCTTTTATCCGAACCGTTTTGGCTTAAACGCATACCACCAACAGTGTTGATCATGTGTTTCTCGTTAATCAACTTCCCGTAAGTCACACTAAAATCCCCATCGTAATTCAGAACTTTAGTATTTGTCTCCTCGTAACTTCCCCGATCAGCATTATCACTCTTGGAAGCAAATTCCGTGTTAAACGGTGATCTGAACTTTTTCATCTGTTCATTCGATTTTGTCAATCCGAATCGTCCTCGAATCCTCAACTCGTCTATTACCCTCCAATCTACTTCAAAATTATTCGTGAAACCCGTTGATTCCGTTTCATCAAAATTAGTCTGTCTCATATCAAATAACGGACTATAATAAGTAGTAGAATAATTAGAGAACAATACCTTTTTCAACTCCCCATTTTCATCATATTTACGAAAATAAGGATTCGCTTTAGCAAATTCAGAAAACGCCACCGGTTCCCGGTCAGCTTTTGAATAATCAATATTCAGATTATTCGTGAAAGACAATCTTCCTTTCCGATAAATTAAACGAATATTCCCATTCATCACCTCTCGATCGGAGCCTTTCATAACTCCTTGTGTATTACCGTAACTTACCCCAACACCGTAACGAAAAACGTCATCACCTCCCTCGATAGAAAGAGTATGTCTATGAGTTACTGCAAAACGTAATGGCTCATTCATCCAATAAGTATCAACCCCTCTGGCAACCTCTTTCATCAAATCATTATAGATCTGCTCCTGTTCCTCATCTAAGATATTACCATTATCATCTATTAAACGATAACACCCGGCCAAACGTTCAAATGTCAACTTCTCGTAAGAATTCATCAAATTATAATCTGACAAATCAGCAAAAGAAAGTTGCATATTCCCGTTATACGTTAATCTTAAGGAACCCGCTTGCGGTAATTTCGTCTCAACCACCACCACCCCATTAGCCGCTTTAGAACCATAAATAGCCGTAGCCGCAGCGTCTTTTAATATCGTGATACTCTGCACCCGATCCATACTCAAATCACTAATTGTCTGTAATGTTGTTTCGAAACCATCCAAAATAAACAATGGTTGATTCGGGTCAGTCTCATACTCATCCGTCAATCCCACGATACTACTCTTTCCACGAATTTCAATATCAGGCAAATGATTCGGATCTGAACCAAATTCATTATTTTCCATAATAGCAAAGGCCGGATCCAAAGTTTTCAAACTTTGTAACACACTCTGATTACCAACCATTTTCAGATCTTTAGAGTTAAATGTCGTTGAAGATCCTGTGAAACTTTCTTTCTTACGAGTGTAAATACCCGTGATAACCACTTCATCCACTACCTTTACATTTTCCTTAAGTACCACGTTTATCGTATCCTGACCCGCATATTTTACTTCCATTGTTTCCATCCCGACAAAAGAAAATAAGATGGCTAAATCTTTCACTTCTGGAAGTTTCAATACATATCTCCCGTCAGCATCCGTGGCTGTACCGATTGTTAAACCTTTCACAACAACCGTAACACCTGGCATAGGCTGCTTTTTCTCATCGGTAACCTGACCGGTAATTTTAATTTCTTTTTTCTGTTGGGACATAACAAGCTTACGAACAATAACAATCTTATCTACAATCTCGTAGCCAAACCCATTCTGACATAATACTTGATCTAAAATTTGTTTCAAGGTTACATCTTTCAATTCTACGTTTTTCACTTTAGAATTTCCCAAACTCTCTCTACGATACACAAACTCGTAATCCGTATTCGCTTTCAAGTATTCCAAAACATTTTCAAGCATCTCGTCACGGAATACCACATCCATTTTTTGTTCTTGCGAGTAACTCATGGCACTTACAGAAGTAAATGCAACAAGCAAAATAAAAACTTTCAATGTCATAACTAACAGAATTTTTCGCAATCTTCTCACAAGAAGACTACAAGTCATACTCTTTTTTTTCATACATTTGTAAAGTATTACATTAAACATTCATCTGCGACCAACAGATGTTTGATAAAGGGGGAATCGACCAAATTCCCCTTTTTTATTTATTGATAAACAGTTACTATTTGATTTTTCACGTTAAACTTTACCTCACCCGTTTTCTCCAATATATTCAATACCGACTCGAAAGAAGCATAACGAGGAATCTTTCCTTTAAATGTAGCCTCTTTCAAAGACATATTTTGATAAAAAACCGTGAAATCATACCAACGAGCCAGTTTCGACATGATCTCCTCCAAGGTGTGATTCTCCAACACGAACATCCCGTTCCTCCAACTTATTACCTCCGCCACGTTAACTTTCCGAGTGTACATTTTTTCGTCATTTACCACGGATTGCATCCCCGGATCAAGAATCACGGTCTGCCCATCAGTATCCACTTTCACTTTCCCACTGACCAAAGTGGTATACGTGTTTTTCTCTTCCGGATAGGCATCCACGTTAAATTCAGTTCCCAACACCTCCACAGTTTGTTTCTCCACGACAACCCGGAAAGGTCTCGTCTCATCTCTCGTCACTTCAAAATATCCCTCACCCTCTAACTCCACTTCCCGTTTATCACTTCCAAAAGTAACCGGATATTTCAATTTAGAATCAGCATTCAACCAAACCCTAGTTCCATCAGACAAAATCAAGTCAAATTCGGAACCCTTAGGGACTTCGATGGTATTATAGGCTAATTGCATATGTTGCGGGAAACCTAAATCTTCTGCCGAATAGGACAACGTTGATTCCCCGGCTTTCTTTACTAAAACTCCAGCCTCTTCAAAATTCCCCTTCAAACTATCCAACAACATTGTCGTCCCATTATCTAACCTTAACACGGGACGCTGTGGTTTCATCAAAGCAATTGCAACCTGTTCCTTTACAGTTTTTTCTGTTTCTCTATCGAACAAATATAAGCTACTCAACACGACCATAACAAATACTGCCGCCACACTTCCCCAACGTAGAACCCGTAATCTCAACTTCTTCTTACGTTGGAACTGTACTCGCTTTTCCATATCCAACAATGCCTTTCGACGGCCTATTCTTTGGTAACTTTTAAAACTGGCCTCTAGAAATTCTCCATCTTGCCAACGATCATACAACAACTTATTTTCCGAAGAAGCTTCTCTCCATTCTTCCAATTCCCGAAGTTCCTTCTCGGAAAGTTGTCCGACCCGCTGTCGGGCAAGTAATCCGGCTATTCGAAACCATTTTTCACTCCCACACATCATCATACGGTTATTTTTTTAAATTTCCCCTATAACGCAACACCCCTCAAAAGGGGCAATAAAAAATTGAAGTTTTTTCAAAATAATTTCTACAAGCCTGAAAATAAGAACAAAAATAAAGAAGGCTCTAGTTTTTTGCGCAAGAAATCTAAGGCACTCGCCTTGTATTTTTTCACCGAACTATCGGATAAACCCAGTTTTTCCGCAATCTCCACATTCTTTAACCCTTCCATAAAGCTCATTTCAAAAACAATTTTTGCTTTCTCCGGCAACTCCTCGATGGCACTATACAACAATGTCTGAGCCTCTTGATCAATGACCGAATTGGCAAAACAAGATGCATCCTCTAACTCCCGGACGTATCGCTCCCGGGCTGAATTTTTCCGGTGAATACTGATGATATCATTTTTGATCGCCATATAAAGAAAAGCCTTGAACGTGTACACGGAATCAAACTTATTCCTTCTTTCCCAAGCACTAAAAATGGCATTTTGCACACAATCCTCTGCTAGAAACTCGCTTTCCTCTCCCAAATACTTGATGGCATACAAGATTAATCCCGGATAAACATTCCGGTACAGTAAATCCAGCTTCCCTTTCTGAAAATCAATTAATATCTGGGCATTCCAATTCACTCGTCAAGTTTTACCGTGTAAACTTACATAAAAATATTCGATTTCTCACATCACTTCTATAAAGAGAAACAAGAATAGTAATTGGAGTAATATTTATTGACTGATTATTTTGTAACTTACAAAACAATCAGTCGCATCATTTTCATTTAAACCAATCCCGTTTCAACCATGCCTCGAATAAAGGATCCTGAAACGTAATTTCATTACCTTGCAAATCAATCACTTCCCGTTCCATGAGAGCCTGCTTTATTCTAACCACGTTTCCAGAAGTACCAATCCGATAAGCCTGTAATGTTTGTTTTGAACTTAATTGTTTCTCCCCTGCTATTAGTGCCTTCAAAAAACCAAGTTGGGCATTACTAAACGTTTCCATACTATTCAGAAAAAGTAAACTTAACTGATCAATCAATCCATTATACGCCTCCTTAACAATAGATGGCACCACTAATTTCTCTGTCCTAAGCCACACCTGTTGAGCTAGTTGCTGTACATAATACGGATGATTGTCCACCAATTCCACCAATAATTGAACTTCATCCCGTTCAATGACCTTATTAGCCATCTGAAATTTTTGCCGGATAAACGGGATCCATTCTTCCGTTTCTATTTTTTGAAGAAACATTAAGTCCCCAAATTTATAAAAGGGCATAGAAACATTCGCAAACACATCCATCAGCATGTGCCGCTTACTACCAAACAAACAATAAGCGACATGTGAATGCCGCTGCCAATGTGCCCTTAACTTCTTTTGAAACACCAAAGAATTCCCGAAATTAGCCACGTTCTGAAATTCATCAATACAAATAATTAAACGAATATTTTTAGATACAGCCAAAGCCTCTGCCAAGTCTAAAATATCATCCGGATTACGTTTCAATTCCTCCAAACCAATCCCAAAGGATAATTCACTCTCCACATCAGCCGTAAAAGAAATCCGGGGAATCAAGCGAGCAAGGAAGTTTTTGGCATTTACCGCTATTTCTTCCCACTTAGAAGATACTGATGTTAAAACTTCTTTCGCTAGTAACGTATAAAACTCTTCCTCTTCCCTCACATTAAAAAGATCAATCATGCATAATTTCACATTTTCTTCAGACATTAAGAGTTGTTTAGCTGCATGTATCACTAACGATGATTTTCCCCAACGACGAGGAGAAATAATAATCGTGTTTGTCAAACTTCTGAAATTCTGTAGCAAACGTTCTGTTTCCACTCGTCGATCAGTGAAATTTTGATCTGTAGCTATTTTCCCAAAAACAAAAGGCGTTTCCATATCTCTTTATTCGTTTATTCCAGAACAAATATAACTGATTAATTTGTAAGTTACAAAATAGTCAGTTCAAAAAAAAAATGCAATATGAATAAACGATTTAGCTGAATAACTCACGACAAATATCTCCCACCCGGGAAACAAATCTTACTTTTATATGTGCAGGGACTTTTGTCAGCGCTTTCTTGTTTCCCGCCGGAACAAATATTTGCTGGAAACCGAGTTTTTCAGCCTCTAGTACCCGTTGCTCGATACGACTCACGGCACGAATCTCTCCCGATAAACCGACTTCCCCGGCAAACACGGTATTCGTGGGGATCGGGGCATCTATATTTGAAGAAAGAACCGCCATCACAACCCCTAAATCCAAAGCCGGGTCACTTACCCGTATTCCTCCGGCAATATTCAAGAACACATCCTTCGCTGCCAACCGGAAACCCACACGTTTTTCCAACACGGCAAGCAACATATTCAACCGTCGCGTGTCAAAGCCCGTTGCAGACCGCTGAGGCGTCCCGTAAGCTGCCGTGCTAACCAAGGCCTGCACTTCCAATAAAATCGTTCTAACACCCTCCATAGTGGCAGAAACAGCGACCCCACTTAAATCCTGATCATGGTTGGATAACAACAACTCGGAAGGATTGGCCACCTGTCGCAAACCGGATTGTAACATCTCGTAGATACCAATCTCGGAAGTTGAACCGAAACGGTTCTTCATAGACCGCAGGATTCGATACATGTGTTGCTGATCTCCTTCAAATTGCAATACAGTATCCACCATGTGTTCCAGAATCTTCGGGCCGGCCAACTGACCGTCTTTCGTGATATGCCCGATCAAAATAGTCGTAATCGTATTTTCTTTCGAATAACGCAACAACACGTTGGTACACTCCCGGATTTGTGATAAACTCCCCGGAATAGCATCCACACTCTCTGTTGCCAGCGTTTGTATAGAGTCAATAATCAATAATTTCGGTTCAAGCGCACGGGAATGTTCTAGTACCGTTTCCAACGAATTTCCCGAAAGAAACAAACAATCGTCATTCTCCGCCCCCAGCCTTTGTGCCCGCATCTTAATCTGCGACACACTCTCCTCCCCGGAAACATACAACACCTTCCCACAGCGATTATGTAAGGCAAATTGCAATACTAATGTCGATTTACCGATACCCGGTTCTCCTCCCAGTAGAATCATAGACCCCGGCACGATGCCACCTCCCAACACCCGGTTCAGCTCCCCGTCCCCGGTATCCATACGCTCATCGGCATTCGCCTTCACTTCCGACAACTTCAAAGGCCGTGAGGAACTGGCCCCCACTATAGAAGCCACCCGGTTTCCTTTGGTAGAAACCTCCACCTCTTCTACAAAACTATTCCATTCCCCACAAGTAGAGCATTTTCCCACCCACTTGGACTCCTTCGCCCCACAATTCTGACAAACGTACACGGTTTTTGTTTTAGCCATACAATTGAAAATTGATAATCAAAGCACCTATTGCCGTTCCACTTCGAAGTAATTGTTTGGACAAAATAAACTCTTTTCGTTCCGCACATAAAAACTTGTACAAATTAACAACCCGTACTGCAAACCGAAAGAATTTATCTGCAACAACATTCACTTCTTTCATTTTCAATTCTCCATTTTCAATTAATCAAAGATTTCATCTGAAGAATCATAATCCGTCATTCCCTCTCTATCCGCATCCCCACAATCAAGCACATGGTTCACTCCATTCGGTTTTTGGAAATCACTTTGCGGCACAGCAAGAGATTTATCCGCATATACTTTCTGCATAAACAAAGCCCAAATCGGGAGTGCCATGCTGGCTCCCTGCCCATTCGCCAAATTCTGGAAATGGATAGAACGGTCTTCCGCTCCTACCCAAACCCCTCCGGCAAGATCAGGCGTGATCCCGATAAACCAACCGTCAGAGTGATTCTGCGTCGTTCCGGTCTTTCCCCCGATTTGATTCTTAAAACCATACCGGAAACGCAAACGACGACCCGTTCCCTCATCCACAACTCCCTGCAACAAATTCGCCATCAAGAATGCCGTGTTTTCAGTAATCACCTCTCTGGATTCCGGGTAGAAATTAGCTAGCACGTTACCATACTTATCCTCTATTTTAGTCACCATCATCGGAGCATTATATACCCCTTTATTCGCATATATCGAGAACGCCCCGACCATCTCTTTCACGGAAACCTCGGAAGATCCCAAGAAAATAGCGGGAACCGGGTCTATATAACTCGTGATCCCCATTCGATGAGCCATCTGCACGACTGCCTCCGGGGTAAATTGCTTCAATACCCAGCCGGAAATATTATTCACAGAATTTGCCAATCCCCATTTCAAAGTCACCATCTCACCTTCCCGTTTATCCGTGGAATTGCGAGGCGTCCAGGTCGTCCCGTCCGGCAAAACAAACGTCTGTTGCACGTTCAACACTTGATCACAAGGTCCCAGTCCCTCCTGCATCGCCAACGTGTAAAGAATCGGTTTGATTGTTGAACCTATCTGCCGTTTTCCGGTACTCACCATATCATATTGAAAATAACGGTAATCCGGTCCTCCCACGTATGCTTTAATATGTCCCGAAGAAGGTTCCATCGCCATGAATCCGGCCCGGAAGAATGACTTATAATGCTTTAACGAATCCAACGGGCTCATCACGGTATCCCGTACACCTTTCCAAGTGAAAACAGACATCGGAATCGCTTTATCAAAAGATTTTTTTATCTCTTGGAAACTTTTACCCGCCTTATTCATTGACCGATAACGCTCGGTACGACGAATAGAAGTGTTTAAAATATCATTGATCTCAGAAACCGTCAAATCATTCGAAAAAGGCGGATGAGCTTTTCTATTTCTCTCGGCCATAAACGCCGGTTGCAACGTACCACCCAGATGCTCCGTCACGGCCTCTTCCGCATATTTCTGCATACGGGAATCCAACGTCGTATAAATTTTTAACCCGTCCGTGTAGATATTATAATACGAACCGTCTGATTTCAGATTCTTGTTGCACCACCCGTACAGTGGATTCGTTTCCCACGCCAAAGAATCTACCGCATACTGGTCCTTACTCCACTTGCTATAATTCTTTTTATCCGGTTTGGATGCTGTCATGTATAACCGCAAATATTCCCGGAAATAGGTCGCAATTCCCTCTTTATGATCCTCCTTATGGAAGTCCAATCCCAAAGGCAGCCCCCTCAATGAATCAAATTCAATCTGTGAAATCTTGTCATATTTCAACATCTGCCCCAACACCACGTTCCGGCGTCCTAACGTCTTCTCCGGCCTCCGTACCGGGTTGAAAAGCGAAGGATTCTTGGCCATTCCCACCAACATGGCGGCTTGTTCCACCTTCAAAGAATCGGGCGTTGTCGAGAAATAAATATTAGCGGCAGAATTAATACCGACCGCCAAGTTCAAGAAGTCAAACTTATTAAGATACATCGTGATAATCTCTTCCTTCGTGTAGCTCTTCTCCAACTTCACCGCAATCACCCATTCCCGGAACTTACGCATGGCCAACTCCATGAAGTTCTGGTTCGCCTCCCGCGGGAACAACATTTTCGCCAACTGTTGCGTGATCGTACTACCACCTCCGGCAGAAGAATTTCCGGTCAACATACCTTGTGCCACCCGGAACAACCCCCGCACGTCAATACCGCTATGATCATAGAAACGTACGTCCTCCGTGGCAATCAACGCATCAATAACACTTTGGGGTATATCCTTATAGTCCATATACCGACGGTTCTCACTCCCCTCGAAATACTTTCCTAAAATCTTTCCGTCCTCGGAATAAATCTCCGTGGCAAATTTATTCTTGGGGTTCTCTAACTCCTCGAATGTGGGCATAAAACCTAATTTACCTGCCGAAACGAGATAAAAAAAGAAAAATACTCCCGCAACAAAAACAATAAACAGCCCCCAGAAAATGGCAAAATCTTTCCAATATCTTTTAAACATCACTTCTCGTTTTTATTTTAGCTTACAAAGTTAGAAAATTAAATTTATATCTCTACCTATCAAGAATAATCTCTCCTTGCACTTCCATAAAAACGATCACAACTCCTTGAAATATCGAGATTTTCAAGTGTTTTATTCCACGATCCACCTCTCGATATTTCGTGTATTGTTGTCGAAATTAATCCCGATCTTGAATAATTGACGGGGATCAGCTTGGAATGGACGAGCGTAGTGTTTCTCCTCGATCTGCCGAATTGCTTCTTCTGCTGTCCCTTCTAGTTTAAATTCCATCACGTAAATATAACGATCCGTTTGTAACACGAGATCAACTCTGCCCTCTGACGTGTGATATTCCGCTTTCACGTAAAAACCCACAAGTCGGAAAACGATGAAAAGTACATTCTGATAATGTATCTCCAAATCCCGAATCAATTCGTAAGGAGTGTCGGCGAAAAAACTCTGAAGTCTACGCAAAAAAGCATCCGGCTTACCGATTTCAATCTCTCGTGTAAACTGTTGAATTTCGAAAGATGATTCCACCTTATTTACTCTCGTGTAAAACGGCATCAAAAACTTGATAAACCCCTCCTCCACCTCTCGATTTGGGAATCCAAGAATATAATTCTCAAAACGGGGATCATAATCTTTAATTGTAAGATACCCGCTTTGATAAATCACGGGGATCGGACTCTCGTCTGCGTAGATACTATTCAGGACCTCCGAACTCGTCTCCTCATGAGCCATTTGTTCAAGGTTATAATGGTTCTTCTTCAACAATTCCACCAAGTAAGTCGGGGTTCCCGTCTCGAACCAATAACTACCGAATTTCATCTTGTCAAACGTGTTTAACACGCTAAACGGATTATAAATTCCCTCGGAATTTTCTACGAAATGATACCCGTCATAAGACTCTTTCAACCGGGCGTATACTTCCTCGTACGTCATTTTCTGGGTAGAAGCCAATTCCCGCAAGTCAACCTCGAAATAACGATGAATCTCTTCTCCTGTCATTCCACACAATGCAACATAGCGGTTATCCATGGATATATCATTCAAATTATTAAGATCACTGAACACGCTGACTTTCCCGAACTTGGTTACACCCGTGAGTAAAGCAAATTTGATGTCCCCATCCATGGTTTTTAAAACCCCGTAAAACGGTTTCAACGTATTACGAAACTCCCGTTGCAACTCCTCGTTATTAATTGCCTGTAACATCGGCTTATCATACTCATCAACAAGAATCACCACCCGCTGCCCCGTCCGCTCGTGAGCCCGGCGAATAACCCCCGCAAATCGCAATGAAAAGGAAACTTCCGAAACTTCCCGCCCGTAAAGGTTCTCCCATCGGGTCAAGTTATCATTGAGAATATTTCCCAAGCTCTCAACAGAATCATATTTCTCTATATTCAAATCAAGATGCAAAATAGGATGTTGTACCCACTCCTTCTCCAACTCTTCCATGGCAAGCCCTTGAAACACTTCCTTCTTCCCTTGAAAATAAGCCTCAAGCGTCGAAATAAGCAAACTTTTCCCAAAACGCCGAGGACGGCTAAAAAAATAGTAACGCCCTGATTTTACCAGTCTATAAATCAACCTCGTTTTGTCCACGTAGAGATACCCGTCTTTTCGAAGGCTTTCGAAATTTTGAATACCGATAGGATATAATCTGTCACTCATCTTCTCATATTTTATCTAACAAAGATAGCATATGTTTCACGAAATGCAAAGCTTGAAAAACAAATGAAAGTGATACACCTTTAATCCCCAAAGTACACTCTGTATCCAATAAAAAATACACGAATAACTGACTAATCTATATTTCCTTCATAAATCAACAGAGGGGGAGGCAAGAAAATTCCTTGCTTCCCCCTCACTTTGCACGCATCCAACAATGTTATTTTTTCAATAATTTAGTAATCTGCTTGCGTAAATTTATACCCCACAAGTCTTTACCCACTATACAATTTTCTCTATCAACCAAAAACAATGTTGGGATACTTTCCACACAATAAGATTGAACTGCAGGAGAAGATATTCCTTGCAAATCGCAGCCGTTTTGCCACCCATTCATGCCATCCTCCCCGATAGCCTTCATCCACTCTTGCTTATTCACATCCAAAGAAACGGAAATAATGTCCAATCCTTTAGGGCGATATTGCTCGTGAAGTTGCAATAACTCCACGTTCCGGACACGAGAGGTTGCATCTCCCGATGCCCAAAAATACACCAGTTTCAAACGAGCGTTTGTCTTGTGCAGAGAAATTACCCCTACATCCGAAGAGGGCAAGCTGAAATCCGGTGCAATAGCCCCGATTTCCAACTGTTCCAATTTGGCAATCCGTTCAGCCACGGCCTTCCCAAAACCACTCGCTTGCATGCGACTACTCAGCAAGCCGAAACGTTCCTGTAATCGGGCGAGAGGCAACCCGTTCATCGTGGAAGCCACAACGTAAGCCGCCGCATGGTTATCGGTACTCTGCTTCAACAACGCCACCTCCCGTGCTTGAATATCCACTAGAAACGCCTGGAATGCACTATCAATCTTTTGCATCTGTTTCTTGTTTCCCTGCTGCTCCGCTTGCACGTACTGGGCTTCCAACACCTGACGCTCCCGAGCAAGATCAAAATTGATGGCATCAAATTTCATCCACGTCTCCTGAGCTTTTCCACCACCCGTCACGGCATCTTTCCCCATGACCGCATACTCGGCATTCTCTAACATGAACGATGCTACGGGTTGCCCGTCCGGGGTATGAATCACGGCCCACACGGGTTCTTTCACGCTCCCGATGAAAACGAATTTACCCCCGGTAATCTCCGTCTTGGCCGCAACGACACCTTTCTGACCATCCCAGACGGCCAACACAAGTTGCCCGTCCGGTAAGCCGGTCACATTACCAGTAATTTTATAACTATCTTGCGCTTTACCTGCGATAACGGACGCAACAAGCATGCCGATCAATAACAATACTCTCTTCATATCAATACACATCTATCCCGGCCAATCTCACTCCAAAGTTCGAGCCGAAAGGCTGGTCATAAATCGTAAATCTTAAATACCTGACATTCGATTTCTCCTTGAAATCCAAGTATGTCGATTCCCCGTTGCTATTACCGATCGTGTTCACTTCCACGTGAGTAGCAGCCTGCCATGACAGTCTATCCACAGAACATTCTATTTTTATTACATCGGGCATCAAAGCGTAATACTCGCCATTATTACTATTACTAAATGAACTTTGCAGCACCCGCACCCCGGTAACTGTTTTCTGTTCCAACATGTCGACTTCGATCACATAAGTTCTTGCCTGCGATTTCTTTTCCGGAACCCAATTCGTTCTCGAACTTCCATCAAACAAAAACATCAACCGACTATTATACCCTGGAGCATCTTCCTCGGAACATTCATATACCCATTGTTTTCCCACAAAAAATGACACAGCAGGAGGCGTATTCGTATTCCCTTTCTCTTTCACGTAATCGGGTAACACGTCATCTGTGAAATAATGCTTGCTGTAACGATCCACACTTAACCCATTCAACAAACTCAAGGTATTCAGTGTGAAAACGGAACGTTCCTTGTCAATTAAGGTGGAATAAATCGAATCTCCCCGCGAAACATCCATATATCGATTTTTTCCTAAAGTAAGCGTTTTCAAGTTCGGGATATTCAACAAATCCTCAAAAGAATTCACGTCATAGTCATATTCAAAATCTTCTAATGAATTGATCCACTCCTCCGTGATCTCGGTTCGTCCGTATTTCTCTTTCACCCATTGTTTGAAATCTGTCGTGTAAAGTTTTTCATTCGTGAAGATATACGGGGCGAAAACAATCAACTCTTCACATCCTTCCACGCGTCCTCTCCGATAGATGGAAATCTCTTTCGACGGATCAACCGGATATTCAAATAGGCAATACTTATTTTTTGTCACGAACACGGAATCCAACTCGAAATGAGCCAATTTACCCTCCGGAGTATAATAATTCAAGGAAACGGAATCCACGTTCGATTGCCAATCAGAGAAAAAAAGAATCAGACGATCACCGATGCAAACGTGTTTCGCTACCACCTGCGTGAAAGAACGAATTGCCTCATGTTCCTCCGTGTAAGGACGCCCGTACAAAGGTTGCGCCAAAGAAGTGGCACCATTTTTATCCACCCCGAAAATAGAAATTTCATAATTTCCATCCTTCAAATTTTTTAAATTACACTCCGTGACATCTCTCGCGAGTATCGTGTCCTTAGTCACTCCATTCAAATTCCATTGCAATTTTATATGATCAATGGCAGGATCCACGCTGTTCGTCCATTTCACTAACAGGCGTTTCCACCCGGGATGTATGGAAAGATTTTCCGCACTTCCTAAATAACGAATGGCCCCGTCTCCCGCGTAATCGCTGTACGTATCTTCCAAATCCTCACAACCGATTGCCAGACAAACGGCAAATAATATAAACAAATAGTTCTTGAATTTCATAACTACTCCTCCTTTCCTATATAAAGTTCAAACTCGTGGAACGTCACATGCTCTTGCGTGTTGTAATCCTTACCATCTCTTGCTACAAACGTGTCGTTGACAATCACTCTCAGATACCGGTACCTTTTTTCTAAGACCGGAAAATCAACAGACAAATAGCACGGTTCTGCATTTTTCAACGCCAATTTGGACATCAATGTGAAAGTCGCATTACCCTTACAACGTGCCGCCCATCTTAATCCAGGATCCAAATCACGAGATTCACTATAATTCCCCACTTGATCCCAAATAATCCGGTCATTTGATGCTTCAATCGTAATGTCACAAGGCACCCTATTTTCATAAGCGTTAAACAGAATTCCTAAGAAAGGACGGTTTATAGACAAAACCGTATAAATCCGCACTCCCGCCAATTGTTTCGCTTCTTTCAAATCAAGTTCGAACAAAGGTTTTCCAAAACACATCGGCCCGGCAATAAAAGTACCCATGTTATTCCCGTTAAGGGCCATACTCGTGAAACCTTTCATGTCTCCGTCAAACAAATAATCCGTGCTTATCGCAGTGTTTGGATCATTTATTCCCAACTTGTTTTCGAAGACGAACGCTTCCGGATCCAATTTCATCAAATTGTACGATTTCACGTTCTCCCAAATCTGCTGTTTCGCAACATAACCGCGGAAATCTTCCGTCCGCACGACCACGGTGTGAGCCGAAGCCTCTTGTTTTAATTGCAAATTCAGGCTGTCTTTCCCGGCATGAAACGTAAAACTCTTCACTAACAACGTATCCAATTCCTCCGTCAACGGATTTTTACCCACGTAAAATACATGAGCCATACCCTCTCCTCCTTCCGGAACATTATAGGACATCGAGAAACCGTTCCAACCCGGTTTTATCTTTAATTCGTTGAAAAAGGCTATCGGCCCCGAATCTTTTGTGTCAAAAGTAATGTTATATACTTCCGATTCCACTCCTCCTCTATTACAAAGTGTCACGCATCCCTCTACACCTTTACGTCCCTCGTTGAAACCATGTAAAATGAGAGAATCACTCGCATAACTTCCTTCTCGCATGATTTCCTGCCCGAAAGCATCTTTATAACGCACCCGAATCGCCATCAAATCCAAATCGGAAGGCAGGTTATAATACATCACCGCACCACCCGGGATCGGACGAATCTCTCGTATATTTTCCTGAGAAAAGCCAACCGGAAATACATCATCGTTATCCTCGCATGCACAAAACAGGGCAAATATGCATAATAAATATATATATTTTCTCATAACTGCGTATTAAATAAGTCATTACCAATTTGGATTCTGTACACAATTCGCTTTTAACACTTCTTCTGCCCGAATCGGGAACAAATAGTCCCTCGGGGCTACAAAAGCACGCTTCTTCCACACGGGAATCGGTCCTTTATAGTGATTATAAAAACTCTCTGCCGTGTTTCCCAAAATATTCCAACCATATAGCGGTTCGTTCAATTCCATCTCTGCAGTCAACCAACGGCGCAAATTCCAGAAACGTCTTCCCTCGAATGCGAACTCGATGTTCCACTCTCGGCGAATAATCTCCCGCATTCCTTCCTTCGTTTTTACCTTACCTGGTTCATTAGAGTAGTTCTCCCACGCACTCTCGACATCCGGGATTCCGGCACGTAAGCGAACCTCATTTAACGGGGCATACACGTGTTCGTAATCCGGTGCAGTCAAGTATTCGTTCCAAGCTTCGGCTTTCATCAAATAAAGTTCAGCCAACCGAAACATGATAACAACCGAACCATTTAACCCGTCTACGGCATAACGGGTAGGCAACACATCCGAGTAAGAACCTTTTTTCATCCAGTAACCGGTTAAATTTTGCGGCATTGCATTATTGATCATAGTGGCCTGCGTTCCAAATTTTTCTCCTTGATAAGCAGTAACCAATTTCAAATTCGTTGCCGTCGGTCCCATTTGCCAATGACAACGATCCGCTGCGATATGAGCATAAAAACGAGGTTCCCGTCTCAAGTGCAAATTTAACACATCCGCGTTCAAAGGCACTACATCCCGATAAGCCGGTACATTCTCTTTTCCCATCTGATAGCGCATACCGTAAGGCCATTCTTTATCCGACTCGATAGGCAAACCGTTAACCGTATAATAAAATTCCACCATTTTCATGCTCGGTGCGATACATCCCTGATTTGAACCAGAATAATCGGGATCCGTGCTCCGGAAATAGGGCAACGTTTTCAGTGACCAGAAAGCAGCCGTACGCGAAAGCTGGGGTTCAAACATCTGCAAAGCTTCGTCATGTTCAAAGTTTCTGGCTAATGAAGAGTGCTCAATATCGGCCATCGTGCTGAGCAAAGCGGTTGTTTTCTGGTAATCTCCACGTATTAATCGCTTCCCGCCTTTATCAGCGATATCAATCGCCTCCTGTGCCGCTTCGGCTGCCCGTTTCCATTTTTCAGGGTCATATTCGGCATTAAAAAGCTTTTCGCCTTTTTTGTTCACGAAATTCGTATAATTCTTGTTTCCGTTAAATATAGGGGAAGCGGCAAGCAACAAGGTGTGAGCCTTCAATGCCGCCGCACCTTCTTTACAATAATACCCACTATGCGATTTCTCCTTTTGATTAAACAAAGGTAAAACCGGAATGGCCTCGTCCAGCAAACGCACGATGACATTAACACAAGTATCTATCGGGGAACGCGGTAATTGCATCTCTGTCACATTGGCATTGGCATCTATATTTTCTGGCACTAAAACAACCGGCCCGTAACGACGCATCAGCTCGAAATAATAGTGCGCCTTCAAAGCCTTAATTTCTGCTGTCCAAATATCTTTTTCGTCCTGTTGCATGTTGTAAACGGAACCGATATTCTCGATAAAAATGTTACAATAACGAATAGCGGCATAATACTCCGTATTTTTCCACACGTTACCGTAAGGCTCTTGTGACATTTGCAATCCATCACCAATGAAAAAACCTTGATAGGCGGGGAATCGATTTCTCATATATTCTCCGGCAACTACCTCGTCTGCCCCAGTAAAAGCCGGATTCGTCACCACCGAAGTCACTGGTGCCGTCAGAATCACATGGCATGTTTTCATCCAGTCCTCGGCCTGCTCGCGTTTCTCGAATATTGTCTCTATCGTTTCAATATCGTTTTCAGGCACAACATCCAAATAGTTACAACTATTCAAGACCAGTAACGAAAGGATTGTTGCCACATTCAAAAATTTAATTTTCATCTTCATACTATCAGAAACTAAATGTTAAACCAAGCGTGTACGTCTTTTGTATCGGATAATTGAATCCGTTCTCTCCCAATTCCACGTCCCAAACCTTGAAGTTTGAGATTATGAACGGATTGTTGGCACGAGCAAAAAGTTTCACGTATTGTAATTTCCACTTATTCATCAACGATTTGGGTAAATTATAAGCCAGTTCTATTTGTGTACAACGCAAGAAAGAACATTCCCGCATGAAATAAGTACTCTTACGCACTTCCGCATTATCTTTATTATACCAATTTTCTTGAGGATTATGCGTGATAATGTTCTTTGTTGAAAGACGTGGCCAAAACGGTTTTCTCGTCATGTTGTCCTCAGACCAGTGAGAATCACAAATCTCTTTCAACATAGCATTATCTCCGTAAAATGGAGAAATTGCTGCCGGATTGATGAAGAACGAACGTTTACCCGAACCTTGGAAAGCGGCACTGAATTCCCAGTTCTTGTAATTGAAGAATCCCTGGAACCCGTAAATCAACCGCGGTGTCTCCGGAAAACCGATATACGTGGCATCCTCCACATTGATCACCCCGTCTCCGTTCAAATCACGATAACGAATATCCCCGGGCATCACGTCACCCCCTTGAACCGGCGAGTTATTAATCTCTGCCTGATCGCGAAACAATCCCTCGGCGATGTAACCGATTTGTTGAGAAATCTCCTGTCCTTTCATACGTTGCCATTCGGGTTTACCGATAGCCTCCTCGATCTCCTTATAAATAGATTTACTATATGTCAACGTTCCGTTCAAAATCATCCAACAATCTTGCGAAAAAGCATGTTGCACTTTTCCTGAAAAATCGATACCTCTCATGCGCGATTTACCGATATTTGCCAAAGGTGCGACCTCTACCCCGGCAGAAGAAGGAAGCGTGTTTTTATTCCCGATCACATTATGACGGATTTCCTGAAAGGCATCCAACGTAAATTCCAATATACCACTGAACATTTTAGCCTCCATCCCGAAATTAATCTGCTCGGCAATTTCCCATTCGATGTCCTTGTTGGGGTAAGCAGAAACAATATAACGATAATAATCAGTAGCACCTCCTGGTTGAGGATTAGCATATTTAGGATTATTCAATCGATCTATTATCGGCAGGAATACAAAACGCGGAGTCGCCACGATACCATCATTACCCACCTTACCGTAAGATGCCCTGAATTTCAAATAAGAAAGCCAATTCGAAACGGATTGCATGAAAGGTTCGCTCGAAGCTACCCAAGCCAATCCCCCAGCCGGAAAGAATCCCATCCGATTGTTTTCGGCAAAACGTTCCGATCCGTTATACCCGAAACTACCTTCAATGAAATAACGATCCTTATACCCGTAACTTCCGCGCATGGAGAATGTCATATTACGTTGCGGCATTCCGTTCAAAACACTTGAAATCGGTGTAAATGTCCGCTCCTGCATCTGGAATACCCCGGTCAAGGAGGTCTGGTGATCTTTCCAAGCAGCCGTGTGTATCAAGCGCCCCTCGTAGGTCACCTGCGTTGAAGTCTCCGACGTATTGTCTGCCACCGACAAGGTACGTTTCGAGTTCTCCTCCTCTATGGCTCGCAATACATGTTTTCCCGTTTCAAAATCATAGTTACTTAACGTGTACCTGTATGGACTAGTTGCGAATGCGGTGGTATAATAACCGGTTTGAGCCCAAGATATACTGGCTCGCACTTCCAATCCTTTGACCAAAGAGGCTAAATTATGAATATATTCTGCACGATTGCTCGTGGAATAACGCGTTCTCTCCGTGTATCCCTGGTGCAAAAGCATGTAGGGATTAGTTGCATTGGCTTCCGTTGTCCCGAAACGCAAATGCGGCCAATTGTAATAATCATCTCCCGGGTAGAGCGGAGCGAAATCCACCGGAGAAGCCGCAAAAGCCAACCCGTATGCTTCCGTCATAGAGGTTAACGGACCGTGATATTTATCCAACGTAGCAGATGAATTAATCAATAGCTTAATCCCGGCCTTCAGGTCTATATTCAAATTCGCACGGAATGATGTTTGATTATTCGAAATATTACAATCAAAATCATTCAATTTATCCGTTTTCAGCATACCCATATCCCGGACATAGTTCACGGAAGTATAATATTGAATCACTTTCGATCCCCCGCGAATACTCAATCCGGCATGATGGTTCACGTTATAATTCTTAAACATGATATTATACCAGTCATTCGCCGGGTAAACCCAGGAAGGATATTTACCGGAAGCCGTACGATTTATGACCTCCTCACTATATTTGGGTGTTGACAACTGACCACGTCCGACTCCAGCCTGGTTATACATTCTCATATATGTAATCGGATCTACCACGTCGATCTCTTTTGTCGGCATAGAAAAAACAGCCTCGTAGCGAGCTGATGCATAGACACTCCCCTCTTCACCTTTCTTTGTGGTCACCATTATCACACCATTCGCACCACGTGCACCGTACATGGCCGTGGCTGATGCATCTTTCAAAACGGAAAAAGTTTCAATATCTTCCGGAGCTATACGCGATAAATCCAGCTTGGAAGATTCTACTCCGTCAATCAATATTAACGGGTCGATATTCGCTCCCGTCTGGAAAGAAGTGATACCGCGAATATAAAATTTCGTGTTCATCTCCTCTTCCGTCAACGCTCCCGGAAGACCTCCCGTCTGCCAAGCAATCATACCGGGAATTCGACCGGCAAAACTCGTCGTCAAATCACTGCTTGAAGATTTCAAATCCATCGGGCGAACGGTAGAAATCGCTGATACCACGCTTTCTTTTTTCTGCGTACCGAAAGCCACAACAGTCACTTCTTCAATATTTTCAGCAGTAGGATTCAAAGCAATATTTACTTTTGTTTTTCCTTTTACCGCCACGATTTCCGGTTTGTAGCCCACGAAAGAAACCCGTAACACGTCATCCGGTTTAACGGCCAAAGTATAACGACCGTCAAGATCCGTAGCAACCCCTTGTGTTGTTCCATGAATGATTACAGTTGCCCCGGGAATCGAATTTCCTTTTTCATCGGTGACTCTACCACTTACCTGAATTAATTTCGTTGTAGAAGTTTCTTGCTGCTTCACGATAGCAATATTATCACCTGTAATTTTATACGTGAATTCCGTATCTTTAAGTATTGTTTTCAATACCTCCTCTATAGTTGCATCTTTAACATTAATCGTCACGGGCTTAAATTGCTCTATTTGCGTTTTTTCATAAGCAAAATTAACCCCAGTTTGTTTTTGAATATCTAGCAATACATCAATTAAAGGGACATTTTTTAAATCAAGAGAGACCTTTTTATTAGGTATATTTTGAGCGTTAAGATTCATAAATCCTACTAAAAATAGGCATACCAAAAGGTATATTTTGCAAAAAGAGCCGCCTCCTTTGCGAAATAGTAAACTTTTTTTCATAACTTTGTTTTAAATATTTATCGATGATTAATCGGTTCCCATTTCTCACCGAGGAACTATTAATTTATTACACAGGATGTTCAAGGCAAAAGGGCATCCTGTTAATTTTTCAGGATATCTTATTCTATAATCTTCACCTCCTTCCCTTCGATTAAGAATTTAACATCCGAAACAAATTCTATCACGTCCAAAGCCTCTCGGAGTGACGCATGCTGTTTTATAGAAAATACGTATTCTTCCTTTTCCAAAGCGATCTCATTTTTAACTAAAAAATGAACATCATAGTACAATTCAAGACTGGAAATTACTTGTTTTATCGTTTTCCCGTTAAAGAGGATATATCCGTTACGTTTAGCGGTATACTCCGCCAAATCCGTTTGAGTAACCGACACCTGCCCTAATTTATCCACGAATGACTTCTCACCGGGATGTAACACGGTTTCTTTTCCATCCAATGAATTTTTCGGGGTAATTCCGACAACACCTTCTACTAACACGGCCTCATCAGGCAAATCGTTTCGTGAAATAATATTGAATGTCGTTCCGTATACCTGCAATTTCATATTACCCGTGTTCACCACGAAACGTCGGGAAGATTTGGTCACCTCAAAGTATCCTTCGCCACGAAGAGTGACTTCACGCACGGAAGTCGAATCGAATTTCACCGGGTAAGTCAGTTCACTCTGCGGGTTAAGTAACACGAAAGTCCCGTCTGATAGCACAAGTTCAAAGGTCTTTCCCCTTGGAACAACAACCGTATGCATCGGGATTTCTTCCTTTATCGTATCAGTTTTATAAATACTATCGGATATCGTGTAATTCAACTTACTACCGTGAGTTTGCTGATCCATTTTCGAATTTAACTGCTCGGCAGTCAATTTATCCCCGGTCTCCGTGATAATAATAACCGATTCTCCTGTATCCTCACCTCTCATTGCAACTTGCATACTGGTCATTTCTCTCGAATTCGTGTCATAATACCACCAGATTCCTAGTGAAAAGAATAAAATAACAGATGCTGCCACAGTCATTCGCTGCCACAGTACCCGCTGACGTTTACGCTTTCTTGTCTCTTGCAATTTTGAATAGAGATTATTCAATTTTTCTTCTGAAAAAGATTCATTACGGGTCGGATGGCCTGCATAATAATTAGATGAACGTTGATAAAATTCTTCGTTATGAAGATCTTTTTTCCGCCAAAGTTCCACTTCTTCGGCTATTTTTTTATCAGCTCGTCCATGTATATATGAGAATATTTTACTCCAATCAATCTGCATAAATTTTCAATCTTTTTATACAATAAACGCTCAACGAAAAAAATGGGTCCCCCTTTTTTCAATATTTTTTTTAAAAATTTCATTGATCTAACCTATTAATAATGATATTCACTGTACTTTCCTGAAAATGGTTGACTCGGATTAAACAAAAATTTTAACAAACA
>ERZ791871.57-NODE-57-length-154251-cov-5.030831_pt1 | contig 154251 bp, 195 predicted proteins | sample MGYA00510280_ERZ791871 | MGnify/ENA primary metagenome ERZ791871 (study PRJEB30046, sample SAMN00792111) | human gut metagenome | study: EMG produced TPA metagenomics assembly of the A metagenome-wide association study of gut microbiota in type 2...
GTCAGCCTGTGCCGCGGCGGTAAGTGCGGCCTTATCACCGTTACACTCACACCAAGCGCCATTGTTTCCGCCAGAAACCCAGTAAGCGGAAGCCTTCGGAGCCGTACATCCTGACGGACAACCTTGCTTGGTAGCAGTAGCCTCTACATAATCATTACATACTCTTCCACTGCAACCCGCATCCGCTAATGCCTGAGCTTGAGATCTAAGACTCTCTATCTTATCGCTAGCCTGAGCGTTGGCAGAAGACGTGCTAGAAGCGCATATAGATCCAGAAGGTACACCCGGATAGGAGATCGTTACTCCACAAGGTCTATCAGATGGGCAATTCCTACTAGTAGCAGATCCTCCTTGGAAACCGATCGTATTACAGCAAGCAGATCCATAGCTTAGATATTCCTCTCTTCCACAATCATTTCTGTATAAAGCTACACTTTCGCCAGATCTACACTCAGCCTCTCCTATTCTACTCCAAGAATTAGGATCACAACAGCTATCGCAAGATCCGCCGGAGCATCCACAGTCACAAGACTCATGGAGCCTGTTCTCCGTCTCGTCGGAATGGCACCCTGTGCTATCCGTCCTTCTATACCTAGCCCATACGTCGCCTCCGGAGCAATAGTTTCCGCCATCATAGCTCCATCCTGACCAGCTTGGAGGAGTATCCTCACAGTTTCCGTTCTTGTTAGCGTATGCCTGAGCGGCGTTCTTGGTAGCCGTATCGTTCTTAAACGCGTCTTGAACCTTCTTGTTGGCGTCAGCTTGGGATACCGTTGACGTGATATCAGCCAATCCAAGGGCGCTATAAGGCACGGACAACGCGATACCTTGCTTACAGCTACCGCAATTGTTCTTGTAGAACGTAGCGCTTCCGGTACCGGTCCATACGCAGGTGCCATGCTGGTTGGCGTAATCCTGCCCCTTCTGGTCTAGGATCTGCTCTGCCTTGCTCCTTGCATCCGCCAAAGAAACCTTGCTGGTGATAGCCGTGCCGCCGTTGGCTTGCGTGGAGGTCACCGTTATCCTCTGGCCTACCCCGCCTTCGGCGCAGTTGTTCTTATAGAAGTCACGGCTTGCCACGTAAGTCCATGTACATCCTCCGTTCTTATTGGCGTAAGCCTGACCATCAGATCCACGAACCGCGTTCTCAGCCTTCTTGTTGGCGTCAGCCAAGGAAACGGTGGAGGTGTACGGGTGTCCCGGAAGCTTGCTGCTACTTACGGATACCATGTCGCCCACGCCGCCGTCAGCGCAATTGTTCTTCCTAACCTGTCCGGTATAGCTTCCTGTCCAAGTACAAGTACCCTTCGAGTTAGCCACGGCCTGACCCTGAGAGTTCACGGCGGCCAATGCCTTGGCGTTAGCGTCAGCTTGGGATACACATGACTTAAACTTACCATCAGAGCTAGGACTTGGATCCGTAACATCATTCTGAGTTACGGTAACAGAGCTTCCAACTCCACCATCCGCACATTGACGGGTAAAGGCCTTGGATGCCGTACCAAACCAGAAACATGTATTATTACCACCAGCTATATACCGCTCTTGATTATCAGGATCAGTATAACAGGTATTGGTATTACGTTGATGTAATTGAGAGATACAGTCCTTACATACGGTCTCTATAGTCTCCCATACCGGTTGCTCGGTCTTCGTATGGCACGTATCATCATAGTTCTTGTTGACGAACGCCTGACCCATTCTGTCGATATAGGCCTTAGCCAAAGCGTCTGCCTCTTCCTGAGAACGGGTTGAGGTGAAGAACTGACCCATAAGATCCGGGGTTACGGTGATAGGATCGGCGTACTGACAAGTAGGACACTTAGGAGTGAACTCCTTGCTATAATTACCTACATATATCTTCAGTTCGTCGCAAGTACCACGATCGTTGGCTATAGCCTGACCTTGCGCCTTGACAGCGGCCTTGGCTAGCTCATCGGCGGCGAACTGGCTCTCGTATGAGTAGAACGGACCTCCGGTCACGTCAGCCTCGGTCACGGTAACCGAAGACGGGATAAGACCAGACGGACAATTATTCTTCTCAAACGCCTCGCTATAATGACCGGTGTACTTAGGAGCCTCATGGCAAGTACCACGCTCATCGGCGATCTTCTGACCTTGATTCATGACAGCGGCCATAGCGACTAAGTTAGCCTCATCCTGTGACACGCAAGACTGGAACGGATGACCTTCCACCATATCTTGTGTCACGGTGAACGGATCTCCTACCTGATTAGCGCCACAATTGCTCTTCGTGAACTCGAAGCTGGCCTTACCGGTATACATAGTAGCGTTAGAGCAAGTACCCTTGGTGTTAGCCAAAGCCTGTCCTTGAGCCTGTACGGCGGTCATAGCCATAGCGTCAGCGGCGGTCTGGGAGTCGTTAGACTGGAATGGGTGTCCTTCTACCATATCTTGGGTGATCGTCACCTTAGATCCGATCTTACACTCACCACAGTTGTTTCTCGTGAATTCCAAGGAAGCACGGCCGGTGTACGTACAAAGGGCGTGGATATTGGCAAGGGCCTGTCCTTGGGCGTCAACGGCGGCCTTGGCCTTGTTGTTGGCATCCTCCTGTGATACGGTAGACGTGAACGGATAACCGTCAACCATCCTATCATTTACCGTATAAGTACCACCAGTGCCAGTACCACAATTGTTACGGGTAAACGTACGTGTATAAGTACCGGTATATACAGGCACCTTCTCGCACTTACCTTTCACGTTAGCCACATCCTGACCTTGAGCCTCGACGGCGGCCTTAGCCTTATTGTTGGCGTCTTCCTGAGATACGGTAGACCTGAAATCTCCTGTCACCATAGTCTCGTCTACAACAACCTTAGTACCGTACTGGGTCTCATCGCAATTATTACGGGTAAATTCCTTACTGTATTTACCATGATATACGACCTTCTCCTTACACTCACCTTCTAGGTTGGCTTGTTGCTGGGCGTTAACCTCAAGATCGGCCTTAGCCTTATTGTCAGCATCCTCCTGAGAGATAATAGAGAAGTACTTACCAGCGGCTACAACATAAGTATAAGGTTGGCCGATATGGAACTCATCGCAATTGTTTCTAGTGACTGTCTTCTCCATCCTTACGTTATAGTATACGTTAGTCTGACAGTCGCCACGCTCGTTGGTGATAGCCTGACCTTGCGCCTCGACAGCGTCCTGCGCCAGCTTGTTGGCGGCATCCTGCGATACCGTAGAAGTGAACGGATATCCAGAACACATCTTCTCGTCCACAGTGAAGTCAACAGGAGTAGAACCCTCAGGGCAGTTGGTTCTCTGGAATACCTTGGAGTACGATCCGGTAAATACCGGTATCTTCTCACAGTTACCCTTGATATTCGCTATATCCTGACCTTGAGCCTCGACAGCAGCCCTTGCTAGGCTATTAGCGTCTTCCTGAGACACGATGGATCTGAAGTCCCCTGTAACCATCGTCTCATCGACAACCACATCAGTACCGTATTGGGTGGAGTCACAATTGTTACGGGTAAAGGTCTTACTAAACTTACCATAATAGATATTCTCCTTAGGCTTACACTCACCCTCCAAATTGGCTTGTTGTTGACCGTTCTTCTCAATATCCTCAAGAGCCTTCCTATCGGCGTCCTCCTGAGAGATGGAAGATACGTACTTGCCCTCAGGAATGATATAAACATATTCCTGACCGTCACTGAACTTATCGCAATTATTACGTATAAACGTCTTTCTCTGCTCCTCGTTATACCAGATATCGGTTATACACTCACCATGCTCGTTGGCGTATTTCTGACCGTTCAGGGCTATATCCTCCATAGCCTTGGCGTCTGCGTCCTCCTGCGAGATAAACGACTTGTAAGTCCTTTCCTCGACCGTATACAACACCACCGATCCATGCTGGTTGGCCAGACAGTCGTCCTTGGTGAACGGCTGAACCATCTTGATATTATAATAAACGGGCTTGGCGTCCTGAGCTATCATATACTCCTTGACAATATTACCGTCCTTTGACGTTATACGGAACTTAGCCGTACAGATCTGACCGGTATAATTAGCCTTGTATACGATATTGAGCTTATTATCGCCTACCCCATGGCTCTTGTCGTTAATGGCAAAGCAATTACCCTCGACACAATTCTTATCTATTTCCCTTGCCATATTATCCTTCAGTTATTCTCCATGAAACATCATCTCCGGCCTCTACCCTCACGATTTGGGTATCACCATCCTTATTAAGCGTCAACCTTTGCGGATCCACGTTGAAGGGTGGTTCCGGTTCCGGCTCACTACCATCACCGCAAGTGCAACATACCAGCTCGATATCATACTCGGTATTGGACTTGATATCGATGACAACCTGACCGTTCTCGCTAGTCACGTTATCGAAGTCATGATCAAGTATGATATAAGGTATATCATTAGGCTGTTGATTGATATTAACAACCTTACCGTTCAAGACAAACATCTCATGATGCTGTTCGTTATCCATATTCTTAGGCATAGCTATGACAAAGCTAGCCTCATACAAATCAGTGGCTCCGGGATCCTCAGGATCGGCATACACTATATATCTGCTATCCTCTTCCGGGACTTTCATGGATAAGCCGTTCACGTTCATGGATACTATATAGGACTTGCTCACCGAGCCACCAAGGGTAAGGCAGGAAGCCTTGACCGAGGCGGAGTTGAGCTTGGCGTTGATGACCGCCGTCCCGCCCTCCATGTCGAACATGACACTGGTAGGATCCACGCTTACCCGCTCTATACCCTTCTGGGTTATAGTAGCGAGCTTCGTAACCTTGCCTTTCTCGACCGCTACGTAAGTCTCCCTAGGCAACCTACCCATCCATCCCGGCTCTACCTTGATAGCCACCTTGTCGGGGCCGGTACCGGAAATCTTGTCGTAGGACACCCATGAGGAACCTTGCTCGATCTTGGCAAGAATATCTTTTAAATTATTCATATCATTCCGCTTGAGTTATAGTCCATTTATCACTCTTACCTACGATAATCTCCAGAATCTGCTCGCCACCCTCAGGAGGATACTCGAAGTTAGTAGGCTTAATCTCAAACACGCTGGCGCCACCACAACCAAGATCACAGATCATGTCCGGCAACCATCCCTCCTCGAAAAACCGTTCTATAAGCTCCCTGACAGCCTCTGAAAAAGAGTCAAGCTCTAACCTGTCTACGGGAAGAGATCCCTTCTTGAGGGTCTCACCACATACCCAGCCGTCACACTCGGAAGCCAAGACCGTATCGTACACTCTTTTAGCCATAACATGAGGTATTTAAAATATTACTATTCAATGTAGTATATACGATATTAACATCAGTGAACTCATCACCCATGCAATATTTCTTCTTAAACTTAACGGACCTGCCAGAAACGACATATCCGTCATTAGGGACGATAGTACCACAATAGGTAACGCTGAGCACGTTCAACGGCTCGTATCTTAATCTGACAGCTTGAACGCCCTTGAACGAGTCACGCTGGATGGACGCCGTGGCGCCAGATACGGCAACCAGCTTCCTTACCAGAGACTCGATTACGCTATTCATGCCATCACCGTTCCTGATATCCGCCTCAGGGAACGACTGACCGTCATATATGATCTGGGAACTATAGATACTGCACTCGTCCCCCGGTCTGTATTCCGGCTTACATGGATTACAATTATTTCTCATATCAAATCAATTTATTGATCATTCTTCTTAATTCAAGTATCTCGGCATCCCTATCCCGTATAGCCTTTATCATAGCGTTAAGGGTATCGGACATATCACAATTAGGGGACAATCCCAATGATTCCACACGTACCTTATCACCGGGGTAAATACAATCGGTACTCATGTACGTAGAGCACGGTACTTTCGTGTCGTCTACAGTAGGTCTGTATTGTTTTTTGTTGCAACCGTTCATCACCAAACCTCCTCTTCAGTTCCGCTATCCCCGCCGCTACCACCGGCGTTGACAAGCTCGTTTATAATCCTCTTCAAATCCAGAACCTCACGATGGTATAAATCTATCTGCTTATCCCTAGACGCTATAATACGCCTCAATGAGTCTATAACGACAGAGATATCAGTACCTTTCTCTATACCATCCACCACCAACTCATCGCCTGAGTACAAGACGCATTTATCATACAAGGTTATAGGACATCCATAACCAACACAAGGTTCGTTCTGACAATCCCGATCGCAAGGATCACAAGGATCATCATAACATTTGTTAAGAAACTTATCTATCTTAACGCCATGACAACACTCTTCGGGACATTCCCGTGAATGATCATGACAACAACCACCTGTATTACACATATTAATAATATTAATGTTTTTAGCAAAGATACTTATTTGGTTTGGAAACAAGACAACATACGTTATTAAACAATATAAGGGACACGTCATTCGCATCCCCTATACCCATAAACCATAACAACAAGATAAGATCAGGACTTCAATTTAAGAACAGGATTACCCCATCTGTCTTTCCACTGCCTTCCCAAATCGTTTATAACGCCATCATAGTCTTTTATATATCCAGCCTTAATAGCATAAGATATATTTCTTTCTATTGATACTATCATATCTAGCTCCTCGAAGGAGGCTCTATTTCTTATTCCTTCCTCATGCACACCGAAAACAACGAAATTAATACCCTTAGCAATCCTTGATAGCGATTCCTTTAAATTGCTCTTATCGCTTATAAGCGAAGATACACTGCTGCACATCTCTATATAAGCGTCACCAGCTGCATTTCTTACCCCTACGATATTATCAACAAACCACATTACGACATCGGCACAAACTTCAGGACTCATCTCCATAGCCACCACGAGGAAAAGATATGGATTCATATACCACATTTGGCCATCCCCCTTACCCTTTCGGCATGCCAACCCCATTTTGTTTAAATCACTAAGATTTAGGGTCTTGTTTTGTAGGCTGATATTTATCCGCTTACATAAATCCCTGTTTTCTAGTCTACTAATTATTTCCCTGCATTTCTCCTGAAAGCCATCATACTTAATAATATCATTAAGCTTCTTAGGAGATAAACCCTTTTTAAGCCTATCATCAGACAAGACTCTCATAGCTAAAGTGATGTTAACAAAACCATTATCACTGAGCGCAGGTATAACAACGCCCATCAATCTCCTATCAGAAGATTTGATTTCAACCCGACTTTTCATAACTTTGAACAATATTTTAAATTAAACATAATACCTATCGGTTCGAGATGAATAGATAGGTATGCAAATATAAAATATATTCAACATATAAGCAAGTGTATTACAGTATATAAACTTATCACCATTGATATATATACAAAAAAATGGAGGAGACACACAATCCCCTCCAAAACACTAATCTAACATTATGGAAAACACAAACGCATTCTTACCAATAACACTGATCTTCTTGATCGATATTCTCAATCCATTTCTCGCACTCAAGATTAAGATCAGCGTACTCCTGCCCCTCTACCATCAAAACCTCACGGGCTTTGGCGTTGGCATCCTCAACCGATATCCATGACCTAAACCTGTTGGCTTTGATAGAGTAATATACTTTACCGGACTTATATCCGAATGGACATATCTTCTCGAACCAATCACCGATCATAGTATTATAGAATACAGGTGAGCAACTACCCTCGGCATTAGCCTTCTCCTGACCTTCTTTCATGAACTTCCTATAGGCTAACGTATCGGCGTCTATCTGGGATATATCGGATATGACAGCTCCGGCTGGTAATTCATATACAATACCTTCCTTGCCTGATGTGCCAGCCTCACAATCGTTCTTGTAAAACAAGCCACGAAAAGGCTGTGAGGCCCAGTCCTCGCAGCAAGCCCCGACGGAGTTGGCCTCTCCCTGCCCGATCCGTCCAAGCTCCACCCTGGCCTTATCATTGGCATCTTTCTTAGATACGTAAGAGACAAACCTGCCTTCCTCTATACATACCTGCTCCTTGGATCCCTTACCGCTTACGCAATTATTCTTGATAAACTCATCGCATACCTGATCATTATACCATACAGCCGGTATTATGTCGGCATATGTATTGGCGTAGTCCTGACCGTTGGCTTTGATATCATCCTCAGCCTTGTTGTCAGCCTCCTCCTGCGTATCGCCAAAATAGACGTTGGCCGGGACCCGGTAGTCAACAGAACCGCCCACGTACCCGGCAGGCGGGTTGTTTCTGGTGAACGTCCGAACTATTTCTTTGTTACCGTATATCATTGTGATTCACTTTGTCGCAAATATAGATATTTTACCGATATGAGACACATAACCGTAAATGCAAATATGCAGTTACCTGATTATCAGTTTTTGGGCAAAAATGGAATTAATTATCCCAATGACTAAATGACTCCGATCCGGCGAACACCCCATAGTCCCTAAACATACCTCCACATAATATGAAATCACTTTTCTTGCTACCATTTATAGATGACAATATGTATTTATATCCCTTGCCTGTTATGTAAATAGTCCTCGCATATATAACCTTACCAGATTCGGTGCATATATTCTTATCACGATAATGAGCAAACCCTTTCCTTACAGCATTAGCCGTAATCTCCCAATCTCCATTAACCTTAACCCTTTTGACTATTATCTTTATCTTAACAAGAAAATCTCGTAAACATTTATCGCTTATAATTATATCATTCTGCTCAAGCTTCTTGGCTAAATCCCTTACCAGCAAATCTGACTCTCCAGACATGATAAACGACTCTGAAAATTTTATATCCTCTTTCTTCGACTCAAGAACCTTAGCCATCTCCTCGGCTTTGGCCCTCTCCTCTAACGCCAGCTTCTCGGCGGCTACCCTGCCACGATATTCCTTAGCCCAAGCCTCAGCAGCGGCGGGAGGATCATTAAAATCAGGAATCACGCATTTGCCTGTAGTGAGAAGCTCTTTAATTCTGTCCAAACACCATAACCTAAAATCAACGCTAAGCCACTGAGCGAAATCCAAAGCCAGATCCTCACACATCCATGTGCCAGGATTAACCGTACCCCTGATAATCGTAACAGGCTGAAAATCAGCATTACCATATTTTCTGGTAATGGCATTAATTAACTCATTTACAGAAGATAACGATAAATAATCATTTGGTCTCTTTTTAAACGGCTTCGCCATTTCGGTAGCATTCACATAAGTGATACCGTTCTCTGTTTTGAAAGTTATATCATTACCATTGTAGCTAAATATTGTAGATAATCCGTTTTCGTTGGATTTAGACGCCAAAATCCTACTACTATTATTCATAGAATCATTGGAAATAATTATATTTGCACTCATAATAAATAACCTATGTCCATTACATCGTGAGATATGATGGACATACAAAAATAGCCAATCGAATCGTCTATGACAAATCAATTGGCTATTTTTTATATCTAACACATAAAGATATTTTACAACTTACAAGAGTATCTATCTAACCTACTTATTTAGAAGACTCCTTACAAATTGTATACTTGATTTACAGTAGCTTAACATCTAGTAATACATCATAAATCAATATCTATACATCTGATTATCACCAATGTCGACTTTTCTCCATTGGTTCGTTACCTATTACAAATCTTATCCTCCAAAGCATAAAGCACCTTAGCGACAGTCTTATCTCCACTTACCTTCACGCAAGACTCACCAAGATCCCTGACATCTATAGCCTCCCTAATACGGGTAAGCTCTTCATATATCTCCTCTATCACGTCAGAGATCATAACGCACTCATCAGAGTCCTTATGCTTTGACCACTCTGGTAGATCACCCTCATAAGGTACGCAAGTGGACGGGGTTATATGTGAACAATTATACTTTCTCATGCCAACAATTTGTTAATACGTTCCTTTAACGATCTCACCTCATCCGGACATAACCCGCAATCATTATCACATAATGACCTTTGCAGACGAATTATCCTACCCCAATAGGATATATCGGGCTTGTCACCGATCCTATACCTATGGTATCTCATATATCTACCCCATTGGCAGGACAGCCATTCGTCTACGGACTTACATAAATCCGTCCTATCAAGGTTTGATATGCTCTGCGCGCCCATTCAGAATCTCCTTTCTCATTTCCTGTACCTCCTCGTCTGGCGGGCATCCATACGGCAGGTTCTTGATCCATTCACGGATCTTTTTCTGCATATTAAGATAAGATACACCCACGCCATCACCCTTGGTACGAACTTGCTTATATATACTAACCACGTCACGCTCCATGGTCTGCAACGGATCTTGCATAACCATACAACCAGCGGTGCTTCTAGAAGCGTACTCCATATCGCTAACAGCGGTAGAAGAAGAATGATTCATCATACTTCTCTCAATCCTTTCTCTCTCGGCCCTTAACGCCTTTTCCTTACAAGTATTACAACCCACGACTAAATATTTTTATGTTTAACAATCCACGCAATTGGTAGCCATCTCAAGAAGCTCTCCGACACGATCAATAATCTCATGGGCGGCCCTTATGTTATCCAACCTGACATTCGCCTCGGCTACGACCATAAGTGTCTCCATCTCCTGTATCTTGTCTATAAGACCCTTATCCTTGTCCTCGCATAAGACATCAGTCTTGATCCATAGCCGGTCGAGACGTCTGCGTATAAGATCCGTCTTAAGATACTTGCGACTGAAATTGTAAGTGGAAGGGCTACCTATGATCTTAATATCATATATACCGTCTGGAAGATCAAGATACTTAACATTGCAATCATCATAATTAAAACAATTGAGACCTAGCGTTAGGCTGGTAAAGGTATTGACCTGATTCTTGCCAAGGAACAACGTAACGGGGTCGGACATGCCCGGCGTAGTGATCTCGATAATCGCCTTCCTGTCCTCCAGTAGCCCCCACTCAGACTCATCCAATACCTGAAGCACCTTGGGATCACGTGTCTCTAGCACCTGAAATGACAGCCGAATATCATTCATGTTAACCTTCTTATCGTACCGGCATAAGCTATCGTCATAACGGGCTTGCATATCAAGATCCGGGATATCGGTATAATATGTCTTAACCTCATGACCGTTGATAAACACCGATGTTATCTGACAAACATGAGACCTAGCGACATCAAAAAACACCATCCTTACATTACCCTCATAATCGACTCCCGATGTCGGGTATGTCAATATCTGGGTATTATACTCACCATCGTTACGCCTAGCTACGACAGTAATTACGATAGGCTTCTCTATATCGTAATCATCCATGATAATCCTAGCGGCAAACTTATCATGAATTATCTTCGGTATGATATTGATCTGATTCATCTTAATATCTTTTTCACAAAGATACTAATTTGATCGATAAAACAAACGAGGCTATAAGATAAGAGCATCAAGAAGATCCTGCTCGCTTAGAATTATACCTCCATTGATAGCCATAGACATAGCTAAATAAAGACATAAGCATGTGAGATCATATCTAAGCATTCTACTCCTAAGAGATACAATAAACTTTTTAAGGTCAGGATTATCCCCAGCCAAAGACATATAGCCGCTAAAAAGGAACGTATTGTATATAGGATCGGATGTAGATGATTTGATATCGCTGTAAGACATACCACAAATATCTACCCACAATCTTATAGATTTGACGACTATCTCCTTTACAAGAGACTTATTCAACAAACATCCGAATCTGACCAAAGCCACTATATCTCCCCACTTCTGATCGGATATCTCTTTAATAACATACATCGACCCATTCAAAGGATCTTTTACGACAGATGACAGTATATTCTTACATCCAATGGAATCCGATAGCTCTTGGATATTAAACATATTATTATCGTGGTTAAATACGATGGACATATCTCCACCTCTTATGATACTAAAGCTACTCATCACGAATCCTCCACAAAAGAATTAATATCAAAACAGTCATCATAAGAGCATAGGCCAGGCTCATATCCTTCCTTGCCATCCTCTATGTCAGAAATAGCTCTATCAGCAATAGATCTTAACTCTAATAGACTTACACCTAAAAAATCTAAGGCCTCTTTCAAGTACTTATATAAGGACGAGGTTTTAACTTCCTTAAACCCCTCGTGAATCAAATGACTATTGAATATACTGAAAAGAACTTTATCATTCCTACCGTCAAACCTTTTACCATTGTTTTTAAGACTACCATCAGAGTCAATCATCTTCCTTATCTTACTCGCAGATCTGGTATTTATGATATTCACCATAATCATAACTTTGTAGTCAACAGCGGCTCTTCTAGCTTTATTAGCCCTCCCCTTTGAACTTACAGGTGCATTGTCCTCGCCGCCAATATACCTGAACTTAGCCTTGCCTACAAAGCATGATGGATAAACCTTGCGAATATTCCACTTATAATTATAATCACCGATTGATCTCATGATCGACAACTCGCTATCAACTACCATCGATATCATCTTATAAGCCTTCTCAAAACACTTAAACGATCCTACATACTCATAGATAAACCGGTACGTCATACCTAGCTTAAAATCTTTATCAGATATCCTATTAAACACTATAGCTCTATCAAAGTTGATGATAATAGCCATAATAATCTTAAGCCTAAAGTAGGGAGGTATATAAATATCATCAGGACTGATGTTCCTAGGATTAGCCGTGGTATAATCAGCGCCAGCGAAAGTATCTCTACGTTTCTTGAAATTACGCGGATATATAGGCTGACCTTTAGATAGCTTAATGCAAGTACGCCCCTCATCTACCTGCTTCTTCTCAGCCTCGGTATACACCGGAAATTCCTTTATCATAGAAGAGCATTTCCTTATATAATTCAAGTCGAAATTCATATTGTTCATATTTTGTCCACTTCAAATATAAGCAAAATATAAGACCTTTAAAAGAATAAGATGAATTAATTTTCCCATATATCACCATTATTATTTCATTAATAACATAACTTGCTGAAACACAGTTGTCCATTTTGTGACATGTGTAATAAGAAGCTTCGCCTCTTTCTGAAGCAAATCTCATTATAAAGCATTCCTTTATTTAATTCTTACCAATTTCTAATTAATAACCCTATTAATGAAATGATGTTAGCTAACGCCTTTTATTATCTAAAGTAGACATCCAAAAAACATTAATTTAAAAATGAGTAGTATGTTGGCAGATAAAGATCTTAATAATCCCACTCAAGACTCTTTATGATTGTATTATTGAGATATTTACTATATCCTTACATTCGATCTTATTTGGCAGATGACTACTATCTTTAAACATAATGATCCTATATGTTTACTTCTTTTCTGCGCTAAAGCGTGAAGTGCCAAAGGGAATCGGCAGGGTTGGTCGTGAGTCGCTCCGCTCCTGGCCGGCCATGGAAGGCAGCCACCAGCCCCACGCCATGACGCCGCCACCTTGTTTATTGGCTTCCAGCAAGAGTCACCTAAAAACAATACTTGTCTATACAATTATCTCTACGGTTCCAGAAGTTAAATAAGAACTATTTGGCTTTAAGGAAAGTTGTTAGTTAAAAAGATGGTCAATTAAGTTATCTGGTCAAATAAAATCTTTATATTCGCGTCACGGTCGGTTGGATGAGTGGTTTAGTCGGTGGTCTGCAAAACCATATACCCCGGTTCGAATCCGGGACTGACCTCATTTTGGTTTTGGTTGATACGTGGGTAAGGATGAATGTAGGGGATTATGGTAGATCATAATCCCTTTCTTTTTGGAGGTTCAAAATCTGACTCCCATCTAGCTATATCACTTATCCTGAAATCGTCCATCATAAAATTTCCGTTATCCATACCATCACCTCGTGTATTAATACCTAGGTTATAAGACCTAAGGGAAAGCGTATTATTGGTTTTCGTGTTAATAATAAGTATACCATTAACAAAACATCTTAATATGTCATATTCATTACTGCTTCTGACTATAGCTATATGATACCATTTGTTTGCCTCAACTCTATCAACATGCCAACCAGCTTGTTGAGCTTGAAATAAAAAATAAAAACCAGTACCTGTTAAAACTACACCAAAATAAAAAATACCATTAGGATATTCATGTTCAACCAAACAACTTGTAACAAGATTGGTTGACTTATACCAAAAGTCTATAGTAAATGGATGACCGTCATAAAACAGCTCAGGCAATAACGATTCTTTGGTGTTTATGATAGTATAAAGAAAAGGATCCGTTTTGTTATATTGGGCACATTGTATTGAGCCATCGGTGATAAGATTGGCGTTATTGGCTATAAAGAGATTGCCAGAGGGAGTAGGATTTCCCTCTACCTTAAAATTACCATTGAATCTCATCAAAAACCTAGTATAATCATCAATCACCCCCCTAGTATATTCAATCATTCTTCGTCTCATAAAACCTTCATCTTCTTTAGCAAATATATTAAGCCCAATAATATCAACAACACGCTAATTGATGTGATAGCTATTGGCCATCTTGATTCTTTCTTGTCATCTACATCCTTATGTTCGATGTCTGTCTTCTTATCAATATCCTCAATACCGGTGATCGTCTTATCAATGCCAACGGAATCGGCCGTCACCGTGCTGTCCCGCCGGCCTATGACGATATGAGCGTCCGTCTGGGAGGACACGGGTCGCTCCCCAGTGGATGGATCCACCTCCTTCGTAGTATCGAATTTCCTCTCAGTTATGACAATATCAGCATTAAGATCAGATGTCCTGATCTCTACGATCTTCCGGTCCATGACCTCATCTATCATCGTCTCTATCCTGCTTATCAAACGATTATCTATAGACGTGTCGCTAACCTGCCTCCTGCTTCCACAAGAGGACAGGAATAGCGACAGACCTAAACAAAAAACAGCCTTAAGACTTATCCTTAACCTTATCATCAGCAATCTTCTTTATATCGTCAAACATCTCGTCAGGTATGTTTTTAGAGAAGCCAAACATCTTGAATACGTTTATTCTCTTGAATACAGCCTTGAACACCTTCACCAAATAAGCGTCAGCGAAAGCATCCCCTATCGTATTCAGGAAAAGCATCACATATCCAACAAGGGCTATATACACCCCATATTTGGTAACGGTAAGTATCATGCTAGCCTCCTCCTCGATCGGGTATAACGTCTTATATATAACACATAATGTCATTACTATAAAACAAGACAAAGCGAACTCCTTAAGAATATCAGTGAACCTGACCTCCCTAAGCCATCTCTTGAAACTAAACCTCCTCCTACGGCTTCTACGGAGCTTCCAGCCCCTTACGCTTTGCGCTAACCTAGCCAAAAAATTCGCTATTAATACTATAAGTAATACAGTCAATAAATGATGCACTGGCTGGAAGTAAGCCCAACAAGAAGTACCATACGCAAGCGCTATATTCCATAAAGCCCCCACTCGCTCTATCATGTCTTTGTCTTTCATTTTATACCATATACGCAAAATTAACTACTATACCGTTAAGTCCCTAAAACACCACGGCGTGTATACCGTTCCTCGTATCAAGGCTGTCAAAATGCAACCAACCCACCTTCCCTTCAAGCCGGAAAGGATATGGTAACATATCTTGATGATCCAAAATCAAGCCTCTGGCCTGTTCCGCCGTCATTGACTTGACATCGAAATCCCCAGCCTTACCCAACACATGAGCGGATAGATAAACATCTTTCTTATCCTTAACTATCTGGCAGATGTTGCATCTAAGACCACGTTGGGAAAACTGCCCCTGCTTGTCCCAATTATTACAATACATAGGCTGTTTAATTATATCCCTCCGTAATATAAGAAGATTATGGAGAAACGCTGTATCAAGAAACTGCCACGATCTGTCCTTCCACTTATTGTACGTATGAGGACACACCAATTCTACTATATCAAAATACGATCCAAGTTCTTTTATAATATCATTCCTATTCATGTCAAGCTGGTTTTATCGTCCATTTCTGGGCGTAATTATTTTTTAATACATATATCTTCTCCATAGGTGTAGCGGGAGACCCGTTGGACGAGCCTTTCACGAATCCCTCTGGGGCCTGCTCCGTGCCGGAAGGACGCTGATTCTCGTCAGGATATTGACTACCATACATAGAAACCGCAAGTCCATAAAACTGATTTCTTTCCCCATCTTTGGCCACGGATGCCATGGTAATCTGATCCCATCCTACAACAAGGTCGTAGAAGGAGTTTACGAAATCATCTGATCTTTTTTGGCTATGAGTGGAATAATCCATCACAAACCATGTAATAGACCTCATCTCATAAATATAATCTGGCAGCTTATCCACTCTAATACTATTACTATGATAGACGAAAAAACCTGTAAGATGATCCAATCCTCTACCCGACATATTATCATCATTCCAACCCGTCCTCCTTTCTCCACTTACCCAGTCATTTAAAAAATCAAAATTAGTAATGTTAGGATTTATCTTATCTACCTCGAAAAAAGGAAGGGTATTTATATCAAAATAATTCCACATATCAGAAGGGCCAGGATGTATTCTCAACGAAGTTAATTTAGGAAGATCATTAAACTCCTTTATATACCTATCCAAATAACATGAAGACAATTCAAGGGTTTGAAGATTTTTCATATTCTTTATATTCCTTATTCCGCTAGATTCTATATCCCTAAGATCAAGCATATTAAACATATTTAAATAATATACCTCTGTCTTGCTGGTTATAGCCTCAGGAATTACGGTCATTCTTTGCCCTATATTTTGAAGATCGATATAAATTAACTTTTTGGATCTTGACAACTTGTCTACAGGTATACCGTCATTAACATACAGCGTATGGGATACGATCAAAAACTCAAGTCCTGGTATATCCACAATCGGGAAAGATGTCATCTTGCAAACTTGGATATTGGCATAATAAATATCACAAGTAAAATCTATCGACACAGCCCGTTGTACGTCCCTCCTCCCATCAGCGTAAGCATGATTATCCACAGGTACGTATTGCGATCCATCCTCCTTCCTGAACCACCACGTAGTATTGGGATTTTTCCTGTGTTGTATTGCCAAAGAACGGAATATGATACGATAATTATCCTGCCCTTGGACCTTGGTCATAGGAAACTGCTCCTTTATTCCATCCCCCCAATCCACATTAGCCATACCGGGCTTTCTGGATCTAAACTCGACAAACGTATTATAAGGATTATCAACGACAGGATCAGGTACATAATTATAATCATCGGTATAATAATTTCTAAGTGCCCTATCCCATGTAGTGAACCACACGAACTTATTTGATGAAGCCTCATATTTATATAATGTCTTAGCCATTACCTATCTTATTAAAATATTCTACAATAACATTCCTGTCCAATCCCATAGAATCACATAAATACTCCCCTTCTGGTTGACCCCCAAACGATAATACCTTATCCGTATCATGAGCTAAAACATCTCCATTGCCTACAAAGGTACGCCCATCGTCAAATACGATAAGCCTATATGGCTTATATGACCTCGTGTCAATATCAGAAGATCGTATTGACCTTAACACCGAAGCCTCTGGCGCCATACTAAACCTCCATCCATAATTATTCATAAGCACATAAACCATCTCCATAGGAGTCGATGGAGAGCCATTAGACTGACCCTTTATAAAACCAGAAGGTGCCTGTAATACGCCACTAGGCCTTTTATCAACAGGTTTGGCAGCCAAATACATACTTAGATACAATCCATAAAACTGATTCCTTTTGCCATCGGAAGCAGAGGAAGACATAGTGAGATAATCAAACCCCATCACCTTCTCATATAATGTTGATATAAACGTATCACATCGACTTTGGGTTGACAAGGAGATATGCATATAAAAACTACTCATAGATCTCATCTCATATATATAATCCGGTAGATTACTTACATCTATATTACTATAGCCATATGAGGCAGTAAGGCTAGTGATATTTTCCAGCCCCTTGCCGATCATATACGGATGCCAGCTCACGACAGACCCATACCATCTGTTTATATGATCGAAGGTCCTTAAGCTAGGATTTATCTTATCCACCTCATCCATAGCCGGGCATGTATTAGGATCAAACGATGGCATAGCCACTCCCGGGGATATATATAATTCTTTTAGCTTGCTAAAAGACAGCCATTCCCTTGGATATACCCTAACCCTGCAACCTGCCAAAGATAATGTTACAAGATTAGGCCACATAGAGGGGAATTTCCTTATATTAGAAGACTCCGTATCATTAAAATCAGCCGTTCGACTTAGATTAATGCCTTTTAACTTAGTGAGCCTATCCCAATTGTCTGGTATGGATGTCAATACCCCTACACCTAATTCGTTAAGTGTTATATACTCTATATTTACCGATCTACGTATCCTATCTTTAGGAATATCGGTTATATTCCCATCGCCGGTAATGGATAAGATTAAGTTGATAATACTTGGGGCGTCTAATATCGGAAATCCTACCATCATTATCCTTGTTGTTTGAACGTATGTAATATCATTCGTAAAAGTCATGGTAATGACCCGCTCTTTATCTAGCCCATCAGCGTAAGCATGATTAGGCGCAGGGATATACTCACTCCCATCTTCCTTATAAAACCACCATGGATGGCTATCCGGATTCTTACGATAACTTATATCCCTTCTCCTGAACATCAACCTATATCGCCCGTATATGGATTCGCTCCTATCCTTCACGAAAGGAAATTGCTCTTTATTCCCGTCACCCCAATCGACCTCGCACATGCCGGGGGTCTTGGAATAAAACTGTATACTCTCATTGTAATTATTAACATCCAATATAGGATCAGGCACGTCATCAGTAGTATCATTCCTGTCAACGCCCCTAAAAGCATATTTGCCTTTAGTAAAAAAGGTTATAGACCCTTTATTCGTATCCTTACATATCAACTTCATATCTCTCCCTCCTCTATTCTTCTAAAATACTCGACAACAGGTGAACTATCAAGCCCTAGATTACTACATATATCTATAGCCTCGTATTTATCGGCAAAACTGTACTTGGACATGCTTTCATCTAACACGTCTCCGCTAAACACGGATACATGGCCATCCTTTACGCCAAGAACGAACGGGGTGATCCTGGTCTTCCCCGCCCGCCGTGCCCTCGTAAGGGCAGCCTTAGAAGCCGGGGCAGGTGCCAAGATCCACGTCTGCCCATAGTTGTTGGTAAGTACATACACCTTCTCCATAGGCGTCGTAGGATTACCATTACTAACCCCCTTGACAAACCCATCAGGAGCCTGATAAACGCCAGACGGTCTCTTATTAGTAGGAGATACGGCAGCATATAAATCTAAGGTAAGTTTATAAAACTGATTCCTGTTACCGTCAGAAGCCATCTGTGACATCGTTATATAATCCCAGGACATCATCTTATCATAAAACGTGTTAACGAACGTATCAGCCCTCTCCTGCGTATTTATAAATCTACCACCATCACGCAAATTCCATACCCTAAATTCCCTTATCTCATACAAGTAATCCGGAAGATCGTCTACCGGCACCGTACTTGAAGAACAATACGCCCGCTGAATCTTGTTCAACTTCCCTCCTACCAGATCTTGTTTCCATGAGCTACCATTACCCATAAAATCAACGCCTGCCTTATCATCCCCCACCTTATCCACCTCATCAAATACAGGTATATTATTCCTATCGCTTATAATATTTATACCCACAGCCGGAATAGAATTAAAAGCCGGATCATAAGAAGGGATGTTACACCAATTGAAATTAAACTCGGTAAGATTCTTCCATTCAGAGAACCTCCTCCAGTTCGAGTCGGGGTTGTCGGCGAAATTGAACACGCTGTTGCACCCGAAATACTTAAGATCCTTCATGTTAAGGAGCCCCTCCGGCCAGTTGCTCCACGTTCCCGGATGGTAGAAAGATCCCATCTGTATGTTCTTGATGTTCACGCTCTTGCTGATCCTGTCATATGGTATATCCCCGTTTTTCAAGACAGATCTTACCATATGCAGATAAGATATATCGGGCATGTTCATGAGCGGGAACTCGTACAGGACTATCCCGTCCATCTTGAAATCCCTGTCTATGACATTGGAGAATTTCATCGTCACCTCCCTCCTCTGGATGCTGCCGTACTTATGCGGCGGTATGGGCACGTACTGCGATCCGTCCTCCTTCTTGAACCACCACGTGCTGGCGTCGGGGTTCTTCCTCCACTCGATGTCCAGCGACCTGAATATGATCCTGTACGAGCCTCCGTTCCTCACCAGGGGGTACTGCTCCTTCGTCCCGTCGCCCCAGTCCACGTTCACGAACCCGGGCTTGCTTGACGATATGTCCAGGTTACGGTTGAAATCGCCACCGTCGATAACCGGGTCGGGCACATAGTCGGCCCCCCTGCCATTATAGCAAGGGAACCTGTCCTCGTTGACGTGAAACGTGACCGAGGACAACGCTGTGTCATATCCTACAAGAAATCCCATGGCGCTAGCTGATTGAGGTTATGTCGTAAGACACCCATTCCTTGTATCCATTAACCATCTCATATACCTTGTTGATGGTCTTACATACGACAGCGAATCCAATATCCACGTTAGGGAACTTCTCGTTAAGCTCATCTATCGTAAGTTCCTTGGTTATGCTCTCGTCCCATTTACGCATTTCCTTTACCTCCATAAGGATCGGTTTACCAGTTGCGCCTACGCTCATGACCCACTCACCCTCACGATTGGCATCCGCCAGATCTGGGAAGATAGTAACGCCAAACAACTCCGTGAGCACGAACTCATCGCCGTTCCGGGTAAACGACACCGCCGCTCCGGGGGTCAAGACTACCTCGTTCACCGCCAGCATACTCACCAGCTTCTTGGCTCCCCCTGATACGGTCCCATTCAACACGACAGTCACGTTACCCGTAGCGCTATTAACGAACTTGATATCATTCTTCTCGCTATTTATAGCCTGTAACCTAGACCCAGATACGATATTTACAATCTCATAATTCTTGTCGTAAGTGCTCTGTAGCGTCACATTACCGTATTTAGTATCGATAAGGGTAATCCACTTAGCCTTACCACCTACTATCTCAACAAGCTTATAAAACACGTCATTGCCGTCAGCGTCAACCCATCTAGCTATAGCACCCGGAGCGAAATTAGTCACCTCCCGATCTTGGGTATAACTTACAGTGCTTTCCGTAGGCTTGTTAGCCAAAGTAACGTAAAGACATTGCTCTACATCGGCCTCCATCTTAACTATCCCAGCACCATCGTAATAATAATCAGGTACGTTTTTCTCTCGTATCAACAAGATGGTACCTTCCTTAAGCTTATCGGCGTTAGTTGGATCATCCACGAAAGACTTCATCTGGATATAAGTATCGAAGATAATAGACGTACTCTTATCCTCTATCTTCTGATTGATATCATTGACAATATTATTAATCTCGTCTTTCGTATAATAAGGAGATAAATCAACCTTCGGACCTTCCTGCTCTAAAGCCTGAGTTCCATCCCACCAATAATCAGGTACATCCTGCTCCCTAATCCAGAGGCTGTCACCCACACGGAGCTTAGCCGTGTTCTCCGGGACCGCCAGCCACTCATTCATGGCATCGACCGTATCAAAGATATACGCCGTGTTCTTGCCCTCAGCTATACGTCTTACGACAGCCAACTCGCTCTCGACATCGCTAAGTCTTTCCTTTATATTATTGATCTCTCGCTCTAACTTATCATAATTATCCTCCTGATCTATAGCGTCACCGATGGACATATAAACCTCGTTAGTGAGCTTATTGTAGGTAACACGAGCCACCTTCTCGTAGGATGTCTTATACGTAGATGAACCCTTACTGGTATGACAAACAAAATCATACGTATTTTGATACACCACAGATCCACCGGTATTGATGAAATTATATCCATCTTGGCTCATCGTACCTCCCTTGTATCCAACAAGTTCAAAAGAACATTTACCCGTACCTTTAGATCCAAACCATGTAGCGTAGGCCATGAAATACGTCTCTTCAGGTAGGATATCATAATATTTAGCCCTTAAATCCTTCACCGACATCCAAACACATTCCTTACCAGAACCGGTATTATCACCACCCCATTTAAGAACTTCTCTAACAGAGCTATCTCCATTTCCGGGGCCAGACCAACCTACAGCAAGATTATCTATGGTGGGAACATTAGAATTAAGGGCTTCCGTCATCGTGTCCAAGTCCCTTCCGGAACTTGATTCCCATAAATATCTGAACGTCACAAAATCAACATCCCCGATCTTAATGCCTCCGGTATTACTAGGATATGTTTTTGTGACTAACTCATAATACCATTTACCATCACGGAAAGTAACCCTTATCCTCTCTACTTGCTTGGGGGATATAGAGACATATGATCCGCCAACAGAAACGTTATCGCCATCAACCGCACGGGAAGTCCCATCCTTTGGATCCTCAGGATCCACGGGGGTGTAGATCGTAGCCTGCTTATCTCCGGCATTGATAACAACTATATAATAGCTGTCCCCATCAAGACCCTCATCATGAGCCATGGTTACAAAGCCCTGCTCGCTATCCGGCCTCCATTCAACGACAACCATATGCTTATCCATAGGTATACCGGAAACGCTGTTAACGTAATTGGTTGACGACATGAAAATGGCATGATCATCATAAGCCTCATCAACACGTTGATGCTTAGTAGCCAATCCGTCAAGACGTGATATCTCAATGGGGTCAGTTACCTCGACCCCATTATAATCATACCACTTATATCCTATCATCGTATTCTCACGACGATATTTCCTTTTTCTTACGACCTGACCTCCAGCTAAGGCGTCAATCATAAAATAATCATTACATACTTTAACCATAGCCGTTCAGATTAACAGGTTTGACATAAACAAGCCACGATAGTAGCGCCAATAGGAATGGAGGTCAGTGTCGTACCTACCGGGTAGGTCGGGGAGGATGACTCCAGTACCATTACTGACGTCCGCTCTACGACCATATTGTTATCAATCAACCGGCTCCCCTCCACATAGAACCGGCCATCGGCCACCTCATAGCACTCTCGCACCGGAACCATATGTCTTTGGCTCTTATCCGCATAATCACAGATCGTCACCTTAGCCCCATCCGGTATAGACGTAAGCTCATCACCTACATTGTAATCAGGATGATCAGAGTACACGACATACAATATAGACTTAATATCCTGTAACGCCGGATTGACTGTCCTGAATCCCTTCAAATGTATCTTATGACCACCGATCTCATAACAATCATCCACGTCCATGATATTAAGATCACAACTGATGACCGTCCAGCCGTTAATAACCGTCTGCGTAGGTGTAGTATTGATAGGATGATCAGGATCGGTAGACTCAACGATCTTATAGTCGAAAGTCTTTACATCCAGATTTCCGTTCAACGACTCCTGTCTCCTGATCTTCACCGTACCCTTTCCGGTATCATAACAGGTCTCCGTGGTATCGATAAGCCGATCCATGTAATCCGGTTCCTCGCACTCGATACGGGTAAGTCCTTCCCATAACGAGCTGACCTTATCACCTACCCGGATTCCGTTATCGGTGGAGCTAACAACTTCCCATGACTCGGATCTCGTCCCTAACTTACCATCATAAGACGTGGTATGGGTGACTCTTACTACTCCATCGGTTGACCTATAACATTCAACCGTATTAGATAATATACGATCTTCCATATCGGTCAGATCACATACCATACGAGTCCATCCTCCCGGTATGTCCTTATATACCCTATCAACAGGGACGTCAGTATCCTCCGAACGGGTAACTACATAAGAAGTTCTACGGATACCTATATCACCATCGTAAGAAGTAATACGTGATACTTGTACACGTCCGTTACCAGTATCATAACACTCCTTTCTGGACTGAAGCATACGATCTTCAAAATCAACGAAATCGCACGAAACCAAAGAGAAGCCTTCGGGGAGGGTAGCCAGTTCGGCCCCCGGAACGAAGCCGGCGTCATCCGATTCAAGCACCTCGAAGCGGACGTATCTTGCCTTTATCTTGGAGTCATAAGAAACCAGCCTACGAAGCTTGACATTGCCATTGCCTCCGTCATAACACTCGACATAAGACCTGATGTCACGCTCCTCCATATCGTCGAAATCACAGACAGTCCTTACCCACGTATCTGGCAAGGAACTGAAGCTGGCGCCCTCAGGTTGTGACGGATCGGTAGTCTCCAGGACTTTATAGTTCTTATCCCTAACTCCTATATTCCCGTCCCATGACGTGAGAACCTCCAGCTTCACCTTACCGGCCGGTGTCTTATAACATTCTACAGTTACCTCAATATCCCGGTCCTCCATATCCGTGAAGTCGCAAACAACCTCAACCCAGTCATCGCTTATGCTGGTGATAAACTTACCTACCGGATTCTCATGATCGGTACTTTGCTTGACGCGATACCATTCCTTTCTGGTACCCATCTCGTAATCAAATATCTTATATCCCTCTATCTGCACCCTTCCGGTTCCGGTATCAAAGCATTTAAGCACCGGTATTATCTCCCTTTGGGTCATGTCCGGGAAATCACATACTATACGACTCCATGTATCGGGTATCTTATCATACTCCGTGCCGATAGGATTGCTATCGTCAGTCGTATTTACCACCTCATAATGGGATACCTCCGGGTTCAGGCGGGGGTCTACCGACTCAACGCCCTCGATCTGGACCTTGCCCCCTTCCGTGGCGTAACATTTACTTACGAATATCAACTCCCGATCGGTCATCTCCGCTATGCTACAATCTATAGCCACCCACTCGGCGGGAACCTTGTCCAATTCCGTACCAATGGGAGTATCAATATCCGATGAGTTGATGATAAATATCTTCTCGGCCAATATCTCACCCTTATTATTCATATAGGTATGGATACGAGCCTCTACCTGACCACCCGGCGTACGATAACATTGGTTGACGATCGACACACGGGCGTCCTTGATGTTAATGAACTGATAATCCTTTTTAGGGACCTCGCTTACAAGTCTCTTTACTCCTTTATCATCGAAGTACACGTAACACCCGTCATTCCTCATCATGACCGGATACGTCTTTCCGTCTATGACAACACCTGAGAAGTCATCTGGCGGAACAGAGAAACCCATGCTACCAAATATGGAAGCAAGTCTCTTTAGATACTCATTAATAGCTGACATATTATAATGTTTTAATTATATACCTCAAAGATATATATAATTATCTTTGAACGTAATTAAAAACATAAGATGTATGAGAAGAAGAATGTCCTTTAACAAAAAAGCCAACAACACGATATTGTTATTTCATTTTAATAATGATTTCAAATATATCGGGAAAAATGTAGGCCCTGTCACATGGGGGGGGGATCATATGTTTCAGGTAAATTTGATCAAGCTGCCAAATTCGACATCGCTCCTATAATATTCGATCAATCACAATGGTTCTGGGATATTATATCAGAAGGAAACTATACCATAGAGTTATGGTATTATTGTACAAATAAAAGATCAAAACAAGGATTTATAACATCTGATATATCAGGAAGCCCTACAGGATTTGCCTTCTATATAGGGTATGATAATATCATATATGGAAATTTCGACAATTATGAAAGCGTAAGCTCTTCTGTCTTAGAGATAGGATGGAATCACATAGCATTATCATCTAATAACAAATCATGTGGATTATATATTAATGGTATAAATAAATTTAACAAGAAAAAAAACATATCAAAACAAGACTACGATATATGTATAGGAGGAAGAACAGGGTTTAGCGATAATATGACAGGCGGTATTATAGACGAGATGAGAATATCAAACATACCTAGATACACGACAAACTTCACTCCTCCATCACAACCATTTATTATAGATTAAAAAAGGGGAGAGAATTGAATCTCTCCCCTTTAGGAAATATATGAACGCAAAAAAGGTTCTTTATTTCGGCTCGGTTACGATGGCCGGACCAAGACCAGCGGCAGCACCGATCATATTGATCATCTCCTGAACACCCTCATGAGCGCCATAGCGTACACGTAAGATCAGGTTAACCGGATCATCGGCGATAACCTTTCCGAATCCCTGAGCGTATCTATGAGGATTGAGCGTAATCTGGAAGTCAACGTACTGAGCCGTTTGCTCTACACGACTATATTCGTTCATGAACGTCCGCCCCATGAAATCCTGATGTTTCGGGAAGCCGTTGAAATGAGCGTAACCCTTCAACTCGTCATCCATCATATTACCGCCTACATGAGTACGCGGGGCTTTGCTAGACAGTCTCTCGAAATGAAGTTGATCCCACCAGATAGGAGATCCCTCGTCAAGAGAATCAGGATAACCGCCGCTAGCGCCAACGATCTCAACGCTATCCTCTACATAAGTCATTTTATCCATCAAGCACTCTGACGGAGATAATAACATTTCCTTGCCACGGAAACGGATACCGCACTTACAGTTAGTGCCAAGTTCCTGAGCCGACTCCAATTTCTTCCACATACGGTTACGATAGGAAGCCGGAGCATTGCTGGTGAAGAATCCTTCAAATACCTTGTCACACTCATCGCACAACATATTGGTATATACCGTTGTCTGGAAGCTATGCTGGCAAGCCGCAGGAGTGCCGTAATCAGTGATCTCCAGTTCCGGGAAAGCCTGTTGAATTTCCTCCAAAGCACTGTTTCCGCACTCGTCATCCGGTATAGTGATATAATACTTTTCTGTAGATACCTTGCAAGAACCACAAGCTGACCAAGAAGCGGTACGAACCGTAGGATTCTCACACATATCAGATGTCTTAGCAACGTAATAGATGATAGCCGTAGGATTAGCTTCCACAAAAGCAGAAATCTCATCACTCGTCAATTTCTTAGAAGTGGCCGCAATATACAAACCCGATCCCTTGATCTGGCTCATCTTATTAACCGTATCAGCTACCACGTTAGGTAAAGATTCTACTGTAGTAGACATATCAACACCATCATCCTCCAAAGAAATAGAATAAAGATAACCACCCTTAACTTCCGTATAGCTAGGAGGACAGTCTGTACATCCTTTCATGATAGAGATAAGACGTTGAGTATAGTCAGCAGGTTTAGCCCCCTTCTTCATAACCTTATAACGTGACATGCTACCCTCAATAGTATCTCGTACGATCTTCAACCCCGGATATTGGGCGCGAACCTCAGCCAAGGCCAAATCATCACCAGTATCACATACCTCCATACAATAGAAGTTCACGTCCTCCGTCTCAGGCTCCGTAGCCTCGTTGGTGCATCTTGTAACAGGAGTAATATCGATATAATCAGATAACTTACCACCACCAGCAATAGGTTGATTCTTCATCCGCTCAATACACTTCAATACGGCGGGCAACAAATCAACCTCCTCGCAAGGATCGCACTCCTCGCATTGATTTGGCGTATTATCACAATCATCCAAAAGAATGGCGTCATTGATCTCTACACGACCCTCCTCATAGCCAAGAAGCTCGAAGGCACGACCAGCGAGGACCAAGCGAATAGCGATACGGTCTCCTTTGGAAACTGAGAATGCCGTGTCATCAGAAACACCATTGTATCCTAAGATAACATCATCGACATAAGCATGATCTTTCTTCGGCCAAGAAGCGTAGATCTCCGTGATCTCGTTCAAAGAGAATAACGGCGTGGAAAAATCCTTATCATAGATAGAGCGGGAAGCCGCTTGTTCATTACGACCGATACGGATCTCATAACGCTTGTCGTTACGAGGCTTACCGGTAAAATCAATCACGGCCTTACAACCGTTCTCGGAAGTATCTTTAGTATCGTAAATACCGATCTGTCCTTCCTTCAAGAAGATGGAATCAACATCCACCATCTTAGCGTGTGGGGATACGAAAAGTACCCGATCTTGCGGTCTGTGCAACATATAATTAATATTTTAGTTTAAAAATCATTTACCTAACGCAAACATAACAATAAACGAGTTTACGACAATAAAGTACGGTCATGAGTGTATATATATTAATGCGGATTACATTTTTTGTAAAGCTACTCTATTAAAACAAATCCATATTCATTTATAATATTATCAACATCATTAGATGACAATGAAAACCACTCTCCTGAAATCCTCTTGTCGGAAAACTTATCATGCAAACATCTCTCTATATCACCTTTTACACAAGCTATGATACTTAACCTTGGATTAGCGCATCTTAAATCCCTCTCTCTCTTCTTTACATTAAACGTCTTACCTATTTTAATATCCTTACTTAAACCATCGACAGCCAAATAGGTGAATATATTACAATCATGATCATCATCTACATCATTTACCAATATATCAATTATATCATCGACAGATTCGAATATACCCATTTTTATAAACTTGCATATATCTTTTTGAATACAAACAATCCTTTCCGATTCTTGCTTGGTGTATAAAAACTTATCACATTCACCGGTAACAGTCTTATTTATAGCAAAAATTATTCTCTCAATATCATCAGAACTAAAAAATGAAGACAGATATCTATACATATCACTATACTCGTTTCCTCCCCTTATATATATAATAGCGTCATTGCTTATATCTGATCTTCCAAACATTTTTATACATTCATTATATATAGATGGATGTAATTCCATGGCGACCATCATCCATATCTCTTTAGCACACATAACCAACCTATTCGATCCTCTACCGGTAGATTTATACACCCCAAGCGATTTTAATGTCTTGACAAGAGATGTGTTGTTTACGTCGTTAATAAAACTTGATAAAGATATACCTCTTATATACTTGTCTTTTATAACATAATATATACGCTCAGAACTATTCCTATTGGATAAAATTCCCTCTATCCTCTTATCACTCCATCCTTCTACGATTCTCTTTCTTAAATAAGCCTCTTGTAAGTCAGTCAAAGACATAAATGATGTTTCTTCATCACATCTAATAGGTACACCGAATAAAATTTTACTACTTGAAATCATATCATAATATTTTACACAATTAAATATTATGCAAATATAGAAATAAAAAAGCAAAAACACACATACCATGAAATAAAAAAAGACCCGCCTATTTCTAGGCAGGTCTTTCTATCAAACTAACGTTGTTCACTTAAAAGAAGCCACATTATCCTTATCCATTCTATATCTATACAATTAATTCTCATTAAGGTTGAATTGTTTAGCTACCATATCCAGAATCTCCTCCACAAGATAATCGGGCAGCTCCGGGTCGATGTCCGTGGATTGGATACCGGCGGCGTTGATATACCCCGATAGGTCTACCCTGACAGGACGGCGGTAGTACGTCATCTTAACCTCCTCGGTACGGAAGCCTGACTCGTAGACCACGACCTTCCCGTTCCCTATGGAATAGAATGTCTCCCGATAGTCGTAAGAAGGGCGGTTATTCTCGTCTCCAAGAAGCTCATGGATATTCTCGTTCTTAGCCTCCCACATAACGAAATCAGCGGCCTCACATCCTTTGTACGAGAAAACGCCTTTTATGTTAGAAAACCATAGATAGTCGTCAGGTAAGTTAAAGGACGTAGACTCAGGGTCATCCATCCTACCCGCATTATCCAACGACATCCAATAAACAAGAAGGTTTTGGATGGAGCGTATAGTCTCGTCATCCTTCCTATTTAGATAGTACTTAACTAACCGGTCTTGGGCCTCGTTGAACAACAGCACGAACCTTCCCGGATCCAGCTTAATCCCGCCATTGGCCAGATTCTGCTCGTTCTTCTGCAAAGACCTTAAATATGCTTCTTGGATTGTCATCGTTATTCCTCCTTAACCTTATCACCTTCCTCTACGTCATCCTTCTTCTTAATATCCTTAACCTTCTTGGTCTTGGACTTATCATCGATATTAGACATAGATATGATCTCCTCATACTCATCCAATACATTAGCCTTTATGTTAATAAAGTCTTTCTTGGTAGCCAAGAACTCAGCGGATGTCCGAACGTCAGGCCCTATGATCTGGCCATTATATTGTAATCCGGATGGAGTCATATTGATACGACCATTTCGTTGAAGGACATTTACGATACGGTAAAACTCAAGAACTTCCTTGAAATCACCTTCCAATGACCGATCCCAGATATCAAGCAGATAATCAACATTGGTCTTCTTCTCATTCATCCAGTTTGATAGAGATCCTGTATAATACTCATCCTCCGTGAAATCCGGGCGAGTTACGATACCGATGTAAAGAAGAAGATCGATGACAGCCTGACGATCGTCGCCGCCTTTCTTGAGGGCGCTGATAAACTTATAGCTGATGTTCATCTTATTGATCTCACGCTGCTGAACGAAATCCTTCATATTGTCTTTCTCCACGAAACAGAACATGGAGTTCATGAAGACAGGATCGCCATCCATTTCCTGAGGAGTCAACATGCCGGAAAATACAGCCAAATATAAATAAAATAGATCTACGGTATTAGCCGTATTATAAACCTTACCCATGAAGATCTTATCCTTAGCGTCATCCCAAAATTCTAAATTGGTTTGAGATAGATCCATCTGCGACATTTCCTCGAAAGGCTTCATGATATTATCTACCCGCTGTTTGACGAGCCTGTCGATCTCATTCTTGTCAAGACCATTATAGCATCTTGATCTTGGATAAAAACCGGTGTTATAGGCCTTGGAGAAATCATCCCAAGGGCAACATACGTGAGTAGCGTTCTCCGGGAACGGAGCTTTAGCTATATTAGCGTCTTGAAAGGCCTGAGGAGCACTTCCATCGTGTTTGCCTACAACCTCATATAAGGTATCTGACATGATATTAAAACCGTTTACCTCGGCCAATACCTTCCTTGATTTTAAAATTTCTTTCATTTCCTTTTTGCGTTACTTTAAAAAAGAGGAGAGGAATATCCTCCCCTCTAAAAACCAAATTACATATATGAAAAAACTTATCCGAAGTAGTTCGGTTGAAGCTCGATAATCAAGAACTTACTATTATCCATAACCCATGCTGCGGAAGCAGAGTGGCACCAGAATTGCTCTTTCATGCCCGGCAAGGATGATACGATCTCATTACCGTTGGCTTTGTGTGCCCAACGACCGTATTCATAACCCCACCACATACTTACACCTTCTGGTTTGATATAGAATACGTTGTTGTTCATATTACCTAACTTAGCGTTAGCCGTATTAGGAATAGCGGAATACGCGTTAGTCGATCCAGCGTCAGTGATATTCTCGATAATACAAGAATAAGAGGATCTAGGATACATGCCATTCACCAACTCGCTACGATCTGTCATGTCGGCGTAATCCAAAGAAGGATCATGCTCGAACTCAACATTACCGATGCCCGGGATGAAAGCTCCCTTAACCTGAACAGGACCTAAGATCATGGCGTCGTTAGTACCGGAAATAGGATTAGAAGGCAACATCCTATCGCTTCCCATACCCCAGCTTAAGTTCTGCAAGGTAGTGAAGAACGATTCCCTGATCAACTTCTCTAAGTTAATCATAGCCATAGCTCCTACCTTGAACTTAATCTTACGTTCCGTAATAGGAAGATCCTGACGTCCACGGAAAATATAAGCTGCGGCAGCCATAAGCGTATCCTTAGTAATACCCATCGGGCGGCTATAGTAGATAGTGTAACCACGGCGAAGCTGACGATAGATACCTTCATTCAAATGGATAGGACCATTTTGATCCATGATAATACCACCTTCTTGCCACATCAACTGTCTAGCTTCCAGCTTAACCAACTCAGCCATACAGAACACCTCCAACGTAGAGGCTACTTTAGCTGTACGCAAATCAAGTCTACCATTAACAGTCTTACCGATAATAGCCAGATCAGGAATATTACCCTCATACTCACTTCTCATGGCATTCATACGACGAAGAGCGGTCTCCACAAACTCTGAAGTGCTGTTCTGGGCAGCCTGCATGGACTTCATACCAGCATACATAGTTGTCTCTCCTTCAACACCACGGTGGTTTCCTAAGCGGAACTCACAGGTCATGGAACCGGCCTTGTCAGCTCCAGATACCTTAGAGAACTGAGTGCTGTACTCACCAAGAGCATGACCGATCTTCCAATAACGGATACCAGGACGTAATTTCTCTTTAGGGAAGTATTTAGCCTTACCACCGATAACACGACACCAATAACGTGTCAAGTCACCTTCTGTCTTAGACGGGATCTCACCTGAGATAAGGATATTACAACCGTTAGCAGCATCGTAGGTAATAACATCATAAGCCGTAAACTCAGAGGTATTCAAAACGATATCAAACAAACTACCGTCAATACCCGGTTTTAGATGATGACCTGAAGTATCCTCTGCCGTAACGACAGCGAATGTCTTTGTAACAGGAAGATCATAACGGAAAGAAGCTCCAATACCGTTAACGGAGATCGTAGCGCCGTTATTAATCATACCCATATACATCGGTACAGGGTAATTAGCGATATTAGAGAACAGATTCAAAAGACCCAGATGATTCTTGTCAGGATCCTCGTAATACCAGCTCGCCAATGAGCCTAAGTTATGCTCTACGAGCGAAGTCTTATAGTTCTTGGCATCGGTAAAGGCAATAACGTTATCGCCATTCACGGTAGCCGGGAAACTTTTTGTAAGAAACGGATTCATTTTCAATATATTTAAACGTTATACACTCTTTGATCCACTCAGATCAAGGAAGTTAGCTTCTATAGTATCGTTATCGATATTAGTCTTATTCTGCTTTCCTCCCTTATTGCCAGAAAGAAGAGTGATGGTCTTCTTATTAACCTCCATCTTAGCCTTGTTGGTTTTCTGTTTAAGGAACTCGTCCTTATTCATCAAGAACAAGGCCAAATCAGCGGCCATGTCCGGATTTTTAATAGCCTCGGAATAGGCTTTATCTATAGCCGTATGACCTTGATTGTCTATCGGCTTGGTAACGAAATCGACAGCCTTACCTATCATCGTGTCAGTCAACTGGAACCCTGAGCTTATAGACGTCTTAAGACCTTTCTTATAGATCTTCATCTGCTCAATCAACTCCTGTTTCCTTTTCTCGGATTTTTTCTTCTCCTCCTCGATAAGGTTATCCATCTCCTTTTTCAGGATATCATGGAACTTATTGGCCTTGGACTCAATGAACTCATCGCCCTTGCCAATCATCATCTCCATATTATCCTTTATCTCGTCTTCCGGCATACCTAACATCTTATAATAATGCTGGATGACCGCAAGCTGATCATTCTTGTTGCTCATATCAAGGTTGTCCAACGGCGCCTGAATATTCTGATATTGGTTTAGAAGCTGACCCACGTTACCTCCAGCCTTATCCACCTCTATCATCTTCTTCATGAAGTCAGACATAGAACCGGTATCAACCTTATCCTTCAACAACTCATCGGCCTTATCCTTGATCAATCCCTCCACTATATCAAGTAAATCATCTTCTTTTGTGATAGTAGAAAGATCGACCGGTTTATCATCTACCATAATATCAAGGTTGTCAATACTATCGATAATACCTCTAGCGGCCATCTTCTCCAAAAAGGATTTTCCGTTAAATCCTGATACTACATTATTATCAGTACCGCCTTCGCCAATGGAATCAGGGTCTGCGGTGACCGCATCGCCGCCCTTATCCCCGCCACCGTCAGCCGCTCCGCCGTCGGCAGGCTCTTTATTGGTATCACCTATAGGATTACCATCCTTATCATATTTACCCTCGATATTATTCTTATCGCCATCACCGTCACCACGGTAAAAAAGTTCCTCGACACTCATGGTCTTAAAACCCTTAGCGAAATCACCCATGTCATTCATACAATTTCCTTTTTTGCTTTTTACAAAAGTATTATTAATCCAATTACCAATTAAATCAAACCCATTATAGTATATGACAGAATTTTACGCCAAAATGATTACATATTTTGTAAAAATATTTACAAAACTTGTAATCAATTCTTGTTTATTATTGACGTAAACCTATCTGTATCAGAACGTTTATTCCTAGCATCTATCTCCTTTTCCTTTAATTCCAACTTCCTTTTCTCTATCTCCTCACGAGATCTTCGCTCAGCCTCGGCATTAGCCTGCCTGGTTCTCATATCCTCCTCACGGATATCCAGATCTCTTTCCTTCAAGGATCGATCCGCTATAGCTTCCACATAATCCATACCCTCTGCGTTATCTTGTGTCCTAGCCGCTTGACCGGCGGCCATTATGCTCTTACCCCGTAAATCGAAGTTACCCTTGATATAAGCCAGCTCCTTCTCCTTCTCATGATCGTCATTACGGGCCTGTTGATCGGCCTCGGCTTTTTGCTGTACAAGTCGTTGTTGATTCTGGTACTCCTCCTGTCTTACACGATCTGCGTAAGATCTGGCATCCCTTCCTATCTGATTCATCTCAGCCGTCGAGTTGGCATTCATCATTCTAGTGATATCAAGCAAGTCATTGCCCAAAGTATTCGTCTGTAATATATATTGCTTCAAATTCTCCAATTCCAGACGTTTCTTGGAATTAGAGACAGCCATAACATTAAGATGACGTAACGACAAGCTATTATCCGTAAGACTGATGTAAGCCAAGGACAGATCGCTGTTCCTGTACATCACGGTCCAATCGTATCCTTCCTTCTGACATACTTGAGCTACCGCAAGATGAATATCCAATGTCCGTTTCTTGAAGTCATCGAAATCATTGAAGTAAGTCTGAGTCTGTAACATAGTGGCGTTAACTCCCTGTTTTACGCCCGTAGAACTCTCGTATCTAGTTGACTGACCCATCGCTTGCTCGGATATACCTATCATCCTATAAGCCATCATATAGGCGTAAGACGCCATTTCCATACGGGATCTTATCTGATCCGTATTAGTAAGATCATATACACCAAACTGGTTATATATGCTACTCATCTGCGGATTCTGGTAAGGATTGTTCGTGTCATTACCACCTACACCCATAAACGAGACAGACTTAACGATCTGCATGAAAGTAGCCAAAGCCCCTTTCTTGTCCATCATATCCTTATATTCCGTAGGCAGGAATCCTAAGTCGCCTAAGAAGAACTTACCGATCTCCTTCTCTGCGTTATTGTATAGCTGGTTCATAGCAAGATTATACATCATCTGGAACGGCTGTATGCGATCGGCAAGGCTTGACCCTATGAATCCAGACACCGGAATGACATAATCATATAGACTGCTGTCACCATGTATCTGATGAGGTATTGGATCTCCCCCTATATATATAGGTTTATCCATTAAATTACCTCCAGTAATCTTAACTCCAAACCTAACCTCAGGCACATACTCCAAGATATAGGTATTAACCTCAGGATCGCCAACGGCTTCTGCCATCACCCTCTTCACCTTCTTTATCCCGTTCTTCTCCAAAAACTCAGGTAATAGCTCGTCGGTAACAAGCTCCTGATCTACCATACCGGTCTCCGTCATGTAAGTTATTAGAAATACCGGTTTCATGGACACCCAATATCCTTCCATGACTCTAAAAAGACGGGAATCTATCTCATATCTCTTTCCATTGGACATGTCAGAGTTAAAATAGCCAAAGGGATGGAAGCGGGGCAAGAAGCGGGGCTGGGTGTGTTCCTCTCCGTCCGGCCCGAAGGTATGGTACTCTCCCATAGGAACACCATAATAGTCCTCAGCGGCGACTATAGACTCATAGTCATGGTATCCTTTCCATGGAATAACCTCATTCTCATACATACCGGTAATAGACGGCTTCTTTTTCTTCCAATCATACCTAGTACCGTCATTGGATACCCATCCCTCGTAATCATCATCACCGCCCATAATCCGGCGTTTATCCTTGGCCGTCATCTTATGGCCGTATTTTGATATCAACTCAACACCCTCATAATAATGAAGACGGCCTACATAAGATCCATATTGCGGATATTTTACATCAGGATGGAACACCTCCATCGGACTCCACACCTCCGGTCGATAGTAATCAAAACCGACGAAATGATTACGAAACATCTTTCCGCTAAGAAGACGATCCCGGAAATTCTCCCTGTCAAGCTCATCCATATAAAACCTGCTACGATCAGCCTCGATCGTATGATCTCCCCATACAGCCGCCTGCGTCTTCCATCTGGTGCTCATGAACCTCTGGATATCGTCAGGGGTCATAGACGCCTTGGCCTGCTGGATTTGCTGGGCGTAAGCCTGACGTTCCTCCTCGGAATTAAACTCATTGTATGTAGGATCAAGCCCGGCCTCAACAAGACGTTGGTTGACTATAATATCCCACTGTTCTTGGATATGGCGGTGAAGTAAGTTGGACATCGTATCCTCGTACTCGCTTATAGCCAGATCCCCTACCTCGTTAACAGTATATTTATCCTGTAGGTTCGTCAACCATCCCTCAAAGGCATTCACGATACCACCTATGATATCATAATGCTTCAAGAAAGAGGGTATCCTTATATCACTCCTTAACTTCTGTACGTTTCTTAACTGTGGGATAACATCCGCCATCTCCATAAAAGATAACTTACCATCCGCCATCAGATAATAGTCACGGTACATTTGGTTACGATCATATTGTTTTAATCCTATCACCTCAAGAGCGTCCATACAATCCTCTTTCCATTTCCTGTTCTTTTTCTTCGTGGAAATAGCCTGAGGAGGTAATCCTAATAGCGCCCCTTTTGCAGGAAACGAATGATCTCTATTGAAAATCTCCATGTCAATCTAATTTGTTTTTAGCAAAGATAAGTTATTAAGCAACACTAAACTACCGAAACGCACCTATAGATACCGATCCAAAGGCAGAGGCATATATCTCATGGTGCTTATAAGCGTCTTCCTTACGGGCGTTATTCATCTCCTCGATCTTCGATTTAGGCATGTAATTGTTATCGTCAAAATACCTAGCTAAAGCTAAAGCATGACCAAACGATATAATTCTATCGACGTTCAATCCGGGCTTGTACTGTATTATTTCATCCAGTAGAGCTATGTCATCGATCAACTCAATGCCCTTCACCGTTATATCAAGACCGGTATTATCGTCATATCCGATAACGAAATCCTGCCAACAGTAATCCACGACACACGAGAATAGCAGGTTCTGGTTACCGGGGGTAGGGTATAGACCTAACTTGCTATTCTGCCGGGAGCCGGCCTTCACATACTTATTGGCTATTGCCTCACCAGCAAACAGGAAGAAAGATGCCGGCATACCACTCTTCCGATTAAGATACTGCTCATACATCTGGTCAGCGTTCTCCATAAGACATATAGCACCATATCCCTTCTGAAGCACCTCACAAGTACGGCAAAACTGATCTATGGATGATGGGCGGGATACGTATGAAGCCACTATTCTATAGGCATAAGGATCTCGAATACCAACACGCCTTTTGAATACATAAAAAGCTCCTAATGAAGGGGTATCAGACTTCGCTTGCTTATACGGATCGAGCGAGCTTACGTATATAAAATCATCAAACCTATTAGATTGAGGCATCTCAAATATCTGAACAGGAGCGTCAATAACACCTCCACTAAACGGGAAACCAGCTAGCTGTTTATTAGATTTAGTAGTACCAAGCTTATTGCCCGATTCAAGAAAAACATCACACAGCATGCCGCTATATTGACCCGACTCAAGAAGATCGTTCTTATGCTTGATAGCGTACTCAACCGGGAACAGATTTTGAGAAGAGCTTAAAAAACAGTCATCAATCGTAAAAGGATAGAACATGGTATGAGAGGTATAGGCTACCCTGTCCTTTGTAGATAGTTTCTTCCGCTCCTCATTAAGCTTATTGGTGCTAGCCTCGAAGTCTGTGGCGTCAATCTTGATCTTATTAAGCTTCTTATCATCAGGTTTTCCTAAATAATCACCCAAACCTATAGTTACCTTGACACCGGAGTTTGCCATTTGTCCCGGAACAAACATCGCCCATTTCCGTTCTTTCCATGTTTTTCCTTTCATGGCTCTACGGTTTAGGATATCCCAGTCCATGACCAGAAGGTTATATGTCTCGGGATCAGAAAACATTTCTTGAGCGTCCTTGGATAATTCTACCTCACCACCAGTACCGGCCAAGATAGGGCTAAGACGCCAGCCATAAGGAGTGTCGTAGGACGGCATGGCGGCCGTGTACGGTTTCTTGATAGGTCCCTTACCTACCTCGTCGAAAATAGCCGTGGCTGGGGTCAGACCGGCAGTCTTCTGCGTGGATGTCTTCCTACCCATGTTGATATTGGCTATGGATATTATGGCATGAACATCACGAACCCCGTTGGACATACGCTTGCCTAAGGTGACACCAGAACTCCAATCGGTCTTGGTCCTGTTAATTCTGAAAAAAGGATGCACATGATCAAGCCCATACTCACAATACTCACCTATATTAGATAAATCGCTATCGCTGAAACCTACCACGGAATGACTAAGCCCGATCGTCATGGTAGCGTTCATCTGAAGAAGGGATGACATGATAGTCGTATTATGGGATACGACAAAATTAGTGGTAAGGAACTGATGGGACTTGTTATCGACCTCAATACAAGTAGCTTTATACTTCCCGTAATAATCTATATCGGATATCCTAAGCCTGTTATGGGTCTTAGATATATACATATCATCACCATCCATGACGCAATAATATCCCATAGACCAGAATATTCTTCTTACGAAGGATATAATATACTCACTTTTGTAAACGACCTTAAAACGATCGTCACCAGTACTTATGCCGCAAGCTATCTTCATGAATGAGCTTATAAACAACTCTTTCTGTTTTTTGGATGAATAAATAATATCATCCATCTCCTTATTGCTTAACTCGAAGATCCTGTCGGTAGATCCACAAAGGAAAGAGGCGGTCAGAGACCCAAGGAGCTGGGGCGATATCAGCCACCGCCGCTCAGGGAAATCTACCGCCTCCCCTATGTCTATAGTCATCTTCTGGAAGTCAGAGTGGATGATACCCATAGTGCTCATGACTTTATAATCACCATGATATTTAACCTTCCACTGATGTTGACCGCAACATACTATACTGCGCCCGTCCTCAAACGTAACCTTATACATATCAACGAACCCTTGAGGATATACGCCTACTACAGTCGTAAGCTTACCATCATCGCCATATATGATATCACCGATATCAGCGAACCCTATCTTCTTAGGTCCATAAGGAGTATATATCAGCTCCGAGTCCAGAAGAGCCTTGCCAAAACGACGAGTACCAAACATCCCCAACCCTTTCTTCTCCTGACGGGCACGTTGGTACATCTCGGCGAAAAACCATTCGTTATCACGCAAACGACTGATCGCTGGCACACGTTCCCCGTTTGGAAGATCCTGGAATACGGGAAAGAAATTAACATGCCAATAAAGCCATGGAGGGATGAACGTACCATTGATAGTCACCCCGTACTTGACCTTATAAGCCTCTTCTTTAAAGAACTGCTTAACATCGTCATCCTGATCCTCCCAACCGAACAGATCGTTCCATACAGGAGGATTTTTCATGTTTACATAAAATTCTGGACTCGTACTTAGACTCATTTTATAATATCCTTTAAAACAGACTCGATTCCACCAGAAACCTGACCCTTACGTTCCTTTTTCTGGACATTGCTTACAGACCTATATACATCCATGATCCCACTTTTCTCCATATAAGAATCATTCCATGTATTTATCTTATCGATTAATTTTGATATGAAGTCAAATGCCCTTGCCATATCCTCCGGCTTCTCCTTGTCCCAAGGATGCTTATCAATATAAGTCTTAGCGTCATTTATAGCCTTAGCTATGACCTCAAGATTGTCGTTAACCCGATCAGCGTCCTTACTCGTCGGCTTTCGTCTTCCCTGTGGCATTAGCTTTCATTTCCTTAAACTCGTTATACTGTTTCATAAGAAGCTCATAAGATTGAACAACCCCTATCTTACTTACTTCCGTCACGCTCATATCATGGAACATATCCTCAAGCTCCTTATCAGCATATCTCAGACGTTCCTTGTCATCATAAAACACAAATCCAGACGTTCTGTCTTCCATAATGCTCTTTGCGGTAGACGCATATGTCGTATCGAAATCCAGATCCATACCGAAGCTGGTAGCCAACTGGATTATGAACATCAACCTAGAATTGACTTTTACAGCCTCTATATTCAACATCTGTATCTTATGAGTCATCTCATGAAGAGAGACGAAATCCTCCTCCTTTATCAACGATGATGATTTAAGGGCTATCTTCTTGGTTCTATCCTCAATCTCACTATAAAGACGCTTGCTCTCACGTTTTATAGCCATCCAATGTCTTATATGAGTATCTGCTTCTTCTTTAAGATAATCCCTGATCTCTTTCTTAATATCCTTATCCTCTTCCATTACGCGTTGTAATCGTTATTATTTAACTCAATCTCATCACTAATACTTTGGTCTATAGACCTCAATAGATCTCTGGTACTAATATCCCGCAAGAAGCGTACATTACCACCATTAGCCCTAGCAACTCTCCTTAAAGCGGAGTAAAGTATATCACCCAGCGAATATTCGGGTAACTCACGGCAACCGACTTCCATAACAATAAGAGCATGGATACGATCATCTATCTTACTTCTTACGGGACTTCTCATCGCTATTACTTATAAGCTTCCCCTATAATACGTAACGGGAAATGTTTGAAATTACGTTCAGGATCATCTTTCGTATAACCCATGAGAGATAGATGTTTCTCAAAATGACCTTCCGTATATTTTGAGGTATCCAACGTCATCCTAAATATAGTTCTATTCTCATTGTCAGGATGTTTGTTATATGACACGTCTCCCATACATCCACATCCAAGATGATGCTCCTTGACATGGAAACCATCTTTATGGGTGATAAATAACACGATTTCTATCTTATCACCTATTTTCTGATCAAAAATATTTAGATAAAACTCGCTCTCGTCATCCGTTAGTCCTATATCAAAGGAATCGTTAGGGCACTCGATATTAAAATCGTTATGATCGGCTGTTATCACCTCCATAGCATTCCATTTAGCTTTCTCTCCTTCCACGAACTTCAATGGGCATACCTCGGTCTTCATCCAAGCCTTCTCCTTGATAAAACAACCACACAACGAGCATCCCGGTCTTCCAATCAATCTATGGAATAATACCTTAGGCGGCAATTTAAAGAACCTGATATTAGAAGAGTTCTTAGGACATTTCTTGCATAATTCAAGACGATTCTTATACCATTCGGGATAATCTTTCTTATCCTTAGGAATCCTACCCAATAAACTGTCTTCCCAAGCTTGGGCTATCACTTGGGCTTTACCGATTGTTTGCATATTATTTCTTAAATTGTTTTTGTTGAAAATCCTGTAATTGTTCCCATGTCATTCCATACCGACATTGATACATGGCCTCATGGTTATCACGTATAAGAGGATCTCCGTTCTTCAACCCCTCCATATCCTCTATCGCCTTAATCTTCTTATCCAGACAATCAAGCTCAATAGGCATCCTTTCATCCGGATAACGATTACCTTCCTTGACAAATATCCGGCGTATCTTATCACGCCTTACCCGCATCTCTCGGAGATTGCATATAACGTATCCGATAAACGGGATTCTGATAGATATATTGTCAGTATACCTAGCTAGGTGGTGGACGTAAGATACGGATGCTTTCATGCACCACTCTACCTGTTGTTTGGTAAACTTCCCATCAGATCTTCTTACCACCTCATCCACGATATCCCTATCGAATGAAATAAGATTCCTACCCATCAATATCCAATTTGTTTCTCTTGAACACAAACCCCATTACACGGGTATCATCACCCTCCCCGTCAAGAATAAAATAGTTACGTAAGCTTCTCATCTCAATAGACAGCTCACGGGTACGGAAGTTCCCGTTCTTCTTGTCCACCAGAAAACCCCCACGTTTAAGCTCGTTGTTCAGGACAGCGACGTAAGATTCCTTCTGTCCATGACAATCCATGTACTTAGCCCTGGTATCATCCGAGTATCCGTAGTTGATGTAGAAAGAAAGTAAGTTTATCGTCCTTTCGGTAATCAAGCTTCTACCCTTAGAATCCAGATAGCCGTTGTATATCCTTAAGAACTGCTGGATCATATCCAGTCTAGTGTCGTAAGGTAACGCGAATACGAAAGCTTTCCTCTGTTCCGGCACGTTATTAAAATTTTAAATTTTATTTATTAGATTAATATTTATATCACAAGATATTCAATCTAATTGGGTTAAACGCAAACCCACTACTGACTATCGTATTAATGCACGAATCGCCAACTACTTTTCTGGCTATCCCAATAGCCCCGTTAATATCCGCATTTATCAATTTGCCGATAGAGCTTTGAAATAATCCCCTGCGTTTTCTTTTACCTAGATAATTATCTTGATATTTCATCTCCTCAAAAGCCAGATGATCGATCTTTGAAGTATAAGATTCCTCATGAGTAACAACCTCTATACCTAGCAACTTAGCTTTGTACATTATCTTATCAATTAACTTAGAATGAGGGATAGAGACAAAATGCTGGTTATTTCTCCTGCCAATATTTATCTCCTGCTTCCACTCCTTGTTAAGACCGATAATGATACGACCTATATTATTTGATACACAAAAGTTCACGATATACTTGCTAATCTTATGCATCTTATCATCGATCCAACAATTACGATACAAAGAAATCCTTCTTATTCTCCTAGAAGTTCCCTTATCGCCAACATACGACATCAATCTGGCTTTCTTCTTATTATACCACCGATTCAATGATTTGATAACTTTCCCGTTTATAATGAAAGGCTTGATGCCTACATTACTGATACATGAGCATAAATTATTCAATCCTAAATCGATCGAAAGGAAATTATCCTTATCCAAGTTTAGATCCGTCTCCTTTCTTTCATAAATTACCTCTACCACATAACATGTTGCTTGAGGCACTATCCTTACCTGTTTTAACTCATCTTTCTTTACGTTAGTTTTTATCGGTTCAATAACATTCTTAACAAAATGAATATAACCATCATCCTTTACCCGACAAGAGAAAGTCGTAAATACAACCATATTCTGCTTCTTACCTTTCTTGTACTTCGGAAGATGAGGTCGATGATTGTTATACTTATCCGGATTCCTGTCAAAATCACTCTTCAACTTGATCCATGAATTAACGCTCTTGAATACCTGACCAACCACTTGTTGTGATACAGATGCAGGTAGCTGTCTAAAATCAAATTGATTTTCCCTGCCTAATTTAGTCGAGAGATCATATTCCTTTAAATACTCCTTATTGAAAATACCCTGCCTTACCAGATACAGTACGTAATTGTACAGCAATCCGGATTTAAGGCAAATATCCTCAAATCGATTATCTTTTATAATATGTCTATCAACCAATCTCATTTCTAATAATAGAATTAGTTTTCGACAAAACTACTTAAAAAAAATATCGTTGTCAAGAAATTTTGCCATAATCGACATAATATATGCTGACTAGCATGTATTTACGAGAATCCAAAGGGAAAAGGCTAGTGGGGTAGTACGAACGAAGCCATGTATGTCTACGGCAGGCTACGATGGCGAGGACAGTGAAGTTCACGTACGCTACGCACGTAGACGGCGGAGGACAGCCTTATCCTGCCTCACAGTATGCGACCACTCCTTTTTCTTTTTGGCTTCTTATCGTCCCATGACATAGCCCAAGGCATCCAAAGGGAAAAAGGTTGGTGGGGGGGGGACACGCTGGGACACCCAAGGTAAGGCTACCGCCGTCATACCGGACAATGCCGCCAGAGATTCGCTATTGACATGGACGGCGGTAGAGTTATGTTAGCCTACCGGAGCGTGAGCGACCGCATACGACCTTACCTTTTCCCCTTTGGATTCCTTCTTCCCAAAGCTATGGGATATAAAGCCAAGGGGAAATGGGAGGCCTTGGGGCATGGTCCTGCCGTAGAAGATACGGACGGCCGGAGCGTGAGCGACCGCACATGACCTCGCTTTTTCTTCTTTGGCTTTTGCTCCACCCGATTCCCCTACCGGGGTTCCGGCTTCCGGTATAAGATACGGCTTCTACCATGTTTATCCTGCGGTATCCTGCCTGGCGGCACCATACCTTGGCGGTAAAAAGCAATGTTTTATTAAATAAAAACTTTAAGTAGAGTACACAGGAACTCGACGCAAGGAGAGGTTCTGTGTACGGATAGAGATATTAGTAAGTAGTATATGTTTATAGAGTTAATTATATTTAATAAATATACCTATTAACGCGCGCGTAACAAGTAGGTTGAGAAAAAACATCGTTCACGCGCTCAACGTTTTACGGACATAACCTACCCTCCTTAAACAACAAATGGGCGACCTTCACAGGCTACCCATCCATCCGAATAACTTGTTTCGTATTGATGAAACTTGTATATTCGCAGCAAAAACTTTAAAAAAATGTCTGGAACAAAGATAACACTTTTACAGAAAATGAAATCAAAGATAGCACTTTTACAGAAAATGAAATCAAATTTCGATAAGATTCTTACCGAAAAGTATATTCCACGTAATATTCAGACCAAGAAAGATGAGCTAGGATGTGTAAAACTTCCAGCCGGATCACTTATATGTCCAGTTGATTTTAAGCCTGTTACTAATAAGGAAGGCAAGAAAGTGACAGCCATAAAATATTCATTGAAACATGAGGAGTATCATGGATCGGGAATCCGGATCAGCGATGAATGTAAGATGGCAATGATATATCTTATTATCATAAACGTACTCAAACATGTGTTTCTAAGAAAAAGGATGCAAGATGGAAACAGAGATCAGATAGAGATCAATACCAATGATTTTATTGATATTCTATCGGATGGATGCGCTTATTTCTGCTACCGACATGTATTAAGAGATTCTCACGAAGATATAAACTACCAACTTATAAGTCTAAAGGCTTGGGCTGAAGGAGAGATCAGAATAGCATTGTCAGATATCATAAAATACAAGCATAAGGCTAGTAAGGTCCCAAGGATAAAGGATATGTTTGTAAAGAAAGGAGAATCCATATACACTTGCATTGATAAGAATCTTGATTCGGATTCTAGGCGAAGAATGGCTAACAAAAGCCGGAAGCTTGATAGGGTGAGAATCCTTTCCAAAATAATATTCAGAGCCAGAACCAGAAACGTACATCACATATACAAGGTAACTAAAAGAAAGACAGTTAAGTTCAATGTAGCATACCTTCTTAATGAGTTGAATAAGAAGCTCATAGGCATAGGTATGCGTGAAATATCTCAATCCACTATATACAGATACATAAGCATGTTCTTAGACATGTGTAAGAAGAGTATATCCGATTTGTATGACGAGGTAAAAAAAAACAATGGAGTGGTGAATACCAAAGACAGAAAGAACGTAACTATCGGATGCTTAAGACTATTATACAAGGGGAAATATATGCATATCCTTATATCGACAGAATACATAAGAGATGTATTTTTAGGAGAAAAATCTTCTGAGATGAGTAAAGCTGGATGATTTGAGTATCAGATATAAAATTTAATATTTACATATTATTCACATTTATTTTTAATAGTTAATTATAACTATTCGTATCTTTGTACCATAAACTTAAAAGATATGGTAAAAGAGGATTTTAGAAATGAAAACGACCTCCTTCGTCATATTATGACGGTGGATAAAAACGTAGAGCAGGGTCGTGCCTTGAAGAAGATTTTCACCACTAGGGAGAATCTGTTTATTACCGGTAGAGCCGGTAGTGGTAAAAGTACGTTCATGAGACGTATCGTAAAGTTCTTGGGTAAATGTGTTATTGTAGCTCCTACTGGCGTGGCTGCGTTGAACGCAGGAGGGCAGACCATCCATTCGTTTTTCTCTATAAAGAACGATCCTTATATCCCTTCTATCGAGAGAGGTATGTTGTCTAATAAGGTGGATGTAAGTCCGTTTATGAAGAAGAAGATCAGAAACCTTGATACTATCGTTATCGACGAGATCAGTATGGTAAGACCTGATTTGCTTGATGAGGTGGCTGATATACTTAGACAATGCAGGCGTAGCAAGGAACCTTTCGGTGGTGTTAGGTTGATTATGTTTGGAGATCTATCACAACTACCGCCTGTGGTGACGGCGGATGATTTTATCGACAAATATTATGAGAGCCGGTTCTTTTTCTCATCAAAGGCATTAAGAGCGTCAGGATTCTCGGTCATTACCTTCGAGAACGTATTCCGTCAAAAAGATCCTCAGCTTCTTTCCGTACTTGAGGATATAAGATGTGGGGTTATTACCGATGAGTCAAGACAGATATTGGATAGTAGGGTCAAGTATCCGGATAATATGGATAATACTATAATTATATGCTCAACTAACAAAGAAGCTTATGAGATAAATAAGACTAATCTTGATAAGATCAATAATAAGGTATTTAAGTTCGATGCTACTGTATTCGGGGAGAAACCTGTAGCGCCCTGTGAGGATGAGCTTATAGTAAAGGTAGGAGCTAAGGTCATAATAACCAGAAACGGCAATGGATATGTCAATGGCTCGATGGGTATCATAACCAGCATAGATACTGTTGATGAAACGATATATGTTCATCTAGATAACGATACTGAGGTAGAGATAACCAAAGAGAAATGGGAGAAGATGAAGTATAAGCAGGTAGATGATTCCCTTGAAGGCATTTCTTGCGGCTATATAATACAATATCCATTGAGGTTAGGATACGCCATAACTGTCCATAAATCCCAGGGAATGACTTTAGATAATATATTTGTAGACATCAGCAGAGCCTTCGAGATAGGACAGATATATACCGCTCTTTCAAGATGTAGGTCTATAGACGGGCTTTATCTAAAATCAGTGCCTAAGGAAGATATGGTACTGCTAAGCGATAAGATATCTGACTTTATAGAGAAGGTGGATGAGAATGAGGGTGTATTGAATCCGGAAAAGATATCTGATATCGGGAAGGATATGATTAAGAAACAACAGGATTTATTTAACTTCGAGGAATACGGATTATAATGGCTAAGAAAGAACTTTTTTCAGACGTAGATGAGTTAGTATCATCTTTAAATAAAGAGCTTGGAGAAGGCTCGATAATGAACTTCGGTGATGATAAGCCTATAATATCCATACCAAGGGAAAGTACCGGATCGCTGGTGGTGGATAAGGCCCTCGGCGGCGGATGGGCGGTAGGCCGCATCCATGAGCTGGTCGGGATGGAATCTTGTGGCAAGACCATGATGTGTACGTTAAGTATGATCGAGTTCCAGAAAAAACATCCAGATAAGCTAGTAGCTATAATAGACGTGGAGAACGCTTTCGATATTGAGTACGCTAGGAAAATGGGGTTGGATATAAACCGGTTTTTGATCTCCCAGCCAAGCTACGGTGAGCTGGCTATTGACATCACGGCCAAGCTGGTGGAGTCCGGCAGGGTAGGATTTATTGTCGTGGATTCCGTGGCAAATCTAGTCCCGAAGAAGGAGATCGAGGGTGATATGGAGGATAGTAACATGGGATTGCAAGCTCGATTGATGTCAAAGGCTATGAGAGTTCTTACAGGGATCGTAAACAAAAGCGACTGTGTTCTGGTATTCATCAACCAATATCGGGAGAAGATCGGTGTTATATACGGCGATCCTAAGGTAACGACCGGAGGTAACGCCCTTAAGTTCTATGCCTCTATCCGTATGGAGATGGCGAGAAAGAAGGTTATATTAGGTGAGGACGGATCTTCAGTAGGTCATGAGGTCAGGATAAAGGTGCTGAAGAACAAGACAGCCGTTCCGTTCCAAATAGCAGAGACAGCCTTGTATTATGGCGTGGGGTTTGATAAGGAACTTGAACTTTTGAAGTTATGCGAGGAAACCGGTATCTTTATCCGTAAAGGATCATGGTACTGGTACGGGGATGTTCGTGTAGGGAACGGAGTCGATAATACGTTAAGTATCATGAGGGATAATCAAGAATTGTGTCAAGAATTAAGAACTAAATTGAATTTGTAATCATGGCAATAGGAGTAAAATTTGTAGACGTAATACCGTCCAGTGTAGAGAACGCTGTCGAGGTTAAGAAAGGGGATGTGAAGAACTATCTGTTCGTAGGTATTCCCATGAGTGAGTTTATTGGAAAGAGATATGAGTATGAGGGATTCATATACATGTGCCTACAGGGTGTCACCGGTGGCACGGAACTTGGCGGAGATATAGCCATAGCCGTATTGAGACCGGTTCGCCCCGCCGTCGGGCAGGCATCTTATCATTTGGTATCGTATACACCTCTTACGTATACGAGATCTGATGTGGCGATATTCCTTCGCAATGGTGATTTTAAGGTTGTTAAACGTGACGATTGTAATCTTATCTGATCATGGGAACATATATATCGATAAAATCAACAGTAAACGCATTCAGGTACGGGATTGATCCTATACCTGAATGGTTTGATAAGATATCCCAAAGAACCAAGGAGCTTGATGTGATGGTTGACGGTCACAAGGTAAAGGCTTTGGATATAATCCTAGAAAATGGCATTCTACGGGCTTTTTACGGTTATTATATAGGTATGTATCCGGATAACTCAATACAGGTGTTTAGACCGGAGGATTTCCATTCATTATATACGTTGAAGTTATGAATATATCAATAGGCATAGATCCGGGTATAGACACCGGAGGATTGTCCATGATCCCGGAGAACGGGGATATTAAGGTAATTATGACTCCAAGGATATCGGTTAAGGGGGATATAGATCTTAGGGCTATATCAAGCTTCTTCCTCGATGCCGCTGACAAGATCCAAGAAAAGGGAGGCGGGACGCTGGCGATCGCCGTCGAGGACGTCCATAGCATCCACAACAGCTCGGCAGCCAGCAACTTCACCTTTGGCGGGAGACGCCGGGAACCGAACGCCCTATTCGCTATGATGGTGGAGATGATGGAGCGATACGGATCTCACCCGGATGTTAGGTTCATGTTCGAGGAGGTGCAACCAAAGACCTGGCAGAAGGAGCTTCATACGACAGCCGATCGGGTGTATACGGCGGCGAAGTTAGACACGAAGGCTACCTCCATCCGATGTGCCATGCGCCTTTTCCCTTTGGTTTCTTTCGTAAAACCATGGTCAGGTAAAGGAGTTCAACCTACCAAGATACAAGATGGGATGTGTGACGCTACGCTTATAGCCGAGTATATTAGACGTAAGTTTAAACTATTTTAATACTATTAAGTATTTATTGTATTTGTATTAATATAATTATGATTATATTTGCGATGTAATAAAAAGTTGTTCGTTATGCTTATAAGATGCTTGTCGAAGTCATTAAATGAGAAGTTGGGCAAATTGGAGACGGTTGTTAAGAATGCCGGTCCCAACTCCCTTTATAAGGATCTTAAGATAGATGTTGTCAATAATCTGGCTTATATCACTTCCGTAAATGCAAAGGTATGTGTTATAGAGCGATTGGAGGTAGAGGCTGACTCTAACTTCTCTTTCTTGGTAGAGGCAAGCTCTTTTATTAAGTTCATGAAAAAACAGAAGAATTGTGAGATTACGATACTGCTTTCGGATAGAAAAGATCAGATCACGATCCACTACGCTTCTGGTGAGTATAGTTGTCCGGCTTTTGATATCAATACATTCCCACAGGTACATAAGATACTTGATGGAGGAATTAAGGTTAAGATGAGCGATTATGTTTCGGTTCTTAACAAAGCCAGCGATTATACGGAGGTAGATGACTTTTATCCATGCATCGAGAATGTGGTTATTGATATTGATGATATTAATATTAATATAGTAAGTACGGATAGAAATACTATTTACAGGTATTTTGTCCCTAATCAGGATAAGGTAGAGAAGATGTTTATACCGGTATCGAACGAATCCGCGATATTGCTTGATAAGCATATCAATAAGTCATCGGATATGTTGTCTATAAAAGTGGACGATACTAAGACTTATTTTTCTACGCCTGATATGGATATGTATGAGACCCATTTTGAGGGTAATTATCCAAATTGGAGGTTCGTGGACGAGCATTTTGTCAAAACAAGTACCTATGTCTTTGATAAGGATCTACTCGTCCAAGCCCTCCAAAACAATCTTAAGGTAAATGAGTTCGATCATTGCAAGTTGATATTTACCGATAAAGGATGCGGTATTATGTCAGAGAACCCGTCTTCCGGTAAATCATGTAAGGAGAGACTTGCTTCTTTGTCTTATCATGGTGAAGATATTATATGTAACGTATTATGTGGAAGATATCTTGGTATTATAAAAAGCGTCTCATGTAATAGGGTGGTTATCGAGCATGATCATAAATCTCATTTCAATAAGATTTATGGGGAGGATAATAAGAACGAGTATTTCTTGTCATCATCAGTTATTGTTTAATATTTAAAAATACATAAAATGGGAGTTAGAGAAAATTCATCAGGTGGTAATAACCATTACTTTAAAGTAAGTGGTAGCGGATTATTATATCAGTCATCAAGAGAACCAAAGGAAGGTTTCGAGGAGCATATAAACGAGAAGACCGGAGCAGTTTCTTATTGGAGGGTATTCTGGAACGGTATCGAAGGCTATTTGTCTGACATCAATGTGCGAGAAGTGGAGTTCAATGGAATAAATGCCAAATACTTATCCATAAAGATAAGTGATGAGGATGGTAATTACTTTATAAACGTTCCTTTGATGACTCAAAAAGGAGGTATCAATAATTACGTTAAGTCACTGGTAAGGTACTTGCCTAATATCGACCTGAAACGTAAGGTGGTGATCAATCCTGCTCATGCTAAGAAAGGGGATCAATATGCTCCCGGTAATTTTTTCATTTCATACGCTAGGGAAACTCCAGATGGGAAGGACGAGCTTATCCAGCAATATTATAAGAATAGGCAGAATGGATGGCCTGACAGGGTTGAGAGTACTGATATAATGGGGAATAAGAAGTTTGATTATACGACCCAAGACGCTTTCGCTTATCAGGTACTTAATAAATATATCCAAAGTATTAAGACAGATGGTGTGAAACCTACTCAGTCGGCAAGCCAAAACAACGCTGGTGAGGCTATAACGCAAACGCCCCCACCGTCATACGCTACGCAGGCTCCATCGCAAACGCCTCCTCCATCATACCAGCAGGCTCCGCAGCAAGCGCAAGCCCCTTTGTTTGGATGTCAGCAGCCGCCACAATATCCTCCTTTTGGAGATGACAATGATCTTCCTTTCTGATTTATATGGATAAGGTTTGCTTCAAATGTGGTAAAATAAAATCCATAGATGAGTTTTATAAGCATCCTCAAATGAAAGATGGACATTTTAATAAGTGTAAGGAGTGCGCTAAAAAAGATGTTCATGATAAATATAATGATAATATCAAAAATCCCGATTTTGTAGAGAAAGAAAGGGAAAGAGGAAGAGAAAAGTATAAGAGGCTTGGATATGCAAGTAAGCATAGTAAAAATTATAAAACAAAATCTTGTGTATATAAAGGTTTAAGTAGGTCATTAAGATCAAGAGGATTTGATTTAAAATACAAAGAAGCTCATCATTGGGATTATGATTGTTTAAAAAGCGGGTTTATTTTATCAAGAAGAGCACATAAACTTATTCATAAATATCTAAAATTGGATAATGAAAATAGATTTTTCTTTTATGGTGAGAATCTTCTTGATACTAAAGAGAAACATAGAATATTTATGGATAAGATATTTGAGATAAATAATGTTGATTATAAATATGTAGAATTTGATTTATGATAGAAAGTAATTTTAATATATCTACTAAAGTGAACCGTGTCTCGATGCCTACCCAAAATAAGGTAGATACGGTTATGAAGAACCTAGGGCATCGATCTTGTATAGCGTATTCCGAGGAAAAGGATATGTATTATAAGGATGGAGAATGGGTAGCGTCAGATCTTGACGCTACTATCTTACCTCTTAGGGAGATGTTCGAGAAGACATCTGATTTGAAGTTAGGATTGAAGATCGTTTATTTAATAATCAAATTATAATGGCCAGTATTGAGGATATTAAAAAGCTTCTGGAAAGCAAGTCGTTTACATCAGCCAGAGACCTTGATGAGCTTGAGGAGAAGCCGGATGATAAACAAAACGAGGTTAGATTGAATTGCGACCCTATGGTAGGGATGATGGAGGAAGAGGGGAAGATCTTCCTTAACTCCGTAAGATTCTCGAAAGCATGGAACTCGTTGGGTAAGGATATTCCTATCAAGCAGGGTAATGCTTTCCCATTAGGACAGGGTGATGTCCTTGATATAGACACAGGGGTATGGGCGTCGTTCCCGGATAACACCATAGGGGTGTTGATGATGCTGCCGTCGTTTACCGGAGATACGGGACTTACTTTGGTAGGATCACCGTTCGTCTCGTCTAATAACGGGAATATCATGATCAGGGTCACTAATGTCCGTAAGGATATGGCTATAGTCGAGAAAGACAAACATATAGCTGAGTTAATTATAGTCGGCAAGATAAAAGCCGATATTTTTAGAACTTATAAAAGCAATGAACATGTTCGGATTGAAGATAGTAAAGAGTAGTTATATAGATACTCTAAAACAGGATCTTGATGAAGCTATTAGCTATTCAAGTAGATTAAAAAGGGATTATGAGGATGCCAGTAAGAATATAACGGAATTGGAAGAGAAAATAAAGTATCTTGATACGCTTGTCGATTCTCTTGATATGGATATAGATTCCAAGGATTCTCATATAGTTAAGATGGGGAATGAGCTTAGTAAATCAAGAGAGCTATATAATGAGTCGGTAAAAGAGAAAGAAACTCTTAAACGGGCTTATATGGATATCGAGAAGAAACATAAACTATCATCTAAATTACTCGATGAGGCTAGAAGAAGATATAAGGAACTTGAGGATCAGAATAAAATTATGTCAGATCGTATCAAGTATCTGGAGGCAGAGATTTTAGACATCGATGTTCCTAATGAGGTTGTTGTTGATGAGGATAAGATGGATCCTAACTCAGGTCATATTGATATACCTGAAAATAACGCCTCTGAGGTCGCTGATGCCGGTATTGACGTAAATGTCGAGAATAAGGCGGAGGATAAGAAGAAATCTAAGAAACGTAAAAAATCTAAGAAAAGTGAATAAGATCTTGTTTTTCTTGTTAACGTTATTTACCTTAGCGGTTGTCGGATGCAGTACGTCAAGAACCTATTATACGGAATATGATACTACTGACATATCTTATGTAGTGGATTCTATAGTGTCTTCCGGGACCGTGATGGGCCAATGGAAGGAGTGGCGGTTTACGCTGGACGACGGCCGGGTCGATAACTTTGGCTTCACCGCCCTATACGACGCCAAGGGAAAGGCTAGAGGGTCTATACAGGTAAGGCAAAGATCCGATACGTTTAATATCAAGATAATTGATTACCATAAAAAAGATAAGTAATGGAATACGGACTAGGTTACATACCATCGCCAGCAGATGATAGGGACGCTATTATGAACATGCAGCATGAGGCTGTCCCTGATGAGTATAAGGTCAATAACGTTGATAGCGTAGTGGATCAAGGATCTTCTCCTATTTGCGCTGCGGTAAGCTTAGCTGAGATACTTAACTGGAGAAAGAGTATAAGGGCTATTAAAAGACCGGCTAAGATCTCTCCCTACGATATATATGATCTGAGAGAGGATAAGGATCAAGACGGGATGGTTCTTCGTGACGCTATCAAGTCTATCAAGAACGTAGGCGTAGATGGGGAGAAAATAAACAGTTACGCTAGGATCATAGATCCGGTATCGGCTAAGGTAGCTTTGATGCTGAATGGGCCTCTGGTTATAGGTCTGTATTGCTATAATTATGGTAATCGATTCTGGCAAGGCCAAGGGCAGAACTTGGGAGGTCATGCCGTTATCCTCACCGGCTGGGACAAGGCCGGCTTCGTCCTACAGAACAGTTGGGGGACGGGATGGGGTAGGTCTGGCGTGGAGACGTTCCCGTTCGAGGATTGGTGCTATATGCTAGAATGTTGGACAATAGTTTCATAAAGTTACCATATAAACTTCGAGAAATTCCTATCCACATCCTCTTGTGAAAGCCGATGTGGTGTATTTAGGATCCGTAGCTCAATTGGTAAGAGCAACTGGCTCATAACCAGAAGGTTGTCGGTTCAAGCCCGGCCGGGTCCACGCTATTTTTTGGGGAAAAACTAGCATAGAGTTTTGTCATTAGGTTTTTTAAAGTTTAGACGTTTGATGTCCTGGTTCGTGAGAATAAGGACATATGCCCTAATAGTTCAATGGATAGAACACGTCGGTCCTAACGATGAAATTTCGGTTCGATTCCGGATTGGGGTACATGGTGTTTTCTTAAACATATTCCCGTAGGTCGGTAGTTAATGATAACCGGTAGACAGCCTACGGGAATTAATAAAATCCTACGTGCTTAGGATCGCTTTCAGTTCTATTTTTCGTGTGTAATCTATAGGAGGGTAGCACGACCCTCCTATTTATAATAACTATTTGGGATGGACATTAATCAAATAAAAAAGTACCTGCCATTAGGATGGGATGTGGTTGATCTAATAGATCACGGCATAATTGATCTTGATATCATGAATGGTAAGATGATGGGTGAGTATGTGGCTGTGTTGATGATAAAATCTTATGATAAGACCAATGGTCATATTCTAACCACTTTCTCGTTCCATGATAAGGATATGGAGAAGTTGAGGATGTTGATAGGTAACGCTATAATGGCGGTAGGATATAGGAATAATCCTCTTACTGGAGATGGGAACACGGCAATCAAATAAAAGTGCTGAATACACTGAAAGAGGGATATTGGATATCCTTAACAGACAGTTCTTGGTATCTCCTAGATGGATTATAAACAACTTGTATGTCTATAACTGGGAGTCTGATTATCTGGCTATAACCAGATCTATGTACGCTTATGAGGTTGAGGTGAAGATATCGTTGGCTGACTATAACAAGGATTTCGAGAAAGAGGAAAAGCACCAAGTAATGCAAGGCTGGTTCGAGGCTCGGAAGCAAGCCCTATACGAGACCGGGGACTGGGTCAGGTACGGCCGGCCCAACTACTTCTACTACTGCGTTCCGGATGGGTTGGTTGATCCTAAGGACATACCTCCGTACGCAGGACTCGCTTATGTTTGTGGCAGGAATTTGAGAAAGATCAAGGACGCCCCTATCCTGCATCGTGATAAATTTGACCCCGAAGCTTATAAGATGGCAGACAAATTCTACTACAATTGGTGGAACGAGAGACGTAAAGCCAGACAGATAGAAGGGAAGGATATGAAAGATGAGTTCAGGAAGAGCATGAAAAAGGTGAAGGAGAAGATAACCGTCGATGCCAAGATCAGGGCGATGGAGGCGTTCTGGAGCGTCTGCGATTATGCCTACTGGCCGTACGGGGGAAGAGGGGTGTCCGGAATGAGACCCAACTGTTCCGCTTGTGGTGAGGAATGTAAATTACAATGCCCGAAAGGGAAAGAATTTAAAAACAAGATAAAATGAGCAAAATTAAAGATTTATTGGCAAGAGTCATTTCATTAGCCTCAGAGCAACCTATGAGCTATAAAGAGGCAGTTGAGTTACTTGATGGTATAGATACGTGTAAGGTCAAGATATGGCTGGAAGAAGGAGCTAAGCTGCCTGAATACGCTCATAAAGAAGATGCTTGCATGGATTTGTTCGTTAAGGATATAGAACTTGACGGAGATAGGATCATATATCATACTGGCGTACATGTAGAATTGCCAGAGGATTATGAGATGGAAATCCGTCCACGTAGTGGTTTTACTAATAGCGAGCTAATTATGCAAAACGCCCCTGCTACCATTGATGAAGGATATAGTGGGGAAGTTATGATAGTTCACAGAAAAATGGATAGTCATAGTCCTTATTATTGTAATGTAGGTGGTAAGGTAGCGCAACTTCTTATTCGTAGAAGGGAACGTATCGTATGGGAAGAAGTGGAGTCATTGGAAGATCTTGGGAAATCTGATAGAGGGGATAATGGATTTGGAAGTACAGATAAGATAAATAACGAATGATATGGAAAACGAAAATACATCATCTACTACTAATGAGGGCTTGAAAGAAATTGACAAACAAACACATCCTGTTATGTATGGATGGAGATGTCCGGTATGTGGAAGAGTATATTCTCCCTACGTATCTATGTGCGCTTATTGCGGTAATAATAATATGAATCATATTACATGTAAAGTTACTGGATAATTGATATGAGTGGAAGAATTAAAATAAAGTCCAAAGATAAGGATAAGAGACCTAAGATCGATGTATTTAAGGTAATAGAGAACCGGTTCAAGAATATGAACGAGCTTCGGGATCTTATCGACATGGATCCAAGGAAAGGGCTAGTCAGGATCCGGGACGGGGCCGGCTTTAGGGAGGCGGAGGGAGGACGGGGGAGGCCCGGAGGGATGAGGGTCTCCTTCCTTCCCTTGGTACTACACTATCCTTACCGTTACTCGATAGTTACCATGAGAACTTTTCCCATAGGCATAAGATTCACATCCCGAACAAAGATCAGTTACTATACAATTATCGTTTAATACATAATCACCATCCCAACTTACATAACTTTCATCTAAAACCTGAGTATGTAATTCAGATCTGTAAGTGAAATTAATGATCTTCCCAGGATCTTCTATCACCGTTACAGGAACAAAATTAGTTATCCTATTCCCGTATATCACCTTATTAGCCAACTCGCAATGCATACCCGAATTATATTGATACGTAAGGGTTCCCTCTATAATACCTCCACTTATGCCCAAAATAATATTGTACTCATTTTTCGGATTTAGATATGATATCTGGCCACTTATGCTTATAGTTTTTATCTTCTTATCGCGATATATATCAAGATAAGATCCGTTAAAACCAGATTGATATGGCTTCCCATCAATATATATATCTACAAAGCCAAGACACATATTCTTGTTTATATTAACACGGTAGTGGATCTTACCGGGAGAAGAAGTCCTGCGCCTAAACATACCCCCTCCTTATCTGAGGGGTCTTAAATACCCCCCCCCTATATATTCAACTTCTTTACTCATAATATGTTATGTTTTAATTATATCGCAAATATAATAAAATTAATGAGAAGGTCGTGAGGGGACGATGGATGGATTTGATGGGGATATGGGGATATGAGGGATATGTTGGGCTTCGCATCACATGTAGAGGTATGCGGGATTGCGGGGATATGCGGGATATGCGGGATATGCGGGATATGCGGGATATGCGGGACGGACCACCTCCTCGAAATCACCCCGGCCGGGCTGCCGTTTTTGGGGCCGCCCCCCCAATCCAAGAAGGGCGGAAAATGGGAACGGAAAACAACCAGCGATCCAAAAAAAAGAATGCTTATTTTTGATTTAACTTGTTGTTTATCAATAATATAAACCAATATTTTAATATATATTTACATTTGATTAGTTTTATTATATATAATCGTTGAATTTTTATTGTAAAATATTTGTTTGACAATAAAACATGTATTATATTTGCAATGTGAGATAACAATATTAACAAACTGGTGTACCAGAAGCCAATATAAATCCCAAAGGTATGGGTAAAATCTAATGACAAATAAAGAGTTAACTAAAGTACAAAGCGAGGTAAAGAAGGCAAGTGAAAAAACGTTAACTGGTGCTGTCAAAGCATGGTGTAACCTATTTAAGTCCGGAAAAGAGATCAACGAAATATTGAAGGATAACGATATTAAAGTAGACAAAGATGTTGTACCTGCTTTGGTTGCTTTGGCAAAGGATAAAGAGGTAGTAATACAATTGTGTAAAGAGATACTACCACGTGTAAATGATACCTTTTGCGCCTACAAAGAGATTGAAAGAGAATACTACGACAAGCAAGATCAGGCAAACAACAGTAAGTTGCCATTAGATAAGGTGAACGATATAGCCGTGTTGGGTGATACGCATAAACGCTTTGGATATTGTGAGCCTATAGCATACAACGACACGGGTAGCGTGCCTTACTATGAGGTGTTTAACGGATCAGATAAACGTATTGTCAAAGTAGCTATACCTATCAAGCGATACACATATAATTTGATAGCCAAATGTATTACTTACTACTTAACACACCCTAAAAATGATAGATAATTAGGCGGGCTATAATAGCCCGTCGTGGTTGCATGCTATTGCGTCCCCGTCGCGCAACTGGACTCAGACTAAAATAGCGAGTTATTTAACATATTGCAATAAGGATATACATGTTGGTAGGGTATCGATAGCATGTATAGATAGATCGCCGCTTAACAATGTGATTTGGGTGCGTTTCCAGTCCGGAGACGTACCGTTATCCTTTTGGCCTTATTGTAAGTCGGGTTAGTACGTTAAGGTATCCTTAATAGGCCGTATTATAATACGGGGTACGTTGGTGTATATACGCATGTATAGGGCGTATGTTAGTGCGTTGTGAGAGTAGCACGCATTGAGTGTATTACGGTGTTATTTCCGTGCTAATGTATCAATACGACGTATGTTAGGGTTGCTTAAATACCTAACATGTGTACGGATAGCAAATAACAACCCTTACAAGGGTATTTCGTGCGGTTAAATTGACGTACTTAATACGCCTTGTCGGTACGTATCACGGGCAACGTATGTGCGTATCTGGCTGGCTTCGTTGTCGGCAAAGGGACGAAACCAAAGAAAATAGGGGGGCGTGCGGGCGTGCGGCTGGTAGTATCGATAACGCCGGCCGTATTGTCCCCGGCTTACCGTTTCTTATTGGTGCCATTTAAAACTAATAAATTATGTATAGGAGAAAGTTTAACAATCTGAATAGAAAGCTAGCATTTAGAAAAGAAAAGGCTTTAGAGGCGGTTAAAATAGCTCAAATGGAATTTTACGTTGAGCTTACCAAAGAACTACACAAGTCTAATAAATTAGATTGCAGTAGGGAGTCGGATAAGTGCAGGCGTAAGCGTGTTAGTTACATGGCAAACAAATTGAGGCAGTAGTCGTTTGTTTTTATTTGATTTTAAAGTTTTGCCCTTCCGTATTGTAGTGATATAAGACGGAAGGGCTTTTTTGTGCCTATATTTTACAGAATGATAGCATATTCATATGTTTTGCTTACACATAAAAGTGTTAAGGCGGCAAATTTTAAGCCCTGATCTAAAATGTGTAAGTAAAATGCTTTATTATGTATCATTCTGTATATATTTATATCCATGCAGGCGGGTATATTGTGCCCTTATGTATGGTTTCGTGCGTGAATCGATCCTAAAAGGTATATAATAGGCGGTACTTATTGTATATTTTTTATCTATGTTTGGGCTTATCTTTCCTTAGAGGAAGCTCTAGAGATTGATATATATTATATTATTGATACTCAATTGATTATATTATTTGAGTGTAATTTTAAAAATCGTGGTTACTTATTGTATATTTTATGGGATTAGTTATATATTTCGTACTTACTTTGTTTTGTGGGTACATGGTGTTTGAGTTGGGGCGGTATGTTATAGCTACGGGCGACGCCCTGCCTTTAATCATAGTTCTTTTATTGGCTTTATTATCAATACATTGCATAAAGCAGATATATAAGGCAATCAAGAACAAGGACCTCGATATCCTAGACTGAACGGGCGTTCCACGTGGAACAATCGGGAGGAAGGTCTCGGGTTTTATGCTGGAATTTTGGGGGATATGGATGTTTTGCGGGAGGGTACACCTCCAAACAAGGTAAATCAAGGTAAATCAAGGTAAATCAAGGTAAATCAAGGTAAATCAAGGTAAAACAAAGGTAACCCAAAGTAAATCAAAGAACCCCAAGAGGAACCAAGGTAAAACCAATGGAGATCAGGGTGAACCGAGGAAAAACGAGGTGAAATAAGGAATCCCGGGGAAACAATGGGGAAGGGGAATAAGGGTATCTTTATAGTAAGGAAATCTTATGTATATGAAGGTATGTCTATGTATTGGTGGTGTATGTTTCTTTGGGTGATGGAGGGAGCATGGGAAGCCAAGGAAGAACGAGGAGCGGTGATGGCGTGGGGTCGGCCCCGCTGGTCGTCCGTCCCTGTTCTCTTTGGCGGTAGTGTAATATTAAAAATCTGATAGTGATATGACGAGAGAAGAAGCAAGGAACGTATTTGGCGGTAGTATAGTAAATAATCTGCTGTCGTTAGGGGCTGAGCCTACCAACGTGGTAAGGCAAGACGGGTTGATAGAATGGAAAAGTGATGGATATATAGAGGTAGGAGGCGTACAGGTATGGGCTTACTATTACTTTGAGGATGGAGAGGATGTTGATAGATGTGATTGGGCGGATCATATGGAGATAGAGGTAGAGGAATGTTGGATTTAAAACCGATTGATGGTAGTGGAATAACACCAAGGGAAACGGGCGGCGGTGTCACGGCGTGGTAGGCCACGGGTGTCGGCTGCCGTTCTTTTCTTTGGCGTGGTAATATAAAATACTAATAACATGGACGAGATTATGAAATTACAAGATGAGGCTCTGCTTTATCTACGGGATAATATTACGAAAGAAGAGGCGTATTATATCCTTACGACAGAGAATGAAATGACGGAAGTTTTGATGTCTAAAAGGAAGGACGGGAGCAAACGCATCAAGATTCTTGATATGGAATATACTATCGAGAGGGACGATATGTTGCTGTTGTTCGATACTGATGGGATAATAGACGAATGTCTTTTAACATCCAGCCACATAGGGATAAACATGTATTTCCGTCGGCAAGATATTCGGGATATACTATCCAAGAAATTGGAGGTCATGGAATACCGGTATATAAAGATCCAGGTCGATAATATACCGGTAGTAGAGAAACGTCGTGTTATTCTGGATCTAACCATGCATAGGGTGGATCGTAATGACCGTGATAAGATAGATTTTATGTTTGTTTATTATATGGCAAGATTATGCGTGTAAGAAGAACTGTAAAAGAGAAGGATGTTGTAAAGATATTGGTATTTGGGTGTGATAGGAAGCTTATTAAATCATCAATGGATTCTGGGTTTAGAAGCATGTCGGAGGTATTATCTTACGCCAATTGCATGGCGGGGAATAAACCTGTGAATCATATTCGGGTATCGAATGAGAGTCGTGGATGGTGTGGCTCATATACCTTATATGGGAAGGAAATAGATTAGTCGGATTGAACAACAAACAATAAAGGAGGTATATATGGATAATATTATAACAAATGTGGATGGCGTGAAAGTAAAAGTAAGAGTATATGATTTTGGCGATGAAGTGGCTGATAGATATACCATAGTATATGTAAATAAAAATATAAAGGATGGTTATGGGGTGGTGTATTATCCTGTTTTCTCATGTAGTGAGGATCCATTCCATCCATTAGGAGTGGGGATGTATGCGGGAGATTATTATCCGCATAGAAGTCATATGTACAATTTTGGTAAAAGAGTGAAGGATATAGATTCACTGCCAAAGAAAGTGATTGAATTTATAAAATATATTACACGATGAACGAAATAACTTACAACAATTACGATTTGGTTGCTTTTGAGCAGAATGGAGAAGTGGTAGTAGCCGTAACATTCTACAGGTATTATAAGAAGAAAGCTAAAGGTGAGGTTAATTATAGGTGGAGAACCAGATGCCCGGAGCTGGTGGATAAGATCGTAAAACACCGTACCAAGGTGTTTACCGGTCAACTTATCCAGTTAGCGAAGGCGTATGGGGAGAAAAAGGTTATAAAATATCAAAAGGAGGAGGAAGAAGTATGTCAAGATACGATAGAGACGCGATAGAAATATATATACTGGATCATATAGATACAGATAATTATGGGAAGCAGTTTAAATATGATAGGGAATATCTATCTTTTATGCTTAACGTGTTCAAGGATGAGTATAAAGAACATATCAAAAGGGATGGGATTAAGAAAGCTTTTGAGGATTACATAATGAGCGTTCCATCCATATTTAGGATTCATATAGCGGATTGCGACATTAGATATTTATTACGTTCATGGGGCGTGGAGTTCGATGAGGATGATGATGAGATATACATCTTGTTCAAAAGGATCATAAGAGAGGTCTTTTTTAAGATGTGTGAGGATATGAAAGTTTGTTAATGTTGAACCAAGCCTTGGCGGGGCGGAAGGAATACCATGATCGTACGTGTGCGGATATGGTCCGGGGTCGGTTCCCGGCGCCTTGGCATAACTTAAATGTAAGTAGTATGGAAGATAATATTTTAAAAAGAGCGGCAGCGGAATTAAAAGAAGCCGGTTGCAGGGTTTTCGCATGGAAGGATGATACTTATAATAGAGGTTGGAGTAAGGGTGATTATATAATGTTGTATTACGCCTTCCCTGATTCACCCAACATCGGGTATCTGAGTCATGGGGAATATGGGATGAACGTAGCATATAGTAGAGCCTATATACCAAGCTGTGGAAGTGGATCGGGGTGTTGTGTCAAGGAGGAAGCTACGTTTGACCTTGAGACGGCGTTAGACGTGCTGAACGGGCCGTTACCTAGGTGGTGTAGGTCTTATGGGGTTTATCCAAAGCAGTACGATAATATTGATAAATGGTATAATAGCGATAATCATAACAAAAAATTATTTAAGGAGATTTGATATGGAGGTAAAAGATTGGGAAAATCTGGTTTTGAATACAGAAGTAGGATCACATTGTTTTGTTACGCTGATTGATAATAATGATATCAGTAGAGGTTACGCACAGATCAGACGCGCGGAACATTTCGGGTATAACATCTGCTTCACTCGGTTATATGGGAATAAGTTTTATTTCGAAAAAATAGAGGAAGGACGTACGCAACAATATATCAATAGGAGAAAATAATATGGTGATAGAATTTGATTTTGAGATATACAAAAACGGAGATTACGATAAGGTATATCTACGTAACGGAAAAGAGGCAAGAGTATTATGTGATAACGGAAAGGGTAATAGTCCTATGGTCGTGATGATTGAGAATGATAAAGCGGATGATTATGTTATTCTTCGTTATAACGAAACTGGCAGGAGGAATATCAATGGTCAATCGGGTCTCGATCTTATGTTATCGGTGAAAGAACGGGAACCAGAGTTGTGGGTTGTCGTTATATCTTACATGGATAATAAGGATAAGAGACAAAAGATGGTCTTACCTAATTTTTTCTCAAGGAATATAGGAGGATATATATATCTTCAAGGAAGCTCTAAATCGAATGTATCATATTATGTTGGTAGGTTAGAAGGAGATGGGTGCTTCGATGAGCTATGCGAGAAGATAAGGGTAAAGAGAGATCGCATTTATAACATGGAAATAATATCACTATCAGATGACGAGACGGCAGTTTAACCAGTTGATAAATGATCTGGACGGTAAAAACCCGTTTATCGTGTTGCATAGGGATGCCGTTGCGCCTAAATACGTAGGCGTGGAGGTCTCGAAAGAAGGCGTGGTATACAACTACTCGGTTATAAGCATAAACGACGAATATAAGCCTAAAAAGGCTCTTATTTCGAAGATATTGGGTATAGCTGATAATCTTAATGGCGATAGCGGCTTGAAAAAGGAATGATTGAGTGTATTTATGACCATAATAATAAAAGTTGTGTACTGATACGAATGATATTGGACGGAGGATAAATATGGCAGTATGGTAATAGACAGGTTTATGTCTTAATATCATAATATTCTGCTATTATATCCTCTTTTTGGGTAAGGAGTATAATAAATAATATAAATATCTTGGATATGGGGGAAATTAACATAGGTGATAAGATCGTGAATAATAATTTTGATATGGATAAGATATGACAAGATACTTGCTTATGATGGCTATGGTGATACTGACACCGCCAAAAGGGAGCGGTGGCATGCCCCTCGCCCCGAAGCCGGCCGTGATCGAGGCACGGGTATGGGATAAGCTGGCGGCCGCCCTGTCTTTCGTGGAGTCAAGGAATGACGATCGAGCGTATAACGCCTCATCCGGGGCTTTAGGAAGATGGCAAATGAAAAGGGTATACGTTGATGAGGTTAATAGGATATTACGCCTCAAACGGCAGAAAAAGCGGTATAGATACGATGATCGAACGAATCCTGTCAAGGCTAGGGAAATGTTCGAGATATATCAATCTCATCATAATCCTAAAAAGGATATAGATCGGGCTATAAGATTGCATAGGGGATTACATTCCCCTAAATATATTAAGGAGGTTAAACGTAAATTAAGGGAATAATATGAATCGTGAGGTATTAATAAGTATCATTAATAGAGGTAGAATAAGGTTTATCCCAGTAAGAAGATGTTTCTTATGCAATGAATATGTAGGATATAAATTCGTTAGGATGTGTGATGGAAGTATGATACCGGTATTTTCTAGTGGATGTAGGTGTTGTGGCATAAATAATGGGACGCTATCAGAAAGGACTTGGGATGAGGTGCTTGATCTTGTCAAAACGGTACAAAATAAGCCTATGAATGAGAGAACGGAGGAAGATGAATTTATATTAAATAGTTTAATATAAGGAGGTATTGTATATGAAATGGGTGATAATAAAAGGCGTAAGGTATCCTATGTCCGTGGTGTCGGCATTCGCCGCATATTACGGGAACAATCCGTTTCTGAAGATACGGATAAGGAGCAAATATCACATAATTTCTTTTGATAATTTCGATTGTTTGAATATCCAGATAAGGTATTTGACTAACAACTATCCTGACTTCGTGCAGATAGGAAATTGGTATATATCCAAGAAGCAGGTGATGTCGTGGGGGCCCAAGGGGCAGGCCGTGGACGGATCGGGCTGGGTTATATCCTTCCACCTATCTTTCGGCTTGGAGAGCGGAACTCAAATTAAGTTCGATAGGGAAGAGGAGTACCAAAGGGCTTTAGATAGCTTAAATGAGAGGTTTAATGTAATATTATGATATGGTAAAAACAAGGATATTGATGGGATTGGCGGCTATGATGGCGAACATAATGTCGCAAGACAAGATATTTGCAGGGGACAAACAACGGTTCGGGATGGCATTCAATCCGGATTATAAACCAGCGAGAGATCGGAAGGAGTTGAGGAAGTTCCGGATCAAAGGAGAGGAGGTGGAGGCGTACTCAAAGAAAGACGCTATCAAAAGGTTGAAACATAAACATAAAAAGTAATATTATGAAAAGTGATAATGATATGAAAAGGAAGTTAGTTATTAATAGCGCAAAAGATGCTGAAATAATATCAGTAAGGTTAAGTCCAGATAAAACACCCATTGCTTATGAAAATAAAGTTAGATGTTTAATGTTGTCAGGATTAAGCCGGGAAGAAGCGGAGAAAGTAGCGTTAGAGCCAATGGATCTTGAGCTATATTATGAGATAGGCGCAGGACTGATGGCCGTTGACCCAGCGGCGGTGGAGTCAGGGACAATCCGGAGTCCTTATACAGGGGAGTTGTATCATGAAAATTCTTATACTTAGAGGAGTATTGAGACTGATAGCGATCAAGGCAAATGATGTTGTTTAATTAAAAAATAAATTGTTATGAAAATAAAAGAGCATTTATCAGTTTATCTAGAGAGTGGATATCTTTTTGACGATATGTCAGGAAAATTAAAGTGGTTTGAGATTGATAAGATCTTGATCAGTTTTACATATGGAGTAGTTAGATATGTAGGAACATGGGGAGGATGTAGGACTGAGAAGACATTAGATGGGAAATTATTTTATTCGTCCGAAGAATGTTTTAAAAAGGATAAGAGCATCCCTAAGACAAAACTATCAATATATGATGTTTTTAAGTCATTATATGGATTCGCTCCAATAGGTGATGTGTGGAAATGCAAAAACGGAAGAGCTGTCAAGGGTGAGTTGGAATATTTTGATATTGAAATAGATAATAAAGGAAAAATTTATTGTAAGGAAACATATTACAGAACATGTGAAGATGTGTATAGATTTAATGATTTAACCGTAGTTGACAAGAATGGAGACATGAGATTAGTAAAATCTTCAAAAAGTAAATTAATGCTTACTAATGATCAATTAGATGTTGTGGAGAGAATGAAGGGCATCATTGATGACATGGTTAGGTTAAAGATGATTATGTATATTGATCAAGACTATAATCTTTGTTTTCTGCCTGGAGATAAAATAGAAGATTTGACAATGGATGAAACAGATGGATTTGTGGATACCACCGGTATAGTGACATCTATAAAATCTAAGGATGTGGTGGAGTTTTATGTAGAAAACCCATTCGTAAAGATAAAGGATGAGTAATATCTGAATCTGGATTGTGGTGGTTCGTGAGAATAGCCACAATCATATCTCTAAACGTGAACATAAGGAGGTACGTATGTCATTCGATTGACGTTAGGGATCTAGTTATATTAAAAGAGGAGGAATTATGAAAGAGATTGTATTAAAACTGTATGAGTTTGATGAGCTGTCAAAAGACTCACAAGAAAGGATCATAGAGCGTGAGCGTTGGAATGTAATGGAGCAATGTATGGATGCTTATGACATAGACTATAAAAAGTCAATGGAAGCCTTTGAAGATCTGACAGATACTAAGGTTTATGGTTGGGAAGTTGGATACGAGAGATATGATTTTAGTTATGAGTTTAAATACAAAGATCCTATTTATGAACATCCTACAGATTATCATCGTGATATATTCCCTGATAATCTATGCGGCAAATTACTATTCAGATATATCAACAACAATATTATGCCATATATTATCAAGGGCAAGTATTTCTCCACGTCAGGTAAATATATTGATGGGAAATACAAATACAGGCACAAGTATAGTAGGGTGATGTTTGACTATGGAGATAATTGCCCATTGACAGGGATGTGTTATGATTATTATCTCCTGAAACCTATAATTGATTATTACAATGTATGGTGTACTTATCCGGAGGATTTTTCTTTAGAGGATCTGATGAGGCAATGTTATGATAACTTCTTCAAGTCATGGCATGAGGAGTATGAGTATTGGGCTGATAATGAAGATGCGATACGTGAGGAGCTTCATCATAATCAGTACGAAAATCAACTTTATTATGAGAATGGGGATGTGTATGTTGGACAATTAAATGAAATAGCATGAAAACACAAGAAGAATATGCCCGTGAGATTGACGAGATTGTTCGTCGTGATGTAGAGAGTTGCCAGATTGACTGGTTTAAGATTGATAAGGAAATATTCATGCTTCCGGAAAACAAGAACAAGACATTTATTCTCGGAACACGAAAGACAGGATGTGATTTGTTGATACTGGGAGGCACTAATTGTGATGAAAGTTATTTGGATGGGGTTTTTGGGTGTCTTGGTAATGAGAAATTCTATGTTTGCCAGCCAATATCTCTTTATGAGACAACACGAAATATCCAGGAAAGACCTGCCTTGTACGCTTTTAAAATAGCGACCGAGTATTTCAGGGCGCATGGAATGGTTCCCGTATTTGAAAATTCACATTGTAAATTGATGAGATTATGAATATAGAGATAATAAGATATAGGCTTCCAGTTTATTGGGCTTGCCCGTTAATCGATGATGATTACGCTGGATTAACGGATAAAGAATGTGAGGAAATCAAACACTTCTTGGAAGCAGCAGAAGGTTATCCGGTAGATGTAGATTGGGAAACACAAGGATTCTACAGTTATAATGACGCAGGAACACTCCCCGGAGAATGTGCGGATTTTATTTTTCACAAGTATAATGATTAAACTAAAATGATATGGAAACTGCAAACAAACTAATTTATAAGCAAACAAATTATTTTAAAGAAGACGGAGAGGAATATAGAATAATAGTCACTATATCTTTAGATGATGATTGTCATAACAATATATGTGACTGGGGCATAACGGCTGATATCAGACGAAAAAACAAATATGGACGATATGAGGAGTATATGGGAGGTTGCTGTCACGGTGAAATTGCGAAGTATGTTCCAGAATTGGCAAAATTCATACCATTACATTGCTGTAACCATTATGGTGCTCCTATGTATCCGGTGGAAAATGGTACGTATTACATAAAGAATAGCGATAAGTTTGCAGCTATTGAATATTTACGTATATCAGACAAGGAATATTCCAAATTATCTGAAGCGGTAGACGATAAGATGTATTTCAAGTATCTGCTTTTCAATCTTGGGATTGTGGATAGATGGAAAAGAGAATCAGACGAGCTTCTTGTTGAACTTGAAGACCTGTGTGGAAAGAAATGGGTTAATCCATATAAGCTGGAAGAAGAAAAGTTTACCCTAATACTAACAGACAAGGAACGATCTTTTATTGAAGAGCGCATTGAAGCTGGGTATTATTCCATAGAAAATATAGAAAAACGCCGGGAAGAGACTCATAACACAAAGATGATGAAAGAGCGTGCCAAGATTTGTGAACTATATGACAAACAAATTAGAAAGGCAGAAGTTGGGAAGAAGATAATACTCTGTGTGTTTGATCATGGATTATCTGTTGATAATGTAATATATTATAATCATACGAACACGTTAGTCTTTAACTGGTGTGATCATATAGAAAAAATCACTAAAGAAAAGTTTGATGATTTCGTAAATAACGTAGATCGTTCCTGACTTCCGGAAGGAATTAAATTTGAGTTAAAGTAATTTTTAGTCTACACATAATCACTATCAGAAAAATGAACAAGATTATAGAAGATTACAAAAAGATAGTTACCGGCAACAAAGCCGGCAAAAACATCTGCTTTATGTCAAGAGGAGAATACGCTGATCCGAAAATAGCGTACAAAGGTATCCTCATGAATTACTGGGATGTGTATGATTGTATGGATGAGGTAGAAGAACCGACAGATGATGATTGGTTAAACGCAGTAAGTAATTTGTTTGACTCATATACATATGATGTTGAGAATACGGATGTTGATAAATTCAAGATGTCGGATGTAATGAACGTATATCGTATTATTAATCTGTAGTTGTATAACAAAAAATATTGATATGAACAACTCTATGGTCGCTCACTTATGGGCAAATGAAAAGAAAGAATCCGGAAAAGGTAGTAATCTTTTCTTTGAAGGTAGAAGTATTTATTCTTATGGTTATCATTTTGAGGTTGGAAGAATCGTAAGAAATAAGTGTGGTGAAAAGGCGTATTTGCTTAACGATGAGTATTATTCTTCTTCTACCTGTAAACATCAACGTTGTGTTCGTAGTGCAATACCAACTGGTTCAAAGGTATTTTCTGTTGGATATAATATGTCTGATGATGGTAGCATGGCTTTTATCACCAGTCGATTGGAGCTTATCAAAGAGGTTATCGAGAAATACAAGAAGGTCAGAACAAGCCTGTCTTATAGGGATGTTTGGGGAGTATTTAGAAGTCTAATGGATTATATTGAGTTCTTTAATATGGGTACTCGCGAGAGCCTTCTTAAAAAGAGCGCAAACAACTGGATTGGAACTAAACATGCGTTATCTTATGAATCAGATAAGATTAAAAGTGAATATGTCCATGAGTTAAAGCGTGTGTTTGAGGTATTGCTAAATCATCAAGCGTTAGAAACTTTAGGGACGACCAATGTGATAGTAGATGAGATTTGTGGTGAAGGAACGTGGGCTGGGTATGTGGCCAGATGTCAGAGATGGAAAGATAGTCAGGCGAAAAAAGAGGCTTTAATTTTTGAAAAAAGAAGAAAAGAAAAAGAAGATCGCAAGAAAAAATTTGAAGAACAGATCGAGATGTGGAAGTCTGGCAAGATTCTGGAATTATATCTACATTATTATTTGGAGGATGACCAGCCTAACGTATGGCTTCGCATCAAGAATGGCATAATTGAGACTAGCAAGAATATCAAGATAGGACGAGCTGAGGCTGAGAGACTTTGGAAATTGATAAAGTTCTTCCATAATGGCAGTAAATTCCAACACGATATGGTATTGGATACAACCGGTCACAAATGGAAGATCAATAGCTATAAGAATGATATATTGGTTGCTGGATGTCACAGGATCGCATATAGCGAGATGGAGGGTGTTGCGAGACAATTAGGATGGGATTAAACAGATATCAACTAACATTTGAGAGCTATGGCAATCACTATCAGATTTACGGGAGAGACATCCAAGATGTCATGGGTAGCGTTACCGGTGGAGCCGGCGTATATGGGTAGGCGGTCGGGGAAGACAAGGCGCAGCCCTTGCCCGTTGGCTTGGTTGAGTAATAAAATAACATATAAATACGTAAGAAAATATGAGTATTAAAGAAGGAGATATGGTATCTATAAGACAGGATTTTATCAATCGATATAAAGATGTACAAGAATCCATCGTAAAGGCAATGGATAAGGCATTGGAACGGGCAATAGGGAACAAGGTAATAGATTTCGAAAAGTGTGAAGGCAATTATTTGGACGTCTATCCTCTTATCGGGGCGGTCTTACAGAGGGAGCTAAGGAGTGTACTTGGCGAAAATGTGAATAAGAATATATCCCGGAATATGAAAATAAAGGCGACCAAGTACAGAAATGATTACAGGGTATGGTTAGACTATGCAGGGGATTACAGAAACGAAAATATAGAATAACATGAAATATCAAAATTTTATGTGCCCTTATGAGCTTGCGCTAAAGTTGCATGAGTTGGGCGTAAATTCGGAGTCGGAATTTTATTTTGTGAAAGAGATGAAAGGAGGGGAAACCCAGATAGATTCAGTCGTGCAAAATACAATGAGGTATTCATATAGAAAAGAAGGCGACCTCATACCGGCTTATATGAGTCATGAACTTGGAGAGATACTACCAAGTATGATAAATGTCAGTAAATCAAAAATATGGGATGAATGGTTGCAGTTGACACAATATTTCCCGAATAGGGATAGTAGATATTACGAAGCCGCCTATGTTCGTTACAATGCCTACGATTCGCCAACAGAAGTGTATAGCGGATTTGGGGAAACAGAGGCGGAGTCAAGGGCGATGCTTCTCTTTGATTTGTTGGAAAAGAAGATATTGACACCTGATGGTTTGAATTTAAAGGAAGTGGATAGGAGAAAGGAATATGAGAACGAATTTGAATAGTACAAGCATGAGAAACACATGTCCAGAATTTCCGCTTTTCGGTGCGAATTATCCAGACGCAACTTGCATAGATGGCATATTGTATGATCTGGATAATGTAGGTGATGATGGTGTTCTAATCAAGCCATTGGAAGAAATTCCATGCCCATTCTGCCGAACAGAGGAGTTTATCAGATACGATCCATTCAATAAAGAGTATAGCATGGATAGTGAAGAGGATATAAAAGATTGGTATATGAGCTATATTAATGAAATGAGAAATAAGTATGGGGGAAAATAAGAAGAAACAAACACCATGCCGGAACTTGAAAGATTGGCATACGAACAAATGAAGGAGGTAAACGATGGAGACAGTAAGATTATCAGATTACTCTTCTTATGATAAAAACAAGGGAGGAATACAAAAATTGCGTCACAAATTCAGGAATCAAATACTTGAATATTGGGGAGAAGATACCGGAATCCTAATAGGAACAACCATGGTATATGAAAGACATTTGTGGAACGAGGAAGTTAAAGTAATATGATTATGGATGATAATAAGATAATGGAAGCGGCTAAGTTAATAGCCAACTCATCAGCGGCCTTGATCGAGGCTATGGGGATGATGAGCGAAAATATCGAGAGAGCTAATAGGGGCGAGTCTTTGGCGTATACCGAGGAGGCCTTTAATAAAGTGGTTATGAATAATGGAATAGATTATAATAGTGTTATGAGTAGAAGTTGGATATGAGAAATGGAGGAGGACTATGGGTAAAGAAGTTAAGATAGATGTAGGATATAAAGATGTGCTAGAAAAATCATTATCAGCCATCCAATATCTAAGAATACATGGATTCTCGACGTACATGGAATCGGAGGGGATTGTAAATAGGATAATGATGTTCAAGGATAAGAATGAGATGAGAGATCAAAAGATCAGATCAATTTAATAGAACTAATTATGACAGTAGAGTATAAGTGTATTGATGTTTACAAGAAGCCGGAGAATCCAATGGAATGGTTGCCGTGTCCACGATGCGGCCTCCGGCCTCTGGTCTGGGAGTTCGATAACGGGAGAGCCACGGCGTGCGGGTGCGGGACAGACTGTTATAGTCATTGGAGCGTGCAAGCGGAAAGTATTATGTCGGTCATAAAAAGATCTGATAACGGTAAGTCGGCTGAGGCGTATGATATTGATGAACTTAAAAATAACTGGAATCATTGGGTGAGGACAGGGGAGATACTGTTTACGCCGGGAAATGGGAGATGGTAATATAATTAACAATTTAAGACATGGATCATTATTTGGCTACAATTCAAACAATATTAGATAGATGTGATGATAACAACACATCTCCTAGTATTGATGACATGGAGATAATAAAAATAAACCTATGCAGAATAATTCAAACTCGTTACGGAATAACTCAGTTATGGTTCATCCCGTTGATAGAAAGAATACAGAATGCTTGTTGTAGACATTACAATGATGTTGATATGTTATGGGAAAATTTTGTTAAAAAAAATGACTGAATAGGAGGGATAAATATGAGTACAAAAACAAGTAAAGAATATAAAGCGATAAAGAATTATATCCATAATGAGCTTGGGCTTACGAAGGAAGATATAATCAATGCAATTAGATCTGATATAAGACAATATGTTGAGAGGTGTATACGTAATACTTACGGGAATGATAATAATTTAGAGCGGTGGATTAAGGTTATGGTGGAGAATGAGCTTCAAAACAGAGATTTTAACATCGTTTCAAGGATGGTAGAAAAGGTATTACGAGATAAGATGTTGGATAATATAGAGATTATTGTAAGAAACAAGGATATAAATGATTGAGGATATGAATGATAAGGATATTTTAGATAAGGCAAGAATGGAGGGCATGAACCAAGGGATATGGCTGGCGGTTCAGGAGCTAGCCCACGACGGGCGATGGACGCAAGCCGCGGAGGAGCTGGTATCTTCTTGTGGATTGACTGAGGATGAGTGTAGAAAGCTACAAGAGGAAAGTGGGTCGTTTGATGATGAGATGCTTGAGTTTATTGATACGATATTCGGTCGTAAGATAGATTTAGATGAGGATAATCAGATGATTGATATAGATATATCTACAATGAAAGTAGGTGATACATATAGCTTCATGAACAATCAAAAGGAGATGGTGGAGATCAAGGCTGTAAAAAGATCAAGGCTGGGGTGTAATGGATGTTATTTATCAAATAGCGAGTTGTTATGCAAGGGGTGTAATAAGAGTGAACGTGAGACGAATGATAATATAATGGTCGTCAGGATAGATAAGATGGATGATGTATATCGTAATGATCGTCCTCTGGATCCGGGAATAGGCGTAGTTCACTCTTTTAGGATAAATAATAAAATTATAAAAGCGGTAGCATGTCAGACGGTCATTAGGAATGACATTTGTAGTAAATGTTGTTTTGTGGATACGAGTATCTGTAGTAACATGAGATGCTTTAGTAGTGTTAGAGAGGACGATAAAAGTGTAATTTTTAAGAAAATAGAATTATGAGCGAGAATACGATCGATAAGGCTAAGGAGGAAGGCATAAGACAAGGGATATGGTTATGCATACAGAGTTTAGTGGATTTGGAGAACTTTGTCATGGCAAATTATTTTATAAAGACATTCGGATTTGACAAAAATGAGTGCGAGGAGTTATTGAGTAAGAATAATTTGAATTATAAAATGGAATCATTTATAGCCAAGTTGATGTCTGATAAAAATGATAGTATAACTTTGGAAAATATAGGGTATCATAAGATAGGCTCTATATTTAAATATAATATTGGTTCGAAAGAAGTAGAACTGGAGGTGGTTGAATCCAGTGACTCTAGTTGTGAAGGATGCTTATTTAATAATAGCAAGGATTATTACTGTAAGGATACCCATTGTATTGATGTGGATAGGATAGATGATATAGACGTTATATATAAAGAGGTAAAAAGATCATGAGCTTAATAGATAAGTTGGAGGATTTGGTGATCAAAGTAGACACCGAATACCAAGAGAAGATGGAGGCGGTGATCCGGGAGATAGTTCCGGGGATGCCGGAAGGGAACGTGCGCCATGCCGCCGAGTGTATGTGTACGGACAGGATGGGGAGCATGATGGATATCGATATTTATATATTAAAGGAAGAGGATAGACCTTACGAATGCCATTATCTAAAGGATCTGCTGGAGGATAGGGTAGCTAGAATAGCCAAAATGCATGAGGATGAAAGTTATACATACAATATGGATGATAATTATTGGTGCGCCACATGTGGATCCCATTCTCATAAAAAGGATTCCAAGACAGGGTATTGTTGGTATTGCGATACAGTTAATTGGGTTAAAGAGGATGGGAAGGATGTTGGAATATAAAAACAAGCAATTATATAACAAGGAGGAATAAACATGGGAAGAGGTGTTAATACAGGCGCCTTGTCTCCGGTCGGCGGTATCGGGGAAATACGAATGCGAGCAAACCTGCGAAAAATAGTGGCGTACAAAGATTTCGCGAAACAGATGGTCATGGCGCAATACGAATGATAGAGGAGATTGGTGATTAAAACATTAAATAACATTAAACATGAAAAAGAGTAGAAGAATTGTAAGGAAAATGAGCAAGAAGAGCCTTATCAACAAGAAGGCTCTTCGGTATATTATCGCAAACAGTAATTTATGTAAACATGCGATAAGAGAATTGGAATTAGCCGGATATGGCAAAGAAGAGGACGGTCCTAACAAATGGATGCGCGAACAGGTAATAGAAGCTGTCGCGCTGTTCTCTTCTCATGGGAACAGCGGGTTCTCGGCACCATTTGAAATCAATCTCGTCAAGAAACTTTGCAGTTTTGATATAATCTCTCCTTTGAGATTTGATGATGGCGAATGGGGAAAAATAGGCTTAGACGGGAGTTGCCAGAATAAAAGAAAATCATCGATATTCAAAGAGCCGGACGGGAGTATCCATGATGTTGATGCATTTTCAAAAGTTCCTGTAAAAAAGTTTTTATTCGCCACTCGAACGTGGACGGAGAACATTCATAAGATAGGATGGATAGGAGGGTTGTTTGAGACGGACGAAAACGGAATACTCACTGGAAGATATTTTGGTAGATGTAATGTAAAAGACTATCAGAACGGATATATGCCAAAAGGCAAGAAAAAAATACCATGCAGGGAGATAGAGATATCGCCGGACAATTGGATTATGACAGTTGAATCAAACAATGAGGCTTTGATTGAATTGTCAAAGATTTATGATATAGTCTGGCGACAATGCCCTTGCTTGAAAGGCATAATGGATACCAACGTTACACCGGAACTTGAAAGATTGGCATGCGAACAAATGAAGGGATAAACAATGAATGACAAATTTGTAGACATGCCGAAATGCATGGTGGACAAATACGAAACCGCCGACTTTATTGCCAGCGACCCCGTCCAGTTCCCAAGGCGGTATTCCGGGCGGGACGCGGAGGTCAGCGGGTTTATCACCTCGTGGCTCTCGTTCGGGAATCGAAAGGCGATCATCGGGGCGGCGGAGATGAGGAAATGTCTTGATAAGATATTTGATTTGGCGATTGATGAAAGGCTTAAATAATTAAACACAAAATCATATAAGATGATAACTTCTATAAGGATAGACGACAACAAGAAGACTCCATTTAAATATATCCAAAAGATAAAAGCGTTCAAAAATGGCTCTGAGTTTATATTCAAGCCCGGCGTGAATGTGATTGTAGGCAAGAATGGGAGCGGGAAATCAACCCTCCTGAATATGATATCGAAGTACATGTTGTGCGAGAAAAAGATGTGTTCTGAATTACCGTCAGAAGCATTGTATTTCCCGGATATATTTGATGATGACAAGGTGCTTGACGGGATCGGTATTAAGTCGGATTATATTGGGAAAGTCTTCCATCTCCTACAGCAAACTGAAATGAGAAAGGATGATATATTGGATAATATCAATAATTTAAGTTTGTATATGAATGGAACATCTAGATCCTCTGGGGAGAAGAACCTTCATGCCATGAACTCGCTTTTTGATTTTGTGTTTAACCAAGATGAGTATGCGTTTCCGATACAGAAGCTTATGGAATTTAAGAAAAAGTCAAATGAGTTCTGGACAAACAGGATCGACAATCTTTTGAAATACTACAAAGACAATCATGTGGTATTAATGGAGAAGGATTTTGAGTATACAATCCTTATGGATGAGCCGGACAGGAATTTAGATATTGACAATATCATGGATCTGTACAAGGTATTGTCATTTCATAAACCGCAAACACAAATTATAGCCGTAATTCATAACCCGGCTTTGATTTACAAGTTGAGCAAGCTGGATTGCGTGAACTTTATTGAGATGACAAGAGGGTATTTGAATAAAGTCGTTGATTTCATGAATAAATAAAGGTGATTATATAAAGGATTTATAATTTATTAAAAGATAATGATATGAAAATACAAGTAGAATTAGATTTAGAAGACGTGTTCAATGACGCTATATGTGATGAGATATCATTGAAAGAAGAGTTCACCAGATCGGTAAGGCAAACGATAGTATGTGAGCTTGAGAATAGGTTCAAGAACGAGTTGATGAAGGAGATATCAAATCCGATATTGGACAAGCTTATAGATATAGCGAGAGAGTCAATGAATGATCTCGTCGAGAACGCCAGCGAGAAGAAATATAAATTCAAGATAGATTATATGGAAGAGGAGCTAACAGTAGATGAGCTTATAAGGAGCAGGATCAAAAAGATCGTGGATGGCAATGTTGAGACAATGATAAGCTCAAGAGCTAAATCTTTTATTGATGAGTTAAGGAAGAGATATGATATGGCGTTCGCTACCTTTATCGTGGATAATATGAGGAAGCAAAATATGTTGAAGGACGATAAGATAGCTGAGCTGTTAAAGGACAACCCAAATGAGAAATAGGGAAGATGCCAAAGGAAGGCGGCGATCGATGCTCATGACGCCGCCCGTACCGAAAAAGGTCGAGGTATTATCCCCTGCATGGTATAGGGCGGCGGTGGAGTTTCAAGGCATGCCGGAGCGGGAGCGACTAGCTTTTTGCTCGTGGTGCTGTTGTCATGGAGGTTGTAATTTATGCGCTGATATAAGCAAATATAACACAAAAGGGCTTAAAATATATGGAGGATAATAGCATTGAGAAAGATAATAGGAGTGAAAGTAAAAACCCTTTGCCATTTAAAAAGCAAGGGTGGTATGGTTATAGAAAAAGGAGAAATATGTACTATAGTCAAAAGCTATAAAGGATATAGTATCCGTACCGATGACTATCGAACAATAACCAGAGTGGATAAATGTTGTGTTGAGTTTATCAAGGGGCAAAATATGGTTGATAAAACAAAAGAAGCATATTAACTATTAATAATGTTTATTTAATTTAATTCAAAAACAAAATGTCTACTTTTGTAGACACATAAAAATTACATATATGAAAAAGAGTGAGTTTGTAAAGGAATTGGAGAAGATCATCGATATGGTTAAGACCGGGGATGATGGTTTCGAGTATGGTGGTAAAGTCATTTTCTATAAAGAAGATGATGATGACTATGAAATCTTGGTAAAGAACATCGAGATGAATCTTATGGTAGAGGCCAATACTACGGCTAGTATGGATGATAGGACTTTCGCCTGCCTTATGGGTGAGGTCTATAAACAAAAGTTTACAAAGGCTGTAACGATATCGGAGGATGAGGATGATGAAGACAATTGATAAGATGACCGATCAGGAGATATATGATCTTACTGATGAGCAGGTAGAGAAATTGATCGTAATAAGATGTGCGGAGGAAGGTGTCAGGTTTATGGATGAGCCTCCAATCATGAGGACATATGACTGTAAACCTATTTCTCCATCCCATTTCTTCTACTATTTAGAAGGATTGAATATAGCCGTTCTTGATCAGGATGATGCTATTAAAATAGCTAAGTTCTTAAGTGACTTTGATCTGTACAGGACTAGATATGATTTCACCGTATCCAATGAAAAGCTATACAGCAAATTGGATATAATTAATATCAAACATACTCCGATGTTTGATACGAAAGACGAGGAGACCTATAAGTCTATCAAGGATAAGAACGATAAGATTGAGGCGGAATATAAAGACCAGCTAGAGAGATATGAGAGAAATATGAAGAAAATGAGTAAAATTCGGGCCGAGATATGGGATAAAGTAGCCGATATAAGACATAGGATTGATAATATGAACTATCTTAGGTCGCTTTTTGCAAGGGAATATCTACCACTGGTGGATAATGATACGGATAAGGCTATGATATTTTTCAAGAAGGCTTATGGCGTGGATGATGATACGGAAAGATATATTCGTGAAGGAATAAAAGATTATCCTTTGTTTAACAATAATATAGATTAAAATGCACAATTGGTTTAAATGTACGGTTTCTTATGAGACCGATGCCGAGAACGGCATGAAGAAGAAGGTAAAGGAAGAGTATTTAGTAGATGCCTTTTCTTATACCGAATGTGAGGCTAGAATCATAGAGGAGATGAAGCCATTCATATCCGGTGAGTTTAGCGTTGATATCAAACGATTCAGGATAGCGGAATTGTTTGCCATGGATGGAGACCGGTTCTATAAGGTCACGGCTGATTATATTACGATAGACGAGAAATCGAACAATGAGAAACGCAAGGCGTTTAACTACATCGTTCGGGCCAATGACCTTGATCATGCCAAAAAGAATTTCGAGGAAGGCATGAAAGGAACCATATCAGATTTCGTTGTCACTTGTATCAAGGAAGAGAAGAAACTGATGGACTTCTACGAGTTTGATGGTAAGATCAGGAATCCGGAGAAAAATGAGGATAGTAGGCAGTAAAGCTAGCTACGAAACCACGTCGTCCATAGCCGAGAAGTTGATGGAGATAAGTAAAATGGAGGGTACGATTTATCGTATCCTCACATTGTCTAACAAAACTTATCTAGCTTCTAAATTAGGATATAGCAGATCGGGGTTCTATAAGAAGATACAAAACAGGAGTTTTAATATCCGGGAACTAGCTCAGATATTCGATACGATCATCAACTTCAAGGATCAAGATTGGACTGAGGGTAAGATTAATAGGCTTAAGAGGTATAGGGCTATGAGCCTTATGGAGTTCAACAAAAGTTATAAAAAGAAAAAGGCATGAGAGGTAGGATGTTACCGTGTGAGAGATGTGGGAGGATGGTAACCATAAGGAGTAAGGGGTTGTGTCCCGCGTGCAGAGCCAAGGAGCTACCGCCAAAGGAAAGGGCGGCGATACGGGTGAAGGCCAAGCCAAAGGGGAAGAGCCTAGCCGTTTTCTTTGGCGCCCATGTGGCTAGATTGAGTATGACAAGGAGATCTGCTACCGGCGCATACATACCATGTCCGGGGGTAAGCAACATATGCCACTTATACCCTAAACGGAAATATAAATCAGTTGCCGAGGATAATGATAACATTATCTACTTGACGGTTGATGAGCATGCAAAATTCGATTATCTGTTAGATACGATGGATTTCAGCCGGCTCTTGGACGAGTTTGGCAACGTATGGCTGTTGGCAGCCAGACGGATGAGGGATCTCGCACCTAAAGTCGAGGAGGATGGTAAATTAAAAACCAGATTATTATCATGGATAGAAGAAAACAAAGATTACTTTTAGACCTAGGATATAAGGCTATAAGTGACACAGTATATAGTTATGGGACGATCATAGAAGTCATAAGCGATCAAGAATTGTTTGATGAGATGAAAGTTCGTTTATCCGAGAGACACAATGTGGCTATTGCGGATGATGGAGAGATAGGATGTTCGGCTTTAGGCAAGATTTTAGGCAAGATAAAGGACGAGAATGCGTCGTCATATTATTGGCGATCATCATTACCAGTATTAAGATCATATCATACAGATCCTAAATTTACCGCTTTCTTTGGCATATTAGACGTTTTATCAACGGTCCCGAAGAAAGATATGGTCGAGGAGGAAAAGCCTGTTGAAGAGCCTAAAAACGAGCCTAATGAGGAGATGGAGGTTGAGTATGATCTGGAGACAGAGCAACAGTATTATGCCGCTGAATGGATAAAGGATATCCCGACACCTGTGTTATATAGAATGACTGTCGCCGGCAAACGTGTGTATTATGAGATGGATGTTGATGGGTATCCTATCATATACGATGGAGCCACTAACAATATCGCCAATGGGTATTGTGATACGTCCGGAGCCTTGGAGAAGTGGAAGAATGAGATGAGGCTCAAGGGTAAGGATCCTGATGAGTACGCTAACTACAGGGCTGATCTGGGTACTATCATGCATTATCTATTTGGGTTGTATCTGACCGGGGTTAACATAAAGCTGATCCCGACATGGATCAGGAAGGTGGTCAAGGAAGCCAAGCTAAGAATAGACAAGTATAGGATGGAGCGGATATTAGTGGATAACATTGATGAACTGATAGAGGATCTGATATCATTTGCCATATTCTGCAAGGAAAGACATGTAAAACCTGTATTGATCGAAAAGATGTTGAGGTCAAGGAGATTGAAAGTAGCTTCTTCGGTGGACGCAGTGGTGGAGATGGATGGCGAGCCGGAGATGGTGGAGATAGAGGTCGAGACAGGAGAGTTCTATAAGACGGGAGCCAAGAAAGGTCAGCCTAAGACGGAGAAAAAGAAGATAAAGAGATGCAGGAGGATATTCGCTATATTGGACTTCAAATCAAACAGGAAAGGCAATTTCTATGACGAGTATGCTTTCCAACTTGAGTTATATAGAAGAATGATATTAGAGAACTATGGAAAGATATTGGAGATAGAGGAGATATATAACTTCGCTCCGGGTGATCCTACCGCAAAGACCAGCCAATATAAGTTGAAGAGACAGACTGACAACCCTATATTGAATATGGCTACCGTAGTATATCTTCAAGGAAAGTATAAGTTCGAGAAAACTAATTATACGGTTACATCAAGAATCGGATCCTTGGACATAGAAGGCGAGTTTGATGTTAATAAGTTGGTAAGGAAAGAGCCGCTGAGGGACTATATATATAGAGTCATGAATGAGAGGAGAGGGTGATGGAATTTAGGGAGTTCAATAAGAGCGTTCATCGGTATGAGCTGGATCATAGCAAACCAAGGAGGAAGCTGACGTGCCCGCAATGCGGCAAGGATAAGTGTTTTACGCCGTACGTAGACGTAACCACCGGTCAGATCGTTGGAGAGCAGTTTGGGGTGTGTGATCATAAAAACAGGTGTGGTTATTTTAAATACCCTACAGGGAATGAGCTTAAAGACAACGACCTTTTTGTAGACTCAAATAAAGTATTAAGAAGATACAGACCCCCGGTGGACCCGGATATAGCCAATTGTATTCCGGTGAGTAAGATGTTTGATACGCTTAATCCTTTCGAGACGTCGGATCTACAAGATTATTTATCCAATATATTTGGGTCATATCATACCAACAAGGCGTTTAACCTCTATAAGGTAGGGATGATGAGGTTCGGGGATTGGGGTAAATGTTGCGTGTTCTGGCAACTTGACAAGAACTGGACGATCCGGACAGGTAAGATAATGGATTATGGACCTGATGGCAAGAGGGTGAAGATTCCTATGGATCATGTGTGCTGGGTTCATGTCATGAATGGTCAAGATTATTTATTGAGACAATGTTTGTTTGGTGAGTTTCTTGTCAACTTCTATCCTAAAGACGCTCCGGTGTATATAGTTGAATCTGAGAAGACGGCGGTCATATGCAACATTGTATATCCGGATAGACTTTTCATGGCATGCGGAGGGATCCATATGCTGAAAAGAGAGATGATAGAGACATTGGGGCGCAGGAGGATAGTGTTGTATCCTGACAAGGGATCGGCGTTTAACGAGTGGAAGAAGAAGGTGGATAGGGATATGAGGGGGATGAATATCGAGATAAGTGATTTTCTTGAATCAAAGCCCAATATAAATGAGGGAATGGATATAGCTGATTATTTTATCATTAAACAAAACAATAATAACAATGGCAAAAGTAGTTGATAATTACAAGGGATTCAAGGTGCTTGAAATAACAAGACAGGAGATGATGGATAAGTTTACCAGATATGGGTGCTTAGGTATTTGCGATATGTGTAACAGACCTACGTCCGTGGGCTATTACGTGGCGGTAATCAATCAATGGATGTGCAAGGACTGTTACGATGATTTTATTAAATCAATTAACAGGTATGAGGAGGATATGGAAATAGAAAGCAGGAATTTCAATAGATATTGCAGCTTATTTAATGTTGAAATAAAGGAAACAGAATGAAAGAACTGTCTTTAGCTCAAAAAGCTATGTTAAACGGATCTATATGCCCGTACTGTAAAACCCCATCCACTATAATAAATACGGTAGAGGGGAAGCAGGTTGGGTGCGAGAAGTGTGGAGCTTGGATGAGATCCGATCCTTTTGGGAAGCCGATGGGGAGGCTGGCTAAGCCGGATCTTCTTAGGAGTATGGATATGGTAATGACTGAGATTAATATATTTGCGTATAGGACAAAACGGGATGTGCAGGATATTTACAAAAGCCTATCTGGTGAATTGGATATACCAATAGAACATGTATCTCCATATAAGATGTCTTTGCCATCACTGCTTAATACCATGAGATATATTGAAAAGTATAGCGATAATCATATACGGATATATGATAGAACCATGGTAAAGAAGGATTGCCCTAGGCACGGAGCGGTGGTGATCGGAAGCAACGCCTGCCACGGATGCCCGGAGTTCCTGTTCCATGTGGTAAACAACACGACCGATACGGTGGTGTGTGATATGGATATGAGTTATGGAGATTGGATAAAGGAAAATAAATAAATTTGATAGATAATATTAATTGTATAAAAGATGAAAGTAATTTTTATTCATAAGCCAACAGGATTTTATGTAGGAGGATCAGTATTTAACAAGACATGTGGTTTTTACAAATGCAGAGATAAGATGATAGAAAAAGGCATAAGCGAGGACAAGGCTAATATGCTGATTGATATAATAGGTCCATACGTATGTGTGTGGGAGATAAAGGACGGAGATGATCCTTACGAGAGCATGAGAAGCAGACTCGGAGATAAAGCCTCATATTTAGATGGAGAGGATATTATCGTAGAGGATTATGATTATGACGAGGAGGACGAGGATGGGGAGATCGACTGAATACTATAGGACACATCCGGAGGCCAGAAAGAAGAAGGCTGAGACGGACAAGAAGATCAACGCCAGACCTGAGCAAAAAGCCAAGAGACGGGAGTTGGGTCGTAAGAATTACAAGACCGATAAGCTGAAGGGTAAGGCTTATCGGAAAGGGAAGGACCTATGCCATACGGCTAAGGGGTTAAGATATAAATCAAGATCAGCTAACAGAGGATCTAAATCCGATACGGCTGGCGATAGAAACGCGCGAGGATGAACGATAATAGGATATGGAAGACGTCCAAGGAAATTATCATGGATGCCTATGAGAGGATAATGAAATACCAGTCGGGAGAACTTCTCCCGGCTCGTACTGGATATCCTTATCTAGATAAAGCTTTGCTGGGTGGATTTTACCCTCAACATGCGATAGCCATAGGAGCTAGACCAGGGGTTGGCAAATCCTATTTGGCACAGAAAATCATGAACAATGTGATGAATGTTAATATCAACCCACAAGCGGATGATTATGTATGGTTAAGATGTGAGTTCGAGATGAATCCGGAAGACTTGGTATTACGTTCACTATCAAAAAAAATGAACAAAGACATAGAAGATATCCTCCTTCGTAAAATGGATGAAGAAGAGATGCTGGAAATGCAAAAATGTCTTAAACAAGAAAATTCAAACAGAATAACGTATATACCCATACCTACAACAGTTGATGAGCTTAAAGATTTTCTATGGAATGTATATATGCCGGCGAACAAGGATAAGAAAATTGTATTTGTATCCATAGACCATACAGCTCTTATACAAGGTTCGGGTGATGCCAAGAGGAATATAGATAGTTTGATGAATATGTGCAATATAGCCAAAAGAACGTTCCCAAACATCTTCTTCCTTATCGTATCGCAACTCAATCGAGAAATAGAGGGCAGACGTGATCCGAAGGATCATATGCCAAGGCAGTCTGATTTCTATCAGTCTGACTCATTGGGGCAGTTATGTACGGCCATGGTAGTGTTGAATATCCCAAGGAGATATGGATACTCCTCATACATGCAATTTCCGCAAGGATGGTATCCTAATCTGGAACGTTTCAAGAGCGAGTCAAGACGATCCTTCCGTGTGGATGGATTATTATTCCATCATATCGTAAAGGTCCGTCAACGGTCATTAGAGGAGATTGATGCGATACATGTAGATATCATGAAAGGATATGAGCGATATTATCCTGATGGAGGGGTGGTGCGCCAAGAAAGACCGGGAGGCTCGGATGCCCCCGTGGGTAGCGGCAAGCCGGACACGACCGTGGTGACGCTGCCGCCCCCGCCTCCCAGTATCCCGTTGGAGCAACAATATATACCGCCTAGTGATGATTTCAATATAGTACATGACGAAACACCTTATTGACATGAGATTGAGACATAATTACTTGCTTGTAGTGATAAAGGTGCTGGAAATGTTCTTGAAGACCGTATTGTCGGTTGAGGATAAGATGGGGATAAAGGAAATTATATCCTCGTTAAAGGAAATGGCTAAATACAGCATCAGATATATCATAAACCGGGAACGGGAAAAGGAGATCATGAGTATCTGTGATGAGGTATCCAATAAAGTACAGGAGTATAAAAGGATAAATGACAACTCAATGATATTGGAATTGGAGAACCTAAAAAGGGAAGTTGTGGCGGTGGAGGATCTTCTTAGCTCATACAAGGGGGTTCTTGACGCCGAACTGGTGATAGCCGAGGATGATATCAGAATCATACGGGACAAGATCGCTATAAGCCTTAGAGAGGACGGGACATGTAAGAGCATGACTGACGCCGATAAAAGGGCTAGGGTGGATGTAAGATACGAGAGGGCGTTAGAGGATTATCGGATCCTTCTAAGATGCGCTAATACGGTTAGGGCTAAGATGTCAGTTTTAGGACATCTTAACCAATCTATAAATCAATCTATATCAGTTGGTAGGGTTGGTATGGCTAATGAATCTTATACAGTTAAACAGTATGAAAAAGGAAAAGAGATTATCGAGAGCAGACGGCCTTAACGTGTTGAGGGACGCATATGATCTCATAAGAGATGAGAAGGAGGATTTCATGTGCTTGGCCATAAAATCGGCCGGGATAATGCACGGGGTTGAATGCCGGGTATCGGCGATAGAGATGATACCGGAGCTTGACCTTTTCAGGCCATGCGGGAAAAGTCCGGGAGACGCATGGTTCCCGTCGGAAATGAGGGACAAGAGGTTACGTATATTGAAAAGATTGATAATGTTTTATGAGAAGAATCGTCATGATGGCATTGCCGATAGGATGATATGGAGAATAAGATTATTTTTTAACATTTAAAAAAAAGTCATGTATATCAATTTTGAACAAATGATGACATCCGGGTTGACAATATCCGATATTGGGTATCTCTTGATGATCCGGCAAAAAGAGGAGATGGCTGATGTCATTCCAAAAGAGAAAATAGACAGCTATAAGGCGTCTGGTTATATCGAGCCTCAAAAGAACGGAAAGTGGAAGATAACACCAAGGGGAGGGTCGTTGCTGATGCTGATAGAGACGCCAGGCCTGACCCCGGAGGTTGAGGGGATCCGGGATCGTATCGTTGGGGTATATAACGATATGGGGAAGGATACAGGAGCTATCAAGGAGGTGGAAAAAAGGCTTATCTGGTTTGTGGCTAACACCAACTTCAAGGAAGAACCTATAGTAAGGGCCGTAATATCTCACATAGATCTTAAACGTGAATATACGATGAGATTGGATAACTTGATCTGGAAACCATCAAATGTGTATAGCGTGCATATGAGTTTATCGGAATCAACGTTATTCGATACGATCATAAAAATGTATGGCATGACGTCTGACTTGTATCTTAGGGAGAACAAGAACAAGGAGCTGGCATGGTTGTTCGCCATAAGCCGGCTTCCGGATCCCCCAAAGAGAATGGATAAGGAATACGCTATCACAGGCGATGTTAAGATGGATATCGAAAGGATATCGGATATAAAAAAAGAATTAGGTAGAAGATTGAAAATGTCGATTTAGATTATGGAAAAGGATAAATTATTGAGAATGATAAAAGAGGTGATATTCGAAAAGGTAGGTGAATTTAATGGGCTTAATCATCCTGAATCGATAACCAATAATGATGAGCTGGGCGCGGATATGGCCTTGGATTCCCTTGATTTCGTGGAAGTCGTAATGGAAATGGAGAAGAGAACTGGTAGATGTATACCTGATGAAGTGCTTGATGTCAAGCCTTATTACGAATTGACGGTAGGAGAGCTTACAAATATGTTGTACAATTATTTAAAGGATTATGAAAATAGATGAGTTATTGGAGATAGTGAGGGAAGAGATATTCGAGAAAATGCATGAGTTCAATTACATTAATAATATAGAGGTAATTGACGATGTAAGAGAAGACAGTAATTTGTCATCCGATCTAGCTATGGATCCATTTGATTTATTAGAGGTATTGATAGGGATTGAAGAAAAGATGGATATAAGGATACCGGATGATGTCTTTGGCGATAAATCTGTCGATGAACTAACTGTAGGGATTTTTGTGGATATGTTGTACGATTGGCTTGAGAGTAAGTAATGGACTTCGGATATGATGATTGGGAAGAGGGGCTAGAGACCCCTCTTGTCGATGATTGCGATGACGATTACAACGAGGAGGACGAGTATGATTTCGGCTAAAGAACTAAGGATAGGGGATCTTGTAAAAGACAAGGCTGGCAATATATGGAGAGTAGGGTGCGTTACTGGTATGCGTAATGAAAGTAAGTCATTGATCCTTGAATGTGAGGTTGATGATGGGATAATGAAATGGTATTCCGGGGAAGATGATGTCATACCTATTGAGATAGATGATAATATACTTGATACTATCTATTTCAAGCGTGATAAGGGGCGGGATGTATATCGAGGCTATGGAATATCTATAGAGATTTTTGATGATGGGTATTATCTTGGGCTTAGGGATCTGGAAGACGATCTAAGCGATCCTATTCAGATTAAGAATCTTCACCATCTACAAAACCTGTTAATGGACTTATACGGACATGACATAAAAATAGATAAGCTTTATGGTAATACCGGAGAATAACTTATTATGTAAGGTTATAAACGGAGAGAAGGTTCTCGCCGCCTCTTACTCGCAGATAGACACGTTCATCCAGTGCCCATATAAATGGTATAAGACTTACGTGGAGGGTCACAGATCCACGGAAAAGCACGAAGCTACGTCATATGGTACGGTTATCCACCAGACAATGGAGTATTTCTTCAAGAACGGATGCAGACCTTCTTATGAGGATATGAGTAAGGCTTTCAATTACTATGCGGATATAGAGAAGATTCCTTTTGATAGCGTAAAATCCCAGATCGAGTCTATGCAACATGCGGCTAGGTTAATAAGATGGATTGTGGGGTTGTTTGAGAAGGATGCCGCTGGCAATTATAAGAAGACGTGGTCCGATCTTACGCCAATGGAGAAGGTGATCCGGGGGTCGAGACCGGCCGGCGTGGAGGAGGACTTCGTCCTGCCTTATAAGCTACCCAAGCCCCTTACATTGGATGGCGTGACATACGATAAGGTACATATCATAGGATCAGTAGACTGGAGAGGTGAGTATAAGACAAAAGACAGAACAGCTATGTATACGATAGACTGGAAGTCTGGGAGAAAATTATTCGATAAGGATAAATTGCTTCACAATCTCCAGCACCCGATATACGCCTTTTACATACTAAGGAAATACAAGGTACTTCCGGATATGTGTAGCTATTTCTTTACCCGTATGCTGGACAATCAAAACGTGAAGGTAGATAAGGAGAAAGTGGAGAGATCGGTCAAGGAACTTAACGATATTCTCCTTGATATGTATGATTTCGAGACAAATAAAGTAGATAGCTATCAAGCTCACGTTTGGGACGACGCCAAACAAGGGTATAAGTATGAGACACGCTACCTCATGGGACGCCAGCCGGCCTGCCTTGAACCCCGCCCCAAGCCCTTGTGTTTTTGGTGCGATTTCTCAATCCATAAACAAGGGACATGCAGGTACTCATCGGATTGGGATGATTCAAAAAGAAAGAATAAAAAAGAATAACTTTATTAAAAAGCCTAGGTAAACATCTAGGCTTTAATTATATTTGTGTCAATAAATAATTGGTTATGGATAGAAACGAAAGAGAAAAACAGGTATTGGATCTTCTGATGTCTAGAAAGGATATCAGGAAATTGGTAGAGAAATCAAATGAATGTTATTCTAAGATGGATTTCGTTGGCGCCATGAAATACCGGCAGGAGATAAAGGATATCGTAGACCGGGAATCGAAGATCATGTTGACAAAAAGCGAGTCTTTGGTGAGTTTGATGAATAACGCTGATAATGAATATAAATTCAATATGCTGGTATGGCTACATTCCATGATGTGTATGGCGGATGTATTTAACGGGATATTGGAGGATTTCAAGGATGGGGTAAGGAAAGCCAACGGCAACTCCAAGTTCGTTAAGTTCGATAATCTGGATCGGTTAATGACAGAATGTAAAAAGGAGATTGATTACCTGATGAAAGGCACAAGTAAATCGTTCCAAATATCTTTCGCCGTAAGAAGCGATGAGCTAAGGGAGATGATAGAGAATATGGTTGGAGACAATATCCGGGAAGGGTATGACATATTCAAGGAAGAGGCTGAGATGGTGAATGAGACAGATAGGAGCAAGATAGAGGAATTTAATAAGAAACTAGATCATGATTAAATGCGATATAAAGGTAGGTGATATAGTCCATACCCAGGTGGGCACGGGAGAGGTGATAGCTATAAGTAAGACGATGGATACATTGATGGTAAAAATGTTTGACGATCGTGAATGCCCAGTGAAATTAAAATACGTAAAGGCTGTTTTTGATAACTATAAATCCAAATGATATATAAACTAAGACCATATCAAGAGGATTGCGTTAAAAGCATCTCTGATTACATAAACTCTGATAGACATGATCCGGTATTGATCGTAGGGCCTGTAGGTTGCGGTAAATCGATCCTCATAGCAGAAGCGGCTAGATTGATGGGAGACAAGACAATAATATTACAACCATCAAAAGAATTGCTACAGCAGAATTATGATAAGCTTACATCATATGGCATACCGGCTACCATCTATTCCGCCTCCTGTGGCAAGAAAGAGCTGTCTAACATGATATACGCCACGTTAGGGTCTATCAAGAAGGTTGTTGGGCAGCTTAAGGAGATGGGAATCAGAAATGTATTGATAGATGAGGCTCATGCCGGATACAGTCCTGAGGACGGCAGTGAGTTCATGACATTCATGAATGAGCTGAAGCCGAGAAAGGTGATAGGGTTTACAGCCACGCCATGTAGACTTAAAAACATGTCGATAGGACAGATATCATATTCCCAACTTAATTTCATCACTCGTATGAGACCGGTATATTTCAAGAACCTGATTCACGTGATACAGGTAGAGGAGATGATAAGGCAAGGATTTTGGACACCTCTTAAATATGAGACATGGGATTTCAATGGAGATGCCCTTAAGCTTAATTCTAACGGCTCCGAATATACGGCTGAGTCTATTAGTGAGGCGGTGAGAAAAAATGGCTTAAACAACCTTATTTTACGCCGATTGATGATATTAAAGAATAGCTGTAAGTCTATATTGGTATTTATGGATTCTGTTGAGAGCTGTAATACGGCCGCCGAATGGATAAACGCCAAGATATGCGCTGGCATGGCGGAGGTAGTTCACGGAGGCACGCCAAAGAAACAACGGGAGGCTATAGTCGAGAGGTTCAAGTCAGGTGGGACGCAGGTGGTGTTCAACTATTCCGCCCTCGGAACCGGATTCGATCATCCCGGACTGGACTGCGTGGTATTCGGTAGACCTACGTTCTCGTTCTCTACATGGTACCAAGCCATTGGTAGAGCCGTGAGAATCAAGGATGGAAAGGATAGTGCGATGGTGGTTGACTGCTGCGATAACTCTTCGAGATTCGGCGATATACGGGGTCTTAGCATAGAGAACTACAAGGGATATGGATGGGGGATGTTTATCGGCGATAAACTAATCACTAATATCCCGATGGGGGATAAGGTAACGAAAACGGATATGGATATCAAGGCCGCCAAGAAAGACCGAAGGAGGGGGCTGGCGCAGGGCATTACCGCCTCCCCTGTACCCGGGAGGCCGGATCATCCCCTTGGCTCTACGGTAATGACATTTGGAAAGTATAGTGGGTGGATGTTACATTCGATCCCAGTATCGTACTTCAAATTCATAAACGAGACATTTGACTGGGATAATGATAGAAATAAGGAGATAAAAGAATACATAGATTTTTTAATTAAAAACAATAGATTATGACAGGATGTATATATCATGAGGCTGATCTTGACGGAGTAATGTCAGCGGCTATAGTAAAAAAGTATTTCAAAGGTAACATTGATCTTCTTCCTTACAATTATGGCAAGGAAATACCTGACGTGAATAAATATGATAAGGTATTTGTAGTTGACGTGTCATTTGGAAACAGAACAAGATTCCTTTTCGATGAGTGGAAGGATAAAGGTACAGATGTCATATGGATAGACCATCATAAGACAGCCATAGACGATATGAGGGATTACGAGGTAAAGGGCAAGAGACGTATCGGAACGGCGGCTTGCGAACTTACATGGGAATATCTTTTTGATGATATCGAAACCCCCGATGTGGTAAAATTATTGAGCGCTTATGATGTATGGGATCATGATCGCTTCGAATGGAGTGACGTGCTCTCATTCCAATATGGGATGAGAGGGTATTGCGGGCTTGACGTTGACATGGTCAGGGAGGTGCTAAACAAGGCAAATGGTGAGTTTGTTTCCGATATGATAAGAAATGGCGAGGCCATAATAGAGTATATCATCGAGAAAAACAGAGGAGAAATGAAGATGTTCTCATTCGAGGCAGATATATTTGGGTACAAGGCTATATGTATGAATACCACGGAGTTTAACTCCACCACATTCGAGTCTATGTACGATCCTAGAAAACATGATTTGATGATGCCATTTTGCTGGAACGGAAGATTCTTTAGATGTTCATTCTATACCACCAAAGAGGAGGTGGATGTCTCGGCGCTGGCACATAAAGCCTATCCCGGGGGAGGAGGTCATAAGGCGGCGGCAGGCTTCCAGCTTAGCGCAGAGGATATGATGGAGTTTTTGAAAACAAAGAAAATGTTATGATTGGACTAGGATCTACCTTTATAATAATGGCGTGTTCTATCTATTTGATAGTAGAAGGAAATGAAAAGAATGATTCGACTAAATTTTATGGAGGGATAATAGCAGCGATCTTATCTATCTTTTTGATGTGTTTAGTAATACAAAATATAAAAAATACAGAAAATATGGGGAAAATATACAAATTCAAGAGACTTAACGAAATGAAGCTAGACGATTATGGCTTCGGTTTGTTCGAGTACAATGGCGCTCTTTATTTCAAGGAGGCAGATGAGGGGAAATGCTTTGATGTAAGGAGCGGGAATGAGGTTATTATCGGGAAAGATAAGATTATAATGACCTTGGAGGATTGATTATGAGAAAGCTTGACGACACCAACAGGACAAGGAAGAGGAGCGTACGGCACTCGTGGGTAAAGGCAGGCCCGGGGATCCAACGCTGCGCTATTTGCGGGATTACGAAGCAAAGCGAGTGGAGGGACGGGAAGACCTCGCATTGCGTATATCTATCATCTGGTGAGCTTTATTCTATGACAGGAGAGACACCGGAATGCAGGGATCTTAGTGAATTTTATTAATAAAACAAAAAGGAGTTTGAAATGAAAGAGGAATTTAGCAAATACGACAAGGTTGTTTATGATGGTGAGGTATTTGAGGTACTTGAAACCGCCGACAATACGGGGATAATGAAAATAGAACCGTTATTTGATGAGACATATAAATTTATTTGGGTTGATGAGGAGATGGTTGTCTCGTTAAGCAGGGCTATCAAGTTAAGGCTTATTGATGATGAGACGGCAGATGAGGCGATGAATTTCGGGAAGCCAAAAATAGGAGACGCAGTGGTGGAAAGCGGACCGCTTGTAGGGAAAGACGGCAGCGGCAAGGACGACCGGGCCGACGGCAAGCTTCGGTGGGATCTCCTTCCTTTGGCTGAGATAGAGGATATCGTGAGGGTATATACGGAGGGGGCTAAGAAATACGCCGACAATTCATGGCAGAATATACCTGATGGATTTGAGAGATATAGAGCGGCTTTACTTCGCCATATGACGGCGTACATGAAAGGCGAGAGATATGATAAGGAGACAGGGCTGATGCATTTGGCACAAATTTGTTGGAACGCCATAGCGTTATTATATTACGATAAACATAACAAAGGGTTAATAGAATGGAAGGATCAGGAGAAATAATAGTAGACGAGAAATTAAAAGCTATTGACAAAAGGACTGGTAGGTACATTAATGTGATCGCACGTACTATTGACAATGGTACTTCATTCCCGATAGTTAAGTACCTTGATAAGAATCGTAAGGAGCTGAATTATGATTGTGTAAGGCATCTTAATTTTGATATAGACATAGATTGGGAGTTGAGAAGATATCAGATCGTAAAAGATTTATTGTCCAACGATTTTGATGGGAGGAGGTTGAGTGTAGATGAGGTAGATAACGCTATATTTACAGCGGATTTAATTATTAACAAATTAAAAACTATTTAAAAATGGTAAGAATTGATTTTTTCACGAAGAAAGACGCTGAGTACAGCGATTACATGCGATATATTATCGCCAACACGTTACAGGAGTATGAGGGTGAGGTCACGTTAAACCAGATCCCGGAGAACAAAACCACGGATGAGGAGATATCCAAGTACGGTATAGAGGTATATCCTACTATTATCGTCAGTGGAGATAATATGGATGGCTTTAATAAACTTGAGGGGATGTGCAGAAAGGCTGATCTTATTAACGTCATGTCATTATACGACAAGAAATAGGCTTATGACGATAAGGGATAAATATTTTGGCTGGAAGAATATATTCTTTGATAGGTTCGTGCATTGCTGTAATGAAGAAAGCGACCAACCACAAGGGAGCAATATACCTCTAGCCAAAATAAATTTCGATAACAAGACAGGATACGTGGAGGACGGGACTATTAACATAGCCGAGCTTCTTCAATATCTTTGGATAAATAATAAGGTCTATGGGTGTGAATATGCGCCCATAGATATATCTTCTGCCTTGCAAACATTGATCAGATTGACCGAGAACGCTAAACATATGTTTGAGGATCAACCGGGTATATATGACATGATCCCATATAGAGGTTTTTTTCTTAGAGATGATTTTTCATCCGGGAAAGATTATTCACTTGATTTGGATAAAATAGTGAGCGGGATGGGAGGATGGTATGGGGAGGATGAGGATCCTTGTTATTCGATGTTCGTCAGCCAAGACCAGATATGGAACTTGAACCCGATATTGAAGGTGTTAGCTGATGAAGGGTCTATTCTAGCCAAAGAACTTGGATATGATATAAACTCATATGTCAGCGATAATGGATACACGATATACAACCCATACCTTTCATGGATCAATCATTACTATCATTATTGCCCGACATTTAACGAGGATAAATTAAAGCCTTGGGATAGGGTAGAGGATAGGAAAAATAAGTTCAAGATGACGGATAAGGTTAAGAGAGGCGCCAATAACTGGTACTATTCAGGCGGAACTATATCTTGTGTGGATAACTTCATGGGGAAAAGATACAGAAAGAACCTGCGAACCTTTATCTATCGTGGAATAGTATTCTTCCTTGACCGGATATGGCATACGCCTTTATTTGAGAAGATGGGTGTGAAAATGAAATACAACGCTTATTACTGTTATGCCGCTACCTCCGGTATTTGGTACAATAAAGGATTCAAGAAAAGGCTAGCCAAGAGATTTAACGAGTCTTTACGTGGCGGAGGGGATCTGTTCGGGGCTAACCTAGCCTGCATGGTCTGTGACCGGCGGGATATCGATTGGGAAGCGCTTCGTCTTTGGCTTGACAAGTATGACGAGCCTACTGATAAGGGTATGGTGAATAGCCCTATCCAATTTATGTATTTATATTTATATTACGCTTTTAACAAATAACTTGAAATGAAGAAGATAAATGACTGGGTTATAAGGACATTTGGGTTGAGAGGTTCATGGAGCTGGGCTAAGAAGCAGATGTTAAATGGAGCGATCATTAAACGTAAGGCTACTATAGGGACATATAAAATAACTGTTGATAATGACAAGAATCAGTTGCTTGTAGCTACATGGGATCATCTAGATCAAAGTCCTGTATGGGAAAGGTGTCCGCATAGTTTATTAGATGAAGATGCGGTTGATTATTTTGTCACAGCTCATAAGGAATTATCATATGGGGGCATAAAGATCAGGATGAAAGATGAATTTAAGGATTAAGCGTGAATTTCCCTGACTTTAGGCGTGAGTAGTTCACTTGTAACGATAAAATATTAAAAGCATGAAAAAGATTACCGATAAAGACGTAGAGGCTCTTAAAGCCGGGAAGAAGGTGACAAAAGGCTTTATCCATATGCAGTTGGATGATAAGGGGAGATTGAACATGTGGGCTGATATCAATATAACTGACAAATATAGGGACTTTGAAATAGACGCTAGCAAATTGTTTGATCATGGGATTCTTACTGAAGAATATGATAAACTTAGAATTATAAACATACATTAGCAAGGTAGAAGAATATGAGAAGAAGGATGATAGGCGGTCAAACCGTTTCAAACGGTATATATATCTTACACACCAATGGCAAGTTATATACTAGTGATAAATGGAATTATTCGTGGAGAAACGACGCCGTAGGAGTGGCGTTGATAAGCGACAACAGCAGCTTCGTTATTTCAGGTATTGAGCTTAAGAATCGAAGCTGGTCTAATACGACTGGATTGATCCAAGGAGTAACTACAATAACATCAAGTAATGAAGCAAAAAAAGATTTTAATGGATTTCAAAACACACAAAGTATCGCGGAATATACGCATGCTAGTGCCGCTTATGAATGTACTGTTACTCAATTCAAGAACGGGCAAATGGGATATCTGGCATCAGTGGGAGAATGGATGGAGATCATAAATAATTTAGATGAGATTAACAGATGCATGTCTCTTATCGATGGATTAGATATAGACGAAGGCACTACAAGTTATTGGACTAGCACTCAATATAATTATGAGAAAGCATGGTTAGTGACTTATAACGGGAATGAGTTTTATCCAAATGATGAGAGAAAGGGCGTTTCCTTCTATGCTATTAGAGTAATATCACAATTAAAGTGATTATATACCTAAACGATAAATAATATGAAAGTATTATCATTATTTGACGGGATATCATGTGGGTATCTAGCGTTACGGAGGGCCGGCATACCTATAGATACTTATTACGCCTCGGAGATAGACAAGACATGCATAAAGGTAAGTCAAAAACATTTTCCGAATATCATCCAGTTAGGGGATGTCAATAACTGGAGAACATGGGATATCCCTTGGAAAGACATAGATCTGGTCATGGGAGGATTTTGTTGCCAGAGTTTCTCTAGCTCAGGTAAGGGTAAGGGGTTTATGGACGCAAGGGGAAGGCTTTTCTTCTGCTTTTCGGACATCGTAAGGTATTTAAAGAAGGAGACCAAAGGTAAGATCCTGTTCTTGGGCGAGAACGTCCGGATGCGGGACGAGCATCGCCAAGTGATAACGGAGGAGCTGGGCGTAGAGCCGGTGGAGATCGATAGCGCCTTGGTCTCGGCACAGACCCGGCATCGTCTTTATTGGTGTAATTGGCCGGTAGAAATGCCGAAAGACAAACATATATCGTTGGATGATATTTTAGAGCATGACAAGGGCTGGAATCCGGGAGCCATAAGAGGAATATATATAGGAGTCATTGTCGGTAGAAGGATAGGAGAGGACGGACATCGAAAGGATTATGACAAGAACGTGAAAATAACGCAATGTCTGGAAGTAAGAAAAGACAAGAATACTACCTCTATTAAGAAAAGTAATTGCCTTACAACAGTCATGAAAGATAACGTGATATCATCATTACCGCCCGGAAGATATCCTAATGCCTTTGACATGAAAGATAAGTTCAGATACCTGACTCCTGTGGAGATGTGTAGGCTACAGACATTGCCGGATGATTACCTTGATGGGATAGCCCCGAATACGGCCATGTCTTTAGCGGGAAACGGATGGACAGTGGATGTGATAGCCCATTTGCTAAGAAGCATAGAGCGTAAGCAGATGAATGATATTGTAAAGGAGTTTCGCAAGATCACTGATGAGCTTATGTTCGGATCATCAGAAACGGATACTAATGTGACATGTGATAAACATGAGCAAAATAAAGCCATACGGAAGAGTCAAAACAGTTAAGGGGTCTTCATGGAAAAAGGATATACATCCACCAAAAGGGCACAAGAATTGGTGGGAGGATATATGTGATCCTGTACCTAGAAGTATTATGAAATTAAATTTCAAAAAGGAAATAAACAATCAAATTTGGTATGAGCAAAAGCAGGGAAATGATTAAACAGGAATTAAATTTATCAGATCAAGAATATAACTTTCTTGAAAAATATCAATCTATGAAATTATCACAGAGGTTTGGTAATGTTTTCGATAGATTAAAAAATGATAAGTCTAAAGCAATTTACACTCATGATGGGTCAATACAGTTGTTTTATATACAAGGTAAAAGAGTAGATAAAGAAGAATGGGATAAACTTCATAGATCATGATAATTACTAAAAAATGGTCAATGCCGAATAAAGAGACATTCAGCATAAGACCGATAAGGGAACTTATAGACAAATATCGAGAAGAGGGGATGGTTATAGTGGATCCGTTCGCCAGAAACAGCGATATAGGGACGATAACCAACGATCTTGATCCTGAGACTAAGGCTATGTATCATAAAGACGCCACGGACTTCTTGTGTCATCTTGATGATAATATAGCTGATATGGTATTATATGATCCACCATATTCTGCGAGACAGGTATCTGAGTCGTATAAAAGACTTGGAGGATCTGTTGATATGCAAACAACGCAATCCAGCTACTGGGCTAGGCAGAAGAATGAAATAGCTAGGATCACCAAGAAGGGCGGGGTGGTCATTACCTGTGCATGGAACTCCGGCGGTATAGGGGCAGGGCTTGGTTTCGAGCAGCAGGAGATTCTTCTAGTGGCTCATGGGGGATGGCATAATGATACGATAGTTACAGTAGAAAGGAAAATGAAATTATGAAGGAAAGAATATTCACCACAAAAGAACAGGGGAGGGTGCTGGTCGAGGCCGGCCTCCCTATCTCCACCGCCATCGGCTTCAGAGACAAGTACCTTGACTCATTGCATTCTATGGAGGATGACGCTGGTCGTATAGGACTGATCGAGGCCGTTACCCCGGATATATCCGACCCGGTTTGGGATGTAGGGACGTTACTGAATTTACTCCCATATGAGATAGATGGTTCTACATTCGAATGTTATAAGCTAGAACATGCATGGTCTGTAACGTATAGAGATATAGATGAGATTCCTATATATTGGAGTAGTGAGAAACTTCTTGTAGACACATTATTTTCGATGATGATGGAATTACTTAAACATAAGATTATATGAGCATAAAGCAAATAACAAAATTAAGGTACAAAACGAAAAATAAGCCTCCTATAGAAGGGGTTCCTCTTTTAGGATACAACAAAAAATATAGCTGTCCGTGGGAAGTAATGTACAGGAGAGGGGATAAGTACTACACCTGCATGAAGTATGATGCTGAATTTGAAATATATCCACCGGAAGAATATGAATATTTATATCCATGAGAACATGAAGCAAGTAACAAGAATAAGATACAAAACGGTGGATAATCCACCTATGGCCAATGTCCCTCTTATAGGATACAGCAAAAAATATGACTGTTGGGTAGCGTTAGTATACAGAAAAGGGGGTAACTATTACACCAATATGGAGTGCGATGTTGAATACAAGACATCCCCTCCAGATGAGTACGAATACGTATATCCGTGAGAACTAGAAGGGATATATTTATATTTAAGCATGATTAATATTATTTTTATATTATTCATGCTTTTATTTTTGTTTAAATCTTACTTTTGTATCAACATTAAAAACCAGATTATTATGGATGGAGACAAACAAAAAGTCAATGAACTTACGATGAGGACGCTGGGTTCTCATTATGGCGGATATGCCTATGTAAAGGTAAAAAATCGTCAAGCTGATGTAAAGATAGATTGGAAGTTGTTGAGAGCTATAGAAGAAGGAGAGGTGGAGATAGACAACGAAAAATACCATCTATCCGGGATAGAGTATGTAGCTAAAAGATATCAGGACATGTTTTACGCTGGTCGTGATATTTATTATTTCAAAGGCATAGGAGGGCATGGGATGACCGATCTTCTTAGAAACGCTATAGATGATTTACTAGACACCATAAGTAGTAGAGAGGCTTATCGTAGTGCAGAGCATAGAATGTACGCCCAAATGAATCAACTTACTGAAGCGGGAGCCATGATCGGCTTGGCTATAGAATTACTAACATCTAATATCCGTCATAGTTATGGAGAAATTAATTTTGAACGATATCCAAGACCTGTGGAGGTGGAGGGAGAAGATAAACATTGATGACTTCAAAGAGGATCCTATGGCTGAGGATATGCCATTATATTTCCCGTGCGCCGTCGTATGGCATGTGAATTGGGGTGAGCATGACGCTGATAATTATATATGTTATGGATTTGTTTATGTAGCAGAAATATTAGGGATATGAACATTAAAAAACAGATAATTCTTGACGATAAAGACTATGAGCGATTAGTGCACGATGCTAATCTCAGTAATGATGAGATAAAAAGCAAAATCGCCAGCGCTCTAACCACCGATATAGTGGTTAGTTTCGATTTCGATGTAAATAAAAAGGTTACGGGGAATATAAGGATCGAAAGCGCCACCTATAATCTAGGATATAATGAATATGATAATATCGTAAGGGCTAGAGACGAGAATATTCACCATGCTGTTTATACAGCTATATATGATTATCTTGAGAAAATAAAGAGAGATAATAATGAGCTAAGCGCAAAAGATTGGATATTATTCACATCTATAATCTTATATATTTTCGCAATGGGATTTGCAGGTGGATGGTTGGTATTTAGTTGATTAAATCATGGATAATTTAAAAGACATACAAAATATAACCGGTCTTACGTCAGAAGCTATATTCAATATACGTAAACCTGTTGATTATATGTGTAGTGATATAGATAGTCATATAAAAGATATCGAGACACAATGTGATTATATTATGGATAGGGATGAGGGAGATGTTATATACTATTCAAAATCAATTAAATCAGATGTAGATTCTTATTTCAAGGATATACGATCAAAAGTTGAGAATCTTCTTGATTGGGGAGAACAGTGGAAAGTACTGGCTAAAGATCTGTTTGATGAGTTGATGAAAGTGAATAGCAATAAGGCCATAGACAGCTATCTATCTTATGAGGCATTGGAGAAGATTAAGGAACATTTTAAAAATCAATAAATATGAGCAAGCTGTTATTTTTTGACTTAGAGACAACCGGGGTCAAATTTTGGAGAAACGGGATACACCAAATAGGAGGGATCGTGGATATCGACGGGCAGGAGGCCGAGAGGTTCGACATCCGCCTAGCCCCGAACCCGGCCGCCACGATAGAGCAGGAGGCGCTGGACGTGGCCGGCGTTACCTTGGAGCAAGTGCAGTCGTATCAGCCTATGGAAGATGGATACAGACAGCTCGTTAGTATATTATCCAAATACGTGGATAAGTTCGACAAGAGGGATAAAATGTATTTAGTGGGGTATAACAACGCTGGATTCGATAACAGCTTCCTACGGGCTTTATTCCAGCAATGTGGGGATAAGTATTTCGGATCATGGTTCTATCCTAACTGTATGGATGTATATGTTATGGTGACACCGTTCCTGATGGGTGTAAGAAACGATATGGAGAACTTTAAGTTGATGACCGTAGCCAAAACCATGGGCATTGAGATCGACGAGAATAAGCTCCATGACGCTACTTATGATATTGAGCTGACTAGGGATATTTTCTATCGTATAATTGGCAAAATGGACATTAAGCTATGAGGGACATTTTAGAGGCGATGCATGATTATCCGGATGAGGCGCTTGGGTTGTGTTTCTTTTTGATAGTGGTTATCTGGTTATTGTCAGGTATATTTGAGAAAAAAAATGAATGATAAACTCGATGAGATACTTGATCTCCTAAGATCTCAAAATGAGATGATTAAGGATATCCACGATTATGTGAAAGAAATTACCAGCGAGAAGTATATAGGAGAATCCAGAATGACAAGCTTCTCTATTAACTTGGCCGCTGATATACTTACCGAGGCTATCAGTCCTAAGATAAAGGGGATGATGGTGGATCTATTAAAGAAACAAGGGTGGAAAACTGAGTGAAATATGGGGACTTATGAGAGAAAAGTAAATCAATTAAAGGATTTGATGAGAAGGAAGTACAAATCAGCTTACGACAAGTCAAAGGGAATAGATATAGATATAAGCTCGATAATGTATCTCCCGGTACCAAATGAATTTAATGATATGGATATTGAGAATATGTATGTTATTCTCGATAAGATTAAAGATATTATAGATAACAACAGGGATAAGCTTAAGAATCCGACTTGCGGCACTTGCGTACATCTGCATGATAATGAATGGGCGAAAAGATATGGCAAGGTATGTTGTTCTATTTGGCAGGTGTGTGACCATTATATAAACCCTAACAGGAAACATAATAGGAAACAAACAACATACGTAAGGCGTCCAAGCAACAAAGCTTGTCCTAATTATGAGTATGGTGATGATAATTTTGAAAACAGAAGAAGATGTATAAAAGAAAAGAATACCCGATAAAGAGCTATGTGCCGATGCGCACCAACAAGGATAGGACGTGTATCTGCTGTGGCGATACGATCCCAGCCGGCAGCAGCAGGATGATACCTAGACACGCCAAGGCAAATCATAGTTTATGTTTCTCGTGCTTCAGGAAATGGAGAGATACGGGAGGAGATCTTAAGCTTATGGACAACCCCGGAGATGCGAAGAAAGAATATGTCATACATATGTCTAATATCATGAAAGGGAATTGTGATATAATAAAAGGTCGAAAGCTTTACGTGGCTTTTAAAAAGGCGATAAACGGCGGAAAGAAGATCGTTATCAAATTTGACACTGATCAACCGATATCTATGTCAACAAGAGTCATGAATCCTTCATTCGGAGAGATTATGGATGAGTACGGCAAGGACATATTCCAAGGTAATCTCAAACTGGTAGATGTACCAAAAGGAGTTAAAGATTTGATAGTTAACTATATAGAAAAATATAGCAAGTTATGAACCTAAAGACTTTCATATTTATGATGCTGACGTTCAGGGAAATATATCAAATCCCAAGGAACATACAAACATATTTGAGTATAATGATGTGGGTGTTGATAGCATGGATGATCTATAGCTTAGTGATATTGATATGCGCGTTGATAAGATAATTGACTTGGTCATAATCTCCCATAGGGATACATGCCCGTTCTTGTCAAGGGACGGAGATAAGATGTGTAAGCATCTAAAGTATTGTGATATGGATTGTGATTACATGAGTAGTTTTATCGAGAAAATTAATAACATGAAATATGAGAATAGGTGATGTAATATATGATAATGATACCGTATTGATAGCATCAGCGAGTTTCAATAAAGAAGAACCATGCAAAGAGTGCTTCTTTTATGACGGGCATGAATGTCAATCAAATCGTTATATAGAATGCTGGGATAAGAGCATCAATAAAGATCTTATTATGATACCATTTGAAAATAATAAGGTACAGGATAGTAAGATGATGGATCATTCATCTAAAACAGTGACAAGCAAAACAGGTAAGGATCTTTTATCAGCCTTAAGTAGACTATCGTCAATTACCGGTGATGAGACTAATGATATGGCAGATACAGCATCACGAACTTTATTCAGCTCATTAAGCATGCTGGATATTAATAAAAAATTTTTGAGTCTAGGTATAAGACTAGGAGTTAAAGGAGCTGCGATAAGCATACATAGATCATTATCATCTAATGATGATGTTAGCATTAAGGACGTTATAAAAGAGATTATAAATAGCATAGAATATGATGAAGATTAAAATAGGTATTATCATCATCCTATCTCTTATCATGATAGGATGTAAAGATAAAAAAGAAGAAGATGTTGATTATTATCCTAAAACTGTTTATGTAGATGATAGGGGTAATAAAGTAACCATGTTGAATGATTCTATTTTAATAGTATGCACATGCCTAGAGTATCCAGAGAAGTATAAAATGGAAGTAATTAATATAAAGAACAAATAGATGGTTATAAACAATAAACAACTTTACAAAATAACCTTAACAAGGGAGCAACTGATGTTGATCTCACAATGCGTGGAAGACATCAGTAGATTTGCGGCGGGTGACATGGATCTACAGCATACAACAGATACGTTGATAGATGATATGGATAGGACGGAATCGCTGGGGATAAGAAGCTTTATAGTCAATAACTCACGAGCGATAAGAAGAAGGTTGTTCCCAGATCTTGAGGATTTTGAGCATATAGGGTACGATGGAGGCAGTAAGGATAAGATAAATAGGAAGAGACTTATCGGCAACACCTACCAAATATATAGGTCGATATTACATCAGTTGGCCATTGACGAGGACTGGAATAATGTGTATAGTGATATCACGTTACCTTCAGGTGATATGGGGACGATTAAGGTGGAGAGGATTGACGATGATAAGAAGGATAATGATATTAAATAATTTACTATGAGCTTATTTGTATGCGCTAAATGCGGTTGCGTTGATAATACCGCTACGTCTAGTTACTGGATGTTGACAAACGAGTATATGGTGGACAAATTCGACTATGCCAAGGAACTACAGCCGTACAAGGGCATGGGGCTGTGCAGCGAATGCGGGAGGCTGGCTACCAGCCCAGACGGACGTGATGTCGTGGTGCCCGGTAAATGGCACGGGAAGTTCCCGAAGAAGAAAGCTACTGAAGAGGAATTAAAACGTGTAGGATATAAAAATCTGATAAGATGAATAAGATAAATAAGGTAAGAAAAGGAGAAGTTAGAATATACAAAGGAATGACATACGTGGCTGTCCCGGAGATAAAAGAAGATCATTGTACAGGATGCTGTTTTTATAACGAGGGAAGCTGTTTAATACGTGACCCGGATCATGTCGATTTTCCTGATTGCCATGATAGCGGTATGATCTGGATGCAAAAAGAAATTAATATAAGCGATATCAAAGAAAAGGCTATCAAATTAGCCATAGATGCCATGAAGCCCATACCGATATGCTCATCACCATGCTACAGTATAAGTGATAACAGATCGCCGGAGGAAAAGCATGAGGAGGAGATGAGGTTTTGTAAGGATCTTAACGACCTTAGATGTGAGATGCTTATTGATATGGCTAAGAAAATAGAAGAGTATTTATTATAAGATATATAATATGAAGAAAATAATAGGAATAGATTTCGATGGGACATGCGTGACAGACTTATACCCTTATGTAGGAGACAATATCGGAGCCGCTAGCGTATTGAGGGAATTGGGCGATAAGAATCTTCTGATATTGTATACGGTAAGAGATGGTAAATATCTACAGGATGCCGTAGACTGGTTTAGATATAATCATATCAATCTGTATTCGGTGAACTACAATCCTGAGCCAGTATCATCATCACCAAAATTGTATTGTGATTATTATATAGATGACAGGAATATCGGCACTCCGCTCACGGATAAAGGATATGTTGATTGGAATAAGATGTTGGTGTTATTAAAACAAAAGAACTTATTATGAAGATAATAAAAATGAATATCAAAAGATATAAGGAGATTATAAGAAAAAAGGATATACTAACACGAGCCTTATCAGAGGCTCGTAAATTAAACAAATCAATAATATGGGAGTAAAATATTTTACTGACGCAGGGATCGAATGTACCCCGGAAGAATGTAAGCTGATTGAATCATTAAATAGATTAGCGAAGAAATGGGAGAAGGACGGCAAACGTCTTTGGTTGTATTCCGCTAGTGGGGTTCTTACCGTCATGATGCATGGTGATAGGGAAGACAATCCTATACCTGAGATGCTTCCTAACGCAGGTACAAATCCAGATAATATTATAACTACAATCTCAGGAATAGGTAATGATGGAGGAGATTGGTAAACAAATTATAATTTATGAAAATAGGAGAACAGACAATAATATTTTTAGCCGTGAACAAGAATGGTGATGAGATTATTCTTGACAACACCCCCGCTCGACAAGGGGAGATATGGACGGATGAGAGATCGACGCATGACGAAGAGTATTTTTCCATCGAGGATCATAATTCGGCGATCGTACTCCCAAAAGGTACTATCCGTAGATTAACAGGTAGGGACTTGAAGTGGGAGGACGATCCTATATCTCTTAAATCTAAATCCGTCATCGATAAATTTCCTCATGCGGACATTGAATTTTATAAACAGAAGATAATAAACTTCGTAGAATGGATATAATGCCTCATTGTCTAAAACCTTAGTTTTATTAACTTTTAAAAATTACAAACATGAAAAAAAGAAGAAAAGAAATTTGTAACAGAGTATCAAATCAATGGCAAAAAGTATGCCGGTGAAATATGGGCAACCTCATGGGAAGAAGCTGAATGTTTTATAAAACAAAGAGCTTCTACCGAAAAGGCTGTTGGGTTTATTCCTAAAGATTAATCATCTATACCACATCCAAAAAAACAGATATTATGGCTACTAAAAAACAGATATTAGAATCAGATGAATTACTTCAACAAAAAAGAAGAGCTTATTATCTTTCAGATGAAGGATTCGAGGAATATAAAAAGTTCTTGTCAGATCCCGATCAAAAGAAATTCTGTTTCAAGGGATATTATTATGTAGAGGTGAAGGAGCAGGATGATAAAGAGCTATCAGGATTAATGGGACGAGTAGTATACGAATAAGGTAAGGTAATGTATAAGGGCTGATAACAAAAGAAGGATAGGATGATAATCGCCTATCCTTCTCTTACTTTAATCAAATATCTTGCCGCCAAAAGAGATAAAAGACTCTCTTGATTTAGGTATATTCCTGATATTATATAACGTTTTCTCAAATCCCTTCCTAGTCATATAAACCGTATTCCTGATCCCGGTATCCGTATTGTATCTGTAATGTGCGTAACCCTTCTTCATAACATTCTCTGTTAATATCCATTCTCTTTTATTCTTGTAAAAGAAACCTTGCTCTTGTAAAAACTCTCTTAACGATCTTTCCGCTATATCACATCCATGAGACTCAAGTTCTCTCCTAACATCACGAATCAACATATCATCACCTTTGTCATTGGCCATAATAGCTGTTTCAGCAAATCCTACTTTGGGAGCTTGTTCTTTGATAATATTGTCGGATATTCTCTTAGCCTCCTCTGCCGCTTTCTTAGCTTCAGCTAACGCCTGCTTTTCTTTCTCGGATACCAACAACGCCTCTAATGCTTCTATGTAATTATGTGGAAGATTCTTTTTTATGGATGCCTCCATTTCGTTAAAAGCATTCATGTACTCCAATTTAAATTTTATAGCTTTGCTACCAGTAAACCCCATGACAAGTATAGTAAATCCATCCCTATTCATTACATATCTTTTGGATTTTCTAAATCCACCATTAGGTTGAGGTATGTCATCATAGCATAAACAAAACATTTTATGTAAATCCATTTTTGGATTACATTCAGTATCAATAACATAACTCTTTTCTAACAAATCATCTATAGATCTTATAACTTTGCTATGATCCTTCTCAAATTTAACAGCTACTCTCAAGCTGTCTGTCAACACATCATTAGATTCATTAATAAAAACAAGATTATCCATAATATAAAAAAATAGGCTCAAAAGGAAATGTCGGATCTCACCTCGACAAATCCTAATGAGCCAAAAATATCTTACACATTGAATGACCTTGAAGTGAGATCCCGTCATTCATTGTTTCATGATGCGAATATAACCATAATATTTATGCTACAAACCGAAATAACAATAATTTATATTTATTTTGTATAATTTAATTTTGGCTATTTGAAGAATCCTAATAAATGCTTACATTTGCATTCATGAATAGAATATTTATTCCCATCCGTCCGAGATGGATAGATAGGAATACAAAAATAGCCAATCAAATTGTCTTAAACAATTGACTGGCTATTTTTTTGTCATACTATATCAGCTATCTTCCTCTATCAAAATACCAATTAGCGTCCTCCCCGGACTCATCCTTATTCCTACCACCTAGGAAGAATCCCATCGTCATGCCGTTGGTCATCAGCCAGTAGTCGGATGTCTGTTTAATATCCCTAGCCGTCTTGATATTATACCATTGCTTACCAAACGAGAACTTCATGAGCTGCCTCCATAGCTTGCTCTCGTCCTTATACACGCCGGTCTGGACGGTAGCGAACGGATCCCAGTTCCGAGGATCGGTGAGATCGCCTAACTTCCGGGCGGTGACCAGCGGGTCCTGTAGCATGTCTATGGCGTTAAGCTCCATGAACGGGGATGTCTGGGAAGCGATCTCGTTGATCGTCCTAAATCCTATATAGGTAATGAACTGCCCGAACCAGCTATCCTCATTATCCTCCCTATATCCCATCAAAGCCCGTCCTATAGCCATCATCGTGGCGAATACCGCCATATTGATAATCGATCTCTTGATATTGATCTGCTCGTAGGGGGTAAGCTTATCATACTCTTCCTTAAGCACGTCATATGCCTCCCCCATCCTACCCTCGGACATCGAGCCATAGACATTTCCGGCCAATCTCCATAATGTTCTCATATATCCTTCCTCGAACTGGTTGGTTTGGAAATTGAAACCGGCTTTCTTATACGCCCGCTGCACGGCCAATATAAACCATCCACGATGAGGCAGAACCATGTTAAGGATAGCGTTCCGGCTAGCCCCCACCCGGTTCTGCTCGTTCAAGGCGCCGTCGCAGATCTGCACCATGCTCCTGACCCTGCTGGACAAGGTAGGTATGTATCTGTCTATAATATCCTTGTTAGCCTCGTTTTTAGCCACGATCTTTCCATCCTTGACATCTACCATGTTCCACATAGAATAATCCCTTAAACGCTCCCAATCACGTTTAGCCTCGTTGGCGGACATATTTCTGTCTTTCATCATCATCTCCTTGAAATTGGAGTATGACCAAAACTGACCCTCGTATAGGCGGGTATCATCCATGACCGAGATAATGACCTGCGGATCCAACGGGGAGTTAAGAACCTCCATCATCTTAAACGGCAGGTCCCGGAATAAGGTTCTCCAGATCTTGTTATACGCCGCCGATCGTACACGGTTGCGGACATTGAATACGCCTAGAGCCTCTCCAACGACATATAATTTGTTGGTACGGTTTATATCCCCGATCTCCGACACGTACGTACTTAATTGCTTCTGAGCTTCCCCATAGGCGTATTTCATGGAGTCCTTGCTTATATACTGCCCTACCATACCTTCCAAAAGGAAGTTGGCCTGCCCGGTAAGGGCGCCGGTAGCCGCGACGAATGGGGAGAAGCCTAAGTTGAATTTGGATACGAATTTGGTAAACATAAGAGCCAGCTTATTAAGATCGACCTTATAATTACCTATATTCCATTCTGCCCGCTTATTATTTATCCTAACATCATAGATACTGGCGTTAACCCAGTCCTGAAACATTCTATAGGCGTGAGTGGCCTCTGGGTTCTTACCGCCGTCGTATTGCGTCTCCAGCATCATGTTCCTATATCCCATGACATCATCCAAGGCCGCCCTCTTATACTTGTAAGAGGTCGCTTGTAAGGATAACATGGAATAGGAGTAGGCGAAGTCATGGGACACGTCATCGGCGTTCTCCAACTTACTAAGATAGTATTTGGGGATCATACGATATTTGTTATCGTTCTCATCAATCCCTCCTAGGTCTTGTCCCTGACCATGTATAGGGTCATCCACCCTCTCGCCAACGATATCACGTACGGCGTTGCCGATGACCGCCTTCGGGTCAACCCCGGCCTGCACCATCCTCTCCACGCCGCCCTTGGATATCTGTGGTATTTGGTAGATGTTCCGGAATCGCTCATCATAATCCTCCATAGCCTTACGGCTTATGTTAAGCAGCTCCTTCCTCATCTCCCACTTATCCTTATTGATCGTAGCTTCCTCCCCCTCGTTGGTAATACCGTATTTCTTGAAAAAAGCCTCGTTCTTGTACTTATCGAACCTAGGCGTATGATATCCATAACCCAGATCGGGATTATAATTAGGATTACGGAAAGAACTCTCGGCATCGGCCTCTTCTAGCCACTGGTTATTGATCGATAAGTCAATCATATTAATATCGAACCCGAAACGGGATACGCTCTCTTCCTTTGATATACCATTTTCCATGGCATCAAAGAACTCGGATACCTTATACGTACCGTTATTTATCTTCCTGACGAAGCCAGAATACCCCTTGGGAGAGTATTTTCTCATATAAGGATATAGCCGAGTTCTGGCGTACTCGATAAGTATACTATTAGCCTTACCCATAGCTATATCATTAGCCAGCTTATTGTTGAAGTCAGGACCGTACTTCTTTCTAAAGAACGCCACCTCCACGGTTGTCCATGACGGGTTCTTCCGGGATAGCTTGGAGGCCATCCGCTCCACTTGGCTGCGGGAGCGGGCGGACATATGCTCCTTGGCGAATTTAATCTCATCCATACCCTTGTCGTATGCCATGGCATCCCTTAAAGCGTTACGGTAAGAATCCGTGACTCCACTCTCCACCGTATCAGGCATATCCATCTCAATAGCCTCAGCGGAAGCGGCGGCATTAATGACACTCTTAGCCTCGGCCAGACGATCATATAACTCGTTTATCTTCCTTAACGAGGCGGATCCACGTAACCTATCGAAATCATATTCCCCGTATCTCGTGCTATCCCGGTACTGGATAAGCAAAGGCCTTAGTTGGTCATTGATCTCGTTTATTGTCGCCATCGCCTCCTCTACCTTCTCTATCCTTGACGATGACACGGATTGCTCCGTGATCTTATCAACCAGATTATTGTAATAATCACCCTCCTCGGATCCCCACATATCCTTAGAGAAACCAAGATGACCGCCAGCTAGCAGGAACTCGAACGCCGCCTTACCGCCCTCGGACCGCTCTATCCCACGAAGTATCTCCTTGAACTCGGCGGAAGCCTTACGACCCTCGTTGGTATTCCCGAACTCCTCGGCCCACGCCTCGTCCCATGCCTTGATCTCCTCGGACATCATCAGAGCCTCGGATCCCTCTTCCTTTGGTGTCCCATCGGAATACCACTCGCTCTTGGCTATAGCCCTATCACGTAAAATATCCAGATAAGATCTCCAAGCTATAGGATCGGATTGAAACGCCTTCCAATCGACCTTCCCGTTCCTCACGAACTTATCCATAGCCACATACCTGCTCCTGCGGATACGGGTCATGAAATCGGACGTAGCTTGCGATACCCTACGACCCAGTCTTTCCTCGACCTTCTTATTGACTTTCTCGATCTTATCGTAATAAGCCTGCACCATAGGTTTCTCCCGGTTCTCATCCAACCACTTATTTATCGTATCCAGATACCGTTGCTGATCCTCGAACGTCATGTCCGAGATATCAAAATTCTGGATGGTAGGCTTGAATATATGATATACCTCCTTAGTGATAGGCTTATCCCCGTCATATCCTACTATGTCGTCACGGGTCTTCACCTTAAGGCCTCTATCGGATAGAAGAAGGTCGATAAGTTGTTTCTCGGTCTTACCCGTAACATTCTTAAGATCATATATATCGATAATAGCCTTAGCCTGCTCGGTCCTGTATAGTAAATCGTATTTGGCGAAATCACGGGACGAGTCAAGGTAATCCGAGTTCTTCCCATTTATCTTCTGTATAAGATCCTCATTATCCTTTATCCCCCATCCACGCTCTTTCATCATCCTAGTCATCTTATTGATATTAGATATACCTTCGATATGGGCTTCATTATGGGCCCTGGCTAGACGTTGGCCTAACATACCTAAAATAGCGTTACCACTATGCTCCAGCGTACCAAAGAACCGGGACATGACATTGATATCCTTATGGATGTTATTTATCAACTTCTTTATCCCATTCCAATATCTTTCCGGGATATTGAACATCCTGAGCTGTCCATCCAGCCAGTCCTCATTACGATCACTTCGAAGAGCATTTATATCAGACATGGATGTCTCAGCCATACGTAATATATCATCCATATCCTCTACCATACCAACCTTATTGCTGCCATAATAATCAGCCGCCTGATTATTGACGAATCCACGAAGGTTCCTGATCAGAGGAACTATCTCCCCATATACGTTATCGATAACCTGTATCGTCTCATAATCCAATCCTTTTCCGCTCTTACGTAGGCTACTGGCGACAGTGACCAAATACTCCACCTCAGCCTTGGCGGTCGCTATGACGCTCTTGGTGGATAATAGGTTGTTATTCTTATTTAGCTCACCCCCGACTTGTCTTACCTTCTCGCCTATATCACGTAGAAGGGAGATACTCTCACCGATCCTCTGACTCTGGCTTGACCTCATCCTCTGCAATCTGGTATATAGTCTTTCCAATGACCTACCGTTCTTGATCAGCTTATTAGCCACATCAACATCCGATAATGAGTACATAAGATGGTCGCTATCCTTTAACAGAAGCACGTCAAATGCGCTTGGATCATCAGCTAACGCCGACTCCTTTATCCTATCAAGAACCTTATTCAAGTCTGATCTTTGGGTAGAGAAGAAATTCCTTATAGCCCGGATTATCCTGCCAAACAAGGAGAGCTGGGCGTCCTCGGACGAGGCCAGATCCTCCACCGCCTGTTCCATGCCCGGTACGAACCGCTGGGCCAACGTCTTACCTAGGATCTCCCGCTTCACCATCCGATCCAGTTCCTCCCCTTGGTATTCCTTCCCATACACCTCATAGTAACGACCGGCGAATTGATTCCATAATGGCGTGTCGACAACAGAGTCCAGAACCTCGTCAATCTCCTGCTGATTACGATAAGTATCGATCAAGAAGTGAGCCACCTCCTCATTAAGATCCTCTACCGTAGCTCCCTCAGCCAGGGCAATAACCCCATTAGCCATATCGGATAAGGCCCTAGCCGAAGGCTCGACACCATTACGCATCTTATACTTATCCATATATTCGGACATACCCATCACCCGAATACCTAACGTGGATAAGATGTTGGTGATATCAGTCCTGTTCTGAAGATCCTCCGCCTTCTCATTCTCAATAACCCCACGGACATTACTTCCGTACAAGGCGTTATCCTCCATCATCAACGACAAGGCTAGCTCCATGAACCCATCATACTTATTATTAAGCTCCTCAAACTTACCTTGCCTTAACATGCCCTTTATCTCCGATCTGCTTACCGTAACCTTCTCCCCTGATGTCGTGATAAGATCAAGATCGTTATTTACCTCCGTATCAAAACCGATGGAGCCTAATACGTTCATCTCAGAAGACATACTACCAAACCTGTTCCTTAGTCTAGACAAGGCGTCCATAGCGTTATAGATCTTAAGACCATCAGAGTTGCCGGCTCCGGTAAGATAATACCTATCCCCTAACCTTATACGCTCCCCGCTCAACAGACCTTTCTTGATAAGGTAATTGACAAACCCTCCACGAGTGCTTATATCTGAGTCTGAGCTAATACCAAGGATAGGGATGAACGACTCGTTATTATTAAGGGTTATGGAGGAAGAGCCAAAGGAGATATCAGCCGTACCGGACGGGACGTCGCTCTCCTCGACACTGCCGGCCAAGAACCCGGCCTCGATCCGCCCTCCGGAAGAGCCTTTTATGGCGTTGGCGTAAGATTCGTGTATCTTGCCGTCATCCGATCTAAAGAACAGGCGAGGCTCACCGGAATCATATACCAGTCTTGAAGATGGAGGCGTATAATTCTCAATATCATTTAACGGCAAGACATTACCAGAAAATATGATCTCCCCATCTATATTTCCGCCCTTCACCCTGATATTAGGTCGTTGACCGGTAAAAGCGCTTTCCACGGCCTTCCATAACATACGGGCTGTCTCCTTAATATCTATATTCTCCCTGATAGCCCTTATATCATCCCATGACGCCTCTTTCAGTATCGTATCGCCAATATTATCCTCGTTTATGGAATCCAGATCCACCTCCTGTACCGTGGATGTATCTACCACAGCCATATCATTGACATCACCTACCTCTCCGGAGGTAAGATAAGCCACGACACTGTCGCTATTCCCAAGGTTTCTGGCCAACGCTGGGGCATCCATGTCGCTTATGGCGGACAGGACCTTGGCTGACATAAGTTGCCCCCACTCGCTGGCGCTAAGTCTGGCGCTTATGGATCTGGCAGCCTCCTTATTTCTTGGCACGGATCTCGTCCAGTCTCCGAACTTAGACCTGAACTTATCGTTATAAATAGTCATATAAGCCTCAGCGGCCTTATTAAGGTCACTTACGGCGGCTATACCCGCTATCTTATCGAACAAGGTGGATACCTCGCCGGAAGGAGTCAAGACACGAGCTATCTTACCTTCCTTATTCCTTTTAATTACGCAACTGCTCATAAATAAATGTTTTTCACAAAGATAAATAAAAAGCCTCCACGAATAAGCGGAGGCTGATATTCTTGTATCCCTTGTATGAATTTATAGTCTAATCCATATCCTTATTGTTGATAAACTCGCTAACACAATCACCAGCGAAGCCGGCTATATACGCCGCATGTTCATCCTCCCCGACCTTAAATCCAAGCGACATATTACAGAACTGACACACGCTCATGGCTATATGGAACGACTCATGACATATATTTCTCATCATTATATCATCGTCGCTTGAAAAATTCCAAAGTATGGCGAATTTACCATCATCGTCCCTATCCCTTACCAGATTCACGAAAGACGCTTCCTTATCCATATCATCCTTATCACCCCATTCTCCCTTATGATCCGGCTCCATGTTCTCGAAACGGTTACATAACGTCTCGTAATCCAATCCTACCGTGATAATCAACTTCAACGGATATACCACGAAATCAAATTCCTGCTCTCTCATAATTTTTTTAATTTTTCTATAACCTCAAAACACATCTTGCACTCAATCCTACGATACAACTGCCTTACGCCATCTATCGTAGTCCAATAACGACCACCCTCTCGGTGCAGGAACTCACTCATTACCTTAGTGTCAGCCACATCATGTAGATCGTATGAGTCAAACATAACTTACATATATCGTCAAGATCAAAATAAGTAACCTTATTATACGACATACAACGGATTTGTCTCCCATCAGGAACCTGAACATCGAAAACATTTATCTTCTCCATATTAAAAAAAACAGAGGGATGCCGATCCCATCACAGACCGGTATCCCTTATAATAAATTAGCGACGAAAAGCATGGTGATGGACATGCGCCACAAATGTAATTACAAAATTCGTAAAAACAAAATATCAAGGGCAATCACCCGTGCATTCGCATGGAGCATCGCTTTTCAAAACCCCATACACCCGATTGTCGCTAGTCAGCCATCGTTTGCCGTCACTCGTAATATAAGCCTGCCGGCATCCCTCCTGATTCACCGTGAGCGTCTTCTTAACACCTTTTGGAGTTGTTATCTCCAGCTCAAGAGTCCGATCAAGACCGTTGTTCATCACCGAGCCAAAGGAAACGGGGGCGCTTCCGGTCCCGGACCCCGGGCTGACGGTCAGAGGCTGGTCCGTTACCTCGCCTACCCCGTCCTTCCAATTAATATTCAAATCATTAGCCATAGTTGTATTATTTTTGTTCTATTGCAAAGATAGCAAAACAAATAAACCCCAACCGGCTTTAGTCGATCGGGGTCTGAGTAAACGAAAAGAAACTGATTATCGTCCCATCATTCTCAATACGGTTCTGGCGGCTGCTTGCGCCCAAGTCCAGCTGTCGTTAGATGTTACGTTAACCGTCTGTTGAGTACCATTTACATCCAAGTTAATAGTCTCCTTGTCAAGCTCGATAGTAGAGTCTCCAGCGGCTTGAGTTACCGTCACGTTGGCTGTCTGGCCACCAGCGGCGGTTACTTTCAATGTAGCTGTCAGTTCCTCGATCGTGACGTTGGCCGGTACGTCCGAGATCGTGATGCTCCAAACGAACTCGCCAGCGGCTCCGGGATCGTCGGCGATAACCGCTCCGTTAGCCGTAGTCTTTCCAGCCGCCGTGTAGTTAGCCGGGAGCTGTAACGTAAGCCCGTTATCCTCAGCCGGCGTGACCGCGAACGTAAGCTTAGTACTGTTAGACTTACCGGTGATGGTAACATTACCGCCTGTCTTTTGCACGGAAGCGTTAGGGCTGTCTGATCTTACCACCTCAGCAGCCGCTGCCTGATTAACTACCAACGCCTTCTTAGCCCCGCCGTTCGTGGTGACCGTAAGGTTGATAGTGCGTTGAAGACGACCGGTGTGTTTCTCACCGGAGAAATTAACCGCCTGATCTCCTGATCCTGATACCGGGTCGACGGTTACGAAACCAAATTTTTGTGATGCCATACTTAAATATATTTACAAATGTCATTTTATTATGCCAAAAATAACTTGTATCATATCACAAGCCAAATATAGGGGGGGGTAGATACGACTAGCCCTGTACAACCTCAACATACAACCCGATCAAGTCCTTTAGATTATGACTAAGAGGAGTTCCGCTATCCCTAGTACACTTATATACATCAGCGTTCTGGATATAATACTTATCCTTGAATATCTCCATTGGAGGGAAATACGGGATAGGATCCCCTATGGTCCCGGCATGCTCCTTATCAATGACCTTGTATAAGGAAGCCGTATCCAATCCGGGTTCCCATTCCTTTGATAATGTATGTTGTTGAATAACCTCATAAAGGATATCCGTATCGTCCTTAACCACCCTGAGGCAGAATCCGGCATCCACCGACAACCCGAACTCCGCTCCCTCTTGTCCCCATATAGGGAATAGGACCTTAACATCCAATTTCTCGTTAGGGGATAAAGATATAGCCTTGTTATTAACCACCATTCTGGAGAATCTGACAGCCACTTTCTGAGGATCGGAGGCATCTTTCTCCTTTGCCTGTTGCCGGACATAAGTCATGGTGATATTTACCTTATCTGGATAGCCGGACTGAGCGTCAATAGCCCTCACCTGCTCTACGGTAGTGGCTAAGCTTACTTCCCTCTGTTTGACTCCTAACGCCGACATCAGGTCATTATCATACTTATCCATCATCCCGATCAAGATCTTGCCTTCCGTCATATCAAACTCCAGACCTATGATCGTTATCTTACCAGCTATAGCCCCATCAGACAAAGCGTTATTCCTATCATATTCAGGGATATAGATATTTTGGTCATCCAAGAAAAACTCATGAAGATTATTATTCTCATAAGTCCTGATCTCCTCATACTTAGCCGATTTCTCCTCATTAAGAAGCCTTGAGTCATCCAATTTAGCCTCGATAATTTCCTTAACCGTAGCTTTAGGATTGGCCTCCTTGAACGCCAATTGCTCCTCCCCAAGCTCTATCCATGGGGCGGGATTCCCGTTAATGTAATCATCATAACTATAGCCCTTGGCGTAATTATCATCAAGCGGATCGTCCTGAACTAATTGATTGGGATATATTTCCCTGTTTATATATGTATATGCCATAATCTGTTCTTTAATCTTGTTCTTTAACGGCGATGCTATACTTACCTGAAGCGTAACACCAGATATTTATCTCGAAAGGCTTGTTGGCCGTAGTGGATATAGAAGTTCCGCTCATGCTGACATAATCCCCGGAGTTGGGTATAGCCTGCGTGAAGGCCGCCGACGGGACGCACCTGATCATCAGCTCCTCCCCTATCTGCATCCCTGACTGCACGGATAGGGTGGTAGCGGCTGATAACGTAGCCGTGATACTTCTCTTGCTAATAGGCAGGTTAGCTAATGTCGTGACCGTATTAACTCCTATAAGCCTATTCATGGTCTTCTTATCGGCGGCCGCCATCAAACCGTTAGTGGACTCGTTGGCTACGGCATATGTCGTGTTAGGAGGGGTAGCCCATGTACCATCTCCACGCATAAAATTAGAGGTGCTACCATTAAGCTGTCTCAATAAGCCGTTGGCTGTAGTAGAGGCCAATCCGTATGTGGTATTGGTAGGTACGACCCATGTACCATCGCCACGAAGGAAGGATGTCTGTTTGCCCGCAGCGGGAGCCGGAACCAATCCCGCAGCACCGGCGGCGGAAGCCGTAGCTGCCTTCATATTGGCGTAAGTGGTATTAGTGTCTTTATAATAAGGGACACCACTGACAATAGGACAGGCGATATAGCCAGAAGCGCTTGTCACGGTACTTCCGTTCTTTACAAGACCTGTTGATCCATTAGCTCCCACAACACCATACGTTGTATTAGTATCCGTCCAAGGCACGTTGACGAACATCTTCCCACTACCATCCAGCTCCACCGGATAATTCTTGCCATTCTCCGCATATCCGATCATCACCAATCCTAAGGTCGTGGTATTAGCCTTAGCGTATGTGGTATTTGTCGGAACCACCCATGTGCCATCACCACGCAAAAACGACGCTTGCTTGCCGGCAGCCGGCGCTGGTACCAATCCCGCCGATCCTGCGGCTGAGGACGTCGCTCCGCCCATGTTGCTATATGTAGTGTTAGGAGGTGTCTGCCACGTTCCATCACCACGAAGATACTTACCTTGCGCTCCGGCGGCAGGAGCAGGGACCAAACCGGCCTTTCCTGCGGCAGAGGAAGTAGCCGCCCCCATATTGGAATATGTGGTGTTGGTGTCCGTCCACGGAACATTCACATACATCTTACCACTACCGTCAAGAACAACGGGATAGTTCTTCCCAGTTGCAGAGTATCCGATCTTAACAAGACCCAACTTATCGCTCGTGGCTTGAGCATAAGTCGTGTTATTATCAGTCCAAGGAACATTTACATACATCTTCCCATTACCGTCTAACACCACGGCGTAATTCTTGCCACTAGTATCGTAACCGATCTTAACCAATCCTAAAGTATCAGCCGTGGCTTGATTGTACGTGGTATTATTATCTGTCCATGGGACATTGACGTAAGCGTTGCCGGACGAATCCAGTTGCACCTTATAGTTCTTCCCGGAAGTCGTATATCCTACCTTAATACCGCCAAGAACGGTAGCGGAGGACGTGGGAGGGGTGAAGGTACTTGGTTTGCCCGTAACCCCGGACCAAGGCACGGAGGAAGCCTGACTGGCCGTGTAAGGCTCATATCCATCCTCACTGCTTAATTTAGACTCGTCTTTTATCAGATACATCTTACCTGTAGACGTTACCTTTACCGTATCACCACTTTGAGCCGTAGCGGTGGTAAGGGCAAATCTGGCCGTATCGTCAGCTACCACGATCAATCTCTCCAAAGCCGCCTTAGGCAACCTATCTATACTGATGGTTCCGGACGCGATCTTAGAGGCATCAAAATTAGCCAATGTCGTGGAGATAGTTACGTTGCTTCCGAAGTCCGATGAAACACTACCGGTAACAGCCCCGGACAGCGCTATGGTCCTAGCCGCCTGTAATTTCGTGGCGGTAGGGGCATTATCCGTCTTAAGAGCATATTTGGTAAGATCAATATCATTAGCCTTATCCAAAAGCTGCTCTATCTGCTTGCCATTGTATTTACCTTGAAAATCTTCCATATCAAACTTATTTTTTGCTCAAATATAACTATATACATAAACACCAAGAAATCGAGGGGGGGTAGATACGGGCAGGTGTTAGAAGCTGCCGTTCCCATGCAGGAACCCGGCACGGAATATAATAGCCTTGTCTTTAAGTTTCTGAACAGACTCCCATTCCCATTCACCCTCACAAGGTCTTATGACATATTTATTGCCCCAGATTTTGAATTTCCGTTCAATAACAAACATCTCCTTATCATTAAGGACATGAAAGATACTCCCAACGGGGAAATACTTATCAGTCCTCAATATAACTCGATGATGTTTCTCGTCATATTCAGGATCGCCTACGATACGGGCCTTATAAAACTGAAAATCGTTTAACGTCTGATCCACAGGCTCTATCCAATAATGTCCTTTAGCCATTGCTATTTATGTTTATTTATCTATATTTGCAGTGTAGTAACTCATAATGTTTTAAGTGATTTTCAACCAAAGGGGAAGGGTGTCCGTGAGGATGCCTTTTTTCATTCCCGCCCACCCTTCCTATGAACAAAAGATCTACCTCGAACAAATGTAATCATAATAAGGCTACGGTCAAAAAGAAACCCTATCGGTATTCTATTGCCGACAGGGTTCTCCAACGTTGTATCAAACTAAATCATATCACTCCATTTGATTGTGTCACCGACGAAGCACCGCACCGCCAGATACCTTACGAACGCCGTCCCTTCCGGGGCGTCAGGGTCTTCCAGATAAGCCAAGACAGCCTTGACTATTTTCTGGTCGCAATCCAATACCTTAGGAAAGTAGTCGCTATAGAACATAGCGAACAGGTATTGGATATCTCCCCAAGTGGCGTTATCAGGTTTCTTAGCCCCGCATTTATCGAACATCTGCTTAGCGTCCTCCATCGTCCATCTTCTCTTGGACCCGTCGGCATTAAGCATCTTGTCAGCGGCTTCCCTAGCCAGCTCCTTGGAAAAGTGATATCCATGGGTGTCTATATACCGCTTATAATCCGGGTCATCGGCGTCTGCTCCTCAGTAGTAACGACTCCTGCGTCCCCTGCGCATATACGGCTCGGTACCATCGAACTCGTCACGGATGCCACGCTCACCGAACCATCCCCTGCGATACATCTCGTCCTCACGTTCATGGAGTCTCTCGCGTTTCTCAAGCTCACGCTCGTCACGTTCCAGCTCCCTCTCGCGTCTTTCAAGATCACGCTCACGGCGTTCTAGCTCATCCATTCTGCCGTCATGCTCCTTGCCATAGTGGTCGTATATTCCACCACCATAACCCATGTAAGTCCCATCCGAACGTCTGCTACGTCCACGGCCGCCTCTACGATCGTAGATCTCGTCATTGTAGTCCTCTTCGTGACCGCCGCCTAAATCTATAACTCTCATCTTAACCTAATTTTTTAATTAACAACTCTTTTAGCTCATCGAAAGAGGATCCCATCCTATCGACTTTCTCCTCAAGATTCTTGATCTTCCGGTCTTGATCCTTAGTCTGCTTAAAAGCCGGATTGATTTCCTCAAGGATCGAATCACAAGCCTCTAGCGTCCTCCTATGCTTATCGATACTATCGAGAATATCGGAGCTGGTTCTCTTAGCGGCGTTAAGCTGGTTCATGATCGGATCGACCGAGCAGGCCAAAGTTATGTTATTGGACATAGCGACATCCCTGCTCTCCGGTACGACATAGGTCATGGAAGACCCGTTTATCTCCACGGTAAGGTCTATCACCCTATCCTGTAGTTGCTGATATTGCCCCATCTGACCCATCTGGGGTTGCTGGAACCTAGGCTCGGACACGTTGACCACATTCCCCATCCTGAATACCGGAACATCGGACGTATCCAGCGTATATACTTGAAATCCTTTCTTTAAGTCTCTAAACATATCTCGATTTTTAAGCGGGAGGGAATACCCTCCCATTAGACATCCAATCTAACCTATTCCTCATCAACAGTCGTCTCCGACGCCGAGGCGGAAGTTGTAGGCACACAGCAATCCATGAGCCTCAATACACCCCTTACCTTGTTGAAATAAACAAGGCGTTCGGTGTTGTTAACCATAGCCGCTCCGGTCACAGCCACGTTGATCGGGTTCACCAAAGCCACGCCGGTTACCGGGCAGCATGTGTCATCACCTACCGTGGATACGGTGCTGTTCGCCGGGACAGCTATCTGTACTGGCAATGTCTCGCCTGTCGTCGGAACCACCTGCCGGATTTTCAACAGCAGAAGGCCCTCGCATGGCAAAGACAGCCATATCCTTGGGTTGATGCCGAAGATGGTGTTGGTAGTAGTCACTACCACGTTCTTCGTGACCAACTCATAAAGAGACCCTATTTTAGAAACACAAGCCATTTTTAAATATTTTTTACTGTGTTTATAATCTTAAATAACTACATTCGCGTCTGGGATAGGCAGAGGTCGCGTCTTTGCTGATAAGGGTTTCTCTAAGTTCTCCCTTCCCATTCTTTTTAAAAACTTAGTCCACATTTTAAAAATTAGAGAAAATGACGAACGAAGAATTTATTAAGAGCATCTCCTTTGAGGGAGAGGAATGGAGAGACGTAGTCGGATTTGAGGGACTTTATATGGTATCCTCTTTTGGAAGAGTTATTTCCCTTAAAAGAGAAGTTAGAAATACACATTGCTCTTACAGAGTTGTAGGACAACATATACTAACACCAAATAAAAATACAAGTAGACCCAAATATATAAGACACAGTTATCATCTATATAAAAACAAAAGAAATAGAAAATCAATAACAGCCCATAGAATCGTAGCTACTGCATTTATCCCCAATCCTAATAATTATCCAGATATAGACCATATAGACGGAAATCCTCTGAATAATAATGTACACAATTTAAGATGGTGCAATCAAGTTATGAACATGAACAATCCGATCACAAGAAAAAGATTGTCTAACTCTAAAACAGGCAAACTAAACACGAAGAAAAGCATGCCTGTCGTACGAATCGGCAATGATGGAATGATTGAAACATTTCCCTCCGTGATGGAAGCATATAGAAATGGATATAATCACTCATCCATACTAAAATGTTGCAAACATAAAATGCACACACATAAAGGATGTAAATGGATGTTTTTATCCGATTACGAAAGCCTTACCAGTAAATCAAAGAACGATATCTGCCAAACGTCAGACTAAAAATTAAATAGCTGCGTTCCCGTTGTTGCAACAACCATTATTGCATCCGCAACTATTGTTGCAACAACCTCCATTGTATCCACTAAATCCTTGATACGGATAGCCACCATAGCCATTACCAGCGAACGGGTTGCAGACTAAATAGCTCGGCACCGGGCAAGGACGAATCTGGTTAACGATGTTTTGAGTTTGAGCTTGCTGAGCGGCGAACAACTCCAATGTCTGTTTTTGTTCGCGCAACGAATCAATCGTATGCTGCATTTCCCTCTTCTCAAGATCACAGAAAGCATTCTGAATTTGCTGGGATTGAGCATCAATCTTAGCGCTCAAGATATTAAACTGACTCGTAGACTGCTCTCTGTTGTTAGCCAAACCGTTATTGATATTGTTCTGAAGAACATTGGTTTGCTCTAACGTCCGCAATTGATTGTCAAAACCCTGCTGCGTTATCATATTTTGAGTAGCGCACGTGCTTTGGTTGATCAACGAACTCAAATTGCAGCAGCAAGAGCTGATTTGATTACCGATCTCACAACCTTGTTGCTGTACGGCGTTAATAACAGCCTGAGAGGTCATACCTACCTGACCAGCTACCTTATCGATAGCGCCTTGTACGTTACAGATAGCGCTTTGCAATTGAGTGGTAGTACAGTTCAAGGCGTTAGCGATCTGATCGATAGCGCTTCTGTTACCTTGGATAGCCTGCATCAACAACTCACGACCATAGTCGTTATTCAATTGAGCTGGAAGACCATTAGCGCAACACTCATTACCATTGCCAAAACCATTGCCAAAGCCACGGCCACCCCATAACCAGAACAGGACGATGATCCACAACTACCAACCGTTAGCCCCGCCGAAACCGTCTTGGTTGTTACGACCGTTCATCAAAGCCGCTACCAAGTTCGGATCCATCTTATTTCCGCCTATTAAGTTGGCGAACATCCCCGGAATCATAGATAATAAACCGTTAGTGGCGCTTCCACTACCGGAACCCATACCGTCTAACAAAACGATTTTGTCTCCACTTGTACCCATGTCTATTTATTTTTGAATTAATAATAACCCCACCTGATGGCGGGCGTTACAAAGTTCAAAAATTAACAGCCCTAAAATCGCGATATGTGTCATCATCAAAGTACGTCATGTCTTGTAAATGGGATTAATAAGAACCGATACAAGACAAAAAAATCCGGAGCGTATCACTACGACCCGGATTCATCGCAAATCTATAAAATCCAATGTTTCAATGCTCGAAAGAAAACGTCTCACGACGTCAAAGAGAGATTAACTACACGAAAAATCTCGCATCAACTTATTTGTATTAGCAGTGTATTCATTAACTATCTTACTGGATGAGGGATTATCCTCTATCCTTGACAGGCGGTTATCGTCACTCCTTACCGTAACGTCACCCATCCTTCGTACCATGTTTTCTTGATATGATGATGGATCGGAGTATATAAGATCATCAACGAACCTGTATATCGCACCATCAACCGTCTCACCTACCTTCTCATATAAACCGGATTGGAATGACACGAAATCATCATACCTCCCACGAGCCAAGAACGAACCGTCCGGTCTCACCTCGACGCCGCCGTTGACCTCCCGGAGCAGGCCCGGATTCCTTTGGTACAGATACCTATAAAACCCGGCATCCATCATCCTATCCTGTCTATCCAGATAGAAAAGGTTTCTCATGCTACTGTCACCGGACTCGATAGCCACGTCAAACAGAAGATCCCTTACCTGACCTTCCGGCAACGACATCTCCATGCTTTTTAACGTACCTCTGTCATGGTGATTCAAAGATACATTATAAAATCCATTAAAATCAAGGAAACGTAAGACATTATTATATAAATCCGATTTTTTTAACCTTTCCTTGATCTGGATCTTCCTCAACGATGTACAGGATTTGATAAAATCCCGATCCTTCCCCTGTCTAGCCTCGTATCTCCTGAACTCCCGATCGATATCGGCATCATCCATCTCAGGGGTAACTGGATGCTGGTATATCAATCTGGCAAGGATCATGTTCTCGGTATTCGAGGATGAGATGTTGGACATAACCAGCTTTTTTATATTATCCTTGACCACGCCAATATCGGAACGGGAAGCCCCGGCGGGGACCACGCCAGCCGGCAAGTACGAGGGCCGCTCTATCCCGATATTGGCCAACATCTCATAGGCCTGATCGGTGTCGGTTATCGGAGCCGTGTTATGGTACGTATTCCTACTAATATACAACATGCTCCTATCATACATATCGGAAGGGGATGTATTCCCGGATCTTACATACACCATCCTATCCCCAGTAGAATAAGTATCCTGAACCTCGTATATCGGATTCCCTTTTCCTGTTATCCTATCAAGATCGGAGATAAAGCTATCGTATACCGAATTGCCGGCCTGTATGGAAGACAACATGACGTCCAGCGACGCCATAAGATCACGGATATCCTCAGGTCTGGATATAACCATCTCATCGCTGATCGCCTCGCTTATATCAACGCCCATATCGGAAAGATCCATGGCTATGTCATATAGACGTCCGGCAACATCCTTGATGTCCTTAAAATCGTCCATATTGATCATTTCCCCAACCTTATCCCTTAGACCTTTCATGTCCTTAGGCATACTGATATACGGTATGGTGCTATTGGAATATGAGTCGGTAATCGTATTCCCATCCTGATCCCTGACCTCCATACGGGTCATATTACGATATGTGTCATACATCCGATCGGCGTAATCCTGATCCTCCTGATACCGGAGCGCCAAGGAAGGGTATGGGACTGAGGCGAAAGCCTGATCGAACTCCCGGCGGTCGCTGATACCGCCTACCGCCCTCATGATCGTATCCCTTACCTCCATTGGATTCAAGACTCTTCTCTTTCCCAATGAATCATACACATCCTCATATATCATATAATCATCACCAAGGCCTGATTCGGAGGACAAGAAATATGTATCCTTCTCATTGAGATCCCCCTCAGACATAAAATCGACAATCCTCCTCATCATATCCCTTACCCGCTCATACTCCAATCGGTTAGTCATGATATTATCAATCTCATCAGCATCATACATCCCGGATCGTTCAAGATTATATCTGTTGATGAATATATCACCGCCGGAAAGGAAGTTAGATACGATCATATCGTTAAGATCATTGATATTATCAACGCCCAGGGAAGTAATGGTATTATTGATATCCTTAACCTCGTCAGCCATGAAATTACCCACAGCATAATTCTTTTGTTTGATAAAGGACATGACATCATCATACCTAGGCTCCCCATTGCTATCTAAGCCGTATTCTGATGGCATGGACATCCAATCGCCAAAGAAAGACACGAAGTCGGGGGAGTAGGCCGTACCCCAGACCGATAAGGCCTGCTTCTGGTCGCCAAGCACCTCCATCGCCCTTTGGTATAATCCGGATGGTTGGTCGTTCGGGGCAAGGACATTATCTACCCCACCCTCCTTATTTTTTATAACATAACAAGATCTACCCATAGCTAAATCGTTTTGTTACAAAGATATGAAAATCCCGCCTACTCTCACGAGCGGACGGGAGCCAAATAACAATAATAACAAACCTTATGTTTACTCTGAAAAAGTACAAATCATTTTGCCGATCCTCACGGACAGGCAAAAAAACTCAATCCTAAATAACAAAAAAAATGAAACTTATCGTTTAGCGAAAATATCTTTATCTGATCTACTCAGAACCCTACCTTTCAATTCCAAGAACCTAGGCATCCATTCCCCAGATATCTTAGACACGATCCACTGGAATCCCTTAGGAGTCACATAAACAGTGTTAGTTCCATAAAACTCATCGTCATCACGATATCTGTAACGAGCATAACCACGATCTATCATCCTTTGGGATAACAACCATCTCTTACCGGTTTTGGCGAAGAACTTATTATCCTCAAGCAATATACGAAGATTCTTCTCCGCTATATCATATCCATGAGCCTCTAGCTTTTCCCGAACCTCTCTGATCAACATATCTGTCTCTTGGGCTATTTCGGCTGTCTTAGCAAATTCAACCATAGGAGCCTGTTCTTTGATAATATTATCAGATATCCTCTTAGCTTCTTCTGCCACTTTCTTGGCTTCAGCTAATGCCTTTTTCTCCTTCTCCGATTTAATTAACGCTTCTAATGCCTCTATATAATCGGATGGTAGATCTCTTCTGCTTATATCAGAATTACTCCTATTTATTGATGTATGCCCTTTCAATAAAAGTTCCTTTATTTTATCTGTACACCACAGCTTAAAATCTACACTAAGCCACTGGGCAAAATCTATAGCTATATCCTCATGCAACCATACCCCACCTCCAAAAACCGGCATTCCAGTCTTCTTTATAACTAACTGATTTTCAGATTTACCAGTTTTTCTGGTAATTGCCTTAACTAACTCATTAGTAGATACTAACGATAAATAGTCGTTTGTTCTCCTATTAAAGTATTTAGCCATCTCCGTGGCATTAACATAGGTTACATCATCAACCGTTTTAAAAGTTACATCATTACCATTGTAACTAAAAATCTCAGATAATTCACTCATGATATAAAAACAACGAGAGCCATTGGCGTCCGTTATTCCACCAATGACCCTCATCTATCGCCTACGCTTAGGCGAGTTAATATCTTCTTATGGCCCAATAACGGATGGACACCGCAAATATAAGACCTTATTTTGAAACTACAAACAAACAGGAGACATTTTTACAAAAAACGTAATCAATTATATTTGTCCATCATATAGACGAAATATAACTATATCTATCCTCCATCATCATCACCACCTTCTTGATATCAGATAAAGTTAATTTCTTTATCTCCATATTCCTACTATCCATCCTGACGAAAGAGTCCTTGAACTCCTGCTCGGTTATGGCATCCAACCTAAATAGATTGTATTTTATAAGTAACTGGGTTACGTCAAATATCAGGATATTAAGATCAATATCATCCTTCAACTCATTAAGAAGATCACGCATCATTTCCTTAATGGCGTCAGTGTCAAGTTCCAGCTTCTCGGCCTCCTTCATCAGCTTCTTGATGATACCATTGTACTCGATTATGATATTAGCGTTATCGTCATCGGTAGGTAGAAGGATATCCATCGTACATTTTATACCCACCTTATCACTAAGCCTTTTGTTGAACTCAGTCATATAATCAAAAGCCTGATCCCTGCTTAAAGCGTATGTATGGTCAAGCAACTGCTTTTGTCTGTTATTGACAAAATAATGACTGGTGTATAACATCATCAAGACCTTCGCTCGCTGGATGCGTAGGTCTTGCATGATCTTCCGATGTAAAAAGGCATCTAATTGCATAATATAAAGAGTCCCCACCGGGGCCATCACACACCCGACAGGGACCAACTTTTAAATATCTTACTCGTCAGGTGATGGACTGACGCCGCAAAGATAAGTCAAGATATTTTATTTAGCAAGGATTTTCCGCCTCATTTTCTCCGGATACTACGTTACCGTCGGAAACCAAAGACTTGTCCTCGGCCGCCTTCGTAGGCGAGGCGAACTCCGATGGCAGATCCGGCAGGTTAGAGAACGAGACTTCCGTCTCCTCCTTGGATACCTTGTTCTCCTTGATACTCATCCTAAACTTAGGAGCTATGAAAGGATCGTTGTTAAGATCGATGTTGATCGTAACGTCATTCATCAAAATATCCTCCTTAGTTCTGGAATCACCTATCCATCCTCTTACGTCAGCGGTCATAGGCATCCTGCTAGCCGCTTCCTTGACAGCTTTAAGCCGGTTCTTGATAACATCCACGTCTCCCGCCAGCGGAATCATATATGTCTTATTATCCAACCCTGATCTGGCTATAGCGTTATTAAGATCCATTATATCATCAATACTTACGCCTCCGCCTAGACCCTCCGTAATCCTATCAGCCATCGATCCGATCATGGATGAGAATGACGATATATCCTGATTTTTCAATCTTACGGGGTACAGGTAATTTCTTCCATTTCCTGTCTTTATAGCTACGACCGGGATACGTGAATCTTTATAGTCACCATACTTGTCCCTGACGATAGCCGTACAGAACGGGAATATATTATACTTAATATCATCCCTCATCGTAACCTCCCCATTCTCTATATATCCTACGCTCTCGATTTTACCAACCGTCTCGTTGGTAAAATCATTCTCGGATACCATCAACGTACCATTATCATCACTTACGCTAAAATTAGGTCTTCCCGGCAAAACACTGGTAACTGTACCTACGAACGGTATATCAATCTCGCCAGTAACAGATCCTATATTATCCCTATATAACTCAAAGGCCCTACTCCTTAAATCAGCGTTACTTCCTTTTGAATCCGGGTCATTGGCTTTCAGTACCGAGACGAAATTGCCGTCGCTATCCACGATCTTAATAACCATATTATCAACCAGCTCTCGGTAAGCCGACTTAGTCTCATCAGAATTAGGGTCAACGGCGTTAAGGCTATTGTATTTATCATACAATTCCTTGGTATATGGATCTGACATATCCATCTTAAACCTTACGATATTATCCTTACGGAGATTAGCTACGGCTTCCTGATTCACCGACTCGTTGTTAGATCCAAACGTATCACCCGTATAATAAGGGACAATAGATCCATCCTGCCCCTTGCGATACACCATGAACCAGATGGAGGTCGACAAGGCGGTTTGCCGCCCCAATATGACACCGGTAGCGTTCTCGAAAGCCTGAGCGTCATCCTCGCTAATCATCCATCTTGAGTGGTTATTCGACTCTATAACAGTAAATATGTCGGTTCCGTTGGTGAAATCCATCACCCTTCCATTATCAGTATCAGTGGCATCAGATCTTTTAAGCCCAAGACTGTCCATAAACCTGTCAAGTCTCATTCCGCCAACTTCATAATACATAACCCCACCGATCTCTCTCTTCTGGGCCATCAACACCACCGGATTCTGGGCGGCGTTAACTTCCGTCCTGCCGGTGGATGTCCCGGGTTCGCTCTCTGTGAGGACATCACCCATAGGTATGGATTTATCGTAATCCTTGACAGCTATACTTCCGTTATCATACAACCTCATCCATTCCACGAATCGAAGAAGAGGATCATCAGAATAGTTATTGATAATATCAATAGCCTCATTAAGCTTATCCTGATCAATCTCATTGCCATTGTCAGCCTCATTCATAAGATCATTATAAGTCTTTATAGCTTCTTTGATCTGATCCTGATCAAGACCATTGATATTCATATCTACAATATCATCAACAGCGTCCTTGATATTATCATAAATATTATCATGGATCTTCAATCTATCTATTATCGATCTAGCCTTATTGATCCTTGAAATAGGATTATCCCCAAACCCGTTAACTAAACTATCGACACGAGGCTTGTTATTATCATATATCTGTCTCTCCCTAGGAGATAAGACATCCTCATTACCGTTCCATATCTTTATAGCTATATTATTGATTCTATCGTCAGAAGGATTTATGATATCCTCATCATCAGGAACCCTCTCGACTATACTACCTTCATCGGTCTTAATCTCGTTCTCCATAGATCTGGCTATCATATGATTATATGTCTTGAACATAAATGCCTCATCCTCCCCTATAAGACCATCTTGGTAAGCCTTGTCTATAGCTTGGTCGTTGGCGTAAAGATCATTGGCATCAGGATTATCAGTATTCCTGAAATCATACTTGCTATCATCCTCCTCATAAGTCTTACCCCATACGTTCGATAATATCTTCATGAACCCGCGCTCCTGCGCCCGGATGAATCTTCTGTCACGCATACGACGAAGAGACTCGTTTATATTCTTATAAGCCACAAGATTATGACGATACTCGCTAAGCAACGCCATGGCCTCTTTATGATTATCGACCCCACGGGTAGACACGGCATTCTCAAAATCAACTATAGTCTCATAAGCCGCCATAAGATCTGAGGCGCTAATCTTAGAATCATTATCATTTAAAGATAACTTAGATATATCCACATCTGAATTAATCAACGTGCTTAACTTTCTCTCCAAGGCAATTCTTTCTTCCGTCAATTTAAGAAGCCTATCATTCTCCTCAGCCAACTTAGTCTTATCAGACTCAATTGCTTCCTTCGATGCGACCTTTTGTTGAGTATTTAAAATATTCCTCTCCATCTTCCGTATATCATTCGTCAGCTTCCGGAGTTTTTCGAGAGCCTTGCTTGAATCAGGATTAAGATGAGAGTATATATCAAGGGCATCACCTATACCCGTCTTATATATCCTGTTTAACTGATTGGTGATATCATTCAAATTATCCTTAGCCTCAATACCGTTATATACCATATTGGAGATATAGGCGTTAAAAGACCTGTTCGGGATACCCTCAGTAAGTGAGTCGGCGAATCTGTTGGCCATAATGAAATTATCCACCTTCTTATTAAACTCGTTGACAAGATCGGCTTTATACTCATTGACCTGCTCATCCGTCATATTCATATCGGACGCTATATCGCTATTAGGTATAGATTCGACTACCGTCCTGAAATTCTCCTTGGTATCATCCAACATCCCCATCTCCGAATCATAACGGAGACGATTGAATACGGCGTCACTGAAATCCTTATTTATGATCCTACCATCACTCTCGTACGATGTGTCTATGCCGGATAATTGAGCGTTAAGAGCCATACTGCCACGAATAGCACGTACAGCGGCGGTAGTCAAAGCGCCGGCATTGGTGTTGTAGGCCTCCACCATCCCCTTGTTCCGGGACATGTCTTGGCTCCATTCCCTTATACCTCCAAAGGTCTTTCCACCCATAACCGATCCGATAATCATACCGATGCCGATCTCCTTCCATCCTTGGCTAGACCCGTACGTCTCCTTGAAACCGTTCTTTATAGCCTCCATATAGCCTATATTCTGCCGGATAGCCATAGGATTGTATCTTGATTCTACCCAATCCTTGGCGGACTTACTAGCCACTCCCTGAAGACCTTCCTCATACAGACCCTCTGACACTGGGCGCTTGATGACATTGAACGTATTTCCGGCTACCTTCTGCCATTTCTTTGGTGTTATGGCTCTTAACGTACCGTTATCCATCCTCTCGGCACCTACGCCAAATATATTGCGTTTTATGAACTTATCCACACCAAGATCCATGCCGAACATATCGCCGAACATAGCTATATGGGATAATGACAATATGCCGACGTTGGCGGCAAATACGGCATTAGCGGCATTGGCATTGTCAGCTCTGAACTTCATAAGCTCCCCATATGGGACTTCCCTTCCATAAGCGTTACGGTAAGACTGCCTGAAATTCTCCTCAGCCTCCATCAGCATGCTTCTGGCCTCGACAGACGCCTCCCACGAGGTAGATGTGTCAAGGAAAGCGAGGGTGTCCAGTCCCTTGCCTATCCTCCGTCCCGTACGGGCGGCCCTAAGGTAGACGCCGAACGCTTTCTTGGTATCCGAAGCCGCTTTGCCTATCCTAGCCAAAGCCACGCCCGCCCTAGCTCCCGTACGAGCTAAGTTCATCAATCCAGCGCCGGAATATACGGCTGACGATAACATGGCTCCAGCGGTAAAAGCAAGACCGGATAAAAAATCGTTAGACCAGAAATTAGCCGTGGTCATGCTTTGAAGGAAATTCATATCCCGCTCCTCACGATTGTAATAATGAGCAAGACCGTAATCCATCTTCTTGTCCTGATCATCCAACCATCTCGTGAAATCGTTATCAAAAACAGCGTTAAAATTACCTCTGGATACACCGGCGTAAATACCATAAAAAGGCTGAATAACACCACCTAATCCATACAAAGCGGCCTTACCTACAAATTTCCCCAAACCTCTCATCCATTTCTCAGTCCTACCTTGACTCCTAGATAAACGTGTGTCGTTATCTACACCGGGGATATAAGACTCGTATTTAGGTATCCAAGTACCGCTACTAAGTCGATACCTTGAATCCTCCAACGATATCTCCGGACCAGTAAGATTAAACCTGCCCTTATAGCTTTGATCAGAAGCCATATATCCTAATGGGGACATATGTTTCATATCATCATAATAATTTGTCTTAACAGTATTCTTGATCCTCTCCGACAATGACGGTATCTGGGACTTTGATCTCTCGGAAGCGGAATACGGATCCAATACCGGAGGCAGGTCACGATCCGGTATATCATAGGGATCCGTACCAATAGCCTTTATATTATCTACGTTTATGGTAGGATATCTGTACTTCTCGGCAAGATCCTTTCCGTTAGAGGTATTATTATAGATTTCCATTGTTTCCATTATTTCCACTATTTCCGTTATTCCTGTTTCTTATCTCCTGATCAATCATATCAGCTATGGGCGAGATGAAGCTCTCGAAATCATCAGTAGTAGATCTTCCCTCGCTCCTCCAATACACCTCATTCTCCTTGCTAAGTATCTGTTGCCATGCCATGACCAAATAATACTGCGGGCAGAAGTCGATCTTCCTTGCTACCTCATCAGCATAGTTAACGCCATCCAAATCAATTGAATACAACGGGGTATTACCCTCTCTAGCCCCTCCTTTGCTATATATATCAACATTTATCCCAGAAGAACCATTATTATACTTATATCCGGAAGCCCTTAACTCGTACATAGAAGCGTTATCGAACAACACGTCAGTAGCGATCATCATCTGATTCTTCCTGATATTACCGTCATTTATATTCGTAAACATATCTATATAAGGCATTACCGTGTCCTTGGCCCCGCTAGCGTAAGCGAATGGAGCTACCAACAATGACTTAGCCATCTTCCCATAAGCGTTGTTGCTTGAGCTGGCGAAAGATATGGGTACGACACCGGAATCATAGGTCTCGGACGGGATGCTTACATCCTCTTTGTAGAAAGTAAGTCCATTCGCAGCCAGATCAGCCTCGCTTACCTCAACAACAGATCGACCATCACCTCCATTATTGCCAATGATCTGATAATTACCATCACCTATAGGGGATATGGTAAACGTTATCTTCGTATTGGCATTATCCTTATCCTTGGGGATAAAACCGCCACCACGGGTGAACAGGTCACTAATCTTTATATAATCATACTCGGCTTGGCTTTTAGACGGATAATCGCCGGAGAAGATATACTCACGCTCGGCGTACTCATGACGATATTGTCTCAAGTAATCCTCGCCAGCGCGCTTAGCGTCATCAGCGATCCTGCCTAAATCTCCACGACTCCATTTATGTCTTAATAAATCATTTCTCTCTTTATGCGCCTCGTCATATATAGCGGTAGCGACAGCGATCGCTCTATTATCCCCAGCAAACCTGTCTTTTATTTCCTCGATATGCCTATTCTTGTTAGCCCCAGATACGGCAAGAGACATTATAGACTCAATATCATCAAGAGAAAAAGATGTTCCCATAAGATTATTTACACGATCCAAAAGAGTACTTGACTGACCTGAATCCACCGACACATATGGAGCTTCTCCTTGAATGCTACTATTAACGACGTTTATATTATCATTTAGCAAAGAGCTATAAGCGGACAGCTTAGCCCAATCATTCAATGTTATATCATTTATCCCATCTATATCAAAAACCTTATCACCGTTGTTGTTGATATCCCCAAGATTGAATGTCCCAAACCCGTAACTAACATCTATGCCTGATCCATCAAAAGATTTAGCCTCTTTCTCGACTATAGCGTCAACGCCATCCAAAACAGCGTTCTCCGCCTTATTAAATCCATCATTGATCTTATTATACTTCCCTCTTTGGGTATTTAACCCAATAAGCTTCAGGTAACTATCCTGACCATTGTAATCAAGTAGCTCATTCCTTGACCCTCCATTAGCCTTGAAATAAGCCATGATAACCTGATCGTTATCCATATCCTTGACCACGTTACTATTCTCAGGATCAGACGCCCATGCGTCGATCTTCCTTCTAGCGTCATCTGACAGTGACTTAACAAAATTACTCATGCCGGTAGTTACCGCCTTCTCGTTGGCTATGAACCCGTTCATGAACTCATCGCTTATGCTCACATCGTCAAGGTTTGCGCTCTTGGTAACCACGGTAGGCCCGGTCGTGTCATCACCTCCGCCACCTCCATTCTCCGACTTACCCGATTTGCTGGCTCTTAGCAACGCTGCCTTCTCCATGGCGAGGTTATGTCTTTTCGTCTCGTTGAACTTGGCCTTCTCCATCATCTGCTGGTTCGCCTTGAAGTAATAATCGTCAACGCCAAGCGTCTCGTATGAGTTGTTGTAAGACCACCTGAGCCCCACGCCACGGAGGAACTGCTGACGCACCATGAACATACCGGCACGCTCCGGGCTGTAGTCGCTACCGATAACGCCCTCGGCCTCCTCCACGAAATCATTTCTCTGCTTGATAATATCCGCCAGCTCCGACTCCAACTTAGCCCTCTTGGCCTTGTCATTGCCAACGCCCTTTAGCTTGGCTCGTATGGATTCTTCCTTGACACTGAAATCATTAATATACCCTTTAAGGAAATCAGAGGTGCTTTGGACATTAAATAAGTCAGGATTCGTTCTAGCCATATATCTTCCCTCTAATTGCATCTGAGCCTTACCGTTCTCAGATATAGAAGCCATGGCTATATCCCTGACCTGAGCATAATTCATCTCATCTATATACATCTCACGCATCTCACCCGTCCTGTTACCATTGGCGTCAACTACTGGCACATTGACTTTCTTCCCCTTGTTAAGGGAGATGAAGTTCTTCATCTTCTCATCAATCTCAGCATGGTAATCCGTATAAGGGGTATAATGTATAGGATTAAGACGTGTTCCTACCTGACCATCATTCATCCAAGCCACGGCATCGGCGAAAGCCTCAGCCTCGTTTATAGGATTATACATCTTGGGATTATTCAACTTCATATCCTCCATCTTCTCACTAAAGGCCCTGATCTCCCTAGTGCCGGCAATAGCGTTCAACACACGGGTATCCAGAGCCTCCCCAAGACGAGCCTGTATACTTCTGGCTATACCATCAGAAGCCAAATTAGATTTACGATACACGTTATTCACGTCCTGTATCAATCCATTTAACCTATTCTGAAGATATTCCCTATCCTGAGGTTTTATAATGTCAGAATTGATAATATAATCAACATACTCGTTTATAGCCTGCCGATTGGTATCTATCTTCTGCTGCATGTATCCCATACCCTGCATCATGACATCCATGTTGTAGGGTGATACGTACTTGCCGTAATTCCTTAATATACTATATTGTGAAGCCATCCTTTATCCTTTCTTGCCTTTAGTTACTTCCTGAGCGGGATATAATCTCCTATAACTCAATATATCTCCTTGAGGATCAGCGATCAACTGACCATTGGAACCAATCTTAACATCCCCAAATATAGATCTTAATGTATTCATGGTCGTAGCCGTGTTCCACTTCTGCTGAATCTCATCATTGACGCTATCGAAATACCTAGCCCAGTTCTCGTCAGTATTAGCCAAAGCCTGTAATATTCGACTTTGATAACCCTGACGTTGAGCTATATTCTTATCATACGTATCAGTCCAAGTCCGGGCGTTTACATTATCAGCCCAAGTCCTTTGAGCCACGTTCCCTTGTTCTACCTCATTAATGTATCTACCTATATTGGAACTTAATATCGCTTGTAGATTGGATGATAAAGCCCCTCTCTGGGAATCTGGAACATTACCCATCTGATCCAATTGTGATTGGAAAGCACGATTGGCCTCAACCATATACTGATCAGCCGATCTCAACACCGGATCCACGGTAGGAGCGTAATGTCTTTCCAGACCTTCCGTTGTCACGGCTCCCGGAGTCATCCTGAACACCTCAGGGAAGTTAAGGCCACCACCCACTATATTCCTGTTTCCGTTACCATTATTAGTCTTACCGGTGTTAGTACCGGTATTGGTATTGGTATTAGGGAGTGTATTGGGATCAATCAGCTCAGGCATATCCAACTTAACATCAGGATCCTCCACATCACCTATATCCATAGGACCGGGAACTACCTTATGAGGATCAAGTATAAAATCAAGACCTTCCATTCCTTTCATGGATCTCAATGCCTGCATCTTAAGCATATCCTCGCCAAGTATCTTATTAACGACATCCTTGTTCTTGTCAGAAAATAGTTGACTAAAATGGGTGATACCAGCATCGTTAAGAGCCTTATGTTGTTCCTCTGTAACAACGTCTAGACCGATCATAGGGCGAGATGTGGTAAACAAACCTAATTTATTGTCTCTCATCCTATCATGATATGCGGCTTTCTTGTCTTCCGGGTAATTACCTTGACTATCCTCACCGCCAAAGGAAACGAGCGTCGTGTAATCCCGAAGCGCCTCGGCGTTGGCGATGATCGGGTTCTCAGCCGTAGCCAAGCCCATCCAGCTACTTGTCTGACCGTAGATAGCGTCTTGCAATGCCCTAGCCCTAGCGCCCTCTGAAGCTCCCATATAAGCATCGTAAGCGACCGGATTGAATGTCTTATAATAATTCAACCTCTCATCCGTATTAATACCTCCATAAGAGCCATCAGTTCCTTGGCGTTGATAACCGAAATAGTTAGGATCATTGTTGAACCTATTCTCGATCGGGCGGAAAGTTAATTTACGACCGAACAAAGACGTGCCTCCTATCTCCATCTTCTGGCGAATACCAGCCACTTTCTTAAGCAGCTCTTTCTTAGCCTCAGCTATATCCTCCTCCGTAAGACCGTATTCTTTCATAGATCTGGATATGATGTTATCTATCTCACCACCCTTGGCGAAATACGTATCCTCATCCTTCTTCATCTTCCGGTCTTCCTGCTCCTTGTATATAACATTAGCGAAGTCCGTAAATCTTCCCTCTAATCCATTAACGGTATCGTTGCTATCATTTATAGCCTTTGACAATACGGAGGCGTTTAAACGCCTTGTATTCTCATCATCTATCTTATCGTTTTTCTTCAACTTATCCAAAGCCTTCTTCTGGTCATCGTAAGCCGATTTAAGACCGATCTTAGCCTTATACCTATCCATTAACGTGGCGTACGTATCCTTAGGCGTAGCCTTAATCCCATACGTATCCCTGATGTATTTGGCGAAATCCGGCTCTATGGTGGTATCATCGGTAATAACCTTCGTCCCCTGCTCCAAGGAAACGGGCGTTCCACCATCGGCGTGCTTCTGCCCCATAGCCTCCATCGGCGCCTCTCCGGGCTGCGTCACGTACTCACCCTTCTCGACCTCTACGTTGGCTTGATCTTCCATCGACTTAGGTAACGGATACAGGTACTCACCGGTAAGGCTTCCGCTATCGAACCTATTATTAGGTCCTAGATAAACACCCCCACCATCCTTGTACTGCATCTGGGATTGCCTTCTTTGTCTGGCCTCACGCTCCTGAGCCAACCTGATATTGGTACGAGTACCTTTCTCTGACGCTATCCCAGAAACCACGTTACGAGCCAACCCCATGATACCACTAATTCCTGAGGCTATGGTGGTTATCGTATTAGCTGTTTTAGCCCCAGTGGATAAATCACCATATCCCTCGCTTCTCATACGCCCTATACCACGACCCATCTGAGTGAATCTAGACCCTATATCATCAGCGCCATAGTAGGGGATGGTGGTAAAATCAAAAACATCCGTCTCGCCTGAACCGGTCTTAGACTTATCAACATCGTTAACAGTTATGTTATTAAGCGTAATACCATTGTCCTGATAATTCTCAGCTATACGTTGCAAACTACCCTTGAAGCTAGCCGGAAACACATTATCCTGATCAAAAGCATTAGCATATTTAGTCCTCAACTGATCTGGAGTATCCAAAGAATATATCCCTAGCGGATTGACCGGCGCAGGTAATCCTTGGTTGGTATTCACCAAAGGTTCTATACCTAACCCTTGTATACCGTCCATATTACCAAGCATATACGACCCGACTTCCCCGGCCTCTTGATATTTAGGTATCTTCCTCTTGATTACATATTTGCTCATGTCTAATTAATTTCGTTCTGACACAAAGATAATTTAAAAAAACAGAGACTCATCATTTCACAACGATGAGTCTCTCAGCAAATGCTATTATTATGTACAGAATTAAATTCTTTTTATGAATAATGATCCTATAGCCTTAACCAAATCATAGAAACCGGCAGAACTGAGACCTACAGCCACTCCATATAATAGAGCCTCCCACCATTCACTCCCTATAAGCAATGGAGACACCTTTAGTAGCCACGCTAATATACAAACCAGCATACCTATGACTACGGCGGATAGGACTTTAGCCCACTTATGGGTGTCAATATACGGCACAACCTTGGCTAACTGCGTAGCTGACATCGTGACGAAAGCCATGATGCCGGTGAAGGTAGTTAAATCAATAGTGATAGCCCCTTCTGATGGGATTACCTCTTGCGCCATCAAAACGAACGGCGTCAATAACATAGCAAATAAAAATAACAATCTTTTCATATCTAAAACATTTAATAATTTCACAAATGTAGTATTAATTTCGAGTTCTACTCATACCTTTTATGTTAAGACTTAACCCCGGTATCATATTAAGCACCAGCTGCCTTTTTGCCTGTTCTCTACGCATACGCTCAGCTTCCGCTACCTGTGCCTCTGATTGGGGATCGTTCTTGATGTTGTTAGCGATATCCTCTATAGCTTTCTTGTTGGCGCCTGATTGAGCTAGCATCTTATATAACAGGTCTTGACCTTCCTTCTCCCACCAGCTATCCACGGCAGGATGGGAAGCCAAAGAAGGGCCGGCGGGGGCTACCGTCTCAGGTACGGGCTGCTGACCTCCGTCCCCCGTGCCCGAATCCCGCTGTCCGAACTCGTATCTCATTGGCTCGTTCTCCGGGACACCATACCTATTAGCGAACATATCAGCGAACTCAAATCTCTTCTCATTTCTTAAGGTCGACCCAAGAGGCCTACCGTATCCTTGATTCCATGCCACGGTAGCGTCCTTGTAGTTGACGGCGTTATCGAAATCCGATTTAGAATACATATAGTAATTATATACATTACCTTGAGCGTCCTTGTCGAAAAACTTTCCTTGATTGATGTAATTCCAACCTAACCCCGGGACCTTGCCTTGATACTCATCCACGAGATAATCCAACTGCTGTATCAATGTCGGTTTCTTCCCATACCTGCGCTGTAGCTCCTTCTTCCTCGGTCCAAGCCATTGTTGGATGCCAAAATCACCGGCGGCTCCTAGGGCTTCGGTGTCCCCTCCGGACTCGGCGGCGATGTTCGACAGGATACCGATAGCTTGCGTTTGTGGTATTCCCTTCTTGTCGGTCAGATAATCCCATATCTCGTCATATACAGCCATCTTACTATCCTCTGATCTACGAGGATCAATTACATACTTGCCAGAACCATAAGCCCTCCCTGTATTTACCGAACCTCCTCTATCCTTTTTATCAATACTACCATCTATCTTAAATACATCCCCATTCAAAAGAAACTGGACAGCGGGATTGAAATCATATACATCCCTATATCTGTATCCGCCCATATCCTTGTCACGATATATCGTATAATCACCAAGTACACTATGAGGACCCGTCTCGTTCTTATCAAGTCTACGATCCCTATAATTATACTCATTCACGACACCATACCCCTTATCATAAAGAGACCTCAACCCTTTTATATTCATCTCGTCCGCTGATATGGCACCCTCTCTTACCCTTTTCAGATCCTTATATTCCCTCTGAATCCTCTCATACTCCTCTGGATCGGCATCACTTAAAGCTTTTATAAGTCCTTCATTGTATTCCTTAGTTTCCTTATCAAACAGACTCCTATTCACATCAATCCTATTCCTTACGATAGACGAATCAGGTATCATCCTATTAGATAATTCCTTTCGTATACTATACGTACCATCACCATTATCTATCAATACAGACTCATCGTAAGGGAGTTTATTATATTTAGCCCAAGCCTCATCACTAGTTCTTGTGCCTAAATCATCATTATCACTATCGCTATATAACTTGTTATTAAAATCACCAGATATATATTTCCCGAACATCTTCATAAAATGAACAGGATACTCATACCATTCCGGATTCTTCCCCATAGGATCTATTGATGAATACGCAGCTTTATTTATGCGAGTAGGGCCATCAGTATACCTTGAATTAGCGATATCATATATTATTGACAAAACCGGGTGAGCAGAAGCTACGTAATTATCCAATACCCTGCTCCCGAATCTAGGTCTACCAAGAACAGACTCTCTTGTTTCTCCTCCATCTTGCTTCCTCTCAATTTTTTCTCCCCATAGCCCATATTTCTTCCTAGGCCATATGCCGTCTATGGCATCCACATAACCAACGGGATGCTCCCCTTCCAGACGCCGGTCCCGTCGCTCGTCCGCTGGGTACAGGGCGTTGGCCAACGGCTGCGTGATATGACCCAACCCCTTATCCTTGGAACTCGACATAGCATCCACCACAGTCCGATATACAGGTCTTAATTTCTCAGGTAAATATAGCCCCGCCTCATCAACCAACTCACCGATCTTCTTATTTATACCCCTGATACTGAAATTATAATTACCCATGCCATTATTCAACGGGGACAACGCACCTCTTATCCCATTCATGCCTTTAACTGCGGCTCCTCCGCTAAGGATATCAAACTCCGGGGACACGTTTCTCAAAGGACTATCATCCATATCCCTGAAATACATAGGACGCTCGCCTCTTACGACACGATCAAGATCCTCCTTATATAAATCCTTTATCCATGAAGGAATTTCTTTTGGTTTATTTTTCTTAGCCATAAATCACGTTTTCTACAAAGATATACATAATCGGATGCAGGATAAAACAATAGGCGGGTACATGATTCATATCACCTACCCTCCTACACCCTCAATGCATATGATAAGCCGCCAGAGCTTTCTTGGCCGAATCCCTCGACTTGTACTTCGCCGGCCATAACTTTCCGGTCTTGTTACTAACCACTCTCCAATCACTTCCGACTTTCTTTATACACCCCGATTTAGGGCACTTACTTGATTTACTAACAGCAGATCTATTTTTCACCATATCATTGCGTATTAACAGTTATGCTATAATCTTGTGATTTTATATCAACATTAACAATCTTCGAACTACTAAAATCATATACACACAAATTTAAACTTCCATATAAAGTACCAGCGATAACATCGGCATAGAAAGAAGCCTCATTATCACCTACAGCATTATAAAAATACAGATACATATGCTGTTTATTAATAACACAGCTTTTTATCTTGTCAAAACCTTCCTTGGTAGTATTTTTCTTAAAATCAATTCCTTCTAAAATATAACTTGAGATATCCACTCCAGAAGAACCTATCTCCTTATAAGTTCCATCATCCATCAAGGCCTTATCACCCTTACCTTTCATCTTAAGATGAAGTTGATTATCAAAATCTATATCCTCTTCAGTATTTTTAAAAGAATTTACAAGAACTATCTCGGAATCATTTGATGCAGCAACATTTGAATTAGAATGAATATATCCGACACTTAGATTAGGATAAACAGAAATAGATATATCCATAAGTCCCATACCAAGAATGGTATTTGAACCGCTGATGTAAATAGTGATACAATCATTCCTTTGATCATTAAAAACCATCAAATCATTGATAAGAAATTCACCTACCAATTCCACAAAAGAATCGCTAGGTTTTATCATCCTGATATTAGACGTAGGGTTACTACCAAACAACAATTTTATAGTATTATACTGATCTTGGGTTAAAGTAGAAGGTTGATTAGACGCTAGATGAAAAACAGTATCTAAAAACGCGTTCTCGATATCACCCCTAGCTTGCACCTCCTTATATTTCCCATTATCCATCAAAGCCTTGGTCCCTGTACCGGCCGTAGAGAAGTTGATGCCCCTGTTATCTCCGACTGGGTCACCACCAATCGTTAAGGATATGTCCTTAGTTTGGTTAGATACCGATTGTACGGTATGACTGGTGACAATGGACGTATGGGTAAGGTCGCTGGATATATTGATCATTACATAATAAGATACAATGACCCCAGCTCCCGTATTGCATCCAGAGCGCAACATGGCTTGAATATTCCCGGATGAATCCTTAATTAATATCAAGTCCCCAACCCCATACGTCGATGATGCTCCGGATAAAAGATATTGAATTGGTATATCAACCTCACATTTAGAAGCTATTATATCATATTTCGCTTTGGTAAGGGTAAATTCCTTATCAAAGCCCAAATTAAATAATATAGTTCTAAAATCATCCTCGCTATCGAGATTATCGCCCAAGAAGCCCGGCTCATGAACATCTATATCCTGCCATGTGCCGTCACCACGAAGAAAGGCTGTACGCTTCTCCGCTGCGGGAGCCGGCACCAATCCCGCAGCGCCAGCCCCGGACGCCGTGGCGCCAACCATATCCTTGACCTTATCAAGTCTACTGTCTATTTGATTACCATTGTACTTACCAATAAAATCTTCCATGTCGTTTTTAATATACAAGGGAGAGGAGGCAAAATACCCCCCCCCCTATAGATTAATAAATCAATAAACTTTCTCCTCATTGCTAAACCAACGAACTATCATCTTGAACCTGCTCTCAATGTCATTCACGAACCTAGCCAAGAACCAATCGCCACGAAGACGATCACGCCACCTCCGATGATAATCGACAGCCCTAGGGTCGATCTTCCGGTCAATGTCATTCACGTCCTTGATCCATACCGGGAGGTTATTAGTATCGTCTTTGACCTCGTTAAAATAGTCATTTATATTTATCTTCTGATCAACCTCCGTCACCAGTATCTCACGGCTATCGTCATTGGTTACAGGATACCTTAACCGCTGGCTCATATCGTTCTTGTCGGCGATAACCATCCGAAGCTCACCGCTGTTGTTGGTATCATTATAGAACCATGCCTTGTTGAATCCTGTAGTCCTAAGAACTTGATAATTAACCTCATCCTGATACCTTCTGGCATCCATCCGATATTGGTAGTTCGTGAGGATCTTATTCACATACTGCTCACGTACCGGAACCTCTATAACAAACGGATATAGCTTACCGTAAAATACTTGATATGATTGATTAGTCAAACCATGCGACCATAATCCTACCTCCCTACTATCGCTAGAGTAGTTCTTACCAGACTGAAAATAATGCTGATGCTCGATATAATAATCAGGGGTGTAGGACAAATATGATTTCCACTCACCCTTCAGGCAGTTATATCCAACGGTAAAGGAGACGTCCGTGAAATGGCTGGCGTCCTGCAACTCCACCGCCTGTCCGTTCCTGTAGAACCGGCCGCCACGGAATTGGTACTCGCTCGGATTCCCTACCGGTATATAATCTTTCTTGGTTATCAGAACCCTCTTAAACCTATTATCCCAACCCATGGACAACCCTATACCAAAAAACTTGTTATCAATATCATAATAAGACAACTCAGCGTCCGTATCAGCGTTATATATCCGGCTACGGATGATCTTCATCTGAAGATGCTCCTTAAACCAGTTTCTAAGCCCCGGTGTGACCTCCGTAAGATTCCTACCATTAGAATCTACCTTAAACACCTGGCCACGCCTTAAATCGACCCAAAAATGCCCAAACTCGCAACTGATCATATCCCGACTCTGGGTCCCGGAATATCCTAACGTCGTATTATTATACTCAATGCCACGAGAGGCGAAAAGCCCACCTGTCCCTAGCTCGCTATTCTCCGGGGATATTCTTTCTGCCAGCACGTCTATAGCGTTATATAGTCCTACCTGATTCTCGAAGCGAGCTAGTATTTGATCCGACTCTATTCCCTTCATGCTTATAAGCTTTCCGAACGAGGTCTTGAACTCATGGTAATCCATAGGCTTGTACGACAGCCAAGGATCGGTCATGCCGTTCTCCGACACGTCGGCGGTGCTCCATATGACGCCGTTGGGTCTTTGGTAAGCGCAGTCCCAAAAATTGCTATCATACGTCTCTGGTAATGACCTGCCACCTAACGTAAATCGATTCTTATACACAGGACTCATCTTAAACACATTACCCCTTGATATAGGGACATTACGCTCCTGAGTCCATGATATATAATCCCCCACCTCCGGATAGAACCCCTCGTAAGGCTCAGGGCCGGCTATACGGAAATTGCAATTGATCTCAGACTCCACAAGAAACTGAGGTATGCCATAGAAATATAGGAAGAAACGACCGCTAAGATACATATCTCCGGTCTTGCAAACCATCTCATAAGCGCTCTTCCGGCTAGGGAAAGAGTATAGCGATCCGGTATCCGTATCGGTCTTGTTAAGATAATCCTCCCCAGTATCGTAATTGACGAAATAACGGGGATACCCGATGTTTCGATAATCGTAATAAGGGAATGGTATCATGTCCCCCTGACCAAACTGAGTCAAATAAAACATAGGCATCTTCCTCTTAAGCGAGAATCTTGATATAAATACATCACCTCCAAAAACAGGTTTACGCTTATCCTTATCCATCAACCCGCAACCACCTAACGATACCCACCTGATATCCTCTATCTGCCCGTATTGAGCCGGAGAATATTTCTTTATCCTCATATAGGGGCAGGATACGAAAGATTCACGTGTCATAAAATGAGGCGTCATACCAGCCACCTCATCGTTACGAATATTACACTCATCCTGAATACGGCTGGTATCGTAACTTGAAACCAACTCCGGATATTCAAGCATATACTTATCCATACCAAATGACATGAACAATGAATGCTCACGATCGAGGTTGTTTATGATAATAGGCTTACCGCCTACGGTCTCCCCTTGCGAAGAGATATCTGTTACCGGATATAACCCGCTCTTGATATATTTAGCCGTTGACAATCCACGTAGCTCCGACGCCCCTATTTTTTGGTAAAATAAATTATAATGAGCGACAGAAGTATAATAATAAGCATAGTTCCGTCTAGGTCCCCTATCTATCAATGCCGTTAACCACTGATACCTATACTTGCCTATATCCACCACGGACTGGGCTGTGGCCTTGGCGATACCTGTAGCCAGACGGATAGCCGTCAGCGCTATGCCGACAGGGTTGGCTAAAAAGAACACACCTCCACCGACATATTGCTGTGAAGCCGACTGATATGTATACTCAGCTATAGCGGATATTAAATTAGCCATAGCCTCCACCGTAGCCAATGACGTTGCCATACTGTAAGCCTTACTCCCTAATATCGTCCATTTAGGGTGATCCTCCACCTCCCTGAATATACCGGAGGATTTACCTAATTGATAACCATCAACAAGGCACTCGGTGGGAGCGTCAGGCTTGTTAAAGGCAATATCAGGACTTAAGAATGAATACCAGATATTACCCTTCCTGTTAAACGGATGCGTTATAAATTTCTCACGATTAATATCCTTATAGATATACATATCATCAGACAAATCGTTGTAAGGGTAATTAGGATAAAGATTAGCCGATCCGTCGGGATCATCGTACTTAAACATATCATAAGCCAGACCGGTCCCGATAACGCTCTTATCCAACGTCCTATCGCCCCTATACAACTCATATCCTATTATAGAATCCCTTCTAGCCTTATCTATAAGACCGTTCTCTACCGCTATATCCAAAAACTCATTAACGATATCGTCATCAAGCATCACCCCCATAGGATAAATATAGGAGTCAACTCCATATTGACCGGTCAGTTGAGACGGATTACCCATAAAAGGAGCGACAGAGTTATCCGGAAACTTGTAATGACGTATAGGTCTCTGACAAAACGTGGTTGACGTATTGGGGTACTCAGCGTTATCCCCATTACCGGTGAAATAAGACTTACCCCCAACTGATTTAGGAGACCCATAGTATTTCGTCAAAGAATCTATTATATCCTTCCTCTTTGATCCTCCCGATGATATCCCGATCTTGCTTGAATCATACAACTCAAAATTAGCCGGATACTTATTGGCAGACTCCCAATATCCGAAATCACCGTACTGATATGGTCTGGGAGCGCAATCAGCGGGTTTATCTCCACATGAGATACATTTCGCCTCATAGGTAACAAATCTCCTTAATTTCAATTCTTTCGTGAAGAAGAACACGTATTTCACCTCCAGCGGCCGAATGCCAAAACAGAACGGGGCGGGGAAGATGGCGGTGCCGGCCGTATAGAATCCGGCGAGCTCCTTCATGTCCTGCCTCATGGCGAAACCGGTGAAGAACACGCATACCGCAGGCTCGATGCAAACATATATCTTATGGAAAGTAGTCTTGTCATCATTCCAGAACAAGTACTTTGGCATCATAAATATCTTATGATCCACGTAATTCACTATAACACCTTTCTTGGCATCATTAGCCAAAGGATTAGGAGCCACGGTACCTTCCTTGTCCGAGAAAAACGTTATACGAACCTTATTGTATGATGATGAGTCGCCGATCGGATAATTATAGTTACCCATCATCTCTATATACATAATACCGTTATCAGGATCGGATAAACCACTTATGTATTTCTCGTAATCCAACTCCACCCATCTGGCGTATGAGGATACATGTGGATAGAACTTGAAATAAGTCAAGTTGCTTCTACCGAACCAATTGGTCTTGGCGTCAATATCATTCTGCACAGACACACGACCCTCCCAGTCAGTAGTTATACCGGTATTAAACTTAGAATTATCACCATCGCCAAAAAGACACATGGCGTTCTCGATACCAAACTGACTCTCATATTGGGGAAAATAAGCCTCCATCGTATCCATTAACTGATCAAGCATCGTCTCCGTATGCTTCTTTCCTCCCCATCCGGGATATTGATACAAATATGTGCACTTACCCAATGACCTACCCCCTTGGAATGTAGGAAGTTGAACATCGTTAATAGTAGGATTCACGTGAGGATCACCTACCGAACACCCATTAGTACATATACCCTCATCATATAACTGCCGAACATTAGACATATCCTGACACAAGACCAAGGCGGAGGAGTCTATATCAGACGGGAATTTATCCTCATCCTGACCATCCAACCATTCCTGAACCAGATCTATGATATTCTTACCTCCACTGGAGTAATTATCGAAATCACACAATACAGAGAATTTCCTTTGTGACTCGGCGTTACTTTGTATTAATGTCGTAGGTTCGGTCTCCACGTAATCACTAGCCAGCTTATACGTAAAATCAATCCTAGAATCCACCAAAGAGTTTTTATCCAATATAGTCCTGGTCTCTATCCTCTCGATATCATCACATCCACTAGGGAAATCGGGAGCCTTTATACCGTCTTGATCCTCTGGCAATGATATAGCAGCGCATAACTCGTCAGTAATACCTACATTAGATTCTATGATATCACACAGGTTCTCTATATTATCAGCGATATAATCAATAGCATCATCTACCGTAACATCTTCCCCCATCGTATTGATAACGAATTGGGTCTCTCCTACCGTGGCATATTCCTGCTCTACATATCTGAGTTGCTTGACATCTAGCTGATTCTTGCATTCTCCTCCAAAACCATCAAATCCCCAAGACGGGTCGTTTATGATCTTTGCCGTATTCTTAAACTGCCAAAGATGACGGCGGCTGTTCCCGGCGCACTGCGGGTTGTTCTCCAGTACCGACGCAGCCGACAGGTCGTCAGAGTTACCGTCCTCATCAACGACAACCTCCATCTCCTCCCTTGTGGCCGGACGAGGGATAAGCGGGAATCTAGCCGTCCTGTATCCTGTATTGGTAAAGAATCTTATACCCAACGGATATACCTCGTCACGCATGAAAGAGGCGTATTTAGAGCAAGCCACACCGTCTTTATACAAATTCTCCGTGGCTATAGATGTCTGCCATTTAACGAAATGACCCAAGAAGTTAACGACCGGTTGAAGATTCCATTCGTTCTCCACGGTCAAGCCGTATTGAAGAAGACGATTCCCGACAGACGTCATGCCTCTGGCTGTCTTATATACCGGTATTTCCTTGGATAACTTCTCCATTGTCGTACGCTCACTATACTGATCTGTAAGATAATAGATAGTCCTTTCCGTTATCGGATGTATACCTTCTATGAAATACTCAAGAACCGGGCTTTGCTCACCATTAAACCCAACCGTGTTCTGTATAACACCTATCTTATAATGAGATACCTGCTTGTCTATATTGGATACAGTAAGGCGGATACCCATATTGGTTGACTTACCCCATAAACCATCACGGATAACCATATCTTGGCGATCGAATAACATGATTGGGTTGGTCAATGAGCAATATCCGGTCTTCTCTATCCCGAACTCATCGCACAACGCCACGCAGAACTGGTAGGTCCCGGCACGCAGGCTTCCCCCGAACTCCACGACCTCAGGCTCCACGCACGGGGCCGTCAGCAACGGGAACACCAGCAGCTTCTCGCAGGCCAGCCTACACCTCTCTATTGGCTTGTCATCCCCACATGTCTTATACCCATGGTAATGATACCAAAAGTCACCATCATCATCCGGGTTAAGGGCCTTATCGACCATAACATATCGCTGGGGATTATATCCATCGGTCCAGTATATCACCTTCCCGCATTTCTCGTCCTTGATCTCTATATCGAAGATCGGATGATGAATGGAGAAATTAAGACAAGGGTCATCAACCCCGTCCTCTATCAGGACCTCCATCAAATCACATATCTCATCAAAACGACCATCCGACTCCTCAAGCCTCTCACCAAGGATACGATGGATGTCCTTCCCCGATCCAGCTAGCTGATCCTCCACGGTCTTGATATAATCCAATGACCGCATGAATGTGATCTTAGACGTATTATCATCCGGATTAGATAGAAAGAAATAAGTATTATCACCAGCTATGTCATTCTTATACCCAATAACCTTATAGCCATCAAATCGCTTGCATAAAAGGGTACTAGGCTCGTTCTGGATCTTAAGCTGGCTTCCATCGTCACCCTCTATGGTAGCGTTCAAGGCAAAGCTGTACTCAGACGGGGATAGATCCTGTGGATGCTTATCCCTGTTCATCCCGGAGTCGGGAACCGCTATGTTAGAATTGTTCTGCACGATGTTATGTTTTTCGCAAAGATAACAAATCCGACGGATAATCACTTACACGCCGGATCTAAGTAAAAACCATACATATTATGCGAAAATATTCAAATCACGCGAATATAAAAAAATCCCCCTAACTTTCACAAGTCAGGAGGAAGACTAAACACTTTGCAACGTTTACCCTTAATGAAAATACAAAAACATAATAATTATAGATTTTTCCCCATGTGGCTTGATTGCTTGTCGGCGTCCTCTACGGATATGTAGAAGAACCCGTTAGTCACGTATCTCTCATTGACATCCACAAAATCATTAGATCCTTTATCCACTCCTTTCTTCGATCCCTCATCACACACAGCTACCAGACTATTAAAGTCATTGGAATAACCTACGACTACACCGTGTATATCCCGATTTCGAGGATCGAATACGTACCTCATCTTACATCTGTCATAAGCTAACTCTAAAGAGCTTTTGCTTAGCCTCTCATCTAATCCGGCACCCGCTACCAAAGCCAAAACGCTCTTTGATATATCACTCATGGTAGTGTCCTTGGCCGGGACCTTAGGCATAGAAACGCCTTCCATGACAAAATCCAACGCCTTATCTACAAGACCATCGAAATCATCATCTCTTATATAATCCTTAAGCACATCCAGTATATATAACCGGACATGGAGCTCGTTATTTACATCATTTAAAGTTATCATGATCCTAGTTTTCGGCAAAGCTAGATTATTCCTGCACAATAAAAAATCAAATATGTCATAAGTAAAGGACTAAAAAATAAAAAAAAACTCCCCCATCCTCACGGACGAGAGAGCTGATAAATATTTGTATTATGAAAAAGAACAATCACTCACCTATTCTTACAATACAGTCACGAGATTCCTTGTTATAGATCATCGTGCCTACCTTAGAATACAAGGTCTTTATATTTTGCCAATTATCCTCGCCGTGAGCGGATACGTTAGTAGGGGCATCACCGGTATAAACCTCCTCGCCTCCGATATTGACAAAATCATATCCACGTTTCTCCATAGAACCGCCCTTATATGCCGTGAATCTGATAGTGACATTGCCTTTCTCACGACCACCATACCAGTTACCGTATATACTGCACCTGATCTCAAGAGGTAATTTATCGTAATTATCACCATCCAACAACGGCCCCATCTGGATCAAGGCAGCCTCATTACCTGATTCCATGTTATCACCGCCATGGATAAGATAATCACCTACCCGTTCCTGCGTGGTCTGATACTGTTTACTCCAACCAACCAGCTTGCCGTCAACGTCCGGGAGGCCGGTGTTGTCGAAGCCGGTTGCCGTGTCGAAGTCAATGCCGTCCTCGTCAGCCCAGATATACCTAAGCACAAGGAAATCGAACTCAGGAATGATCACCACCGGAACCGACTCCTGCCTGCACACGAACGTCTTCTCCTCCTTGGTGCCTTCTTTTATAACCTTGTACGTAGCCTGACGTATCTCTCCAGTCTCATTGATATCAGCGGTAACCCTAACCTCAGCAGGACCGGTACCACTTGTCTTATCTAAATGTATCCAATCAGCCATATCATCGTATTTTGTTAAACCATTTTAATATACTTATCAAAAGCGTTAGGCCACATCCGCTCATAAGACAACATCCTCCTCCTATTATCCTCAGCCAGTTCCCGATAATCATTCAAGGTAATCATCGACATCTTAAGCTCCTTCATAGCCCTAGCGAACTTACCCGGTTCTTGCTGAGCGTATAATTTGTAAGCGTCACCAGCGCCTTGTATCAAGCCATTAACGGCGGCGTTCTCGAAGATCTTCATCTTGATATACGTCTCGACATAATCCTCAAGATAACCTAACGCCGTTTCAGGTATATACGGGAGACCGTCATCATCCTTGGGTGTAGCACGATATATGATGTAAATAAATCCATCAAACCCGGTATACATAGTATTGCCGGATATAGTTATATCATAATTATCCCAAGCATATTTATCCCGATACTTGTCGGCGGCGCAATCACGCCTCAACCCACGACCTATGGATAACCTTACGGGATGATGATAATGGAAACGAACCTCATGGGATCCAATATAAATCTTCTCCGTGATCGTCTTCTCAAACTCCTCCTTGCAGCACTCGGTGCAGGAGTTCCAACGGAACCCACGCTCGGTGCGCTCGACCCAGCCGATCTCGTGTTGAAGGTCAGCCTTAGCCTTGTCGCCGCCCGGAATCTCACAGACAAGAGGCTCACACCTATAGGCATCAAGCATGTCGAAGAAATCGGAAGGTAATACCGCCTGTTTGTTGCTGGTCTTTACAACCGCCTCGGACATGACGGCTATAACACCCCCAAACCTTTTTAAAGCTATCTCAGCCCACCTATAAACAGACGAGGTGTCTATAGCTCCGCTATCGTCGTATTTATGTAAATCGGCCTTGATCTCGGCCAACAACCCTTTTATAGTCATATTCAAGTCTTTTGCACAAAGATATGTATTTGAATCCGTGATACAAAAAAAATCCAGTCTACCCTCACGGGCTAACTGGATCACAAAAAACTTCTACAGCTTGTAAACCCATTTAACCCCAAATACCTTACTCTCCGACTCAACCTCCCGATACAAGAACTTATATCTCCTACCTGATTCCATAGCCAACCTACATTCCTTATTCAAGGCCGGAGAGATATATAGATGAAAATACTTATTCCTAGGCATAAAATCCATACACGTATGGACGTAAGAATATCCACCCGTCCCACGCCTATTAATAGTACCGGTAAGTTTATTCAGATATATCTTGCGGTTAGGATTAATCTTATGACATAGATAACCGATGTTGTTTATATAAACCCCTCCCTCATCCTCCAGATACCTATCACGTATGACTTTCCAAATCAACGACTGGCACTCAAGGATATCATTCTTATCCACGATCGTATGCTTCCTCCTTTTCCCGTTCTTAGACATAATAGATCTATAGAATCGAAGAAAGTATTGATCAAGTATTTTAAATGACTTTGTTTTCATGTCGCAAATATAATAATTTCATCCTTATTCAAGAAATATTTGATAAGTTTTGGTGTGAGTGTAACGGTGATAAGGCCGCACTTACCGCCGCGGCACAGGCTGACGCACAGAGACTAGCGCAGGAAAAAGCCAACGCTATGGAGTGCGATTGCCCCAAAACATGGAGCGCTAGTGTAACGACGTCTAGCGGAAGCGGGAAGACGATAAATTACACCATACAATATAATAATCCATGTGGATCGGAAAAGACGTCTAGGATGACTATAGGATACAAAAAAACGAATGGTCAATGGGAGTATGAGACAAGAATAGTCCCTATTCCTTCCGGATCAGGAACTTTTTCTGATTCTACAACAACCAACTACGGGATATCATCTGGAGCTTATGCTTATTATGAGGATGGTCAAGGAAGTGGATCTTGTTGACAATAAAAAAAAGGAGAGGCTTATATAGTCTCTCCTTTTTGTTACGATTAGATGAATCTAAGATCTTTCCTCCTAGTATGATTCAATATCCTACTAATATGTCTGGTGCTTAATCCCGTTCTTTCCTTTATCTTATCATAGATATAACCCTTGGATACGTAAGCCGACATATCTCCCAGATCTTTTATAATCTTGTCATACATATCATGTATCTCGTTATATCTTATGATAGAGCTGTCTCTCATCCCTCTTTCGCCTATACCGTCAACTATGGCGTCATTGAAACCAAAGAAATTGATTATTGATCTTATTAGATTCATGTTATTGAATTTTTTGTGTTTTCTTATTAATATCCATATCCGGGTTCTCATCCGTAGAGATCTGCAATTTGGTTACAGTTTCCCTTAATGTTTCGGAAACCACATATTCAAGAAGTTTGTCTGGGCATATGAAATCATAATCCCATTGAGATGTACATGGCTTATCTTTTTCAGCTCCACATCCCCCTAGCTCTAACGCCGCTTTTCTGTCGAGAGTTATAAGATCAACATTTATAGCCTCTATGTTAATATCTGGTATATAGATATATCCATCATTGACATAATAATAGTATTGATCTATATTCCCGTATTTACGTTCCTTGTTGTTAGCGTATTTTCTTAACGATATGGAGGTAAATATAATATCATCCATGATGTTTGATACTTTGATGATAGCAGGTCCTATACGGGTATATATCATATCGGGCAATCTTTTCTTGGATCTCATAAGTATCCTGCACAATTTAAACTCATCAAAACAACAATCAATCTTTCGGACTCTCTCCATCTCCATGCAATTGATATGAGTGTACAGTGATTCCTCGCCAAATAAGGTTCCATCGGCATACTTCTGGGCTATATATGATCTTGCCTTCTGCCTTCCTATAGATAATATCCATCTTCTACTGACATGAGCGTCCTTATTGATGGAGTTCATATCATTTATGATCCTAGATACAAATTCTGAATTTTTCATATGCTAAATACTAAGGAGGGGATATACCCCTCCGGTTATTACTTCTTTTTCTTAACCTTGCCTCCACATTTCAGTTGAGGTTTCTTTTTCTCGGAGACTTTGCCTCCTTCTGCCATCTTCTTTTTCTTAGCACATGCCATAATCTTACTTTTTTAATATTAGTGATACAATATTAGTCATTTCTATCGAAAATAGAATAAACAAGGTTGATGAAACTACCAACTTACCGCCGCGGCACAGGCTGACGCACAGAGACTAGCGCAGGAAAAAGCCAACGCTATGGAGTGCGATTGCGTGGAGCCAACAAAGACGTGGTCATGGTCGGTATCTATGAATAATGATTGCATGAGCCATGAACAACTTGTCACATCAAGAGGATTTACGATTACGTATAATAATCAATGTGGTAGATCTATATCTGGTTCTGTGAGTGGTATAGGATATACACAAAACGGAGAAGAGCAGGTCAATAGCGCTAGCTTTACAATTCCCGCAGGATCCGGAACCAAGAGTGGAAGTGTATATTTTAGCCGAGAAGTGGTATGTGGAGATGTAACAATCTCTGGTCATGATTCAGGTAATTGTTGACAATCACTGCTGTTATGGTTTTTAATAAAAAGGAGAGACTTATTAGCCTCTCCTTTTTTTTGTTATACATCAGAATCTTAACAGTTCCCAGATCCTCCTCCAGAAACACTTATAGACCCACATTGTACTCCTGAATCAAAACCTATGACACCGGTTTTTTTACCAGACCCAGTAGGTATACTTACGGTAGTACTTCCAGCCGTAACAGTTTGCCCATGATCATTCCTGCCAGTAACAGTTACGGTTATTGATTTAGATGATCCACATTGATTATTGTAAGACACTTCATAGGAGCACATTAATGTAGATGTGGAACCAGACAGACCATTACAAGGATCACCGCTCAGCATAGCGTTGGCGCTCCATGTTTTGGGGCAATCGCACTCCATAGCGTTGGCTTTTTCCTGCGCTA